>JADKLW010000076.1_pt4 | contig 18832 bp, 17 predicted proteins | sample 8641881 | NCBI WGS metagenome assembly JADKLW01 (sample SAMN16272185, study PRJNA661076) | feces metagenome | isolation source: fecal sample from diarrhoea affected cattle B | host: Bos taurus | place: South Africa: Lokaleng Village, Mahikeng | collected 2019-09 | reverse complement strand
GGGAAAACCACCCTGACAGAGAAACTGCTGCTTTTTGGCGGTGCCATTCATGTGGCGGGAGCCGTGAAATCAAATAAGATCAAGAAAACAGCCACCTCCGACTGGATGGAGATTGAGAAGCAGCGCGGAATATCGGTCGCCACCTCAGTGATGGGATTTGAATATGAGAATCACAAGATCAACATCCTCGATACACCGGGTCACCAGGATTTTGCTGAAGATACTTTCCGCACACTCACGGCAGTGGACAGTGTGATTATCGTGGTGGATGTGGCGAAAGGTGTGGAGGCGCAGACACGGAAGCTGATGGAGGTATGCCGTATGCGTCATACACCGGTGATGATCTTTGTGAACAAGATGGACCGTGAAGGGAAGGATCCCTTCGATATCCTTGATGAACTGGAAGAGGAGCTGCAGATTGCTGTACGCCCCCTGAGCTGGCCTATTGATATGGGAGACCGTTTTCGTGGTGTCTACAACCTTTTCCGGCAGAGCCTTGACCTCTATCAACCCAGTAAACAGGTTGTCACGCAATCGGTCAATCTGGATATTCAATCACCTGAACTGGAGAAGCATATAGGCGACACATTATCGCAGAGACTGCGTGATGATGTGGAGCTGATCACCGAAGTGTACCCCGAATTTCAACGTGAAGAGTATCTTGCCGGCAGGCTGGCGCCGGTATTCTTCGGATCGGCACTGAATAATTTCGGCGTGAAGGAGCTACTCGACTGCTTCGTGGAGATCGCACCCTCTCCGCGTGAAGTACAGGCTGAAGAGCGTGTGGTGGATCCCTATGAGGAGGCATTCAGTGGTTTCATCTTCAAGATTCATGCAAACATGGACCCCAATCATCGCTCCTGTATCGCTTTCGTGAAAGTGTGCTCTGGTAGGTTCGAGCGAAACGTCAACTACAAGCATGTAAGGTATAACAGGATGATGAAGTTCTCATCACCCACGGCCTTCATGGCACAGAAGAAGGAGATCATGGATGAGGCTTATGCAGGTGACATCGTTGGTCTGCCCGATAACGGCAACTTCAAGATCGGGGATACGCTGACATCAGGTGAAGAGTTGCATTTCAAAGGGCTGCCGAGCTTCTCACCGGAGATGTTCAAGTATATTGAGAATGCCGATCCGATGAAGTCGAAGCAGCTGCAGAAAGGTGTGGAGCAGCTGATGGACGAAGGTGTGGCGCAGCTGTTCACCAATCAGTTTAACGGAAGAAAAATAATCGGTACGGTGGGGCAGCTTCAGTTTGAGGTGATACAGTACCGTCTGCTGCATGAGTATGGAGCACAATGCCGCTGGGATCCGATCAACCTTTACAAAGCATGCTGGATTGAGAGTGATGATGCGGAGCAGCTGTCCGATTTCAAGAAACGGAAATACCAGTATATGGCACATGACAAAGAGGGGAGGGATGTCTTCTTGGCTGAGTCGAGTTATATCTTAATGATGGCACAGCAGGATTTCAAAAATATCCGCTTCCACTTCAACTCGGAATTCTAAAGAATAAACCCTGTCTCCTTTTACAAGTGACAGGGTTTTATTATTGTTCTGTATAAACTATTTTTCCTTATCCGGGGATTCCTTGGCCATATGCAGCGTCATCTGCGGGAATGGTATGTTGAGACCGTGTGCATTCAGCGCCTCGTAAGTCTGTTCGTTCAGATCGAATGTCACCGGCCAGTAATCACCCGCCAGTGTCCATACCCTCAGCACAAAATCAATCGAGCTGTCGTTCATCTTCACCATGCGCGAGAAGGGAGCAGGCTCGTCCAGCACCTGAGGGTGTTTTTCCGCAATATCGAGCAACAGTCTCTTTACCTGCTCCACATCCGATCCGTAATCCACATTCACGGTAAGGTCCACACGGCGTGTTGCCTGCGTACTGTAGTTGGTGATATTGCCCGTAGATAGAGGTCCATTGGGAATATGAATGGTTTTATTTTCAGGTGTGAGGAGGGTGGTGTAGAGGATACCTATCGACTGGACTGTGCCTCCCACGCCCTGTGCCTCAATATAGTTCCCTCCTCTGAAAGGTTTGTTTAAAAGCAACATCACCCCACCAGCAAAATTGGCAAGGTTGTCTTTTACCGCCAGGCCCACCGCCAGGCCCACCGACCCTATCAGTGCCGCAATGGAGACGGTTTTAGTGCCTACAATATTGATGATAAGCATGATAAGTATAGCAAAGAGGGTAATGTTGAAGATGTTCATCAGAAAGCTCCTCAAAGCAATATCTTCCACTCTTCTCTCCATCACCCTGCCGGATAACTTCGCCAGCCGGTGGATAATCCATCTTCCCAGGTAAAAGATCAGCAGTGCAACCAGCAGTTTACCCATAAAGTCAATACTGCCGGTAATAAACTGATCGAACAGATCATCTATTCGACCTGTTTTTACCATCTCAGCTGTTGAGGCTTTTTCTACTGTTTCCACGGGCAAAGTGTATACCGTATCGGCCTGGGAAATGAAAGTTTCAGAAGTCATATTATTTTTTCGTTTTTAAAATGAACCAAGCCGCAAAGATAAAAAAAAATGATTAAATTTGCTGATTACATCTCTACATCACGGTTCATATGAGAATATTTTATCCATTATTAATTTTATTAACTCTTTTTACCTTTCCGCTTTTGGGACAAAGTTACGAAGAGTGGGTGGATCGTTCGGCCAACTATATTGAGATAGACAGGCTTGACAGTGCTGCGTTTGCCCTGCAGAGAGCGATGTCTCTTGATCCGGTGAATGAAAATAATCCGGTTCTCTTGTTAAATCTTGGTATTCTTCAACGTCAGCTGGGACAGTATGACGATGCATTTATATCGCTAACAGCCTCTCTCGGGAACAACCCCATTCCTGAAGTGGTGCTTCACAGGAGGGCCTCTCTTTTAAGTGATATGGGGCGCTTCGATGAAGCGATGGAAGACTATAGTACTCTAATAGGTCAGTTTCCGGATGATGTGGAAGCATACTACCGGAGAGGAGTACTTTACCTTGAGAATAATGACCGTTCCGGGGCTGAAGCTGATTTCAAAAAGGCAAATGAGCTTGATCCCGGCAATATGTTTACGAAATTAAGTAATGCATTGATACTAAAGCTGGATAATAACTGGGCTGCTGCCGAGAAAATCTATTCAGAACTTATTCAATCGGCCTCTTCTCCCGATCCTATTTTCTATATAAACCGTGCTGAGTGTTACGTGAACAGTGATCAGATCTTCAAAGCTTCAGCCGATTTGAGGGCTGTGGGAACATCACAGAGAGACAACCCTTACTTTTATTTTCTTCGGGGACGTGTTCGCTATGAACAATTTGATAAAATAGCTGCCAATGCAGATTTTAAAAAAGCGAAAGAGATGGGGTATGATCTTCCAATTTTGGATGAATGGTTGAAAAAAACAGAGAAATAATCGATCAAAACAAAAATAATGAAAACGAAACTACTCTATTTAATTGCAACGATGATGTTGGTAGCCTGTTCTGCAACTTCACGTATGCAGCAGGTCAACAGTTTAACAAAGAGCGAAAAAAAGAACGGGTGGGAACTGATCTTCAACGGGAAAGACTTTTCAGGGTGGAGACAATACAACGGAACCGTTATGCCTGAGAACTGGATGATTGAAGATGGTGCCATGAAGGTGCTTCCGGCTGATCCTTCAAGATTGGGTCATGGTGCCGGTGGTGATATTATCTTTGCCGGGAAAATGTATGCCGATTTCGAATTGTCAATTGACTGGAAAGCAGGTGATCAGGCTAATTCGGGTATTTTTTACTATGTACATGAATACCCCGGTAAACCTATTTACTACGCTGCTCCTGAGGTTCAGGTACTTGATAACGATAATGCCAGTGACAATAAAGTGGAGAGTCATCTGGCCGGTTCACTGTATGATATGATCGCAGCCGATCGTACTACCGTTCATCCTGCCGGCCACTGGAACAACATCGTAATCAGGGTAAAAGATGGAAAAGTGATTCATCTTCAGAACGGACAGAAAGTTGTGGAATATACTCTCTGGACGGAGGAGTGGGATGAACTTGTTGAAAACAGTAAGTTTAAAAGCTTTCCCGGTTTTACCGACGGGATAGCACATGATGGCTATATTGGTTTACAGGACCATGGCTATACAGTATGGTTCCGCAATGTGAAGATAAGGGAATTATAACAAATAATGAGTTCATTGACATCGTTGATACGCCATAATAAAAAAATAATCGTATGAAATGGATCAACAGAAACGATAGTGAAGCTAATTACGAGGATCGTAGAGGCAAGGGTAGAGGTAAAAGAAATGCCGCTGTTGGGGGGCTTGGAGTAATAGTTATTGCCGTTATCGCTCTGCTTCTGGGCCAAAATCCTTTTCAGGCTGTAGAGATGGTGAACAATATTGCCCCCGGGGAATCAACTGAGGTGGTTGATCCTTCCCGGTTGAATGAAAATGAAGAACTTAAAGTCTTTACACTGGGTGTATTCAACAGCGCAAATGATGTGTGGGATGAGATCTTCAGAACGCAGATGGAGCAAAATTATCAGCGACCCACATTGGTGACTTTTACCGATGAGACCGTTTCTGAATGTGGAGGTGCTTCTGCTGCCGTAGGCCCTTTTTATTGTCCGGCTGATCAGAAGATGTATATCGACCTCAATTTTTTCCATCAGCTGCGATCGGAGTTCGGTGCCAGAGGTGACCTTGCTATGGCCTATGTCACAGCGCACGAGGTGGGACACCACGTACAGAAGTTGCTGGGGATCATTGATCAGATGAATCAATACAAAGGACGTATCAGTGAAGCTGATTATAATAAACTGAACGTGAAGCTTGAACTACAGGCTGATTTCCTGGCAGGTGTCTGGGTCTATCATGCACAACAACTGAACATCATACAGCTCGAGCCGGGTGATCTGGAATCGGCCATCAGTGCTACTACAGCTGTGGGTGACGACACCATTCAAAAGAAATCGATGGGTTACACCGTTCCCGATTCATTCACTCATGGTACCTCAGCGCAACGTACCTACTGGTTCAGAAAGGGGATGGAGTCGGGAGATATTCGTCAGGGAGATACTTTCAATGATCCCACTTTGAGGTGAGTTAGCCCTTGCAAATCTGGTTAAACTGCAATGTCAGGGGTGTGTGAAATACTCCTATGAAAACAGTGATTGACTTCAGCGGTTGTGATGCTACTGGATTAGATAACCGTTGGAAGCTTACCACGCAATTCAGAAGCCGATATCCCCTTGAATTATGCCGATACTATTACCTGGAGGCATTACTGATAAAAACAAAGATTGTAATCAATGTTCCTTTAATTATCCTCCAAAGATGATGGTGTTAACCCTGTTGATCAAACGATCATGTAAGGTTATTAAATGTACACCCGGCGAGAATCGAACTCGCATCGTCGGAACCGGAATCCGGTATTCTATCCATTGAACTACGGGTGCATGTCTGTCATTATCTGAAGGTGGCGTTATTCCACTTCAGGATAATTGAATCACTTTTCAGATAGGGTTGAATTTCAGCTATCTGATCATCATTCAGGTATTCTCTGTAATTGAATCTCAGCGTTAGGTCGCTGCTACCATCACTGAACTCAGCTGAAATCGGATAAATGTCCGGCAAAGATAAGGCATATTTATAATTATTCGCCTCTTTTTGGGAAGAATCGAAGAAATTTTCTGCTGCAACCAACGGCATAAATTGTTTTTTTTGGAGAATCTCCCAATCGGTGGTGTAGAATGTGATGTTACTGTCGCATATATCTCCGCAAACAGTCTTGATCAGACAGACAATTACAGAGTCCTCTGCCACCGGCAGCATCTTCAATTGTGTGGTTCCGACAGCTGAGGTTCGGATCTGCAGAAAATCGTTACTTTGTCTTAATTTTTGAACCTCCCCCATCGCATAAGGCACCACGGTTTTGCCGGTATCAACAAGCAACATTGTTTTGTTGTTTTCCGATACCCCCGGCAGCAACCCTGAGGGCATTGACCTGAACAGGTCTCCGATTGTTTGACCGTAGCTACACAATGAGAGAAAGAGGAAAATGAAGAGTATATTTCTTTGCATATGATTGACTTATTTCTTTATGTACAATTATTTTGAGAGTATCCCTATCTGACTCATTTCTACCGTTGGTTTGCCACCGTCCACACCGTTTATCGTTTCTAATTGAATGAACCGGGCATTGACCGTTTCACCTAAAGGAACCTGCTGTGGAACGGGGTTGTTTTTGATGTTACTGAACTCTCCCATCACTACTTCACTCCATGTTAAACCATCAGTGCTCACACGGAATGTATAGTTAAACAACGATTCTTTTGCCTCATCGGGACTATAGGTAAATCCTTTGATTGGATACATCTCACCCAAGTCTATTGTGAGGGGTTCATCATTGGTTAGTTCCCATCTTTCGGAGGAGATATCTGACAGACGAATCTCTTTACGGTCACCTTCCAGGGTAGGAGCATAGTACGCATCTACCATACTGATGTTGGCAATATCACGTGTTTCCAACACGGTGATCCGCACCTTTGAGGGTGTTGTCTCAGCAAATTTCAACAGTCGTTTATAACCGATGGTGGTGCCTTCTGTCAGGAAAACCCATTCATCGTTTACAAAACCTTCCACTTTAAATGCTTCCACCCGCTGTCCTTTCCGGATATCTTCCTGCAACATGATAGTGTTGATAGTCTCTCCGGGTATCATGTTATACTCTTTTGATGCTCCCGAACGTGCTTTCCAGAGAATGGTACCATCAGTGAGTTTGTTGTTCTTGAAGGTGTTGGAGATATATGCCCCGAACTGTCTGAGACGTTCCACATCCACCTCATGCAATCTGCCCCGTCTGTCAGGTGGAACATTTAAAAGAAGTACTGAATTCATTCCAACCGATTGATAGTAGATATCAACAAGCTCCCGCACCGTTTTGACCTGCTCATCCTCTTCAGGATGATAAAACCAGCCCGGTCGAATGGAAACATCCACCTCCGAGGGATACCAGTATACTGTTTTTGATTCAATAATCATCTCACGACTCCCCAGATCGCTGGAGAGAGGTGAGATATTTAACCTTTTATTCTCGATTGTGATCGTTTCATTGATATCCGGTTGAAGGGGTGTCACACTCCACTCCGTCTCTCTACCCAGCCCATGTTCGTTGCCAACCCATCGCACATCGTCACCCATGATTGCTTTTACAGCATTGGGTTGAAGGCTGTCAATCACATGATAAAAACGTGCCCAGTCGTATTCCTGCACTTTGCCGTTAGGTCCCTCTCCATTGGCTCCGTCAAACCACACTTCATGTACTTCGCCATAGTTTGTAAGCAATTCGCTAAGCTGATTGACAAACATCCTATTGTATTTAGGTGAGTCACCGTAACTCCCGGCATTCCTGTCCCAGGGTGAGAGGTAAACCCCAAACTTCATATTGTATTTATCGCATGCTTCTTTCACTTCACGAACAATATCGCCTTGTCCGTTGCGCCAGGCTGATGCCGCCACAGAATGCGTCGTTGTTTGCGTGGGCCAGAGACAGAAGCCGTCGTGATGCTTTGCTGTGAGGATGAGCATCCTGAAGCCGGCTTCCTGGAGAGAGGTAACCCACTGCTCTGCATTAAAATCGGTCGGGTGGAACAGGGCAGGATCTTCCGAGCCGTCACCCCATTCACGACCTGTGAAGGTGTTGATGCCGAAGTGAATGAAAGCTGTTAGTTCCAGTTGCTGCCATTCATACTGGCGTTGCGTGGGTACAACATATGCAGCCAGCTTTATCTTTTGATCGGAAGTAAGTATATCGGGGAATGTCAGTTCCTTTTCGAAATAGGTATTGGCTCGCTGGCTACATCCCGAAAGTAATGTAACGGTGATTAATAAAAGGATATCAATTTTTTTTCTCATCTTAAATCACTTAGAATTTAATCATGAGCAAAGTTACTATTTTTGGTGCAATATCAAACAAAAAAAAACCACCCCAATTGGGGTGGCGGGAACCGATAAAGTGTCGCTTCTTGTATTAATTTGTTAAAGCGGCAGCTTCTTCTACTACCTGGCCCAAAGTGTCAGCAGCAGCAGCGGCGGCAGCCTCAGCTGCTTCAATAGCTATCTGAATGCTATCTGCCTGTGCTTTTGCAATGCTGTCTAATTTTGCTACCTGAGCAAGACTGTCTTGTCTGGCTTTTTCAGCATTCACCTGAGCATTGTTGCAAGAAACTAAACCTAGAGTTGCAATTGTAGCAACTAATAACAATACTTTTTTCATTCTTTTAAAGATTTTAAACGATAAATAAATTTGTTTATATAAAAACGATGCAAAAATACATCAAAAACATGTTATGCAGCATGTTTGCACGATATATTATAGTTAAATGATGTTAAGTGGCTGCTGCTCTTGAATATTGTCTGATCGGTCAGGGCAGCAGACAATGGTTTTATTAAGATTTCGGTGGTTTATGATGCTTCTATCCTGCATGAATAGTTGTCTCCGGCTAGTCCTGAAAGAAATCTCCGGCTACTCCTCAAGGATGTATCCGGCTACTCCTCAAAGATATCTCCGGCTAATATGGTGGTACCAACGACAAAATAAAAAACTTAGAATTTGATTTGAAGGACTTTTTTATGATTAACGGTAGAGAAAGCGTTTAATACTCTTCTTGGGTGTTTTTTCGAATTCTTTATCCACTATTTCGATAGATTGGATTTTCTCATAGTGAGCCACCATTTTATTGAGTATGCCTTTATTGTCCTGCATAATCTCTTCAAGTTTCTCCCGGGTAATATTGTCGCCATTCACAGCTGCACTATCAGGGTAGACCAGTGCCACCAGCTTGTAATCCCTTAAAACGACAACACTGTCGGCAATGTAGGGCAGGTTATTCAATCTTGATTCAATCTCCTCGGGATAGATATTCTGTCCATTTGCCGCCAGGAGCATATTTTTAATACGCCCTTTGATAAACAGACGTCTCCCTTTTAATATACCCGAATCACCTGTTTTGAGCCATCCATCTTCTGTGAAAGCATCTTCGGTTGCTTCAGGGTTCTTGTAGTATCCCTTCATCACATTTTCTCCGCGTATCTGAATCTCTCCGGGTATGTTTTCAGGATCACCTGAATCGATACGTGCTTCCATTATCTCATCCAGCACTGAACCACAGGAGGTGGGAACAAAGGTCTCATGGTGATCATAGGATATCAATGGAGCACACTCCGTCATACCGTAACCCACCGTGAAAGGGAATTTCATTTTGTGAAAAAAAGCTTCCACCTCCGCATTCAAAGCAGCACCTCCAATGACCACTTCTCTGAAATTACCACCCAACGATTCGATCAGTGATTTTTTTATTTTCGTAAGAATCAGGTTGTTGATTCCGGGGATTTTGAGAAGCATCTTTACTATCGGTTTCTCAATTACAGGGAGAATTTTCTTCTTGTAGATCTTCTCAAAAATAAGCGGAACAGTGATGATAAGATTTGGCTTTATTTCCTTGAGGGCATTGATAAGGTTCTGTGGAGTGGGGATGGTACCCAACAGGGTTATATGTACACCCGTGGCCAATGCATAGAGAAAATCGAAAGTACAGCCGTAAACATGAGCCAGGGGTAAAAATGCCAGACTTCTATCGCCGTTAAACAGAAGATTTAACTTTTGACCATAGATGATGTTGCCTGCGAAATTATTGGCCATGATCATCACACCTTTACTGAAGCCGGTTGTCCCGGAGGTATAATTGATGCAGACCACCTCCTCATTGTTCACTACGGCATATCGTATATCCTCTTTTGAAAAACCGTCTTTATAGTGTTGCTGAAATTTCTCAGCCAGTGTATTTAATCTCTCTGCTAAACTTTTATCATCGCTTCTCAGTAAGGAGATGGAGGGTATCTCAAATACAGGAACCTTTATCTGCTCACTATCAAGGGTGCTCCAGAGGGACTCACTCACAAAGACCAGCTTCGAATCGGAATGTGCAATAATATGTTCAATACTCTCCGGATTGAATTCATGCAGTATGGGTACAATCACAGCACCATAGGTGATTGTGGCCATAAACACCAGGGACCACGAGGAGTGATTCCTGCCTATAAGTGAAATTGTATCCCCTTTTTGAATTTGCAGTTCAGTAAACAAGAGGTGTAATTCAGCAATTTTTTCGGCTAATTCACCATATGTATAGGAAGTACCTCCTTTATAATCGGTTAGAGCAGGCATATCCCAGTTCTTTTTAAAACTATCTTCGTATAACTGAATCAAATTCTGTTGAATCATAATTGCACATATTAGTGATATGTGTGCAAAAATAACACCTTAATATTGATTCACAAAGAAAAAAGGCAATAAATAGGAGTAAAATTGTAATTTTGTGGTTTGAAATTTTCCAATTATTTTAAAATGTCGTATAAATCCTCTATCACAGCAGTTTATTTGGGATAACGACTGAAAGCATATGATCGATCAAACAATCTTTAAAAATAAAACAGCAGCTTATTTTACATTGGGCTGCAAGCTGAATTTTGCAGAAACATCTGCTATCGGAAGACAACTGCTGCATGCAGGCGTGACCCGTACCCGGAGAGGGCAACAGGCCGATATTTGTGTGATTAATACCTGTTCGGTGACAGAACTGGCTGATAAGAAAGGACGCCAGACCATCAGGAAGGTGATTCAGGAACATCCGGAAGCGTTCATTGTGGTAACAGGATGTTATGCGCAATTGAAACCTGAAGATGTGGCAGGGATCGATGGTGTGGACCTGGTGCTCGGTGCTGAGCAGAAACTGGATGTCGTGAAGTACCTGGATGACCTGCATAAGAAGGAAAAGGGTGAGGTGATCATCTCGAAAACGCACCGCATCCGTTCGTTTGTCCCTTCGGTGTCTGCAGATGACCGTACACGATACTTTCTGAAAGTGCAGGATGGATGTGATTATTTCTGTTCTTTTTGTACTATTCCCTTTGCCCGGGGACGCAGTCGTAACGGTTCCATTGTCGATCTGGTACGACAGGCTGAACAGGTGGTCGAGGAAGGGGGTAAGGAGATCGTACTCACCGGTGTGAATATCGGTGATTTTGGTCATTCAACGAAAGAGTCATTTTTAGACCTTCTCAGTGCACTCGACCATGTAGAAGGGATAGAGCGTTTTCGCATCTCATCCATTGAACCCAACCTTCTATCGGATGAGATTATTGATTTCGTGGCAGCATCAAAACGATTTGCCCCTCATTTTCACATGCCACTGCAGGCAGGGAGTGATGCTGTGCTCAAGCTGATGAAACGACGCTATGATACGGCACTGTTCCGTCATAAAGTGGAAAAGATTAAAACAATCCTTCCTCATGCCTTTATAGGTGTGGATGTGATAGTGGGTGTGCGTGGCGAAACGGATGCTTACTTTGAAGAGAGCAAAGCATTCATACAGTCACTCGATATTTCTCAACTGCACGTTTTTACTTACTCAGAACGGCCGGGGACACAAGCACTGCAGATTGACTATGTGGTAGATCCGAAAATGAAACATGCCCGCAGCAAGACGTTGCTCGATATCTCCGACGACAAACTACTCCGGTTCTATGAGTCTCAAAGGGGAATAGCCAGGAAAGTATTGTTTGAACATACAAAACGAGGTGATAAAATGCACGGGTTCACCGAAAATTATGTAAAATTGTACACCCATTACGATCAGTCGATTGTAAATAAAATTTCGGATGTGATAGTAGGAGATTATGATGAGGAGAGAATGTGTATGAAAGCGGAATTTTGATGGCTGCTAAAAGGAAAAAAAGTATAACTTATTATTTGTTGTATGTAGTTTTGTATCTTCATGCACTCTTGCCCTTTCAGCTATTATATGTTATGTCGGATATTCTGTATTGGCTTGCTTACCATCTTGTGAGATACAGGAGGGTACATGTCAGGAGAAATCTGAAGAACGCATTCCCGCATAAAACAATTAGGGAGGTCAGGAAGATTGAAAAAGCTTTCTATCATCATCTCTGTGATTATTTTGTTGAGTCAGTCAAAATGCTTCATATGACTGAAAAAGAAGCGCATGAACGGATGAAGTTTGAGCATACAGAGATTATTGATCAGTGGACTAAAGAAGGAAAATCATGTCTGTTATGCCTGGGGCATTATGCCAATTGGGAATGGGTCACCTCCATCGGTTTGCATCTATCACCGCGGGCAGAGCTGGGACTTATATACAAGAGATTGCATTCAGAGGCATTCGATCAGCTTTACCTTAAGATCCGTAGTCACTTTGGTGCTAAACCAATAGAGATGAAAAGCGCATTTCGTAAGATGATCAGACTAAAAAATGAAGGTAAGACGATGACGGTAGGCTTTCTTGCCGATCAGCGGCCATCAAGAAAACAGGATCAATACTGGACAACCTTTCTTAATCAGGATACGCCTGTGCAGACCGGAATGGGAAAGATTGGCGCTCACCTGGGGATGCCGGTGGCTTATCTCGACATTATAAAAATTAAGAGGGGGTATTATACAGGGAAAATAGAGGTTTTATCTACCAACGCCAGTATGGAGAGGGATTATGACATCATGGAACGTTATATGCGAAAGCTGGAAGAGACCGTTTTAAAGGAGCCGGCCTATTATCTGTGGTCACATAACCGCTGGAAGTTTAAGAAAATTGAGGCAGTACAATAGGATTTATAATGATTAATGAGCAGAATGAAATGGTGAAAACATCGGTGGTCATATTGAACTGGAACGGGAAAAGACTGCTTGAACAGTTTCTCCCTTCCGTGGTTGAACACTCTCTGAGCGATGAGTGCAGGGTTGTTGTTGCCGATAACGATTCTTCCGATGAGTCCGTGGCGTTTCTGAAAACAATCTATCCCAACCTGCCATTGATCATTCTCGATAAAAACTACGGGTTTGCCGATGGATACAATAAAGCTTTACAGCAGGAAGAATCAGAATATGTGATTTTATTGAACTCTGACGTTGAAACAACACCCGGCTGGCTTCAACCGCTGATCTCATTTATGGATTCTCACCCTGAGGTAGCTGCCGTACAGCCTAAGATTCGCTCCTACAGAGAGAAGAACAGGTTTGAGTATGCCGGGGCTGCAGGTGGTTTTATCGATCGCTACGGTTATCCTTTCTGCAGGGGTCGTATTCTGGAGGTGGTGGAAGAAGACAAGGGGCAGTACGATACTCCGATTCCGCTTTTTTGGGCTACAGGAGCGTGTCTCTGTATACGTAAGAAAGACTTTACTGAAGCGGGAGGATTAGATGCGCGTTTCTTCGCACATATGGAAGAGATTGATCTTTGCTGGCGGTTAAATGCACGTGGACGGAAAGTGATGTGTGTGCCTGCATCGGTTGTTTACCATGTGGGCGGCGCCTCACTGAGCAAGGATAACCCGAGAAAAGTATATCTCAACTTCCGCAATAACCTGTTGATGCTTCATAAGAACCTGCCACAATCGGGTTATCATTCAACTTTTATGATACGTTATTTCTTTGATCTTCTGGCTTGTCTGCACCTGTTACTGCGGGGCGATTTTAAGAGTGCACATGCTGTCATCAAAGCGCACACCGATTTTCTGAAGATGCGTTCATCCTATCATCCTCTCCGGCTTGAGAATTTAAGAAAAACGAGTGTGAAACATATCCCGGTGCAATACAGAAAAAGCATTTTACTGAGTTATTATCTGAGAGGGAAGAAAACCTATGACTCAATTTTCAGAACCGGGAGAATGCTCACTCAAAGTGAAAGCTCAGAGTGACCATCCGCTGGGTGGCCTTTGATAATGATTGTGCATATTTTTGCAGTGATGCATCTTTCAGATCGGGACGTTCCTTTTCCAGTATATCTATCAACCCAAAACTGAACTTCAACTCGGGTGACAGTTTAAAAAGCGGCAGATAAAAATCGCATCCAACGCCTAACTCAATTCCAACATCAAACGGTTTTAACAAGACAGCCCTGTTCTTCCGGGATGCCAGCTCCACACTTCCATAACCTCCCACGAGTGCATATGGCCTGAAGTTGTTGAATCTCTCTCCGGAGATCTTTAAATGAAGGGGAAGTGCGATGTAATTGTTCCTGATGCGTGATCTGTATTCCTCTCCCGATGCTTGTTCCCTAAAGACAAAACGCTTGTCCCCGAGATAGAGCGTTGGTATGGCACGTAAATTCATGTATCTGTTCAGATAAAGGTCGTTGATAATACCCACTGATAAGCCGGGAGAATAATGAGGGATCTCGGAAAACCAAACCTCGCCGTTTTCATTCAAATAACCCGATTGCGTAAGTATCAGATCCTGTGTATGCAAGCCAAGGGTGAACCCGAGATGGAACAACCGCTGGTCGGCATAGGGTTGGTGTTGCAGCTTGCGTTCCTGACCTGTGAGATGCAATGAAAACCAAAGCAGCAACAGAAGTAGGTATATTGGTCTTTTACTCATTCGTTGTTTAAACGCAGTTGATCGACAGATATTGTCTCAACAGATTGATAAAGATAACAGAAAACAATTTTTTATTAATAAAAAACTTTTTACCTTTGTATCAACAAAAAAATCCATTTACATTAACTAACTTATTATTCATTATGGCTTACGTAATTAGTGAAGATTGCATTGCATGTGGAACCTGTATCGACGAATGTCCTGTTGATGCAATATCAGAAGGTGATATCTATGTGATTGATCCCGATGTATGTACTGACTGCGGCACTTGCGCAGAAGTATGCCCCACAGAAGCAATCCATCCAGAATAGATAAACTGGCTTATGGAATAAAAAAGCTGAACAATCACTGTTCAGCTTTTTTATTGATAAGTATGCGCAAAAAAAACGTCTCCAGAAGAGACGTTTTCAAATTATATGTAACGGTTGATTAACCGTTTACCTGTGCCATGTGAGCAACAAGGTCTAGCACTTTGTTGGAATAACCCCATTCGTTGTCATACCAGCTGATTACCTTGACGAAGGTAGGGCTTAACTGAATACCTGCTTTTTCGTCGAAGACAGATGTACGTGCTTCGCCGATGAAATCGCTCGATACCACATCTTCGTTGGTATATCCGAGGATACCTTTCAGTTCGCCTTCAGAAGCTTCCTTCATCGCTGCACAAATCTCTTCGTAAGTGGTCTCTTTAGCCAGACGTACGGTGAGATCAACCACAGAGACGTTGAGTGTAGGAACACGCAACGACATACCGGTAAGTTTGCCGTTCAGTTCAGGGATCACCTTGCCCACAGCCTTGGCAGCTCCGGTAGATGAAGGAATGATGTTGGCTGATGCAGCACGTCCACCTCTCCAGTCTTTGGCGGAGGGACCATCCACAGTCTTCTGTGTAGCTGTAGTAGAATGTACAGTAGTCATTAATCCTTCGAGGACACCGAATTTGTCGTTCAGTACTTTCGTTACGGGAGCAAGACAGTTGGTGGTACAGGAAGCGTTGGAGACGAATTGTTCACCCTTGGTATAGGTCTTTTCGTTCACACCCATCACATACATACGTGTGTCATCCTTTGAGGGAGCAGACATCACTACATATTTTGCACCAGCGTCAATGTGTGCCTGTGCTTTATCTTTCGAGAGGAACAAACCTGTAGATTCAACTACATATTCTGCACCTACCGCATCCCATTTCAAGTCTGCCGGGTTTCTTTCTGCACTTACACGAATGGTGTTTCCGTTCACTACCAGGTTGCCATCTTTCACATCAACAGTTCCTTTGAACTGACCGTGGATGGTGTCGTATTTTAACATATAAGCGATGTAATCTACATCGAGCAAGTCGTTGATACCCACAACCTGGATATCATCTCTGTTTTGAGCTGCACGGAAAACCAAACGTCCGATGCGACCGAATCCGTTAATACCTACTTTAATCATACTTTATTGAGTTTTATTTGTTAAAAGTGTTCTTTATCTTTCTTGATGAATTCGTTCCCGTTATGCCGATAAGCTCACTTACTTATCTTTATGCTCATATTGATTGTCGAAAACGATCCCAAAAACCATCTTTTTAATTGAGTTACAAAATTACAAAATCTTTTCTTTTTAACGAAATTATTTGTATCAAAAAACTGTAATTTTTTGGTTTTGAGAAAGACGAATGTGCTGTTCAGGTAGAAAAGGGTGAGGTGATCATTGCACACCTGTGCATCAGGGTAGATATAGTTGAACAACGTAATGATACAAATGGTTTTTTCGCTATATAAATCAATTAATTGCAACTAAAAGAATACCGATTATCCGAAAAAAAAACGTATTATTGTACAAAATTTCCTTTAGACGAAATATTTATCGCGAGATTTATGGCAAAAATCAATGTTACTATAGCTAAAGAACGTTTTAAGGGAAGACTCAAGGTAAAGGAGGAGACCCGCAACTTTTATAACGGTATCTTTATCGATTTGGGTGAGTTGATCATGTTCACGGGGAATGTGATTAAACAGATATTTCATCCACCTTTTGAACACCGGGAATTAATCAAGCATGGCTTTCTGCTGGGGAATAAATCATTTGCACTGGTGGTGGTCACCGGCTTTATCATGGGATTGGTCCTCACCATGCAGATGAATCCCATTCTTGCCGACTTTGGTGCACAGACACTGCTGCCGGGGGTGATCGCTGTGTCGATGATACGTGAACTGGGGCCTGTAATCACGGGGCTGATATGTGCGGGTAAGATAAGTTCAGGTATAGGTGCCGAGATTGCGGCGATGAGAGTCACTGAGCAGATTGATGCAATGGAGGTCTCCGGTACACGTCCACTGAGTTTCGTTGTTGCTTCACGTGTATTGGCCACCACGATGGTCGTTCCGCTACTGGTGTTATTCGCTGATGCATTTAGTCTATTCGGAGCCTTCCTTGCTGTGAACATATTCGAAGATACATCTGTTACACTCTTCGTTAATCGTTCATTCTCAATGCTTGGTTTTATCGATCTGTTTCCATCCACGCTGAAGACAGTATTGTTTGGTTTTTTTATCGGTCTGATCGGTTGTTATAAAGGATATACCGCGGGCAGGGGCACCGAGTCAGTGGGAAAAGCAGCCAACTCAGCGGTGGTAGCATCATCGTTAACCATTTTCGTGATTGATTTGGTTTTTGTCTTAATTACAAGCATTCTGTAAATCGATATGGATAGAGAGAGAGTCATCGTTGTAGATAGTCTGTATAAGTCCTTTAAGGATAATCATATTTTGCATGGCATCGATCTGACGCTTCACAAGGGTGAAAACCTGGGGATTGTCGGCAAATCGGGTATCGGTAAATCTGTGCTGACTAAATGTATTGTCCGACTGATAGAACCTGATGCCGGTGGCATTGAAGTGATGGGAACGAACGTACTTGCATGTGACGATTCTGAACTGAATGAAGTAAGGAAGAAGGTAGGATATCTCTTTCAGGGAGGGGCATTGTACGATTCTATGAGTGTGCGTGAAAATCTTTCTTTTCCCATACGAAGGACACAATTTAAGGATAAGGAGCATGATACGGAGGAGCTGATTGAACGATCGCTCAGAAGTGTGGGGCTGTTGGATTCCATTGATAGCATGCCATCGGAGTTATCGGGTGGAATGAAAAAGCGAATTGCTTTGGCCAGAACATTGATCCTGAATCCGGGAATTATTCTCTATGATGAGCCTACAACCGGTCTGGACGCGGTAACATCTGGAGAAATAAGTGAATTGATGCTGAAAATACGGGAAGAGTATAATACCGCCTCCATTATTATAACACACGATATGAAGTGCGCCAAGATCGCCACCGACAGCATAAAAATTATGAGTGAAGGGATCTTCATTGTGGAGGGTACGTACGATGAATTGAGTCGTAGCGATGAAAAAGAGATAAGGGATTATTTTATTTAGCAAACTGGATTAAAGATGAAAAGAACAAAAAAAGCATTAAGGCTGGGTATTTTTATGGCTTCAGCACTCATATTGTTTATCGTTGCGGTTTATCTGATCGGAAGCAAGCAGAATCTGTTCTCGTCAAACACCGAAGTTCATGCTTCATTCAAGGATATTCGGGGTTTGATGTCCGGCAACATCGTCCGTTTTGCTGGAATTAACATTGGCACAGTGAATGATATCCGGATTGTAGCCGATTCTTCGGTAATCGTATCCATGACGATAAGGGATACCTATACCGATTTTATTTACAAGAACTCTGCTGTGCAGATAGGTCAGGAAGGTTTAATGGGAGGGAAGATCGTACTTATTTCCACCGGTGATCCTGCAACCGGTAAAGTGGAGGATGGCGATTATCTGCCTGTGGCCGATGGTCTTGATATTCAGGCAATGATTGCTCAGGCCACAGAGATGCTTGATGAAGCGAAGGGTACTGTAGCCAATTTGAGATCTATCACCGGTAAGTTTGATTCGGGCGACGGGGATATAGGACGCCTGTTAAATGAGAACTACCTTACAGATGCCCTCGAGACCGCAACCAGCAGCTTGAATGCATCCCTATCTGATCTGAATAAGATTACTGCGAAAATTAACAATGGCCAGGGTGACTTGGGAAAGTTGGTCAATGACGATTCGATCACCGTGGAGATGAACAGGATCATGGCCAACTTAACTTCTACTACAGGGAAAGCTGATTCATTGGTTAACCAGCTCCATCAGACTTCCTATTCATTGAATCACGGTGAGGGTGTAATCCCCCGTCTGTTGAACGATAAGCAGATGGGATTGAATGTGGACACAGCCATCGCCAATGTGGATCAGGGTGTAGTGGAGATTACCAAAGCCGCGGAAACCATAGCCAACAGCTGGATTTTCAGGATTTTTTCCAAGAAAAAAGACAAAGACAAAGACAAAGACAAAGA
>JADKLW010000396.1_pt1 | contig 18878 bp, 17 predicted proteins | sample 8641881 | NCBI WGS metagenome assembly JADKLW01 (sample SAMN16272185, study PRJNA661076) | feces metagenome | isolation source: fecal sample from diarrhoea affected cattle B | host: Bos taurus | place: South Africa: Lokaleng Village, Mahikeng | collected 2019-09 | reverse complement strand
GAGCCGCTGGGCGTGGTCGGCCAGATCATTCCGTGGAACTTCCCCATTCTGATGGCCGCCTGGAAGCTGGCGCCCGCGCTGGCCGCCGGCAACTGCGTGGTGCTGAAACCGGCCGAGCAAACGCCCATCTCCATTCTGGTGCTCATGGGCATCATTGGTGACCTGCTGCCACCCGGCGTGCTCAACATCGTCAACGGCTTTGGGCGCGAGGCGGGCATGCCGCTGGCGCAAAGCAAGCGCATTGCCAAAATCGCCTTCACCGGCTCCACCAGTACCGGCCGCGTGATTGCCCAGGCCGCTGCCAACAGCCTGATTCCAGCCACGCTGGAGCTGGGTGGCAAGTCCCCCAACGTGTTCTTTGCCGATGTGATGGACAAGGATGACAGCTTCCTCGACAAAGCCATTGAAGGGCTGGTGCTGTTTGCCTTTAACCAGGGCGAGGTCTGCACCTGCCCATCGCGCGCGCTGATCCATGAATCGATTTACGACAAGTTCATGGAACGCGTGTTGAAGCGCGTCGCTGCCATACAGCACGGCAACCCGCTGGACCCCAACTCAATGATGGGCGCGCAGGCCAGCAAAGAGCAGTTGACCAAAATCCTGTCTTACCTCGATCTGGGCAAGCAGGAAGGCGCCGAGGTGCTGATTGGTGGCGCGCAGGCGCAGCTGGGTGGTGATATGGATGGCGGCTACTACGTGCAGCCCACCATCTTCAAGGGCCACAACAAGATGCGCATCTTCCAGGAAGAGATTTTTGGCCCGGTACTGGCCGTGACCACCTTCAAAGACGAAGCCGAAGCGCTGGAGCTGGCCAATGACACGCTGTACGGCCTGGGCGCCGGGGTGTGGAGCCGCAACGGCAACGTGGCCTACCGCATGGGCCGCGCTATCAAGGCCGGGCGCGTGTGGACCAACTGCTACCACCACTACCCCGCGCACGCCGCGTTTGGTGGTTACAAGGAGTCGGGCATCGGGCGGGAGAACCACAAGATGATGCTCAACCACTACCAGCAGACCAAGAACCTGTTGGTGAGTTACAGCGAGCAAAAGTTGGGCTTTTTCTAATGATTAATTTTTAAAGAATCAGCCGCTAGCCCTTGTCTAGCAAAGGCGAAGCGGCTCAATTTCATAGCGCACAGCACAGCGCAAGGAGTTCACCATGGTTGACCGCGTGATCGCCACCTCGGCAACGCTGGAGCTGATCGATGTGCTCCGCACCAAATACGGCCCGGCCCTGTTCTTTCACCAGTCCGGCGGCTGCTGCGACAACAGCGCGGCCAACTGCTATATCGAGGGCGAGCTGACCATTGGCCCCGGCGATGTCAAGCTGGGCGACATTGGCGGCCTGCCGTTTTACATGAGCACCTCGCAATTTGAATACTGGAAGCACACGCAACTCATCATCGACGTGATCGACGGCCACGGCGGCGGCACGCTGTCGCTGGAAGGGCCAGAGGGCAAAGCCTTTCTGACCCGCTCGCGCGTGTTCACTGACGAGGAGCTGGCGCAACTGCCACCCCTGCAGGCGCAGCCAGCGCCATCGGCCAGCGCGCACAGCGCTTCATAAATTTCACCCATGCAGCGACTGCGTCACACCCCTGCCATGCTGGCCCTGCTTGTAGCGCTTGCGGCCATGCCTTTACGACGCTGCTGACATTGACGCCCGAGCAATTGAGCATTACCGCCAGCCGCCACCAGCTGCCCGCACTGCACAAGCTTGAATGTGCCGCTTTGCAAGATCTCTAAAGAGGCTGGGTTGGTGGCGCGCGTAGCCCAGCGTCTGGGTGAGTATCGTCACCCCTCTCCTGAGGTGGGCCTCACGGTCACCGCCATTTTTGGCTGGGTGATGCTGCAGCCCACCGAAACGCTGGACAAACCCAAAAGCCAGCTCGTTTTAACCCACCTGCGACTGCACCCAGCGCACGATCTCTGCGGCAGGCATGGCGCCAGAGATGCGCGCCACTTCGTTGCCACCTTTGAACAATGCCATGGTGGGAATGCTGCGAATGCCATAGGGCTGCGCCACATGCGGATAAGCCTCGGTGTCCAGCTTGGCCAGCCGCACCTGGGGCGACAGTTGCTGGGCCGCCTGCGCAAAAGCGGGCGCCATCGATAGACAGGGACCGCACCACGGCGCCCAGAAATCCACCACCACGGGGATATGACTGCGGCCTACGTGGGAGGCAAAGCTTTCGCCATCCAGCGCCACGGGCTCACCCGTGAACAGCGGCTGGTGGCAGCTGCCGCAATCGGGCGCGCTGTTCAGGTGCGCTTGCGCGACGCGGTTGGTTTTATGGCAATGGGGGCACACGATGTGCAGGGGGTCCAAAACGGTCATGGCAACTCCGGTGGCAATCTCAAAGCCTGCACATGGTGATGGTCTGGCTGTTTGCAAGTCATCCATTGGCGCATGGCAGCAGTGCGCCAAGTTTTAATAAAAAAGGCCTCTAGCCCTTATGGGACAAGGGCTAGCAGCTATTTTTTATGCTGCTTAGTTCAACCACGCCACCAGTTTGATGCCGCTAAACAGCAGCACCGTGACCAGCACCGCGCTGGCAAAGGGTACGAACACTACGCGTCCGAAAAAGCGCAAGTTCAAGTCGCCTGGCAGCCGGCCCAGACCGATCTTCTGGATCAGCCCTGTGGCGCTGTTGACCAGCACCAGCAGGATAAAGATCAGGATCATCCAGCGGATCATGGGCCTTGGCTTTCGTTAGAGACGGTGCGTGCGGTCGCCGTGCACAAACCCCAGTGCGTCCCAAGGCTCAACGCCCTTGGACAGGCCAATCACCTTGAACAGCTCGCCCATCTCGTGCTCCATCATCAGTTTCACGGCCATGATGCGGCCCGCCTCGCTCATCGCATCCAGCTTGGCCTGCAAGCCGCAATTGATGAGGAAATGCGCCTGGCTGGTGTAGCCCAGCACATCAAAGCCCGCGTCCTGCGCGGCCACGGCGGTGCCGGTGAAGTTGACGTGGGCGGTGATGTCTTTGAGGCCCAGCTCCACCAGCGGGTTGTCATCCATCTGGTGCAGGCGGTGGCAGACCATGGTGCCCATGTGGCGCTGCGGGTGGTAGTACTCGGACTCGCCAAAGCCGTAGTCGATCAAGAACACCGCGCCTTGCGTCAGGTGCGCGCCCAGTGTGTGCACAAATGCTTCGCCCTGCGCGTGAATCTCGGTGACGTAGTCGTGCTCGCCCTCAATGTCCATGGGCGGGCGCAAGTCGGTGGGCTTGTCGGCCCAGACCAATGCATCGCCATCCAGCGCCACACCGCGTTCGTGCCAGACACCACTTTTGCGTGCCAGCAAGTGCACGGGCATGGCGTCCAGCACCTCGTTGCCCACCACCACGCCTTGCATCTGCGCAGGCAAGGCATTGGCCCAGACCACTTTGCCGCCATGCGCCACCAGCTTGGCCTGCTGGCGCGCACGCAGGGTGCCCGACAGATCGACGATGGTGTAGCGCTCGATCTCCACACCCAGCCGTTGCAACTCATCGAGAATTTGCAGCGCCAGCGCACCGGTGCCGGCGCCGAACTCCCAGACTTCGCGGGTGGCTGTGTGGGCCAGCGCCTCGGCAATTTGCGCCGCCACCAGCTGGCCAAAGGCGGGAGACATTTCGGGGGCGGTCACAAAATCGCTGCCGGATGACGGTAGCGCTCCGAACTTGGCCGTGGCATTGGCGTAGTAGCCCAGGCCCGGCGTGTACAGGGCCAAGGCCATAAATTGGTCGAAACCAAGCCATCCACCTGCTTGGTCAATGGCCTTGTCGATGTGCAAGCGCAGCGCGCTCGTTAAACTTGAGGGTTCTGTCATCACCCCTGCATTGTCACCCTAGCGGAGCCTCGGCTTTACAAAACAAGGGCAAGCGCCGTGCAAAAGGGGATGGTTAGAGCCCCACTTTCTCAAGATTTACACGCACATCGCCACACAGATGCAGGCCTGCAGGCTGCAATCTCGGCACTTACTATGTCGTCCGTCGCAACAGGTCAACGCATTATTTCGCTCACAGGGCTGTGCATGGATGCGCGCCTGGGCATCCTTGACGCGGAGCGCGAGGCCGCCCAGGCCATTCGCGTCGATGCCGAGCTGAACATGGGCGCACAGCCCTTGTTGCCCGCCAGCGACGATATTGCCGAGGTGCTGGACTACCGGCTGGCGCGCAACACCATCGTGGCCGTGTGCACCGCCGGACACACTGATTTGTTAGAGCGCCTCACAGGTACGCTGGCGCAGCAGTTGATGGCCTTGCCCGGTGTGCTGGGCGTGCGTGTAAAAATTGCCAAACTCGAGATTTTTGATGACTGCGAAGTTGCCATTCGCGTCGAAACCGGACAATGGTGAAACCCATGAACGCTGTGACTGAAAACCCCTGGATTGCCGACGACGCTGCCGACGCAGCGCCTCCAAGCGAAGCTGCCGCTGCTGAAAGCAAGCCCGGCAAGATCAAGATTGAGCGCGAGCAGATCAAGCTCGAAAAGCGCCTGTGCCGTGAGGTGGGCCGTGCGGTCATGGACTTCAACATGATTGAAGACGGCGACAAGATCATGGTCTGCATGTCCGGCGGCAAAGACAGCTACACCATGCTCGACGTTTTGCGCAAGCTGCAAAAGCGTGCGCCCGTGAAGTTCGAGATCGTGGCGGTGAATCTGGACCAAAAGCAGCCAGGCTTTCCTGACCACATCCTGCCCGAGTACTTCCAGAGCATCGGCGTGGACTACCACATCGAAACCCAGGACACCTACTCGGTCGTCAAGCGCGTGATTCCCGAAGGCAAGACCACCTGCGGTCTGTGCTCGCGCCTGCGCCGTGCGATTTTGTACTCGGTGGCCGACCGTCTGGGCTGCACCAAAGTCGCGCTGGGCCACCACCGCGACGACATCGTGCAGACGCTGATGCTCAATATGTTCTACGGCGGCCGCATGAAGGGCATGCCGCCCAAGCTGGTGTCCGATGATGGCAAGCACGTCGTGATCCGCCCGCTGTGCTATGTGCCTGAAAAGGACACCGTGCGCTGGGCCCAGTACAACAACTTCCCCATCATTCCTTGCAATCTGTGCGGCAGCCAGGACGGCCTGCAGCGCGTGGCCGTGGGCAATATGCTGCGCGAGTGGGACAAGAAGTTCCCCGGCCGCATCGAGAGCATGTTCCGCGCCATGGGCAACGTGGTGACCACGCACATGATGGATCCCGAGTTGCACGACTTCAAGGGCGCCAAGGCCACCGGCATTGCCGACCCCAATGGCGATATGGCGTTTGACCATGAAGAGCTGCCCACAGCCCCCACGCTGCCCGGCGGTGTGCAGGTGGTGCAAATCGGCTAAGTCTTTGTCTGCCCTCCAAAAAAGCCCTGCACTGCAGGGCTTTTTTGCGTTGCGCGACAGCCAACTGCGGCACCCTCCTGCACGCGCTGGAACTTGGTGGCATTAGCCTGACTCCATTGGAGCGCGTGCTGTGTAAAGTGGCTGGCATCTGTCATCGACACCTGCCACGGCCACGTTGCATAGACAGCACTTTCACAGGAGCCACACCATGCCCATCACCTTCCACACCCGCCGCTGGGGCCTTGCCGCTGTCATGGCCTGCGCGGCACTGCTGGCCGGCTGCGCCAGCGGCCCGCGCGAAATCACCTCCAGCGTGCAAAGCTATAGCAGCATGGCCGGTGTCCAGCTGCCGGCCACCTACCGCATGGAGTTGCTGCCCTCGCAAAGCCAGCAGCAAAGCTTTGCCCGCGTTGAAGCCGCCGCCGAAAAAGCCTTGCAGCGCGTAGGTCTGACACGCGATTCGCGCCCTGAGCTGGCCCGCCTGGTGGTGCAGGTGGGCGCCAACGCCTCGCAAGGGCGCGCCTACCACCCCGCGTACGACGACTGGTTCTACGGCCCGCGCTTTGGCTGGGGCATGGGCTTTGGCGGCCCGCGCGTGGGCATGGGCATGCACTGGATGGATACCCCGCCGATGGTCTATTACCGGGGTGTCAAATTGGTGCTGCGTGACCAGAAAAGCCAGCAAATCGTCTACGAAACCTCTGCCGCTTACGACGAAGTCTGGATGGATGACAACCTGATCTGGAATATTTTGTTCGATGCCGCGCTGACCGATTTCCCCCGCCCGCCGCAAGGCACGCGCAGCGTGCGCACCACGGTCACGCCGATTGCCGCGCCGACCCCTGTCACAGCAGCCCCGGCTGCAGCCCGATGACCCATCCACAGGGCCGCCGATGCGGCCCTTTGCTTTTGCAAATCTATACATTTTGAGAGCATTGCAGCGGCCAACCATAAGCACTGGCGCTGCATACTTCACGATATGAAAATTCACAACACGCTCGTTTCCAGCGTCGCTGCTGCTGCCATCCTGGCTTTGACAGGTTGCGTCACCCAAGCCACCCAGCCTGCTGCCTCTCCAGCGCCATCTTTGGCCAGTACTGCGGGCTCCATTTTTGGCAACGTGCTGCAAGCCAATGGCGGCGCTGCCAACCTGATGTCTTCGCTGGGCGTACCCGCTGCTGGCACTGCCAGCAACGCCGCAGGCGTGCTGACGTACTGCGCCAAAAACAATCTGCTGAACGCCAACAGCGCCACCTCCATGGCCAACCAGCTGCTCACCAGCTTGGGCATGCCCACGACGGCGAATGCCGGCACCCCGGTGGCGACACAAGATCAGGGTTACCTGAACGGCGTGGCCGGCATGATCGTTGCGCCCACGGGCGAGCTGTTCAGCCTGAACCAGATCAAGGGCAATGTGAAAGACAAGGCCTGCGACTTTGTGATGACCAATGCCAAGTCCTTCCTGTAATCAGCATTGATAGCTACTCGCCCTCGCCAGACAAGGGCTAGAGGCTTAAAACGCTTAAAAATATGAAAAGGCTTGCCATTCCCATGGCAGGCCTTTTTTGCGTTGGTGGCCGCCGCCCGCATCCGCCCTGGCTTTGCCTTGATGGGCTGCACCAACGCGCGCTTTTCGCACAGCTTATGCAGCCATGTGCTGCGCTACCCACGCTAACTGCTGGCGCGATACGGGCGAGAGTGCATCACCTGCCCATAGCTTTTGCAGGACCAGCGCCATGGCGCGGGGTCTGGTGGTGTCCAGCAACCCATCGCTGGAGGGGCGATTGAGCGCAGGTTCATTGCGATCCAGCCGCGTCACCTCATCCCCCAACTGGCGCACATAGGCCGTCAGCGCGGCAGGGCCGCCGTAGCTGTCCAAAATCAAATTGCCAGCGGTGTTGTCGCTGGTGGTGATGGTGGCGGCGCTCAAAGCCCTGCGTTGGCCCTATGCGCCAGCGACGTGTTCACAAGCACTTCAGGCTTCAGCGCTGTGTGCGTTGGACAGGCTCATGGCAGCAATGACTCCCCCAGCAAAAGGCTCGGCGGTTTAGCGACATGGACAGGGCTCTTTGCGCGGCATTGTTGCCGTTACGGTGCGGCATGCACGTAGTACAAGGGAGAAGATTTTTTAGTATTTGATAGCTGCTCGCCCTTTCTGGATAAGGGCTAGAGGCCTAAAAGGCTCGAAATTGCAGATGCTGTGGTTTTGAGATTTTTAGATATTGCGGTGTCTTTACTGACAGAGGCCGCTTATCGCGCGGCAGGCGAGTAACTTTCTTGTCCGCGACAATAAAGTTGCCAAAGAAGCGCGTCTGCCGACGGCTTCCGGCGAAACTCGCTGCGCGCTTGCAGCGCTTCGCTCAAACAGCCGCCGGAAATTTGATTTTTTATTCTTGGCACGCGCGACGCTTGCGCGCGCGTGGGGTGAGATTCGTGCTCTGTGGCTTATGACAGCTGTCGGCCATGAGCAGTCATACGATGTAGTTTCCAAGTCAAAAGGAATCACCGTGATATCTGTTCGCCCTATTGCTTCAACCGATTGGCCTGTATATCGAGAGGTTCGCCTCCAAGCCCTTAAAGACTCACCTCAAGCATTTGGCGGCACATGGCAGCAAGAAGCCCTGCTACCTGAACAAGACTGGTCTACTCGGGCTATTGCATCTGAATCAGGACAGTCTGGAAGAGGATTCTTCGCCATCAATAAAGATGAAGTCTGTGGTTTAGCTTGGTGCCTGATTTCGGATAGCAACCCTCATGTCGCAAACATCTATGCACTATGGACAGCTCCTTCCGTGAGAGGACAGGGTGCAGGTCGAGCACTTTTAGAAAAGTGTATTGCATGGGCTAATAACAAAGGGGTTCGACATATCCGCCTATCAGTCACTCAAGATGAGTCACCGGCCATGCAGCTCTACAAATCAAAGGGGTTTTGTACAGTTGGAGAGCCCGAGTTTTTGCGTCCCGGTTCAGACGTAATGACCCAAAAAATGGAACTGCGCTTAGCTGTGGATGTGTGACTGCAATGGGTCGAGGCTGTGTGAAAACGCATCAGGCTCTGACCTCGGCAAAAAAGTGACCTCTCAGATCGCTCTATATGCGTTTTTCTTGACCTGGCTAATGGTGAGAAGACCCCTGAGTTTCATGTTCAGACGAGTTTTCACACAGCCTCGGTCGATAGCAGTCTCCAAACCTGTCCGTTCCACTTGCCAAAGCCCTCGCGCGCGCAAGCGTCGCGCCCCGTTCGTGGAAGCTTCATATTTCCGGCGGCTGTTTGACCGGAGCGACGCAGGAGCACAGGGAGTTTCGCCGGACAGGCCCGCTGCAAGCGTCGTCTTTTCTTTCCCCGGTTTCTTTTGACGAAGCAAAAGAAATCGGGTCGCCGCCGCGCGATAAGCGGCCTCTGCCAAAAAAACCACCACAACAATAAAAATAGCTACTACCCCAAGCCCTACAACGGCTAAAGCCACAAAACACTCACAAAAAAAGCCCACAACACCAAAGCGCCGTGGGCTTCACTAACCAAAAAGATTTAACGCAGTTTTCTAAAAACAGCTTTAGTGAACGTGCGCAATATCCGGAATCGCCAACATCAAATCCTTGGTGTACTGGTGCTGCGGATCATCCAGCACCGCCTGCGACTCCCCAACCTCCACCAGCTTGCCGCGCTGCATCACGCCGATGTCATCACACATATGGCGGATCACCGCCAGGTTGTGGCTAATCAACAGATACGTCAGCCCAAACTCATCCTGCAGATCGCGCATCAGGTTCAGCACCTGGGCCTGCACCGACACGTCCAAGGCGGAGGTCGGCTCGTCACAGATGATGAACTCGGGCTGGCTGGCCAAAGCCCGTGCTACGGCGATGCGCTGGCGTTGGCCGCCAGAGAACTGGTGCGGGTACTTCTTGGCGTCGTCCGGCTTCATGCGCACGCGGCGCAAGGCTTCCTGCACGCGCTCGGCAGTCTCGGCGGGGCCGCTGGTCAGGCCCAGCACCACCAGGGGTTCGGCAATCAGCTGCTCCACGGTCCAGCGTGGGTTCAGGCTGGCGTACGGGTCCTGGAAGATCATCTGAAAGCGCCGGCGCATGGCCACGGTCTGGGCGGCTGGACTCCATTTGTCCACGCCGTCAAACAAGATGATGCCGCTGGTGGGCGGCGTCAAACCTGCCACCATGCGCGCCACCGTCGATTTGCCCGAGCCCGATTCACCGACCAGGCCAAAGGTGGTGCCCTGGCGGATGTTGAAGCTCACATGGTCTGCCGCCTTGAGAATCTTCTTTTCCTCACGCGCCAGCACACGGGCCAGCCAGCCGTTGGACAGGTCATAGTCCTTGCACAGGTCTTTGACCTCCAGCAGCGCTTTGGCGGGCGCTGCGCCTTGGCCTGGCGCTATGGGTTTGGGTGTCCACGGCACGGCCTTGGCGATGGGGCCACCGCCCACTTCGGGCACGGGCAGGCGCTCCACGCGCTGGTGCACGCTGGGAATGGCGGCCATCAGCACCTGGGTGTAGGGGTCGCGCGGGGCGTCCAGCACCTGGCGCACGGCACCGGTTTCCAGCACGCGGCCGTGGTACATGACCATGACACGGTCGGCGGTCTCGGCAATCACGCCCATGTCGTGCGTGATCAGCATGGCGGCGGCGCCGCGCTCTTTGCAGACCTTGCGCAGCAGCGCAATGATCTGCGCCTGCACGGACACGTCGAGCGCCGTGGTGGGCTCGTCAGCAATGATGAGCTCTGGCTCGGCGCACAGCGCCAGGGCAATCGCCACGCGCTGGCGCATGCCGCCCGAGAACTGGTGCGGGTACTGCGCCATGCGCGCCTTGGCGTGCGGAATTTCCACCTCTTCCAGCAGCGCCAGGGCGCGCGTTTCGGCTTCTTTTTCGCTGATGGCCAAGTGGGTGCGAATGGTTTCCACCAGATGGCGGCCCACGGTGTAGACCGGGTTCAAGCTGGTCAGCGGGTCCTGGAAGATGGTGCCAATGCGCTTGCCGCGGATGCGGCGCAGGTCTTCACCGTGCAGGGTGTCGATGCGCAGGCCGCGCAGCTCCACCGCACCGCCGGAGATGCGCCCGGGCGCTTCGATCAGGCCGGTAACAGCCGAGCCCGTCATGGACTTGCCCGCGCCCGACTCGCCCACTACGCCCAGAATTTCACCGGGGAAGATGTCGAACGAGACATCGTGCAGCACGTGCACGGGGCCTTTGTAGGTGTCAAACGTGACGCTCAAGTTGCGCACGCCCAGCACGGGAACCGCATCAGGCACGGGTTGGTGTGTGTCTGTGGTCATGTTCATTGCAGCTTGGGGTTCAGGGCGTCGCGCAGCCAGTCGCCGACGAGGTTCACGGACAGGGCTAGGGCCAGCAGCACCAGCGCCGGGAACAGCAGAATCCACCACTCACCGGAGAACAAAAAGCTCTGGCCAATGCGAATCAGCGTGCCCAGCGAGGGCGCGGTGGGCGGCAGGCCCACGCCCAGGTACGACAGCGTGGATTCGGCCACGATGGCCTGGGCAAAGCTGATGGTGGCAATCACCAAGATGGGCGCCAGCATATTGGGCAGGATGTGCTTGGTCAGGATGGCGGTCTGGCTGCGACCGATGAGCTGGGCGGCCAGCACATAGTCTTTTTGCTTTTCCACCATTACCGCGCCGCGCACGGTGCGCGCGTACTGCACCCAGTCGGACAAGCCGATGGCGATGATGATGACGTAGACCGCCATGTCGTCGCGGTAGCCCTCGGGCAGCACGCCCCGGGCAATGCCGAAGATCAGCAGCGCCACCAGGATGACGGGAAAGGTCAGCTGCACATCGGCAATGCGCATGAGCAGCGTGTCGAACCAGCCGCCGGCGTAACCGGCGATCAGGCCCAGCGGCACGCCAATCACCAGCGACAGCACCACGGCCGCCACGCCCACGAACACCGACATGCGCAGGCCATACAGAATGGCCGAGTACACGTCGCGGCCCTGGTCGTCAGAGCCCAGGGGGAAGAACATTTCGCCCATGCCCTGGCTCCAGACCGGGGCGAAGGCGTCCATCAGCTCCAGATTGGCGGGGTCAAACGGGTTGTGCAGCGCCAGCCAGGGCGCCAGCACGGTGGCCAGCACCAGCAGCGCCAGCACGGCCGCCGCCACCTGCACCAGGCGCGACTTGGCAAAGGCGCGCTTGACCGGCGAATCACTGGCTTTCCAGCCCGTGGGCAGCGCCGCCGAGGCGGCAGCCGTATTTTTTACAGAATCAGTCATTGCTGCCCCCTTATTTCTTTCGCAGGCGGGGGTCCACCAGCACATACAAAAAGTCCACAAACAGATTGATCACCACGTACAGCAGCGCAATGAACATCAGGTAGGCGGCAATCAGCGGCACGTCCACACCCTGCACCGAGGAGATGAACAGCAAGCCCACGCCGGGCCACTGGAACACGGTCTCGGTGACGATGGCAAACGCAATCAGCGAGCCAATTTGCAGGCCGGCAATGGTGATCACGGGAATCAGCGTGTTGCGCAGCGCATGGCCAAAGTACAGGCTCTTTTCATGCAGGCCGCGTGCGCGGCCAAAGCGGATGTAGTCCGAGCGCAGCACTTCCAGCATCTCGGCGCGCACCAGGCGCATGATCAGCGTCATGTTGTAAAAGCCCAGCGTGATGGCCGGCAAGATCAACGCGGCCCAGCCCGAGGCGGTCAACAAGCCGGTTTGCCAGCCGCCAACCATCACGGTCTCCCCGCGCCCGAATGAGGGCAGCCAGCGCAGCTCCACGGCAAACAGATAGATCAGCCCGATACCGATCAAAAAGGTGGGCAGCGACACACCGATCAGCGACACCGTCATGATGGTGCGACTGAACCAGCCATCCTTGCGGATGGCGGTATAGACCCCCAGCACAATACCCACCACCAAAGCCAGCACCCCGGCGGTGAACGCCAGCTCCAGCGTGGCGGGCAGGCGCTCGGCAATGACCTCGGCCACGGGGCGCTTCAAGCGGTAGGAAATGCCCAGATCGCCCTGCAGCACATTGCCCACATAGGACAGGTATTGCAGGGGTACAGATTTGTTAAAGCCCAGTTCTTCAACCAGGGCGGTGCGTTCTTCCAGTGAGGCGTCTTCGCCCAGCAAGCTGATGGTGGGATCACCGATATGGCGAAACACCATGAAGGAAATAAGAGAAACGGCCAGCAGTACCAAAACTGACTGGCCCAGTCTGCGCAGCAGATGGACCAGCATGGTTTTACTTCGCGTTCTTGTTGATCTTCACGTCCTTGAAGTGCAGCACGTTGTCGGGGTGCACAGGAACGTCGATGGACTTGACCGAGGCGAAATGGATCACCTGGTCATGCAGCGGAATGTAGAAGCGCTCTTTTTGCACCACTTGCCAGATGTCCTTGACGGTAGCGTCGCGCTTGGCCTTGTCGCTCTCGGACGACAGCGAAATGATCTTGGCATCCAAGTCTGGATTGCTGTAGTGCGTGGCGTTTTGCGCGCCGCGCCCTTCCTTGCCGCGTGTGGCAGCCAGGAAGTCAAAGATATAGGCCGAGTCATAGGTGGGCACGCCCCAGCCGTACAGGTAGAAATCACTCTCGGCCTTCACAATGCCCACGCTGTGCTGCGCAATCGGGCGCGAGACCACTTCGGTCTTGATGCCGATACGGCCCAGGAAGCCAGCAATCGCGGTGCTGATGGCTTCGTCGTTCACATAGCGGTCATTGGGGCTGTGCAAGGTGATGGTGAAGCCATCGGGGTAGCCAGCTTCAGCCAGCAAGGCTTTGGCCTTGGTGGGGTCGGCCTTTTTGTAGGCGCCCATGGACTTGTCGTAACCGGCGACAAACGGAGGCGCCATCACGCCCGAGGGGTTGGACAGGCCACGCATGACGGAGCGCTTGATGGCGTCGCGGTCAATCGCCAGCTCAATTGCTTCGCGCACCTTGGGGTCGGCCAGCGGGTTCTTGCCCTTGATGTTGCTGTTAAACAGCTCGGCCGAACCCACGTTCAGGCCCAGGAAGATGGAGCGGTTTTCCGGCCCTTCGTTGATGCGCAGCTTGCCGTCTTGCTTCAGGCGTGCCACGTCTTGCGCAGGGATGTCCTGGGCAAAGTCCACTTCACCCGACAGCAGGGCCGCAACACGCGTGGCGGGCGACTTGATGGGCAAATACACCAGCTCGGTCACTTGCATGGGCGACTGGCCCTTGCCCCAGTAGTTGGGGTTTTGCTTCATCACGGTGCGGCTGTCCACCTCGCGGTTGGCCAGCATGAAGGCGCCGGTGCCGTTGGCAGCGCGCGTGGCACCGTTTTCGGTCTTGCTGGTGGCGTCCTGCGTTTCCAGCGCGCCATTGGCCTTGGACCACTCTTCGCTCATGATGAACAGATTGGTCACGTTGTTCGGGAAGATCAGGTTCGGGCCCTTGGTCTTGACGTGCACAGTCAGCTCATCAACGGCGGTGATGGTGTCCACCGAGGCCAGCAGCGACTTGACCTGGGCGTTGGGGCCCTTGGCGCGGTTCAGCGAGAAGACCACGTCCTTGGCGGTCAGCGGCTTGCCATCATGGAACTTGACGTTGGGACGGATTTTGAATTCCCAGATGGTGGGGTCGCTCTCCAGCATCTTCCACTCGGTGGCCAGCAGGGGCTGCAGCTTGCCGTCGGCGGTGCGGTTGAGCAAGGTTTCATACATCTGGTGCATCAACACAAAGTTGGTGCCAGTGTTGAACACGTGGGGGTCCAGCGTGGTCACGTCGGCAGAACGTGCCCAGCGCACGGTTTCGGCGGTCGCCAGGCCGGTGGCGGACAACAGGCCCGCGGCCAGCAAGGCAGAACCCAAGGTCTTCAAAATCATCTCTCGTCTCCAAATAAAGGGGAAGGGGTTATCGGTATGCCATGGGCGCGCACGGCGCGGCCCTAGGGTTTGCCAATGCAAGCAAAAAACACACCGTTTATCGGAATCTCGCTCTTGTGCTCATGTTTATAGCGTGAGCATTCGAACCGCACGCAATAAGCTCATGCATTTCTCTGCCATCACGCAAAAAAACTTGCTTTTTCTGCAGAGATTCGCAAGCTTCGGAATACCGGACAATGGCGGCATGCTGCGGCCATTCGGGCCGTGGTTTTGTTCGTTGATTGAAGGCGCTCGCCGCGCCCCGTTTGCCGCATGCACGCTACCCGCATCATTGCCATTCGCCATGGCGAAACCTCCTGGAATGTCGACGCCCGCATCCAGGGCCATCTGGATATACCGCTCAACGACATCGGCCTATGGCAGGCCCAGCGCGCAGGCGCTGCCCTGGCCGGTGAAAGCCTGGATGCCATCTACAGCAGCGATCTGCAGCGCGCGCTGGTCACGGCGCAGGCCATCAGCCACAGCACGCAATGCCCCGTGCGCCCTGATACCGGCCTGCGCGAGCGTTGTTTTGGCAGTTTTGAAGGCCGCACCTTCCAAGACATCGAGGCAGAAAACCCCGAGCAAGCCCTGCGCTGGCGCAAGCGCGACCCGGACTTTGTGCCCGAGGGCGGCGGCGAATCGCTGAACATGCTGCGCGGGCGCATTCAGCACACCGTGGACCGCCTGGCTGCGCAGCACCTGGGCGGCCAGATTGCACTGGTGGCGCACGGCGGCGTGATGGACATCCTGTACCGCCTGGCCACGCGCCAGGGTCTGCAGGCACCTCGCACCTGGGAGCTGGGCAACGCGGCCATCAACCGGCTGCTGTGGACGCCGGAAGGCCTCACTTTGGTGGGCTGGGGTGATACCAGCCATTTGCAAAACAGCGCACGCGACGAGTTTGTGAGTTGATGCACATCGACATTGGCGCGGTTTTTACGGCTTCACTATTAAAATAGAAGCATCATTCCGTTGCAAACAAAGGACTTCAGACATAAAACATGCTGAAGTCCTTTTTCTTTCACGGCATGTTGCTCATTTATTCATAAAAACAACATATTGCGTCGCCACAGACACGCAAACCGACCGGCCGCGATAACCCAGCGTACCAAGGGGTTTTAAGGCTGCAAACGGCCATTTTTTCCGCTTTAAAAACACGCAATAACCCCAACAAAAGCCTGTCTCATGTCGCTACAACGACATTTACAAGCCGTGTTTTCCACTTTTTTATTTTTGTATATATACAAAATAAAGTGTCATTTGACAAAACTTTGAGTGATTCTGAAACTGAAGCCATCGCAGCCACTAACGGTTTCAGAAGCCATGCAAAGACTCACAGAATTTCACAGCTACGCCGACGCTCAAGCGCAGTTTTCTTCCGAAAAACTGTGGGCTCTGTTTGACGGCAATCGCGAGCAATTCAACATTGCCCACGAGTGTGTCGACCGCCATGCCGACAGTGGCCAAGATGCACTGATCGTGGCCCACGCCGATGGCCGCGATGAAGTCATCACCTACGCCGAGCTGTCTGCCGACAGCAGCCGCTTTGCCCACTGGCTGGAGGCACAAGGCGTGCAGCCCGGCCAGCGCGTGGCCATCATGCTGGAGCCATCGCGGGCCTTCTACACCGCCATGTTCGGCACCATTAAACGCGGCGCGATTGCCGTGCCCATGTTCACGCTCTTCGGCCCTGATGGCGTGCGCCTGCGCCTGGATGACTGCCAGCCCGCGCTGCTGGTCACCAACGCCCAAAAACGCGACACCGCACCTGCGCACATCCACACCGTGGTGTATGACGATGCCCTGCATGCCCAGCTGCAAGCGCTGCCTGCGCACTACGCAACCAGCACCAGCGGCAGGGATCTGGCGGTGTTTCAGTACACCTCCGGCACGACCCGGGAGCTACCCGAAGCGGTGAAACACACGCACCGTTCCCTCGTCACGCTGATGGTGGCGGCGCTGTATGGCACGGGCCTGCGCCCCGGCGACCGCTACTTTTGCCCTTCGTCGCCCGCCTGGGGCCACGGCCTGTGGCATGGCACGCTGGCACCGCTGGCGCTGGGCCTGACCGTCGGTGCTTACAGCGGCAAGTTCAATGCCGAGCGCCTGCTGCAAGCGCTGTCGCAGCACGGTTTTACCAACATGTCGGCAGCGGCCACGCACTACCGCATGATGAAAAACTGCGGCAAGGCCGGGGAGCACCGCTTTGCGTTCCAGAAACTGTCGTTCACCGGCGAACCGATCGACGACGACACCGCCGACTTTGTGCAGCGCACGTTTGGTCTGGAGGTCTGCAGCATGTACGGCACCACCGAGATTGGTGTGGTGCTGGCCAGCTACCCCGGCGCGCCGGACTTTGCCGCACCGCGTGGTTCACTGGGCAAAGCCGTGCCGGGCACGCTGGTGCAGGTGCACAACGCAGACGGCCAGGTCTGCCCACCGGGCATCACGGGCCAGCTCATGGTGCAGCGCCACGGCCAGTGGATTCCCACCAAAGACCTGGGCCGCATGGATGCCGACGGCTACTTCTTTCACGGCGGTCGCGCCGACGACGTGATTATTTCTGCGGGCTGGACGATGAGCGCCGTCGAAATCGAGAACGTGATGCTGATGCACCCCGATGTGCAGGAAGCCGCCGCCATTGGTGTGCCGGACGAGCTGCGCGGCCAGGTCATCAAGGCTTTCCTAGTTTCACGACGCAGTGGCTCGGATGCCTTTATCCAAGAGATTCAAGACCTGCTGCGCAGCAAGCTGAGCCAGCACGAATACCCGCGCCAGGTGGCTTTTGTGGCCGAGCTGCCCAAGACCCCCGCCGGCAAGGTGCACCGCAAAGTGCTGCGCGAACGCGAACTGGCCGCGCTGGCGGCCACGGCCTGATTTCCTTATTCCCTGTTTCCCCTGCTCTTTTATTTCTTCATCCACAACCACCATCGGAGACGCCACCATGGACATGAAAGCCCAACGCACTTTCCCCAAAATCACTGAACAAGGTCTGGACGAGCTGCGCCAGCGCCTGGGCCAGAAGATCGGCCAGACCGCAGAGCCCTGGTGCCATGAAGCGACGCGCGACAACATCCGCCACTACGCGCACGGCATTGGTGACGACAACCCACTGTGGTGCGACCCGGACTACGCGGCAAAAACGCAATACGGCACCTTGGTGGCCCTGCCCAGCTTCTTGTTCTCGACCAGCCGCATCGTCTCGGGCTACGTGGGCGGTCTGCCCGGCGTGCACGCCATGTGGTCGGGCGCGGACTGGACCTGGCACAAGCCCGTGCTGCGCAACGATGAAATCCACACCGAGGCCTATCTGAAAGACCTGGTCGAGCACAACACCCGTTTTGCGGGCCGTGCCGTGCAGCAGATCTACCACGTGGACTTTTTCAACCAGAGCGGTGACAAGGTGGCCGAGGCCGACAGCTGGTGCTTCCGCACCGAGCGCGACCATGCCCGTGAGCAAGGCACCAAATACCAGGAAGCGCGTGAACGCGGCCCGCGCCGCTACACCGAAGAGGAGCTGGCCGAGGCGTACAAGCTGTACCGCAACGAAGAAATTCGCGGCGCTATTCCCCGCTATTGGGAAGATGTGAAAGAAGGCGAAGACCTGCCTGTGATGTTCAAAGGCCCAATGACGGTGACGGGCTTCATCGCTTATGCCCAAGGCTGGGGCGGCCTGTACATCCGCGCCAACAAGCTGGCGTGGAAATTGATTGATGCGCACCCCGGCGTCGGTATCAAAAACCGCTTCGGCATTCCGGACGTGCCAGAGCGCGTGCACTGGGAAGAAGAATTTGCGCTGGAAGTGGGAGCGCCCGGTGCCTATGACTACGGCCCAGAGCGCACCTCGTGGCTGACCCACCAGCTGACCAACTGGATGGGCGACGCAGGCTTTTTGCACAAGGCCAGCTGCCAGGTGCGCCGCCACAACCCCGAAGGCGACATGCTCTTCATCAAAGGCAAAGTCAAACGCAAGTTCATCGAGAACGGCAAGCACATGGTGGAAGTGGAGCAAGAAGGCCGCAACCAAGATGGTGAGTTGTCCGTGATTGGCACCGGCATCATCGTTTTGCCAAGCAAAGGATAAGCACAATGACAGCCACCACCGACAGCGCACTCACGGGCCTGAAAGTGGTTGACCTGTCCCGCGTGCTGGCCGGTCCGCTGTGCACCCAAATGCTGGCGGACCACGGGGCCGACGTGATCAAGGTTGAACCACCGAGTGGCGATGAAACGCGCCACCTGGGCCCGCCATTTGATGACGATGGCCGATCGGCCTACTACGCAGCGCTGAACCGGGGCAAGCGTGCCATCAGCCTCGATCTTTCCAAACCTGAAGCGCAAGAAGTGCTACACCGGCTGCTGGCTGATGCCGACGTGCTGGTGGAGAACTTCTTGCCTGGCACGATGGAGCGCTGGGGGCTGGGTTATGAGCAGACGCTGGCCGCGCGTTACCCCCGCTTGGTGTACTGCGCGGTCTCCGGCTTTGGCAGTGATGGCCCCATGGGCGGCATGCCCGGCTACGACGCCGTCTTGCAGGCACTGTGCGGCATCATGAGCGTCAACGGCTGCCCCGAAACGGGCGCCACACGCCTGGGCCTGCCACTGGTGGATCACCTGACGGGCTATGTGGCCTTCAGCTCCGTGATGCTGGCCTTGCAGGCCCGCCAGCGCACCGAGCAGGG
>JADKLW010000395.1_pt1 | contig 18893 bp, 18 predicted proteins | sample 8641881 | NCBI WGS metagenome assembly JADKLW01 (sample SAMN16272185, study PRJNA661076) | feces metagenome | isolation source: fecal sample from diarrhoea affected cattle B | host: Bos taurus | place: South Africa: Lokaleng Village, Mahikeng | collected 2019-09 | reverse complement strand
TTTTCTCAGCCCCTACATGTTGGAAGGAACTGCCCGTGACTCAGAAGCCCGACCAGTGTCTTGGTGAATGGATTGACCGCGAAGCGCTCGCCGAAGCGATGATTCCGCTGATTGGCCAGCTGTACCGCAACAACAACGTGGTGACCTCCATCTATGGCCGTGGTCTGATCAACCGCTCGGTGATCGCCATTCTCAAGGCGCATCGCTTTGCACGTCACCGCCAGGCGGATGAGGCGGAACTGTCCGTCCACGAAACCCACCAGATCCTCACCACCATGACCGACATGAACCTGGGCGCCGCTTCGGTCGACCTGGGCAAGCTGGTGGGCAAGTTCAAGGCCGAAGGCAATGGCCGTACCCTGGACCAGTTCGTGCGTGACGAGCTGGCAGAAGTTGCGGGCAAGCGCACCGATACCGCAGGCCGCAAGGGCACTGACGTGGTGCTCTACGGTTTTGGCCGTATTGGCCGTTTGCTGGCGCGTATCCTCGTTGAGAAAACCGGCGGCGGCGATGGCCTGCGTCTGCGCGCCATCGTCGTGCGCAAGGGTGCTGAGAATGATCTGGTCAAGCGTGCCAGCCTGTTGCGCCGCGACTCGGTTCACGGCCCGTTCGATGGCACCATCCATATCGATGCCGAGAACAACACCATCACCGCCAATGGCAACCTGATCCAGGTGATCTACTCCAACGATCCGTCCTCGGTGGATTACACCCAGTACGGCATCGAAAACGCGCTGCTGGTCGACAACACTGGCAAGTGGCGTGACGCCGAAGGCCTCAGCCAGCACCTCAAGTGCCCTGGCGTTGCACGTGTGGTGCTGACCGCGCCGGGCAAGGGTGAGCTGAAGAACATCGTGCACGGCATCAACCACGGCGATATCACCGCCGATGACAAGATCATCTCCGCTGCATCCTGCACCACCAACGCCATCGTGCCGGTGCTCAAGGCAGTCAACGATCAGTACGGCATCGTCAACGGACATGTCGAAACTGTTCACTCGTACACCAACGACCAGAACCTGATCGATAACTTTCACAAGGGTAGTCGTCGTGGCCGCAGCGCCGCGCTGAACATGGTCATCACCGAAACCGGTGCCGCTACAGCTGCTGCCAAGGCACTGCCGGTGCTCAAGGGCAAGCTGACCGGCAACGCCATTCGCGTACCGACACCCAACGTCTCCATGGCGATTCTCAACCTGAACCTGGAGAAGGCCACCACTCGCGAAGAGATCAACGAGTACCTGCGCCAGATGGCCATGCACTCGGATCTGCAGAAGCAGATCGACTTCGTCAACTCCCAGGAAGTGGTGTCGACCGATTTCGTCGGCTCGCGCCATGCCGGTGTCGTCGATGCCGAGGCAACCATCAGCTGCGACAACCGTGTCGTCCTGTACGTTTGGTACGACAACGAGTTTGGCTACAGCTGCCAGGTCGTGCGTGTCATGGAAGACATGGCCGGAGTCAACCCGCCCGCCTTCCCGCGTTGAGACTGGCCTGAATGAAAAACGGGAGCTTCGGCTCCCGTTTTTCGTTCAGTCACGCTCGACTCCGGATTCAGGTAAACGACGGAAGCGCCTTCGGCGATTCCATCCTACGAGATTGCACGGCGTCCCATATTTTGTAGCCTGGATTAGCCGAAGGCGTAATCCGGGTTTCCGAAGGCGTAATCCTACCTTTCGCCATCCAGGGAAAGGATGAACGCGCGAATCCGCTCGGCGGCTTCGATGCACTCGGCCAGTGGTGCGACCAGCGCCAGGCGCACGCGGCCTGCGCCGGGGTTGAAGCCGTCGACTTCGCGCGACAGGTAGGAACCTGGCACTACGGTCACGTGTTCACGTGCATAGAGTTCGCGGGTAAAGCGCTGGTCGTCGATGGACGTTTTAGGCCACAGGTAGAAGCCACCATCGGGGCGCTGTACGTCCATGACCGGGGTGAGGATATCCAGCACGGCAGCGAATTTTTCCCGGTACATCCGGCGATTGGCCTGTACGTGGGCTTCATCGTTCCAGGCGGCTATGCTCGCCAGTTGCGTCTGTACCGGCATGGCGCAGCCGTGGTAGGTGCGATAGAGCAGGAAGCCCTTGAGAATCTGTGCGTCGCCGGCGACGAAGCCCGAGCGCAGGCCGGGCAGGTTGGAGCGTTTTGACAGGCTGTGGAAAACCACGCAGCGGCTGAAGTCATTGCGTCCCAGGGCTGCGCAGGCGCTCAGCAGGCCTGGCGGTGGCTGGTCTTCGTCGAAATACAGCTCGCTGTAGCACTCGTCGGCGGCGATGACGAAATCGTGTTCGTCAGCCAGTGCAATCAGCTTTTTCAATGTCGCCAGCGGCACCAGAGCACCGGTGGGGTTGCCGGGCGAGCAGAGAAACAGAATCTGGGTACGCTTCCAGATGTCATCGCTAACCTGATCGAAGTCAGGATTGAAGCCGTTCTCAGCCGTGCAGGGCAGGTAATGCGGCGTAGCGCCGGCCAGCAGCGTGGCGCCTTCGTAGATCTGATAGAAGGGGTTGGGGCTGATCACCAGCGCACCGGGTTGGCGGTTGACCACGGCCTGGGTGAAGGAGAACAGCGCCTCGCGGGTGCCGTTGACCGGCAGTACATGCCGCGCCGGATCGAGTGCGCCCTGGTTCAGGCCAAAGCGGCGTTCGCACCACCCGGCAATCGACTCGCGAAGCGCGGGGATGCCAAGGGTCATCGGGTACACGGCCAGCTGATTGAGGTTGTCCGCCAGCGTCTGGGCAACGAAATCCGGTGAGCGATGTTTCGGCTCGCCGATGGACAGCGCGATGGGGCGCTTGTCGCCGGGTGGCTGGGCATCGGCCAGCAGGGCGCGGAGTTTTTCGAAGGGGTAGGGCTGCAGCAGGTTCAGGGCGTCATTCATTGTTCTGATCTTCGAGACGTCGGAAGGCGCACGGCGGCGCTTCGATGGTTTCAGTCGTTGCGCGCACCGCCAAAATAGGCGCAGCCACGAAGGGTCTGGCCATCATCGAGTCGCAGTTCGGCGGTCAGGTGGCTGACGGCGCCCGAGGCGCTGTCCATGCAGCGCTGCGGCGCAACCCAGAGGTTTAGTTGCTGGTTGTCGGCTTCGCTGCTGAAGCTGGTCTGGCCGCCGGGCAGCTGTTCTTCGAGATAGGGCAACGCCAGCGGTGGATGGTCGGGACGTTCGAGCAGCATGCCCTGGCGGGTGATACGCAGGCTCCAGAAGGGTTCGTTGCCGCTTGCGTGCAGCATCAGTTGCTGGAAGTTGTCGGTATTGCAGCCGTGACCTTCATGTTGCAGGCGATAGACGCGGGTCAGCTGCAGTTGGCCTGTGCCGTCGGGTCTGGAAACCAGTTTGCCGCGTACATCCGCAAACAGGGGCTGGCCACCGTCGCTCCACAGGGCCTGGGCGTCTTCCTCCAAGCCGGTTGCCGTATCGATGAGTTCCAGCTGGCGTTGGCCCTGGCAGGTACGCAGCAGAAGCAGGCCTTCGCTGCGGGTGATCTCGCCTTGCAGGCGCTCGGTTGGCTGCACCGTCGCACGCTCATTCCAACCAAGCATCTGGCAGCCGGCGAACAGTGGCAGCAAGGCAAACAGCAGAGCACGATGACAGGTCATGGCGGAACTCGACGTAGGTGCGGGAGGCTGCGCCAGCGGGCTGGCGCAGAGCGATCAGTTGCCCTTTACGGCCTTGCCGCCGACGATGCCGTCTTCGAGCATGATCTGGTATTCCTTGCCGTCCTTTTCTATCTGATGCAGGCGCACCAGCAGGTAGTCCCAGTCAGTGGCAAACCAGAGAATGGTCTGGCGCTTGCTCTGCGTGGGGTCGCGCACGCGCTCAACCTTGATCGCATCGACCTTGCCGGCCTTGGTGCTGACCTGTTCCTCTCCCAGTACGCGGAAGTCATAGGTTTCGATTTCATCGCCATCGACCACCTGGTAGCTCATGCTTTTCTCGCCAGCCGCCACGGCATGTTGCAACGCGATCTGGTAGGTGGATTTGTCCAGCAGGCCGCGATTGAGCGGCAGCTTGACCTCATCGCCGCGATCTTCACCGACCACCTGCTTGGCGTCCCAGTCGAAGTTGTGCTTGATCGTCTTGCCCTTGCCCAGACCGCTACGCTTGAGACGGTAGCTCTGCGGCAGAAAGGTTTCGCCTTCGAGGGTAAAGGTGCTGCGTTCGTTGAAGCTGGCGACCAGCATGGAAGCTTCGAAATCGAGTCTCCAGACACTATCGTCGATCTTTTCCAGGCTGCGTTGGGCGGTGCCGCTGACAGGCACCTGTTTCCAGTCTGCCGTGTAGGTGGCTGAGAAAGGCTTGAGGTCCAGGGCGGAGGCTGGCAGGGCCAGTACGGCGAGAGCAAGCAGCAGGGCGCGGCGCATTAGAGTCTCCTAGATTCGTATCAGGTGGCCGGTGACCGGCAGCAGGATGTCGTCCAGCATCGCGCCCTGGGCTCCGAGGCGCAAGCGGCCTTCGGCGAACCAGCGAACGGCCAGCGGATAGATAACGTGTTCGGCGGCATGCACCCGGCTGGTCAGTGCGTCGATATTGTTCTCGTTGCCGATGCTGAAGGCGGCCTGCAATGCCACGGGGCCACCATCGAGCTCTTCGGTGACGAAATGCACACTGCAGCCGTGTTCGCTGTCACCGGCTTCAAGTGCCCGGCGGTGAGTATCCAGCCCCTTGTATTTGGGTAGCAGTGAGGGATGGATATTGAGCAGACGCCCCTGATAATGGCGGACGAATGCAGGGGTCAGGATGCGCATGAAGCCCGCCAGCAGCACCAGTTGCGGCGAGTACTCATCGATGATCGCCATCAGTGCCGCGTCGAAGGTCTCGCGATCATTGAAGTCTTTGTGTTGCACCACATGCGTGGGAATACCTGCGGCCCCTGCGCGCTGAAGCCCGAACGCCTCTGAGCGATTGGAGATGACCGCGCGGATGCAGGTCGGGTTTTCATCACCAAGGCTGTCGATCAGGGCCTGGAGGTTGCTGCCAGACCCGGAAATCAGCACGACGACATTGCAGGGTGCGCTCATCAGTGGTTTTTCAGGTTGTTCAGCACGACACGCTCGGCGTCTGCGCCGGCGGTAGCGATCTCGCCGATGACCCAGGGCGACTCGCCACTTGCACGCAGGTTGTCGAGAACCGTTTCGACCTGATCCTGCGCAACGCAAATGACCATGCCGACACCACAGTTGAGTACACGGTGCATTTCATGCTCGTCGACGTTGCCCTGCTGCTGCAGCCAATTGAACACTGTCGGACGCTGCCAGCTGGCGACATCGATGAGCGCCTGGCTGTCTTCGGGCAGGACGCGAGGGATATTGTCCAGCAGGCCGCCACCGGTGATATGGGCCATGGCCTTGACCGCGCCGGTGTCCTTGATCAGCTTGAGCAACGGCTTGACATAGATGCGCGTGGGCGCCATCAGCAGTTCGGTCAGCGGCTTGCCATCGAGCTGGATGCTCTCGATATCCGCACCGGCAACTTCGATGATCTTGCGGATCAGCGAGTAGCCATTGGAATGCGGACCGGAGGAGGGCAGCGCGATCAGCGCATCGCCGGCGGCGACCTTTGTGCCGTCGATGATTTCACTCTTCTCCACCACGCCGACGCAGAAACCGGCCAGGTCGTAGTCCTCGCCTTCATACATGCCGGGCATCTCGGCGGTTTCACCACCGACCAGCGAACAGCCGGCCAGCTCACAGCCGGCACCGATGCCGGTGACCACGGTGGCGGCGATGTCCACGTTGAGCTTGCCGGTGGCGTAATAATCAAGGAAGAACAACGGCTCGGCGCCACATACCACCAGATCGTTGACGCACATGGCGACCAGATCCTGGCCGATGCTGTCGTGCTTGTTCAGATTCAGAGCCAGACGCAGCTTGGTGCCGACGCCATCGGTGCCGGAAACCAGCACGGGCTGCTTGTAGCCAGCCGGGATTTCGCACAGGGCACCGAAGCCACCCAGGCCACCCATGACCTCAGGGCGCGCAGTGCGTTTGGCAACGCCCTTGATGCGTTCGACCAGCGCTTCGCCCGCATCGATATCGACGCCGGCGTCTTTGTAGCTGATGGAGGGTTGCTTGCTCATAGAGAATCCGGACCTGTGAAGGGAATGCGAGGCGACCAGGTCGGAACGAGGCTGTGCCTCGACGTGGCGAGGGTGCCAGACCGGTCTACGGAAAGCGCGAGATTTTATCAGGCTTGCCGCATAGCGACCATCCCGTGCATGAGTCCAGGCTGATGAAGTTTTGTGTGATCATCCATGTTTGTTGTCCTGCAGGCAGCGCAGCGGTTGCCCGGATTCAGGGGTCTGTTTAAGGTATGGACCTGATTCCCGATGGCCTGAGAGGCTGTTGAAACCGGACTTTTCCTGTCTGCCAGCCAGCGAGTACCTTCATGCACCTTATTCACCGTCTTCTGACCCTCTGCTGCGCACTGGTGGCTACTTCTTCAGCTATGGCAGCGCCGCTTGCCGATCTCTACAAAGTGCGTGAGGCGGTTGCCACGCAGCAGCCGGATGAGCGTGAGCAGGCGCTGCGCCAGGCATTCGATACCCTGGTGTTGCGTCTCACCGGCGAGGCAGACACACAGAACGAAGCCGTTGCAAAACTGCGTCAGGATCCGCAACAGCTGATCAGCAAATACGGCTATGAAGACGGCGAAATGGTGGTGAACTTCGATCCGCTCACGACCGAGCGGGCGCTGCGCTCGGCCGGGCTGTCGCTGTGGGGCGCGGAGCGTCCCGGCATTCTGACCTGGTGGCTGGCCGAATCGGTCGAAGGCTCCCGGCTCGTGGGCGATGCGCAGGAAGGTAGCGCCAATCTGCAGGCTGCCGCCCAGCACCGTGGTTTGCCGTTGCGCCTGCCGCTTGCCGATCTGAGCGAGCAGCTTGCGATTACTGCTGAAACCCTTGCCGCGAAAGACCCCCAGGCGCTTCGCGAGTTTTCCGAGCGTTACGCCGCAGACGGGGTGCTGGCGGTAAGGGCGCGCGAGTCCGGTGAGAGTTGGGAGGCGAGCTGGGTCTTCTGGCTTGCTGATAAACAGACCCAGGGCAAGGCGGCTGCTGATGATCGTGCCGAGCTGGCTGATGAGGTGATGCGCAAGGTCAGTGCATTCCTTGCGCCGTATTACCGGGTTGCACCGGGTGCGACTTCGGAAATCATCCTTGAAGTGCTGGGTGCCGATGTCGAGCGCTTTGCTGAACTGGATCGTTTGCTGCAGCCTTTTGATGCACGACTGCTGCGGGTGGAAAGTGATCGGCTGGTTTATCAGCTGAATGTCAGCCCGGATCAGTTACGGGCACAGCTTGCCCTTGCGCGACTGCAGGAAGTGCCCGCTGACGAGACTGCCACCCCGGCACCCCCTCCGGAAGCGGGCGTATCTTCAGAAAGTGACATGCCGGTGAATGCCGAGGTGTCGCTGGAGGAGCCGGAACAGCCTGCCGCTGAGCAGCCGCAACAGCCCGGCACAGGCGACGTGTTGCGCTATCGCTGGTGATGGACGACCGGTCTTTACTCGGCGCATAGTGCGCCGCATTTCGATGCGTACACCTGGCTTGCAGTTGCAGCCATCCCGCCTGCGAACCTTTCTTAACAAGGCTTACTGAACATGACGTTTACAGATACCAACCGCTGGCTTTGGCTGGCGGGGCTAGTGCTACTTGGCTGGCTGGTCTATCGGCTTTCGCCGATTCTTTCACCGTTCCTGGTGGGCATTCTGCTGGCTTATTTGGGTGATCCGCTGGTGGATCGCCTGGAGCGCAGAAACCTTTCCCGTACCTGGGGCGTGATTGTGGTGTTTGCGTTGTTCACCTTGCTGTGCATGCTGCTGTTATTGGTGCTGCTGCCGATGCTCGGCCGGCAATTGATGCACTTGTATCAGCTGGCGCCGCAGGGCCTTGACTGGCTGCAGGCGACGGCTCTGCCCTGGATACAGGCGCGGTTCGGTCTTGAAGAAGACTTTTGGCGCCTCGATCAGCTCAAGGGCGCATTCTCCGCCAATCTCGGCAGCACCGGGGATGTACTGGCGGTGATTCTCAGCCAGGCGACGGCTTCGAGCCTGGCGTTGCTGGCCTGGCTGGCGAATCTGCTGCTGGTGCCGGTGGTCTGCTTCTACCTGTTGCGTGACTGGGATCTGATCATGGCCAAGTTGCGCGGGCTGCTGCCGCGCCGACGTGAGCAGACCATCATGCTTCTGGTGCGCGAATGCCATGAGGTGATCGGCGCTTTCCTGCGTGGCCAGCTGCTGGTGATGCTGGCGCTGGCGGTGGTGTATTCCGTTGGCCTGATGCTGGTTGGCATCGAGCTGGGATTGTTGATTGGTGTGCTGGCCGGTCTCGCGAGCATCGTGCCCTACATGGGCTTTGTGGTTGGCATCAGTGCGGCAATAGTGGCGGTGCTGTTCCAGTTCGGCCTCGATCCTTACCCTCTGCTGGGCGTTGCCGCAGTGTTCACGGTGGGGCAGATGCTTGAAGGCATGCTGCTTACGCCGCTGCTGGTAGGTGACCGGATTGGACTGCATCCCGTGGCGGTGATCTTCGCCGTGCTGGCCGGTGGGCAGCTGTTCGGCTTCGCTGGCGTGTTGCTGGCGTTGCCGGTGGCAGCAGTGATCATGGTGCTGCTGCGCCATGTGCATGATCTGTATAAACTCTCCGAACTTTACGCCGAGCCCGTCGCCGAGCCGCCAGTACCGATCGAGCCGCCAAGCCAGCCATGAAACCCATCCAGCTTCCGTTGGGCATCCGTCTTCGTGATGATGCCACCTTCGCCAACTTCTATCCGGGCGCCAATGCTGCGGCAATGGGCTATGTCGAGCGCGTCTGTTCGCCCGAGGCCGGTTGGTCGGACGAGCTGATCTACCTCTGGGGTCATGTCGGCGTCGGGCGCAGTCACCTGTTGCAGGCAGCCTGCCTGCGTGTTGAGCAGCGTGGCGAGCGGGCCGTCTATTTGCCCCTGGCTGATGTAGCCGAATATGGTCCGGCGCTGCTGGATAATCTGGAGCAGTGCGAGCTGGTGTGCCTGGATGACCTGGATGCGGTCGCCGGCGATTCGCTCTGGGAGGAAGCGCTATTTCATCTGTTCAACCGTCTGCGTGATGCTGGCAGGCGGCTGCTGCTCGCGGCAGATGCCTCGCCGCGTGAGATTGCCGTGCAGCTGCCAGACCTCAAGTCCCGGCTGAGCCTGGCGCTGGTGTTTCAGCTGCAGCAGCTCTCCGATGAGGACAAGCTGCGCGCACTTCAGCTGCGTGCTTCGCGTCGTGGCCTGAACCTGCCGGATGATGTGGGTCGCTTCATTCTCACCCGTGGGGCGCGGAGCATGAACGCACTGTTTGAGCTGCTCGATCGCCTCGATCAGGCATCGTTGCAGGCCCAGCGCAAACTGACCATTCCCTTTCTCAAGGAAACGCTCGGCTGGTAGGGTTGCCGAAGCGATCGGCGATACTTCCGGTTTTGCAGACTTGATTGACCGTGCTTATACGTGAATGGAGATGCCCGCGAATATGGGTGCCGTCGGTGCGTTCAGGCTACCTATGGCCTGTTCGACTTTCTCCAGATGTTTATCGATTTCATTGATGTGCTTTTGATCTTCACGGTAGGGCTTGTGCTGTGCAGCCTTAGCGGCGGCCACCAGGGCCTTGAGTTCGTGTAGCGTCTCTGCAAGCAGTTTGGCGTCGGCGTGGCGTTGGGATTGCTGGCTGCCAGCTGGGGCAAGGGTGGCGAGCGAGCTGGATTGCGGATTGGACGCTTCTTCTTCTGAGCTGGATGTCGAGTCCGCGAGTTCGCGCTGGACTTGTCCCGTGAACGCCTGGGCTTCCTGTTGTTTATTGCTCTCCGGCATGGAGGTGTCGCTTGGGGCAGGAGCCTCGGTCGGCATGCCGTGCTGGTTGGGTGGGGCACCTGTTTCGTTGTAGATGAATGTCGCCGTGTTCGTGCTGTTGCCGTCTTCCTTTAACGTCTTGGCCGCTGTGGCAAGTGTGCCGGCCAATTGCTTGAGCTCCCGCAACAGAGCCTTCGAGCCGCCGAAGAGCAAAATCATCCGCTTGAGCATCTGGATGCGTTGTTGAACCTGCGCGATCTGTTCGCGTGCGCTGTTTTTGCGGGCTTCATCGAAGCGAGCGGTAAGTGTGCCGCCAAAGGTGGAGGCGGCTTCACCTGCTTTCTTCAGGGCTGCGCCTATGGTCTGCTTTACATCAGGTGCGGCATTATTGGACTCGACAGCAGCCTGGGCAGTACGTGGCGTGGCCGCATCGGCACGCTGGGTGAAAGATGATTTGGAAGTGGTGTCGAGAAAGAGGGACATGCCTGCACTCCTTGCGCCGTTCAACCTATCGGCTGAAAGCCTGGAAAGTTGAAAGGGTAGCGGCAAGCTTTCGTAGAGCGTGTTAGCCGAAGCGTAATCCTGGAATGGCGAAAGCGGGGCAAGCTGTAATCTTCAAGGAAATGCTGTCATCTCCACCAGGTTCCATAAAAAAGGGTCCCGCTATGGGACCCTTTTCAGTTACCGGCTGTGTCGATTACTTCTTCAGGTGCATGGTGCCATGCTCAGCCAGGTTGGCGTGCCAGGAGAAGGCTTTCTCCAGAACGTGCGGGGTGTGGCCGCCGCGCGCCTTGGCTTCTTCCAGGTAGTCGTACGCCTGCTGGCGGTAGTCGGGGTGCATGCAGTTTTCGATGATGCGCTGTGCCGCTTCAACAGGAGCAAGGCCGCGCAGATCGGCGTATCCCTGTTCGGTGATGATCACGTCCACATCATGGTTGGTGTGGTCGACGTGGCTCACGAACGGCACGATCGAAGAGATCTTGCCCTGTTTGGCTGTGGAGGTCGTCACGAAGATGCTGATGCGGGCGTTACGGGCGAAGTCTCCCGAGCCACCGATACCGTTCATCATGTGGGTGCCGCTGACGTGAGTGGAGTTCACGTTGCCGTAGATATCCGCCTCCAGCGCAGTGTTGAAGGAGATGATGCCCAGGCGGCGGATGACTTCAGGGTGGTTGGAGATTTCCTGCGGGCGGAACACCACCTTGCCGGCGTACTTGGCCATGTCGGAAGCCAGGTTGTCTACGCGCTTCTTGGACAGCGAGAAAGCGGTGCCGGCAGCGAACTTCACCACGCCAGCGTCGATCAGATCGAAAACGCCGTCCTGCAGTACTTCCGAAGCCACCACCAGGTCCTTGAACTCGGAGGTGCGCATACCATTCAGTACGGCGTTGGCCACGGAGCCTACACCGGACTGCAGCGGAGCCAGGCTGTTGGTCAGGCGACCTGCCTTGACTTCTGAGCGCAGGAAGTCCAGCAGGTTGTCGGCGATCTGCTGGGTTTCTTCGTTCGGCTCGAACAGTGGCGATGGGATGTCCGGCTGGCTGGACAGCACGATGCCGCGGACCTTGGCCGGATCTACCGGAATACCTACGGTACCGATACGGGTGCTGATGTCGTAGACAGGGATGTCTTTACGCGCGTTCTCACCGGCAGGGCCGGGCACATAGATATCGTGCATGCCTTCGTACTCACGCGGAGCAGAGGTGTTCAGCTCGATGATCACGTGCTTGGCGGTCTGTACGAAGATCGGCGAGTTACCCACGGAACCGGTCGGAATGATCTGGCCGTCTTCGGTAATGGCGGCCGCTTCGATGATTGCGTAGTCGACCTGCGGCAGTACGCCCTGGCGGATCAGTTCGGCCATGTGGGACAGATGCTGGTCGATATAGAGGACTTCACCGGCGTTGATTTTCTTGCGCTGAACCGGGTTGCCCTGATAGGGAATGCGCTTGTTGATGATGCCGGCTTCAGCCATGGACTGGTCAGCGGCAGGGCCCATGGAGGCGCCGGTGAACAGGTTGACCTTGAACTTCTCTTTCTGGCCGCGCTCAGACAATGCTCTGGGGAACTCTTTCGGCTCACCGAACAGGGTGAAACCACTCATGCCCAGCGTCATGCCATCTTCGATCCACGATGCAGCTTCTTCTGCGGAAACGACTTTATCCAGGAATGCAGCATTGCGAATGTATTTCTTCAAATCCGTTGTCATGAAGTCACCGTAGAATTCGTTTCATGAATGTCTGTCGAGATTCTGCATCCTGGATCGATCAGCCCTGAAGGGCGCGGATGCAGCTGTCTTCCAGTGGAAGGCAAAAACCCGTCTCTTTTACCACCCAGGCTTGTCGAAGTCCATCGAGGGCGGCGTGCATGCAACCTTGCATTTCTCAGGGTCTGGTCCCGTTACGTCGAGTCACGAGGGAACGGGAACAGGCCCTGTTTGATCGCACCCATTCTAGGGTGCCTTGGTTTTTTGGCAGTTATACGAAAGTCGGTTGTTCTCGACGGCTGGAGAGCGTAAGCGCAGGGGCCTCTCTCAGCTCTCGCCCCCCGCTTTTCGCTCGTACTGGTAGCCCCAGCGGGTGTAGAGCAGGGCACTTATGAACAGGGTCAGGCTGATGATTGCCTCCAGCCAGCCATAGATCATCCGGGCCGGATCGATAGCAGCAAGTACCCCCTGGATAAAGTACAGATTAACGATAAAGCAGGTCCAGGCATGTGCGCGCGGACTGCCGGCAATCATGCCGGGCGCGACCAGCAGCAAGGGAATCAGCTGAATGCTGATTACCACCCAGGTACGAGCTCCATACAGTTCGGCAAATACCAGGTTCCAGACCAGCAGTAACAGGCCAAGGCCGATAAAACTGGCCATGCTGATTGCCCGGCTGATCTTGACTCGCGGTTTCAGCCATTCCAGCGAGGGCAGCGGCTTTTTTTGTCTAGCCACGTTTGCGCTCCAGTGCGGTTGCGGTGCGAGCCAGGCGTTCCCCAAAAGCGCGACACAGGGTGATTTCATGTTCGTCCAGCGGTCGCTTGCCGTCCGCACCGGCAAAATGGCTGGGGCCGTACGGTGTTCCGCCGCCGCGTGTTTCCAGCAGTGCGTTTTCGCTGTAGGGCAGGCCCATCAGCAACATGCCGTGGTGCAGCAACGGCAGCAGCATGGAGAGCAGTGTACTTTCCTGGCCGCCATGCAGGCTGGCGGTGGAGGTGAAAGCGCCAGCCGGTTTGCCGACCAGCTCGCCGGTCAGCCAGAGGCCGCTGGTGCCGTCGAGAAAGTATTTCAGAGCGGCGGCCATGTTGCCGAACCGGGTCGGGCTGCCGAGTGCCAGACCTGCGCAGTTCTTCAGGTCATCGAGCGTGGCGTAGACCGCGCCCTGTTCCGGGATGCTCGGCGCAACGGCTTCACACTCGGTGGAAATGGCAGGCACGGTGCGCAGTCGTGCTTCGAACCCGGCCTGTTCGACGCCACGGGCAATCTGCCGGGCCATCTCTGCAGTTGCGCCGTGACGGCTGTAGTACAGCACCAGAATATAGGGCGCACTCATGACAGGATCTCCAGCACCTTCTCGGGTGGTCGGCCAATCACCGCGACATCACCTGCGACCAGAATGGGTCGTTCGATGAGTCGTGGGTGGGCGACCATGGCAGCGATGAGCTGGGTGTCGCTGAGCGAGGCATCTGACAGGTTGAGGCTGCTGTATTCTTCTTCGCCGCTGCGCAGCAACTGTCGTGCGCTGATACCCAGACGGGCAAGGAGGGCCTGGAGTTCATCTGCTGTGGGCGGTGTTTCCATGTATCTGATGACGAGGGGCTGCAGGCCGCGCTCTTCGAGCAATTCCAGTGCCTTGCGAGATTTCGAGCAGCGTGGATTGTGATAAAGGGTGAGTTCGGTCATTTGAGGTTGCTTCGCGCCAATGTAGTTGGTCATTCTAACCTTCAATGCGGCAATGCCTGAAACGCTGGACGTCGAGGCCTGTCAGCGACAGATGCTCACCGAGGGGATGGAATGCAGCAACGGATTAACGATTTCACGGAATTCTGTCGCTTTCTTGTGCGGCGTTTTCTCGTTGATCACGGCCCCCAGAGTGCGGCGGCACTGACGTACACCACGTTGTTCGCGGTGGTGCCGATGATGACCGTCACCTTCGCCATGCTGTCCGCCATCCCAGCTTTTCAGGGCGTTGGCGAGCAGATCCAGATGTATATTTTCAAGAACTTCATTCCCTCTACGGGGGCAACCATTCAGCAATATCTGGTCGCTTTCACTGATCAGGCACGGCAGCTGACCTGGTTTGGTGTGGGCTTTTTGATGGCCACCGCGCTGATGATGCTCCTGACCATCGAAAAGGCGTTCAACCTTATCTGGCGGGTGCGCCAGCCGCGCCGCGGTATGTCGAGTTTTCTGCTGTACTGGGCGATTCTCAGCCTCGGCCCGCTGTTGCTGGGGGCAGGTTTCGCCATGAGTACCTACATCACCTCCTTGTCACTGCTTTCCGGTCCCCATGCGCTGATTGGCGCGGGGACGATGCTCAAGGCGATGCCGCTGCTGCTGAGCGTTGCCGCCTTTACGCTAATCTATGCCGCCGTACCCAATACCCGTGTGCCATTGCGCCACGCCTTGATTGGCGGAGTGTTTACCGCCGTTCTGTTCGAAGCGGCCAAACAGGTGTTCGGCCTGTACGTCAGTTACTTTCCGAGCTATCAGCTGATCTACGGTGCTTTCGCCGCAGTGCCGCTGTTCCTGCTGTGGATTTATCTGTCATGGATGATTGTGCTGTTCGGGGCGGAGTTGGTGTGCGGCCTGTCTTCTTCGCAGCAATGGCGCCGCCAGCCGGCCCCTCGGCTGCTGGTGATGCTGGCGTTGCTGCGGATTTTCTATCGGCATCAACAGGAGGGGCGCGAAGTGCGGCTGAGTGATGCCCATCGCAATGGCTGGATGTTGCCGGAAGACGAGTGGGATGAAATTCTGGAATTCTTCGAGCGCGAACACCTGGTCTGTCGCACCGGCTCGTCCGGCTGGGTCATGTCCCGGGATCTGCATCATTACAGCTTCGATCATTTGCTGCGCAGCAACCCCTGGCCGCTTCTGGGTATGAATGCGCTGCCTGAGCAGATGAGTGAACCCTGGTATCCAGCCTTGCGCCAGGCCATGGAGTCGCTGCATGAAGAGCGGTCGAAGCTATTTGGTGGCAGCGTTGCCGATTGGCTGCAGTCGGAAGCTGCAAGTGAGTCCGTCCGCGACAATGATAGGAGTCGAGAATGATCAGGCGATCGGTATGGGTTTTCAGTCTGCTTTCCTGTCTGGCGCTGACCGGTTGCAGCGAGGACTGGGGCCCGGACCAGCATGGAGCACAGGTCACGGCACAGCAGCTCGATGGCCAGTGGCTGGTGATCAATTACTGGGCGGAATGGTGTGGGCCGTGCCGCACCGAGATTCCCGAACTGAATGCGCTGGATAGCGAACATGGAGATATCACGGTCCTGGGTGTCAATTTCGACGGGCTGCAAGGGGAGGAGCTGACAGCGGCGGCGACTGCTCTGGGGATCGATTTCCGTGTGCTCAGCCTGGATCCGGCCGAACGTCTGGACCTGCCGCGTAGCGCCGTACTGCCAGTGACTTATCTCGTTGATGGAAGCGGCAAGGTGCGCCGGGAACTGGTCGGCGAACAGACCGTTGAAGGGCTGCAGGAGCAACTGGCGCGGCTGGGGAGGTAGGTTTCACGCGGCCTTTTTCGGCACTTGGCCTGCAGCTCCTGCAAGAACGGAATCGAACGCTTTTCCGTAGGAACGGGCCATGCCCGTGAAGGGCTTTTCTTTTTTAGGGTTTTACGTACCAGAAGTCCTGCCAGAAACCGATGACCTTGTTCGGGTAGCGGGTTTGGCCAAGGCTCCCGTTGTAGCGGGCGAGGGCGCGGTTGATGTCGCCCTTTTCACGCTTTAGGTAGTAGCTGAGGATGGTGCAGCCGTAGCGAAGATTGGTCGCGTTGTCGGTGAGGTTGTCCTGCGGGCGACCGAGTTCGGCTTTCCAGAAGGGCATGACCTGCATCATGCCCTGTGCGCCCACGCTGGAGATGGCGAAGCGATCGAAATGACTTTCGGCATGGATCAACGCCAGCACCAGTTCAGGCCTGAGCCCAGCCTTGCTGGCTTCCTGATGGACCAGACGCAGCAGGGACAGGCGTTCCCGCGTGTCTGGTATGTAGCGTTTGAGCCGGGTGGACATGTCCACCAGCCAGACTTCGGCCTCGAAGCGGTCCTGAAAGCTGTCCGCCTCGGCGACGGTTTTCTGCAGCAGGTCGCGTAGCTCCGGTTCGGGTGCCTGGCGCAGGCTTGCCGAGGCCGGCAGCGCGAAACCCAGCAACATCATCAGCAGGCAAGCGCGCAGCTTCATTTTGCTCAGTCGTCTTCGCCGGGGTCGCTGGCCTGGCGACCGGCATCCTGCAGCAGGCTGCGCAGAAACTGCTGTTGCAGATCTGGATCGTTGCGCGTCAGCTCCACCAGGCTCTGTTCAAGCTCGCTGGCTTCCTCTTCCAAACCCAGCTCCGAGAGCCGCTTGACGCGATGTACCCACTGGTCCACATCGTCACCTTCGAGGTCGTCGAAAATCAGGTCATGGGCCTCAAGAAGCTTGCCGCGCAGGTTACGGCTGACCAGCAGTGTCGCATCGGCGCGGGTGGCGTCCTGCGGGTCTTCGACCTGCAGCTGCAGTTTGCCGACCAAGCTGATGTCCTGATTGGCAAAGGGACCGTCAAGCAGGTTCAGGCGCAGCACACCGTTGCGATCGGTGCTCAGTTCGTGTGTCTCGCTGCCAGCGGTGATCAACACCGGACGTTCGGCCCAGGGCAGGCTGGAATATTCCATGCGCGCATCCCGACGCTGTTCTTCCAGGCTGGCCAGATTCTGTTGCGAGCGGCCATTGGATTCGACATTGATGAAGGGATTGAGTCCGGAAAAACCATAGTTTATCCAGCCGCGCGTGGCGCTTTCCGGCAGCTTTCCGAGCATTACCACATTGAGCACGTTGGCGCCTACGCCAGCCACTACGGCAACGGCACCGAGCGGGATTTCGTAAAGCTTGCGCCATGCCTGATACGGCGTGTATCGGTCGTAGCGGCGTGTGACTTCGAAGTCGGTGACTTCCCAGGTTTTCTGGTCGAGTATGCGGATGCGCCGCTGCGGCAGCTCCAGCAAGGGTTCACCCACCTCGATACGCAGGCTGTGATCGAGGAGCTTGCGCTCGGTACGGGCCTCGTGCTCGCTACGCTGAGGCAGATGGTTGGCGCAGCCGCCAAGCAGAAGCGCCACGCAGAGCGTGGCGCTGGTTGAAGCCAGAATACTTCGGTTGAGCATGATGTCCGTCAGCGATTGACACGCGAATTGATGAACTCAAGGATGTCGGCAGCGGGAACAGCCTGGCTCTGGGCATCGCGACGATGCTTGTATTCCAGGGTGCCGTCAGCAAGACCGCGGTCACCGATGACAATGCGATGCGGTATGCCCACCAACTCCATATCGGCGAATTTGACGCCCGGGCTGGTCTTCTTGTCACGGTCGTCGAGCAAAACTTCATAACCCGCGGCGGTGAGTTCAGCGTAGAGCCTGTCGGTCGCCTCGCGAACTGCTTCGTTCTCGTACTTCATCGGCACCAGGGCGATCTGGAAAGGCGCCAGGGCGTCCGGCCAGAGAATGCCGCGCTCATCGTAGTTCTGTTCGATGGCAGCGGCTACCACGCGGGATACGCCGATGCCATAGCAGCCCATCGTCAGGATGACCGGCTTGCCGTTCTCGCCCATGACGCTGCAGTTCATGGCTTCGCTGTACTTGGTGCCGAGCTGGAAGATATGCCCGACTTCGATGCCACGCTTGATCACCAGTGTGCCCTGACCGTCCGGGCTTGGATCGCCAGCCACCACGTTGCGCAGGTCGGCGATTTCCGGCAGCGGCAGGTCGCGCTCCCAGTTGAGGCCGAAATAATGCTTGTCATCGCTGTTGGCGCCAGCGGCGAAATCACTCATCAACGCCACCGAGCGGTCGATGACGCAGCTGATCGGCATGTTCAGCGGGCCGAGGGAGCCAGGACCCGCACCGATGGCGGCGCGGATCTCGGCTTCGGAGGCGAACACCAGCGGGCTTGCGACCTGGGCCAGGTTGGCTGCCTTGATTTCGTTCAGCTCGTGATCGCCACGGACAATCAACGCCACCAGTTGGCCTTCTTCTGCACCGTGCACGACCAGAGTCTTGATGGTCTTCTCGATCGCGAGCTGAAACTGCTCGACCAGGTCGGCAATGGTGCGGGTCTCGGGTGTGTCGACCAGACGCAACTCTTCAGTCGCCGCTCCACGTTCTGTCTCGCGCGGGATCGCTTCGGCTTTTTCGATGTTGGCAGCGTAATCGGAGCTGTCGCTGAAGGCGATATCGTCCTCGCCGGATTCGGCCAGCACGTGGAATTCATGGGAGCCGGTGCCGCCGATGGAGCCGGTATCGGCCTGAACCGGGCGGAAGTTCAGTCCCAGGCGGGTGAAGATGGCGCAGTACGCCTGGTGCATGCGGTCATAGGTTTCCTGCAGCGATGCCTGGTTCGCATGGAAGGAGTAAGCATCCTTCATCAGGAATTCGCGGCCACGCATCAGGCCGAAGCGCGGACGGATCTCGTCGCGGAACTTGGTCTGGATCTGGAAGAAGTTGATTGGCAGCTGCTTGTAGCTGTTCAATTCGTTGCGAGCCAGATCGGTGATGACTTCCTCGTGCGTCGGGCCGACGCAGAATTCGCGACCGTGGCGGTCATTGAGGCGCAGCAATTCCGGGCCATATTGCTCCCAGCGTCCGGATTCCTGCCACAGCTCGGCTGGCTGGATGGCAGGCATCAGCACTTCCAGGGCGCCGGCCTTGTTCATCTCCTCACGGACAATGGCTTCGGCCTTGCGCAATGCGCGCAGGCCCATGGGCATCCAGGTGTAGAGGCCGGAGGCCAGCTTGCGGATCATCCCGGCACGCAACATCAGCTGGTGGCTGATGACCACGGCATCGGATGGAGTTTCTTTCAGGGTCGAAAGCAGGAACTGACTGGTGCGCATGAGGGCCGTGGTGTCCTTGCA
>JADKLW010000394.1_pt1 | contig 18894 bp, 15 predicted proteins | sample 8641881 | NCBI WGS metagenome assembly JADKLW01 (sample SAMN16272185, study PRJNA661076) | feces metagenome | isolation source: fecal sample from diarrhoea affected cattle B | host: Bos taurus | place: South Africa: Lokaleng Village, Mahikeng | collected 2019-09 | reverse complement strand
GATCCGCCTCAATCCTTGGAGGCGTGTTCCGGCTTTCCCTTGCGCTTGGTGGAAGCCATGTCGTCGAGCTGCTTCTCGCTCATCGACTTGTACATGGATTTCGACGCGCCTTTGAGATCGCCAACTTTCTCGTCGCCCCGTTTGGCGGCGAGCGCCGCCCCTGCGGCCTTCTGCTGAGCTTTGGATTTTGCCGGCATTGCTGTGTCCTCCGATGGGCTCGGCCCTCACGCAAATGGACGAGCGTCCAGGAACTTGAACCGTTTCCGCGGGCTTGGGTTCCGGGCCACGATCTGCGTAAAGGTGGCGCCGAAAGGCTGCTGCATTTTGTGGCTGTCGCTATGGCCTTGCTTTGAACACCATTGAAGCGCATAAGGACGGCATACGTTTTCAGCCTTAGACGGCTGCCCTTTGCCGGTCATTTCCGGTCCTCGGCTCACTGCTCCGATAATGTGAACGTTTCAGACCTTGCCCGCATGTTGCGGGTAAGCAATTCGCTCGCGCAAAAGCATCGAGCTACTTAAGGACCCAATCATGGCCAGCATCACCGGCACTGTAAAATTCTTCAACACCACCAAGGGCTTCGGCTTCATCTCGCCTGAAGGCGGCGGCAAGGATGCGTTCGTTCACATCTCCGCTGTCGAGCGTTCGGGCCTGCAGGGCCTCTACGAGAACGACAAGGTCACCTACGACATCGAAAGCGGTCGTGACGGCAAGGAATCCGCCGTCAACCTTTCGCTGGTCGAGTAGTCTCGTCGCGCCCGTCCTGTTCGCTGCACAGCGGACGGAATGGTGGCAGATGAACAGCAACCGGCGCCTTGCGCCAAAGAAAAGGTCCGCCACGGCGGGCCTTTTTGATTCAGCGACGATCGCGCTAGCCGGCCTTGGCCAGTCGCCCCCCGGTGCCCACTGCATGGGGACCGGCTCCGGAAGACTGGCGCTCCACCAGGTGGCCGCAGAACATCATGCGGACGGGCACGCTCGGATTGATGCGCTCGTGAATGCGATCATCGAGCACGCGGGCGAGGCCCGCGCCGATCTCGTGCCCCTGGGTCTTTACCGTGGTGAGATTAGGGGTGATCTGGGTGGCGGCGGAAAAGTCGCCGAAGCCGATCACCGTGGCATCCTGGGGAATCTTGTAGCCCATGCCCATCAGCTCGGACATCGCGGTCAGTGCGAGCCCATCATGGGCACAGAAGAAGGCGGTGGGCTGAAAGCCTTCGTGCAGGAGTTCCCGGAAGCGGCCCATGAACATCTTCTCGGAATCGAAGGTGAGCTGGCGCAGTTCGACGTCGGGGTTCTGCTCGATCACCTCGCGCAGGCCATAGAGCCGCTCGATACGCCCGCGATAGTTGGCTGAGCCCTGGACATAGGCGATGCGGCGATGGCCGAGGCCGATGAGGTAATTGGCGACCGCGGCGCCGGATTCATGGTCGGTCCCATGCACCATGTCGAACCGTTCAAGCGGATCGATCCAGCCATTGAGCGATAGCGGAATGCCGAGTTCCTTGATCCGGTACTTGCTCTCCTTGAGATGCGGCCCGACCATCGAAATTCCGGCGCAGGTGCGGGCGAACGCCTCTACCTCTTCGGGCAGGTGCGTCCAGATCATGCGCGTTTGGTAGCCGCGGCGCGCCGCCTCGGCCTGGAACCCCGACTGCACCAGCACCTGCAGTTCCGAATTCACGAGGTCGGTATCGTGAAAGACAATGCCCAGGACGTTGGGCGTATTGTCCTGCACCGGTCGCAGATAGCCGAGTTCGGCGGCGACGGACTGAACCATGCGGCGCGTGTCCTCGCTGACCCCGCTCTTGCCCGACAGGGCGCGCGAAACGGCAAATTTCGACAGCCCCGTCTTCTCGGCGATAGTGGCCAGTGTGATGCGCGCCAAGTTCAGTCCCCCAATTCAGCGGCTGCTGATAGTCCTTTCGTCAGAATAACACAACCTAACGTTGCGGCAGTCGGTGTTATGTACTGCCCAGCTCGAGGATCAGAACATCGCGCGGCGCTATGGTGAAGCTGTTCGCGTTAGTCGCCTGGCCGTCCGGCCAGTAAATGCTGGTGGCGCTGATCGACCTGCCGTCGACAGTGACCGAGACATTGGCGGTTTCCCGCGTCGGGTTGAGCAGCCAGAGCACCTGCCGCCCGCCGGTTTCGTGCAGGCGCGCCTGGATGCGGTTGTCGGAAAGCGCCACGCGCGGCTTGCGGCCGGCCCAATCGAGTACGGAAGCGAAGTAGCCAAGGTTGTTGGCCTCGCTGCGGGTGAAGTAGCCGACGCCGGGGTGCGAGCCGACCAGCAGGGTGCGGCCCTTGCCGAAGTCATGTTCGACGACCGCGATCCGCCCGTCGCTGAAGCTGCCCAGCGCACGACCGCCCTGCAGCGTATAGGACTGGAGGAAACCGCCGCCGCGCACGGCTCTGCCGCGGAAATCGAAGGCGATGCGATCGCCGATATCTGGCATGAATTCCACCTCGTCCTCGCGCACGCCGAAGACCGCGTCGAGGCCGTGGTTGGGCTGGACGGTGCCGACCTTGCCGCGATCGCCGAAATAGCCGGGCGTCGCCTCAGAGATCAGGACACCCCCCTGCTCTACCCAGTGCCGCAGCGCCTCGGCCGTGCGGCCAGTCATCGCGATGGGGTATGGCGCGTAGAGGATGTCATAGCCGGCGATATCATCGATATGCACCCAGTCGGCCTGCACGCCATTGTCGAAGAAGCCACGATAGGCGCCCCACATCGCCTGTCGGTAGGTTTCCGGGCAGTGCTTGTGGTTGAGCAGGTAGTCCCAGGCCTGCGCCTCGGGGATGACCAGCAGGCCGATATCACCCTTGACCGGCCGGGCTTCGAACAGGCGCGTCTGTTCGGCTGCATTGGCCCACTTGGCGAGATCGCTCGCCATGTCCGAGCGTGGCGTGCGGCTGCCGTCCATGCCGTAGGAGCCGAAGGCGCCAAACAGGGGGCCGTCGAGCAGCGGACGGTAGCGCAGGTTGAGCACCCCGGTGGCACCGGCGGCGAAGGAGGTCATGGTGAGGAGGCGAATGTCCTCCGGTTCCATGACGCGGGCGTCTTCCTTGTCGCGGCCAAGCACCTGCGGCTGCATCCACAACGGACCACCCGGGCGCTCGGCGTGCCACCACTTCTTGCCGCGGGCGGCGGCGCGGGTCAGGTCGGGGCCGAAAAAGTTCTGCCACGGCTTGAACCCCCGGCGGCCGGGCACCCAGGTCAGGCCATAGAGCTCGACCTTGGAGGCGGCCAGCCAGTCATCGGAACCGTTGGATGCCATGTTGGGAATGGCACCAGCGACGCCATGGGCCGCGATCATGCAATCCTGGTCGACAGCGCGGATGGTATCGATGCGCCACTGCATCTGGGAATAGTAATTGTCGCGCTTGAACTCGAGCCAGTCGAGGTTCTGCGGGTAGGCTGCGACTTCGCGCGGGGCCTGGATGTCGTCCCACTCGGCATATGAGTAGCGGTACCAGGCGTTGGCGAGGCTTTCGAGGTCCCCGTATTTCTGCTGCAGCCAGCGTCGGAAGTCGGCCTGCATCCACTCGGAATAATCGACATCGGCCGAGTAGTTCACTTCGTTCCACACGTCATAGCCGAGCAGCCCCGGATGGCCCTTGTAGCGGGTGGCAAGCGCGGTGAGGAAGGCACCGGCGGCCTCTTTCACCTCCGGGCAATTCAGCGTCAGCGCGCCCGCACCGCCGCCATTGTGGGCAAAGCCGCCCACCGCGGCGCTGACGCCCATGATCGGCTCGAGCTCGCGGCCGTCTGCGCGGATCTGGCGGGCATGGGCGAACTTGCGCCAGGCCCAGTCCGGCACGGTGTGGGTGAGTTCGGCAATGACGGTCTTGATGCCGTGCCGGGCAGCAAGGTCCATCTGCCGGTCATAATCGTCCCAGTCATAGACGCCTGGACGGCGCTCGATGGCAGACCACATGAACCAGTGCCGGAAGACGTTGAGCCCGTCCTCGGCGGCGACGCCATAGTCGCGCTCCCAATCCTCGCGCGGTGGGTTGGACTTGCGGAAATAGACGGCGCCGAACGGGGTTTGCGGCAGCTTGTCGAGCGGCATATCGGTATTCTCCGGCAACGGGAAGCCGTGCGGCGCCATGCAGACGCCGCCGAGGCTGCCTCAATGGAAAGTCGGGCTAGTCGGCGCTCGCGCCGGCCAGGGTTTCAAGCGTGCGGATCAGTGCGGAATGGTCCTTGTCGCCATCCCCCAGCGCCAGAGCTGCGTTCATCAGCTGCGCCGTCGCCGCGGTGTTGGGAAGCGCGACCTCCAGCGCCTTGGCGGCATCGAGGGCCAGCGACAGGTCCTTGCGGTGCAAGCGGATGCGGAAGCCGGGATCGAAAGTGCGCTTGATCATCCGCTCGCCGTGCACCTCGAGGATACGGGAGGACGCAAAGCCACCCATCAGCGCCTCGCGCACCTTGGCCGGATCGGCCCCTGCCTGGCGGGCGAACAGCATGGCCTCCGCCACGGCCTCGATGGTGAGGCCGACGATGATCTGGTTGGCGACCTTGGCGGTCTGGCCGTCGCCGACACTGCCGACGCGAGTGATGTTCTTGCCCATCAGCTGCAACAGCGGCAGGGCGCGTTCGAAGGCTGCCTCGCTGCTGCCAACCATGATGGTCAGGGCAGCATTCATGGCCCCGACCTCACCACCAGACACCGGGGCATCGAGATAGTCCACGCCCTTTTCCGCGAGCCGCGCCGCGAAGGCCTTGGTGGCCACGGGGGAGATGGAACTCATGTCGATCACCAGCGTGCCGGGCCGGATGCTTTCGGCGACCCCGCCCGGCCCGAACAGCACCGCTTCCACATTGGGCGTGTCAGGCACCATGAGGATGACCACCTCGGCTGCAGCGGCGGCTTCGCTGGCGCTACCGACAGCCACCGCGCCCGCGTCCACAAGGTGTTGCGAGACCGGCTTCACCCGATGCACGAACAATTCGTGGCCGCCAGCCAGCAGGTGCCCGGCCATTGGTCGGCCCATCACGCCAAGTCCGATAAATCCGATCTTCATGGCTCAAGCCCTCCGTAGATAGGGGGCCATCCAGTCGAGGCCCGCAGTCGTTGTGTTTTTCGGCTTGTATTCGCAGCCTACCCAGCCGGCGTAGCCGAGCCGGTCAAGTTCGGCGAAGATGAAGCCGTAATTGATCTCGCCCGTGCCGGGCTCGTTGCGACCCGGATTGTCGGCCACCTGGACATGACCGATGCGGTCGAACAGACGTTCGAAGGTGGGCACCAGGTCTCCCTGGGAAACCTGCATGTGATAGAAATCGTACTGGATCTTGAGGTTTTCGACGCCGGCCATGTCCATGATGCGCTCGGCATGATCGGTGGTCGACACGTGGTAGGTGGGCATGTCCCGCCGGTTGATCGGCTCGAAGACCAGCGCGATGCCGGCATCTGCCAGGCGCGGAGCGGCATAGGCGAGGTTATCGGCGAGCGTGCGGTCCAGCGCTGCCGCGTCGGCACCGGTTGGAGCAAGGCCCGCCAGGCAGTTGACGGTGGGGCAGCGGAGCGAGTTGGCGTAGGCGATGGCCGTGTCCACCCCGCGGCGGAATTCCTCGACGCGATCCGGCAGACAGCCGATACCGCGTTCGCCCGCCGCCCAGTCGCCCGCGGGCAGGTTGAACAGCGCCTGCACGACCCCGGTCTCGAGGAGGGCGTCGGCGATCAGGTCCTTGTCCAGCTCATAGGGCGATACATATTCGACGGCGCCAAAGCCGTCGGCCGCGGCCTTGCCGATGCGCTCGATCAGCGGCAGCTCCTGGTAGAGAAACGATAGATTGGCGGCAAATTTCGGCACGAGGCGTCTTCCTCCGGTCAGGCAGTGAATCGGGTGCGGTGCAGCATGCGCTTGTTGCGCGGATCGGGGTTTGGAACAGCCGAGATCAGGCTCTGGGTGTAAGCCTGTTGCGGCGCGGTGCAGATCTGCTCGGCAGGTCCCAGCTCCACCAGCTTGCCGCGGTGCATGACCGCAACCCGGTCGCAGAAATAGCGAACCACCGAGATGTCGTGCGAAATGAAGACGAAGCTGAGATCGAGCCGCTTCTGGATGTCGAGCAGCAGGTCGAGGATCTGCGCCCGGATCGAGACGTCGAGCGCGGCCGTGGCCTCGTCGGCGATGATGATCCTGGGGTCCAGCGCCAAGGCCCGGGCGATGCCGATGCGCTGGCGCTGTCCGCCCGAGAAGGCGTGTGGATAGCGTTCGCGCATGGCTGGATCGAGCCCCACCAGCTCGAGCAGTTCGCAGACGCGATCGTCCATGGCCTTGCGGTTGAGCTTGCCCCCCACGACCAGCGGATCGGCAACGATGTCGCGCACGGTCATGCGCGGGTTGAGCGAGGCAAACGGATCCTGGAAGATGAGCCGGACCTCGCGATGGAAGTCGCGCAGCTGCCGCTTGGACATTGCCGTGATGTCGGCTTCCTGAGCGGTTCCGGGCCGGAACAGGACCTGACCGGAGGTCGGCTCGACGATGCGCAGCAGCATGCGCCCCAGCGTGGTCTTGCCGGACCCGCTTTCGCCCACAATGCCCAGGTTCTCTCCTGAGTGGAGGTCGAAGCTGACATCGTCGACGGCCTTGAGGGCGTGCTTGCTGCCGCCGAACCACGACGTTACGGCGCCATAGACCTTGGAAAGATTGCGGGCGGAGAGCACCACCGGTCGGTCGGCGACATTGTCGGCGCGCGTCGCCGCCCGGCGGTTGTGCTCGAGCTTGACGGTGGAGTTGAGCAGACGGCCGGTATAGGCGTGCCTGGGGTTGTGGAAGATGTCGTCGACCGGGCCGCTTTCGACGATGCGGCCATAGTGCATCACCGCCACTTCATCGGCGACTTCGGCCACCACGCCCATGTCGTGGGTGATCAGCAGCATGGCCATGCCGCGGCTGACCTGCAGGCGCTTGATGAGGTCGAGGATTTCCGCCTGCGTGGTGACATCGAGAGCCGTCGTGGGCTCGTCGGCGATCAGCACTTCGGGGTTCGCCGCCAGCGCCATGGCGATCATGGCGCGCTGGCGCATGCCGCCCGAGAACTCGAAGGTATAGCGATCGACCATCTGCTCAGGATCGGGGATTTCCACTTGCCGCAGCAGTTCGATGGTGCGCGCCCGCGCCTCGGCCTTGCCCAGAGTGGTATGGAGGCGCACCGCCTCGATGATCTGCGCGCCGATCGTGTGCACCGGCGAAAGCGAGCTCATCGGTTCCTGGAAAATCAGCCCGATGCGACCGCCGCGGATGGCCAGCAAGTCACGGCTGCGCTCATCGAGCCGGACGATGTCCACCGGCTCGCCCTTGCCGCGCAGGATGATGCTGCCGTTTGCGATCGTGCCGTTGCGGTCGATGATGCGCATCAGCGCGCGGGCGGTGACGCTCTTGCCGGAGCCGCTTTCGCCCACGAGGCACAGCGTCTTGCCGCGTCGCAGCTTGAAGCTGACATTGCGGGCGGCGTGCAGCACCTCGTTGCGCATCCTGAAGTCGAGGCTGAGATTGTCGACGCTCAGCACGACATCCTCATCCGTCTGGGTCGCCTCGGGGGCGGCTGAAACCTGCGCTACCTGCATTGGATCAGCTTTCATAAGGGTCAGCGGCGTCGCGCATGCCGTCGCCGAGGAAGTTGTAGGCAAGCACGGTCACCACGACGGCACCGGCAGGCCAGATCAGCTGCCAGGGCGCGTTGGCGATGGTGCGGACATTCTGGGCCTCCTGCAGCAGCACACCCCAGGAGACGATCGGGGCCTTGAGCCCGATGCCAAGGAAGCTCAGGGCTGTCTCGGCCACGATCATGGTGGGGAGCGCCAGCGTCACCACCGCCAGGATGTGGCTGGTGAGCGACGGCAGGATGTGGCGGAAGATCACCCGGCGCTCGGATGAGCCATCGAGCTTTGCCGCGGTGACGAAGTCCTCCCCGCGCAGGGCAAAGAACCGTCCGCGTACTTCCCGGGCCAGGCCGGTCCAGCCGAACAGCGATACGATCAGGGTGATGACGAAGTAGACCGTCAGCGGCGACCAGGTCAGCGGAATTGCGGCGGCAAGTCCGAGCCACAGGGGAATGGTCGGCATCGAGGAAATTACCTCGATCACGCGCTGGGTGAGCGTGTCGATCACACCGCCATAGAAGCCGGAAATGGCGCCCAGCACGACGCCGAGCAGCAGGCTGATACAGACGCCAACCACGCCGATCGACATGGAAATTCTGGTGCCGTAGATCAGGCGCGTCAGCAGGTCCCGGCCCAGGCGATCCGTACCGAGCAGATACATCGTGTCCCCGGGATTGACCGGTCCAAGCAGGTGCAGGTCCGCATTGAACAGCCCCCACATCTTGTAAGGTGCGCCGCGCACGAACAGCCCCACTGGCACATGCTGCTCGGGATCGGCCACATAGGTGCGGCGGAGCGAGGCCGGGTCTACTTCCATTGTGTAGCCGGTGACGTGCAACTGGAATCGCGTCGAACCATCCTCGTCGGTGACGAAGAAGCCGAGTTGCTGCGGCGGCGCATTGGTGAACTGCGGCCGGGACGCGTCGGGTACGGAGGGCGCCAGCACCTCGGCAAAGATACCGATGAAAAAGAAGAACAGGATGACCCAGCCGGAGGCAATCGCCAGCTTGTTGCGCGAGAACTTGTACCAGATCAGCTGCCACTGGCCTGCCGAGCCGGTATCGGCCCTGCGACCGCCTGCCGGCTTCAGCGAGGTGATGGCAGGCCCGGCTTCGGGCTGTTCGTCGATGAAGGTGTGGACTGTCATCAGGTGAACCGAATTCTGGGATCGAGGAGGGCGAGCAGCAGGTCCGACACCAGCATGCCGATGAGGGTCAGCACGCCCATCAGGAGGATGAAGCTGCCGGCGAGATACATGTCCTGGCTGATGAGTGCGCGCAGCAGCAGGGGGCCGGCGGTGGGAAGGTTGAGCACGATGGCGGTGATGGTGACGCCGGAGACGAGTTCGGGAAGCACCCAGCCTATTGCCGAGACAAACGGGTTGAGAGCGATCCGCACCGGATATTTGAGCACCACCTTGTATTCGGGCAGCCCCTTGGCCTTGGCGGTAATGACATAGGGCTTGTGCAGCTCGTCGGTGAGATTGGCCCGCAGCACGCGGATCATCGCCGCGGTGCCGGAGGTGCCGATCACGATGATCGGAATCCACAGATGGTTCATCAGGTCGAGGAACTTGCCCCAACTCCAGGGGGCGTCGACATATTGCGGGGAATTGAGCCCGCCCACGCTCTGGCCGAAGAACCGATAGCTCACATACATCAGCGTCAGGGCGAGGATGAAATTGGGCACCGCCAGCCCGATGAAGCCGATGAAGGTGAAGGCGTAGTCGCCTACCGAGTGCCGGCGCATCGCCGAGTAGATGCCGATGGGAAGGGCGACCGCCCAGACGAACAGCAGCGATGCAAGCGAGATGGCGAGGGTCGAGCCCATTCGCTCCCAGATCAGGTCCGCCACCGGCCGGTTCCACTCGAAGGAGTAGCCGAAGTCCCCGCGAAACAGGATACCGGTGATCCACTTGAAATACTGGATCCAGATCGGGTCGTTGAAGCCATAGACCTCGCGCAGGCGCTCGACCTGGCGCGGATCGACATTGGCGCCGGAATCCTGCATCGAGGCGATCAGCGAGGTGATGTAGTCGCCCGGCGGCAGCTGGATGATCATGAAGGCGATCAGCGACAGCCCGAACAGTGTCGGGATCATGTAGAAGATGCGCTTGATCACATAGTTCAGCATGCCGCTGCCTCCCCTGCCCGGCTCAGTTCCAGTGGAGCTGAATCGCGTCCAGCGTTTCGAGTTGGGCGATGCTGACACGCACACGACCGTCGGCAAGTGCGAAGTCGAGATCTTCCCCGGTGCTGAGCCGCTCCACCGCGCGCAGTTCGCGCCCGGCAGGCACCGCCAGCGACAGGGTGAGCGGGCCGACCGGATAGACCTCGCGGATCGGGCCCTTCATCATCATTGGATTGGTGATGTTGTTGACCAGCACCACGGTGCTGCCCTCGCCCTCGCGGACCGACAGGTCCACCACTGCCTGCCCTTCCAACTCGACGTCCGGGCGCTTGCCCAGCGCCCAATGGACGCTGTTGGCGATCAGCCGAGCGTGGTCGCCGGCGAAAACTTCCCAGAAGATCGCCCCGATGTTCCAGGGAATATAGACGGTGCGCCCGCCCCCGGCATGCTGGCGGGCGATCACCGCGGCGCCGCGAGGCTCCTCGCGCGGATAGACCTCTTCCATCGGCAGGTCGGGGAAATCGGGCACGAACAGGAAGGGCTGCTCGCTGCCGTCCACGGCTTCGACGCCGATCAGTTGCGTGCCGCCCATGATCCGGGCAGCGCCCTCGAAACCCTGGTTGATCGGGTGGTCGCCGTTGAGGGCGACATAGGTGTTCTTCACCGGGCCGCGCGCCGGCCGGCTGAGGCGGTAGCCGAGCAGATCTGCCAGGACCGGAGTGTCGCGGGGCTGGTTATCCGGCGTGCGGTAGCCCGATTCATGGGCCACCACCAGCGAGCCGCCGCGGGCGACATAGGCCGCGAGGGCGGCAGCCTGCTCCTCCGACAGGCAGGTGGAATTGGCGAGGATCAGCACCTTGAACTGGTCCATGCGCTCGGGCGTCATCACCGCGTCGGACAGCATCTCGAAGGGCAGCCGCGCCTCGACGAGGGCATGGTAGAAGCCCATGTCATGCGCTTCCGCCAGGCGGCGCGAGGCATGATCGTGGTGGCGCAAAGTTGTGGTGGGATCGAGGATGGCAATCTCAGCCACCGGCTGCGTTGCCGCCAGCGCCGGCTCCAGCCGTGCGTGGAGCTCGAAACTCTCCGCCACCGGCTCGATCCAGCGCGCGTCCGGCACAACGCCGTTGAACTTGGTGAACCAGGGCAGCAGGCCCTGCGTCGTGCCGCTGTCCATCCAGGCGCGGATCTCGGGCCCGGTGGTCACCGAATCCTTCCAGCGATGGGCCTCTTCCGGCCCGATGGAGGTGATGAGGATCGCCGGACGATCCTGGAACGTGGCGCGCATGCGCTTGCCGTTGCGGCCGCTCTTCCACACCGGCTCGGTGCCGTGCCTGCCCTGGTCATCGACGCAGAGGAAGGGGCAGTATTTCTCGATCATCTCGAGATCGAACTCCATCAGCGAGACCGATCCCATATTGGGGATGAAGCTGGTATGGGGCTTGATGGCCTTCATCACCTGGTCCCACTCCACCACCAGCCGGCTGAGCTTGGTGCGGCGCCAGGCGCCCCAGGCCAGCCAGGCCGGGTCATTGAGGCTGTTGGTCAACGGCAGGTCGTGGCCGGAGGCGGCCTTTAAGTCGTTGCGGCAGGCATCGCAGTAGCAGACGCCATGCCCCTGCCAGCGATTGGCGAAGATCGCGTCGATGTCGTAGTTGGCGGTGATCTCTCGCAGCACTTCGGGCATGAACTTGAAATTGTAGTCCGAATAGGCGCAGGTCACCCAGACATCAGGATAGGCCCAGTGGCGCATGCGATTGCCGTCGCGGTCGACCATCACCCATTCGGGATGGGCATCGGCGGCGTCCTGGTGGATGGCGTGCGGGTCGACGCGGGCCATCACATGCATGCCGAGGCTGCGGGCGCCCTCGACCAGTGTGCCGAACGGATCGCTGTCGCCGATGAACTTGCTGACATAGTGCAGCAGCACCTTGCTGGGATAGTAGGCCACGTAGCCGCCGGCGCTGATGCAGGTCGCGTTCGAGCGGGTGCGCTTGAACACGTCGATCCACTGCTGCGGGTCGAACTTGACCGGATCGTCCTCGGCCAGGGTGAGCTGGGTCCAGCGCGTGGCGGAGCGGTACCAGTCCGGCATGCGCAGTCGGGCGGAGGAGGATGGGGCGGCGTCGTGCATCTTGGGCCTTCAAGGTACGAGTTTGGGGTGACGCCGGCCCGTAGGCCGGCATCGTTGGGAGCTCTGGAAGGTGGTGGCGGTCAGGCCTTGAAGAACTGCTCCGGGCGTGCCGGTCCAGGTGTGGGCCAGCCGAACGAGTTCGGCATGGTGTCCATCAGGTTGACCACGTCGTTCTTGACGATGCCGTAGCCGTCGGGCGGCCAGCTGACGCCGAAGGTAAAGAACAGGTCGGCTGCGTTCTGCAGGATCTGCGCCATGATCTCGTTCTGCCCGGCCGGGTCGCCGGTGCCGTTGAGCTCACGATAGAGGTCCTGCTGCGCCTTGACCGCTTCGGGCGGCTCGATCGCCGCGGGGTTGTCCGGCTGGGTGAAGTAGAGCGACCAGCCGGGCGCATAGAAGCAGTTGCTGTTGGTCGGCACATAGAACCGGGCGTCGAGCATGGCGGCGATGCCGGAATTGGCGCCGAACTGGTGGGCCGTGGCGTCGTATTCGCGCCCGCGCCGCACCCGTTCTTCCCACAGGGAGCGGTCCATGGTGCGCATCTGCACATCGAGCCCCACCTGCTGGAACATGGGAATGGCCAGCTCGAACATGTCGAGGAAGGTGGTGCGGCTCTGGTCGATCTCGAAGATGATCGTCACCCGCCTCCCCTCGGCGTCGAGGCGGTAGTTCTCGCCGTCGCGCTCGGGGATGATGGCGTCGAGCATCTCGTTGGCGCGGGCCGGATCGTATTCGGTAAACTGCTTGGCCAACTGCTCGTTATAGAGCGGATCCCCTTCAATGATGGACGGCTGGGCGGGGGTACCCTGACCGATGAACACCGCATCGATCAGCGCCTGGCGATCCACTGCCAGCGACATGGCGTGACGGAAGTCGAGGGTGTTGAACAGCTCGCGCTTGGTCTCGTCCACATGGTTGAGATTGAGCTGGAACGCCATCACGTTCGCGGCCGTCTCCTTGAGCGTATAGAAGTGGTAGTCGCCGGATTCCTGGGCATCGAACAGCGTGGGCCGGTTCGCCGGAGTGGCGATGTACTGGTCCATGATGTCGATTTCGCCCTGCAGGGTCTTGAGCAGCAGCACTTCGGGATCGGCAACCATCTGATAGACGATGCGATCGAAATAGGGCAGCTGCGTGCCTTCCGTATCCACCTTGAAATAGTAGGGGTTGCGGATGGCGATGGAGAGCTCGGTGTTCTGGCCGGGCGCCTCGGTGAAGTACCAGGCGTTGAGCGTCGGCCGGTTGGCATTCTGGAAGAAGGTGTTATCGTCCTGGAAGCCGACTTCGCGCTGGAACAAGGCGATCCAGCTCTCGAGCCCCTGCTCCTTGGCGAGCGCATCCGCTTCGGGATTGTAGCGAATGTGGAACTGCTCGAGATAATGCTTGGGGCAGCGGGTCAGCTGGTCCTGCTGCGCCCAGGCGAGCTGCTGCAGGAAGAAGCCGTTCGGGCCGGCGAAGCGCACCTTGAAGGTGGTTTCGTCGACGACTTCGAGTTCGGCCTTCTCGCCGTCCACGATCCAGAAGGCCTGCTCGCCGAGATTGGTCTCTTCATCGGTGAAATAGGCGTCATACCAGAACTGGACGTCCTCGGTCGTGAAGGGGTGGCCATCGGACCACTTGTGGCCCTGGCGCAGCTTGATCGTGTATTCGGTGGAATCGGCGCTGACTTCGTAGCTCTCGGCGACATTCTCGACGAGACCGGTCCATTCCGGGTTGAAGCGCAGCAGGGGCTCATAGCCCTGGTAGCGCACCAGCATCGACAGCGAACCACCGCCGACGAGGGCATGGTTCCAGTCGCCGCCCTGCGGGCCGGGACGCTCCAGCGGCGTCATCACCAGCGGATTGACCGGCAGGCGCTCTGCAACGGGCGGCAATGCGCCTGAACTGACTTCGGCCTCAAGGAATGCCGACTCTGCTATATCCTGCGCCCGGACCACTCCGGACAGCATGGCCACCCCGGAAAAGGCGGCCGAGCCAGCGATAAAGGCTCTGCGACTGATGCGATGCATATGTTCCCTCCTCAGCTAACGTCGTTGCGATCTTTTAGCTAACAGGAGGCTATTGCTTCATCATTTGTTAGGTAAAGCGTTATGTTTCTGGCGGTGGAAAAGTGTGAACACCGGACCCGTTACGCCCGCAGACCGGAGGGATATTGCCGGTTTCACTGTGGCGAAATCTGATCCAGTCTGACGACAATTCGGAGCCATGTCAGATCAAGGAGGCGGCGATGACGGATCGGAAACGGGCGAAGAGCAGAAAGCCGGATACGGCTGCAGCCGGAGAGGTCGTGCTGCTATCCGGCGGCAATCCGCAGATTCCCAAGGGCTATGGCAATGAACCGGTCCAGGCCTATATCGCGGCCATGCCCGGCTGGAAGAGCGAGGTCGGGCGCCGGCTGGATGCCATTATCGAGCGCGTCGTGCCGGGCGTGAAGAAGGCGGTGAAGTGGAACTCGCCGTTCTACGGCATGGAGGATGACCTGTGGTTCCTCAGCTATCACTGCTTCACCCGTTACGTGAAGGTGACCTTCTTCCGGGGTGACAGCCTTGATCCACCACCCGCCGGCACATCCAGGCATCCGGCCGTGCGCTACCTCGATATCCATGAGGGCGAGCTGGACGAAAACCAGTTTGCGGAATGGGTGAAGCAGGCCAGCAGCCTGCCGGGCGAAAAGATGTGAACCTGCGGGCATCATCCATGGATGGCCGCCGGGAGGCCGCGGTCCTGGTCCCCTCGCCCGTCGCGGCCAAAGGCCGGCGCCCGATTGGACGCCGGCCATGGGTCGACGGAAATGGCGTGATCCGCCACCCGCTTTGTGGTCTCAGTCGCCGCCGAACTCGGCCTTGAACTCGTCGAAGTCGATCTGCATGCCGTTGAGGATGGCACTCCAATGCCGCGTCAGGCCGGCCTGGGCCACTGCTTCGGCGATTTCCGCGTCGGTGGCGCCCATTTCCCGGGCAAACTTGGTGTCGAGCCAGATGCAGTATTGGCACGGAATCTGCGCGGCGACGGCCACGTTGATCAGCGACTTGATCTTGGGGTCGAGGGCCCCTTTCTCGACCTCGAGAGACTTGGTGAGAGCCCAGGCGGCAGCGATGCCCTGCCGCGGATAGACCTTCATATATTCGGGGACGACGCCGTAGACGGCCTCGATGTCGGCAAATGTGGCATCGGTCGAGGCCTGCTCCTGCCCGTGGGCCGAAGCGATGCTGCAAGTCACCATGGCGGCAAGCATCACAGCGATTCTGATCGTTTTCATTCTAGTCACTCGTTCTTGGTTTCAGGTTCGAAGGCATGATTGAAGGTGACGCGCATCGCCTTCAGATGCGCGCCGGGTCGAATGATCCGACCCTGGTTGCCCCGCCGCCTGGCGGCGGGGGATTGCTGCTTCATCACTGTGCAAGGATGAATGCAGAAGCCGTCAGGTGCTGATGGCAGCCGCGCGGGCGCGGTTGAGGAAGCTGCGGTTGATCGGGCTGTGCGGCTTGAGCGCCAGTCGTTCGCTGGAGAGGGCTTCTGCCATGCCGCCCATGCGCCCGCGGATCGTTGCTTCGGTCAACGTCCAGTCGATTATGTCGCGCTGGGCATGGCTGCCGCCGAACGTATTGGCGATCTGGCGGGCACCGTGCAGGTGAAGGGCCGCGGATTGGTAGTCTCCCCGCCAGAAGGCGGAAAATCCGTCGATGAGAGGAAGCGCCGTCCGCCGCCCCCACTCCCCCGTTTCCGTCTGCACCGGGGATGCGCGGAACTCGGCAGCGATGCGACTGGCCTCCTGCTCCCGCCCTGCCCCCAGATAGGCCATGATCGCGTGCCAGTCGTTGAACGGATAGGTGCGGCCATCGGCATGGCTGTCCCAGGCCTGGGCCAGTTCGAGCCATCTCTCCCCCACATCGTGGCCGCTCATCTGCAGGCGCCAGAGCAGTGCGGAGGCATCGACCATGTCGAGGGCCATCGCGCTGCGATCCTTGCGGATTTCGCCGTCATAGAGGGAAAAGACCTGGTCAACCTGGCCAAGCTCAAGGTGGTAGAGCGAACGATGCCACCAGTTGTGCACCTTGAAGAAGTTGTCGTCGCCAGACCAGTGCGGCTCGCGCGCGACCATCCAGGCAATCCCGTCTTCGGCGCGGCCTTGCATCTCCATGACGTGGGCGACGGCATGATGTGCCCAGCAGTCCAGCGGCTGCAGGTCGAGCGCCTTGCGGCCCATCTCCTCGGCCCTGGCATAGTCTGCGGTTTCCTCGAGGCCGAAGGCATGCATGCCGAGCAGGATCGAATATCCCGGCAGGTCGGTCGACCAATGGGGCAGGACACGGGCGAGACGGTCGCGCAATCCGCGGCTGCTGGCGCGATAGAAATCCATCAGGTGCCCGCACTGGATGGCCAGCATGTCGTGGGGATATTCCATGCTGTGCAGGTCGAGGGCCGTGGCGGCCTCACTCCACTGCCCGGCCAGCAGCTTGTCGAGAGCCGCCAGATGCGATCCCTCCCGATCCGACAGCGGCTTGGTCCGAACGGTTGCGGCAATCCGCAGCGCCTCTGCCGTCGCCTCGGGCTCGGTCGCCAGCCCCATCAGGTAGGCTTTCATGAGGTGCGCCATGGAAAAGTCGGGCGCAACCTGGATGGCCTGGTCAAGCAACGCCACCGGGTCGCCGCGGTAAATATTGAAGGCGTGGACAGCACGATCAAAGAGGCGGGCCGCCTCGGCCGTCGCTCCTGATAGTTGTTGCCCCTGTGCATCGTGAGTCAATCTGGTATGTCCTTCGCGAAAACTTCGATATTGCAGTGCGTGATGTCGCTGCGCCCGAGATGGTCTCGGCCGCCGCTGTCGTGTACTGTTGTGCAGCCTGGACCTGCGCGTTAACAGGACGCGCCGCCGATGCTTTGCCGATGAATTCCCGATGGAGGTGCAAGTGAGCGAGGGTGGATATCCATCACCAATCGATCTCGCGGCGACCGCGGCGTTCGATCTTGGCGGCAGCACGGTGCGACCACCAAGCTGCGAGATTTCGAACCGCCTGCAGACGATCAGGCTGGAGCCGCGTGTCATGCAGGTTCTGGTGCTACTCGCGCAGCATCATGACGAAGTGGTCAGCCGCGACGACATGATCGCCGCCTGCTGGCGGGGGATGGTCGTTGGAGAAGACGCGATCCAGCGCTGCATCGGGCGCCTGCGCAAGGTGACGTCCACGGTAGGCGGCTTCGAAGTGCAGACGATCAACCGCGTAGGCTATCGGCTTCGCGCGGTGGGCGGGGACACGCTGCCGCCCGAAGCAGCGCCGGTGGCAGCACGCGACGCAAGGCCGACCATCAAGGTAGCCGGTATCGCCGCTTTTGGGGCCGAAGAGGGAGCCGGGCAGTATGCCCAGATGCTGACGCAGGACCTCGCCTCGGCACTGTCGCTGCATCGCGACCTTCATGTGGTCGTAAGCCACGCCTTGCTGAACCCAGCGCACGATCCTTCGGCGCCCGGCCTGGCGCTCCCGACCCACTATGTCGTCCAGGGCAGCCTGCGCCGTGCGGCGGACCACCACCGGATCGTGATCCAGCTCCTGGAGGAGGCAAGCGGGCGGATCGCCTGGAACTACAATGTGCAGGTCCAGCAACTGGATTTCCCGTCCGAGGATGTGGTGATCGACATAGCCGGACGTCTTTTCACCGAGGTGATGCGACATGTCGCCGACAAGGTGCTGCGCAAGGCCGACGAGTTGACCGCGTGGGAAGCCGTGGTACGTGCCAGCACCTATTATCAGCGCATAAGCCTGAGGAACCTGCCGTTTGCCGTCGCGGAATCGCGTCGTGCCGTGCAACTGGATCCCAACTATGCCGCCGCGCACGCTGCCCTCGCGCATGGCCTGGCGGCCAGTTACGAGGTTGGCGGTGCGCGTGACCCGGCTCTGGCGCAGGAAGCGCAAGTCCATTGCGACATCGCGCTGACGCTCGACTCGAGCGATCCGGCGATACTGGCGGAAGTGGCCAATGCCCTGAGCATGACGACCCGCCCCCTCAGGGGGATGGAACTGGCGTTGCGGGCCGTGGAACTGGCGCCCACCGATCCGTACGCCCGTCTCAATTTGGCGCGTCGATACCTCTATCTCGGCCAGCCGGCTGAGGCGCTGGCCTGCATAGCCGAGCAGGAGCGTCTGGCGCCGCTGTTTCCCTGGCAGTATTTCGTCGCCTTCAACAAGGGCCTGGCCTACTTCATGGCCGGGGAGCTAGGTGAAGCCGTCGCCGCATTGGACAAGGCGGCCCTGCTCAATCCCGATTATCCCTATACGTGGCTGGCCAAGGCGGTGCTGAGCACGATGCTGGAAAGGCCTGAAGAGGCCATAGAATGCGTGCGGTGTCTGCAGCGGCTCGAAGGACGCGATTGCCTTGATCTTCAGCTTGCCCGCATCGGGCACAGCTATCCTGACGGACCAGAACGCGCCGCCATCCAGCACGCATTGGCGACCGCATGGCGCCTGGCGGAGGAAGGCCGGGATGCCGAGGCACCCGGCCAACCTGCATCCCAGCCTAGTTGAAGAGGCTGCGTTCGACACCCGCTGCCGCGAAGACGCGGTCACGGCTTTCCTCGATCCGGCCGCGCAGTCGTGCGATGTCGAAGCCGAGCAGCTGCCCGTTCCACTTCTTGACGACACCACCGACCATCACCGTGTTGACATTGGTGCGTTCCATCAGCGTCACCACGGCACCGGCCACATGGTTGAGCGGGGCAACATTGAGGGCATCGGCATCGAGCAGGATGATGTCCGCCTGCTTGCCGGGCGTCAGGCTGCCGGTGACCTTGTCGAGCTTGAGTCCGCGGGCGCCTTCGATCGTGGCGTGGCGGATCACGTCCATCGGCTGCATGAGCGCCGGATAGTCGGTTGCCCCTTCCAGCGCCGATGCATTGGCGAACATGCGCTGCACGGTGATGAGGCCGCGCATCTGAGTGAACATGTCGGCGCTCATCGTGCATTCGACATCGGAGGAAAGCGACAGGCACATGCCGCGGTCCAGCGCCTTCTGGATCGGCGG
>JADKLW010000342.1_pt1 | contig 18900 bp, 18 predicted proteins | sample 8641881 | NCBI WGS metagenome assembly JADKLW01 (sample SAMN16272185, study PRJNA661076) | feces metagenome | isolation source: fecal sample from diarrhoea affected cattle B | host: Bos taurus | place: South Africa: Lokaleng Village, Mahikeng | collected 2019-09 | reverse complement strand
ATCTTCGGCTCGTTCGAAGCCCTGGTCCCGGCTTCGCCCTGGGCCTTGATCGACCGACTCAACACAGCCATCCGTCGCGCCGCACGGGAAGACGGCGTGTTGCTGCTGGATCTTGCCTGGGAAGCGGCACGCGGCAGCTATGGCGATGGCCTGGCCGAGCCGCTGCGCTGGCACCAGGCCAAGCAACTGGTCAGCCCGAACCTGGCGCCGCTGTACGGCGACCAGCTGGCGCGCATCGCCGCCGCCAGCGTTGGCCTGTCGCGCAAATGCCTGGTGCTGGATCTGGACAACACCCTGTGGGGTGGCGTGGTTGGTGATGATGGCATCGACGGCCTCCATCTGGGGCAGGGTTCGCCCAGCGGTGAAGCTTTCCTGGCCTTCCAGCACTACGCAGCGCTGCTGGCACGTCGCGGAATCATCCTCGCGGTGTGCAGCAAGAACGATCAGAACATCGCCGAGGCAGCGTTCAAACATCCTGAAATGGTACTCAAGCGCAGCGACATCGCCGCCTTCGTCGCCAACTGGGAAGACAAGGCCAACAACCTGCGCCGCATCGCCTCGATGCTGAATATCGGCCTGGACAGCTTGGTCTTCGTCGACGACAACCCGGCCGAGCGCGATATTGTGCGCCGCGAACTGCCGCAGGTCGCGGTGCCGGAGTTGCCCGAAGACGTCGCGGACTACCCGGCGCGTATCGCCGCAGCCGGTTATTTCGAAGCCGTCTCCTTTACCTCGGACGACGCCACGCGTGGGCGCAACTATGCGTTGAATGCCGAGCGCAAGGTCGCCATGACCCAAGCCACCGACATGCAAGGCTACCTGCGTGACCTGCAGATGGTGCTGTACGCCACCAGGATTGGTGATGCCGAACTTGCCCGCAGCACGCAGCTGATCAACAAGACCAACCAGTTCAACCTCACCACGCGCCGCTACAGCGAGGCGGAAGTCGAGCGTATCGCCAGAAAAGGCCCGCGCGCTGTGGCGCTGGCCATCCGCCTGGCGGACAAATACGGCGACAACGGGCTGATCAGCGTCGTACTGGCCCGGCCGGACACCGCCTTCGCAGACGACGAGCTGCTGATCGACAGCTGGCTGATGAGCTGTCGCGTGCTGGGCCGACAGGTTGAGGAAGCCGTTCTCGATGTGCTTGTCCATGCCGCCAGGGCAGCGGGCTATCGCACCCTGATCGGCGAATACCGACCCAGCGGACGCAACGGCATGGTCGCCGAGCATTACCCCCAGCTGGGATTCGTCCCGCATCCGGCTCCCACCGAGGCCGCCAGCGAGGCAACATTCTGGCGCTACGACCTCGGTTCCAGCCGCCCAACCCGCCACTTTATCGAGGTACAGGCATGACCGAAGCAGAAGTCATCCAGGCACTCACACCGGTCTTTCACGACGTGTTCGACGACGACAGCATTGTCCTCTCGCCAGAAATGACCGCCAACGATATCGAGGGCTGGGACAGCCAGACCCACGTCATGCTCACGGTCGCTGCAGAACAGCGCTTTGGCATCAAATTCCGCACGGCGGAGCTGGAGTCGCTGCGCAACGTCGGTCACTTCGCCCAGGTCATCAGCGCCAGACTCGCAGGAAGGTAATCATGCGTCACACCGCCGAAGCATCCATAGCCGACAGCACTCGTGAGCAAGCGGCAGCCCGCGCACCGGATCAGGTGCGTGCGCGTTATCTACTGGCAGTGCTGGCCGGCCTGCTCGGTGCGCTGGCGCTGTTCTGTCTGACGCTGTTTGGCCTGGAGCGGACCGGCAACCTGCCGCCCCCGGCATTCTCCAACAACCTTTGCGCGGACGAGAAACTCAACTTCCTGCGGAACAACCCGATTCGCTCGCCCAACCTGCTGATCATCGGCTCATCGGTGGCCTGGCGGCACGTTGACGGCAATGCCTTGGTCCAGGCGATGCCCGATATCCGCCCGTTGAACGGCGCCTTCTGCGGGCTGTTCGCCAATCAATCGACCTACGTCGGCCACTGGTTGCTCGACCGTGAATCGAGCATCCGCAGCGTCGTGATGATTGCCGACCCACAAGACTTCGCCGGCTGCTGGAAAGTGCCAACCGCCGTATTCAACCGCGAGCATGTCGCTCCCTACGTTTATGACAACGCGCCGCGCTGGGGCTACTACATGCGCTATTTCTCGCCGCAATCGCTCGTCCGCAACGCACTGAGCATCAAGGCCCAGCGTGCCGGCCGGATTGAATGGGACCCCCTGGTGTTCACCCGCTTCGGCGACGGCCCGCTGCAGACCAGCAACACCCGTCAACTGCTGTATGGCCGTCCGGATGCACTGGACCGAAACTGCTTCGACGCATTGCGCGAAATGAGCGCACGCCTTCAGCAAGAAGGCCGTAGGCTGTTGGTTGTATCCACCCCGCTGAACCCGGAGTGGAAAGAGAAATACGATCCAGAGGGCACCTTCCTTGCCGATTTCGACAGGCGCATCGCCGATGCGCTGGGCGCAACCGGGGGCACCTACTGGAACGCCGACAAGGACTGGAAAACGCCGGTAAATTCCTTTGTCGACGCCGTGCATTTGCGCTGGTCAGCCGCGCAGGAATTCACCCTTGCGCTGGCCGAGCAGCTGCGCGACGTTCCCAACGACCGAGCTGCTCCAACGCTAGTTAGCCGTTCCGCCGAACGGCAATTGCCGGCGTTTTGACGCCGTGCTATTTAAATGACTGTATTCCGTCATATTTAGCAACAGCCCCAGGGAAGATATCAAATGGATACTACAACGGTTGCAGCCGAGCAATGGGGTGTGGTCTATCCCTACGGCAGTGTTCTGGCGATATTCGAGAATGAGCAGGAGGCGTTGTCGGAGGCGAACTGCTTCGGCGGCGCAGTGGTTCGGATCGTGCGGGATGTCTGGAATGCTGTAAGTGCCGGCAGCGACCTGGGCACATGCAGGCAAGGACTGGCGGCCAGCGTTAACTGAGCCTGCGCTCATCCATTCCCACGGGCGTGCGCATTACAGCGCCGCCCGGTTGTAGGTCTTGACGGCCAGCGCATCTGCACTGCTCGCGCGCTGACGCTGGTTGAGAATGATGTCCAGCACGCGACTCGGCTGAACCTCAATATCATCGAAGGTAATCATCTGACCGGGCTCTAGCGCACGCTTGAGCACGGTATTGCGCAACAAACCGATGGGCACGTGGTCGGGTTCCTCCGCAAGCCGTATCGCTTCACCACGCACATCAAAACCACCAATGCCCCGCACGATGGTCTCGCCGGGTTTCATCTCGCGCTTGGCGATGGCTGCAACACCCAGGGTCGGTTCCGTCGAGTTGTTTAACAGCACGCCGCCACCGCCCAGCACCCGGCGTACCGTCTTGCCGACTTCCAGCGAGCAGAGATGAAAGGGCCGCGACAGTACGTAGTACGGACCGGCACCCAGCTTGAAATACTCGATGGCCGGGGCCTGAACTTCATCGTGACGGCAGACCAGAAAGACGCCTCCCGCCGGATACCCGCTGGGTATGACGTAATCCACAATCGGCTGGCCGATATTTTCCGCGATCAAGCCAAGCACGTTGGCGCTGCGATTGAGATCGGTCGAGGGCAGCCCTTCCAGTCCGGGCCGGGAAATGCCCGCGCCAAAACCGTTGCCAACTACCGCCTGCTCAATCTGAACCTTGGTGCCATCCGTGAACGAGGTGGTCTGATCGATACTGATGCCCTGTCGTTTCGACCAGTAGAGCATGTTTTCGCGGGTGGGATTATGCTCGAGATAGCCCTTCATATTGCCGTACACAAGGGGCTTGAATCCCATCTGCACGGCATCTTCATGCAGCGCGGCAAGCGAACCGGGCTGGTCGCCTTCAGCTTCGGTGAGCAGTCCCCTGCCGGCCAGCCAGGAACCCGTGGTGACCTGCAATTCGGCGTTCACGGTAACAACCGGCAAGCCGGCTTCAAAGGCACGCTCGATGACCTGCGTACCTAAAAACACGTCACCGCTACACTCAACAATAAGGTCCGAGTGCTCGACAAGGTCATCTATGGAGTTGGTCAGCGCCTCCCTGAGCGGAAAATCATCGATTGCGTCGATTCCCCGGCGGGTAAGGACACGGCTTATTTGCAGGTCCGGATAGTGCTTCATGATCAGACGAATGAAGCAACGCGAAATCATGCCTGTGCCGGAAACTCCCACTCTTTTCAGCGTCGTGGTGGCCATTTTTGAAAATCCCTTTTTTATCGACCTTAGGTGGGACCGTTACACTTTGAAAAAGTTGTGTAAAAAGCCATCCATCCATTCAAGCCTGGGTGCGATTGTTTTGGTCGCAGCAGGATGAAGTACGTTTATACCTGTTCCATGACTCGCTCTCTGACCGAGATGACAGGCGGCTATAGGCATAGCGCTCTGCTCCGACCGGGGAAGCGGCCAGGGGTTCAAGCGCTTGTAACAAAATCCTGAAACAGCCCAGGCGGCCTGCCGTTGATCCGCATTGCAGTGCTGGGTACGTCTCCCGGCGGTCGTATGGATAAAGCCCACCGGACACTGTGTTATGCACCTGATCCAGCTGTTGCTTCCGCTTTATGACAACGATGGAAATGCCTTGCCGAAGACCCTGTTTGGCGAGGTGCGCGACGAGCTTATGCAAGAGTTTGGCGGCCTGACCGCTCATACACGCGCCCCGGTCGACGGGCTCTGGTGTGAAGAAGGCAGTCACGCCGTGCGCGACGACCTGATCATTTATGAAGTGATGGCGCCCGAACTCGACCGCGCCTGGTGGAGGCATTACGGCACGTCGCTGGAAACCCGCTTCCGCCAGGAGCAGGTGCTGATCAGGGCTCACCCGGTCGAGATGCTGTAACCCAACGGCAACTGAGTCCTTGGTGCCGCATAAGAATGATGAAAATTTAATGAACCCCGGGAGCTGCCTGCTGTCAGTCCTGTCTGCAGCATTACAGAGGTCGCAGGCCCGATCCTGGGAGAAAGCATCCTCCTGCCGGCACATCCCTGCTCCTTCGCTCTGCGGCACGCTGCAGAGAAACTCGCCGGCTACGGGTCCGCTTTCGCGCAGGCCCGCTCACTGAAGCCTCCATCTTTTTTCAACGCGAAGACCGTCATGCCCTTATCTCGTCATCTGCTTGCACTTCCTTCCCGTTTCTTCAGGTCGACCGCTCGATGCAGCGCCTTTCGCGCCGGTGTACTGGGTACGCTGCTGGCCGTCATTGCACCGGCCCATGCGCAGCAGGCAAGCAATGAGCGCTGGGTCAGTGACAGCCTGACCACCTATGTACGCAGCGGCCCAACAGACGGCTACCGCATCGTCGGTAGCCTGACCTCCGGGCAGAAAGTCGAACTGCTCGAAACCAGTGGCGACTACAGCCAGGTGCGTGGCGAAAACGGCGACCGCGTCTGGATTCGCAGCAGTGACCTGCAGCAGGTTCCCGGCCAGGCCGAGCGCTTGCCGCAGCTGGAGCAGCAGGTTGCCGAGCTCAGCGAACAGCTGCGAACCATTGATGACAGCTGGAAAATCCGCGTGCAGGGCATGCAGGAAACCCTGGATTCACGCAAAGCCTTGATCGATGAGCTGGAGGCGCGACGCACAGCGCTCGACGAAGCGCTCACCGCCGCCCAATCGGAGCTGCGCGACGCTCAGGCGCGGCTGGGAGATGAGAACAATCAGGTGCTGATGCGCTATATGGTCTACGGCGGCAGTATCGCCGGAGCGGGCTTGCTGGCCGGGCTGATCCTTCCGGCGATGACCCGGGGACGCAAGCGTAACGACCGCTGGTTCTGAATAGATACCGAACCAGGTTCAGCCGAGCTTTCTGTCCGGGTTGTCAGTGGCGATCAGGTCGCCCCAGTCACCGTGCAGATACCAGTCTTCACCGATCATTTCCGCCGGATGCTGGGTACGGTCGGCGCCGTTGCCACAGGCAAGCGAATCGGCCGGACAATAGCGGTCGCAGCCCCAGCAGATACGCTCGGGATGCGGGGGATTCAGGGGAAACTTCTTGGCCACGTCAACCTCGGCCTGCGACAGATAGACGCCGTCAGGTTATCGAGTGAGCCAAGAGCTGAACTTGATCACGCTCAAGAATGACACTTCCGGCACCCGCCTCCACTCGTCAGAACAGGCCAAGCTGCTCATCGATCAGGGCGCTGAAACTGTCGTTTACGAACGGCAGGATGGCATCCGCTATGGGCTGCAGCTGGCGCGTCACGTAATGGTCATAGTCAATGGCCGTGCGTCGCACCTCCAGCGGCTCAGGCCCGGCCAGCGTTATCAGATAGCTGATCCAGCCACCGTTCTGGTATTGGCGCTGCCGCCTCTGCTGCAGGTTGTACTCGTCGGCAATCCGTGCGGCGCGCACATGCGGCGGCACGTTGCGCTGATAGTCATCCAGCCGGCGCCTTAGTCGTTTGCGAAACACCAGCAGCTCGTCCAGTTCGCCGGCCAGGGTACTGCGCACGTAGTCGCGCACATAATCCTGATAGGGCTCACGCTTGAAGATGCGCCGGTACAGCTCCTGCTGGAACTGCTGCGCCAGCGGCGACCAGTCGGAGCGAACGGTTTCCAGCCCCTTGAACACCAGGCCCTCGCTGCCATCGGCATGCGTGACCAGCCCGGCATAGCGCTTCTTGCTGCCCTCTTCCGCGCCACGAATGGTGGGCATCAGAAAGCGCTTGAAATGGGTTTCGAACTGGATTTCAAGCGCGCTGTTCAAGCCGAATTCCTGCTGCAGGTATTCCTGCCACCACTGGTTGATATGGCGCACCAAGGCCTGGCCGATCTGCGTGGCATCCTCATCACTGCGCGCGCATTTGAGCCAGACGAAGGTGGAGTCGGTATCGCCGTAGATCACGCGGTAGCCCTGGGCCTCGATCAGCTCGCGTGTCCTGCGCATGATCTCGTGCCCGCGCAGGGTGATGGACGATGCCAGGCGCGGGTCGAAGAAACGGCAGCCGCTGGACCCAAGCACGCCGTAAAAGGCATTCATGATGATTTTCAGCGCCTGCGAAAGCGGCATGTTGCCGTCGCGCTTGGCCGTCTCGCGACCCTGCCAGACCCGCTCGACGATGGCCGGCAAACAATGCCGCGTACGGGAAAAGCGCGCTCCGAGAAAGCCGGCCACCGAGTCGCTGTCCGCCGGATTGCGCATGCCCTCGACAAGTCCCACCGGGTCGATGAGAAAGGTGCGAATGATCGAGGGGTAGAGGCTTTTGTAGTCCAGCACCAGCACCGACTCGTAGAGGCCGGGCCGGGAATTCATCACGAAACCACCAGGGCTGGCCTGTGGTGGTCGCTCGCCGAGATTCGGCGCGACAAAGCCCTTTCGGTGCATCAGCGGAATGTACAGATGCTCGAACGCCGCCACCGAGCCACCGCTGCGGTCGGCTGGCAGGCCGGTGACGGTGGCGCGCTCCAGCAGGAAGGTCAGCAGTTCGGTCTTGGCAAAGATGCGCGTGACCAACTCGCAGTCCTTGAGGTTGTAACGCGCCAGTGCCGGCTTGTCCTCGGCAAACATGCGGTTGATTTCGTCCATCCGCTGATACGGCGTATCGATGGCCTTGCCTTCGCCGAGCAGCGTCTGGGCGACGTTCTCCAGGCTGAACGAGGGAAAACTCCAGGTCGCCGAACGCAGCGCCTCGATACCGTCAATGATCAGTCTTCCCGCCGCCGCGGCGAAAAAGTGGTTGCGTCGGCTGCCGTGCTCACGCCAGGTCATCTCTTCGCCAGCACGACCAAGGCGCAGCGGCACCTGATGACGTTGCGCCTGTTCGCGCAGCACGCGCAGGTCGAATTGCACCAGATTCCAGCCAATGATGGCATCGGGATCATGCTGCGCCAGCCAGTCGTTCAGCCGCTCAATCAGCTGCTTGCGGCTGTCGCAATACTCCAGCTGAAAATCCACCCCAGCGTCGTCGCCGTTGGCCGGGCCCAACATATAGACCTGACGCTGCCCACAGCCTTCCAGTGCGATGGAATACAACTCGCCGGTGGCGGTGGTTTCAATGTCCAGGGAGACCAGTTTCAACTGCGGACGGTACTGCGGCGCAGGCCTGACCTGCGCATTCAGCAGCACGCCCTCGGCATCCGGCGTGCCGCTGAAGCTGACCGGCGCGGTGATGAAGCGCTCCATCAGATAGCGTTCCGGCGGGCGTATATCGGCTTCGTAGACGTCCAGTCCGGCCTGGCGCAAGCGCTTTTCAAGGTTCATCAGTTGCCGGTGTTGCCGGCAATACAGGCCAACCACCGCGCGTTGGTGGAAGTCCCTCAGGTCAAGCGGACGCAGCTCGACGTCACGTTCGCCCTTGAGCAGTACCCGCGCCTGCTCGCATTGTTCAGCGGGGATGAAAGCGACCGACGGCTGAGAGGGCACGCGAATCCGGCGAGGCCCTGCATCGGTCACCAGCCAGAACTCCACTTCGGTGCCTGCAGCTGTGTCGCGCCAATGCCGGGTCAGGACGAAACCCTGCTGTAGATCCACCGCTGTCCACCTCAAAGCTTGCCGAAGCGGCCTATTCTACGCGGCATTGTGCAATGGGTTTCGCTCAGGCCGGCGCATCCTCGCCCAGATGAATGACCCGCGCCGCACGCAGCATGCATTTGGTGATTTCCGGCGGCGAGAATTTGGTGAGAATGGCATTGGACCCGGCGACCTTGGCCTTGTTGGCGCTGATGGTGCTGTCCAGCGAGGTGTGCAGCAGCACGTAGAGGGCAGCGTAGTCCGGGTGGCTGCGCAGGGCCTGGGTAAAGGTGTAGCCGTCCATTTCGGGCATTTCGATATCCGAAACCACCACGTTGATTGCCTCGGGAGTGCCTTTCAGGCGGTCGAGCGTCGCAAAGCCTTCCCGGGCACTGCGCACGGCATGGCAGGTGATGCCCATCTTGCCGAGCGCCGCCAGCGTCATGTGCAGAGCCACCTGGCTGTCATCGACGATCAGCGCACGGGTTTCCCCGAGCAGCTGAGCATCCTGATCATCAAGCTGGGAAATATCCGCGTCGACCGGGGCCGGCATGATATTCAGAAGTACTTTTTCCACATCGAGAATCTGTACCAGCTGACCATCAATATCTGCAGCGCCGGTGATGAAGGAATTGGCGCGCGTGCCATAAGGCGGCGGCAGAATCTTCGACGTCGGGATATGCACGATCCTGACTACCGACTGCACATGCAGGCCCTGCTTGCAGCGACTGATTTCGGTGACGATCAGGCAACCGCCCTGGACGTCCTGCAGAGGCGGCATACCAATGGCCAGGCTCAGATCGATGACCGACAGTGGCTGGCCTCGCAACGTGGCGACGCCCTGCACATGCGGATGGGATTCGGGAAGCCGGATCAGCGCGGGGGTCGGAATGATCTCGCTGACCTTCAACAGATTGATCGCCATCTGCTTGCCGCTGCGAAGCGTGAACAGCAGAAGCGACAGAGAGCCGGTGGCCGATAGAGTGTCCATGCATAGTCCTGTGGAGAAAGCCGGTTCGTCACCGGGGATCATCTCGATACAGGACAGTATCGGCTGGCCTGGCGGAATCTTCAGCCCGCCCGCGAGACTTTTCCGTTCATGAGGCGCGCACCGAAGCATCGCTAGCGATCAGGTCGACCGGCTTACCGGTTTTCTGCATTTTCTTGCGTGCGCTGATACTGGCCACGCACTGGTCCTCGTTATTGAGGATGACGATGCATTCCAGGCACTGGATGCACTCGTCGTAGTCGATGCGGCCATCACGCCGGATCGCACCGATCTCACAGTGATTCCGGCAATGCTGACAGGGCTGACCACAGGCATCGATGCGTCTGAGCCAGGAGAACAGCCGGAATCTGCCCAGCACTGCCAGCCCGGCGCCGAGCGGGCAAACATAGCGGCAGTAGAACTTGTGCACAAACAACCCAAGCCCGAGCAGGACCAGCGCATACAGCACGAACGGCCAGGAGCGTACAAAGAACAGTGTGATGCTGGTCTTGAACGGCTCCACCTCCGCCAGCCGCTCCGCCAGCGTCAGTGAATAGAACGCCACGGCCACCAGACCGATAAGAATCAGGTACTTGAGCCACTGCAGTCGCAGATGGACAGATTCGGAAATCTTCCACTGACGAATGCGTAGCCGCTTGGCCACCCAGCCGAGCATTTCCTGCAGCGCGCCGAAGGGGCAAAGCCAGCCACAGAACACACCACGCCCCCAGATGAACAGCGAGACAAAGGTGAAGCTCCAGAGGATGAAGATCACCGGGTCCATCAGAAACACGCGGATATCGAAGTCCTTTGCGAGCGCCAGCAAGAGAGTGAAGATATTCACCACCGACAACTGGCCTTGGGCATACAGTCCGATAAACACCAGGGTAAACAGCAGAAAACATGCGCGGAACAGATGGAAGTTGCGGCTCTGCTGGCTGATTCGATGCTGCCAGATGAACACCCCGCTCAACACCATCAGCGACAGCCCCAGCAAACCGATCTGCCACCAGCGCTCTTGCCACATACGCAGCCAGATCGGCACAGGTTTGGCTTCTACGGCAGCCTGTTGAATATCGAACAAGTCAGGATCGAGCTGGAAATCACGGGTGAAATCGACCTTGGTTTCCACCAGATGATTACGCCGCAACTGCGCGATCAGGCGTAATCCAGCCACTTCCGCCGGATTGAATGCCGCATGGGACTTGATACGAAAGACATGCGCTTCGACATCGGTGATGGGCGAGTTGAGCACCTCCAGTACCGCACCGTTATTGAAGTTCATGTCGTGCAGTTCGATGGCATGCTCGTTCTGCATCAGCACAATGCGGTTGGGCGCCGTTGCCGGCACGAAGTCCTCTGGAACATGGGGGTACATGCCGGAAGACATCACCAGCAGCGCTTGCTCGCCCGGCTTCAACTCCTCGTTGAGCCGTTGAAAGCCTGCCTCCCCCAGCAGGTTGCGACCGATCACGGGCGCATTCAGATAGGCGAAATGCAGATCGGCAAAAAAAGGTTCGTCCATGTTCAGGTCTGGATACCCGTCCAGTTCGTGCCCGAGGCTTTGTTCCACCTCATCATGGGTCAAGGTCCAGTGCTGGACGAGGCCGCGTTCGAGCAGCTGGCTCCAGTCCAGCGGTTCGTAAATATCCATCTTCGGGGTTGCCAGGGGACCACCGGCAAAGCCGTCCAAAAGCTTGCGCGCGACCGTCAGGGCCGACAGCAGCACCGTCTCGTTGAGGATGACAACCGATACGGTGGCCTTGCTGACATTGTCGATTCGGGTGACCGAGTCACCTTCACTGGCACCCTGCCGACCGCCGACGATAATCGGTTTGCCGATGGGTTTGAGGCGGTACTGATCAACGAAATCAAACAGCGACTGCTCTCCCAGCCCATGCAGAAATACCGGCTCGTGATGCTCCAGCACCCTGACACCCACCAGCACGCCCTGAGAGTCCATGCCGATCAGCAAGCGTATCGGCTTGCCAGAAAAGCCTTGAAGCGTCGAGTAGTCAGCGGACTCGAAGGCATAACCGAGCAGTTCATCGAGCTGATAGACGCTATGAACGGGCGGATCTTCCTGTTTCGGCTCGATGCGCGTGGCCTTGGGGAACAGCTGCATGATCCCGGCATCCATCTCCTGCGCGTAGAGCGACGGGCTGGTCAGGGCGCACAACAGCAAAAGCGCGCGCACGCATGATAAAAGGCTGGCGCTGCGTGTCATCGGAGCCTCGAGACTTGTTCTTGTTCCTCCATGCTATCCAGCGGCTGTGCCGGCACCATGCGACTTGCCGGTCGATAAGGCAGTACTTCAGTTCAAGGAAGGGTCTACCCGAAAGGCAAACCGCCCCGACGAACATTCACGAGGACAACACCCATGAGCTATCACGATGCAAAGGTTCGACACGACGAAGAGCAGCAGCGCTACGTTCTTGAAATAAACGGCCAGCTCCTGGGCTTTGCGCAGTACCACGAGGAAGGCGACCGACAGATATTTACCCACACCGAAATCGACGACAGCCTCAGCGGCAAGGGCATGGGTAGCATGCTGGTCCGCGAATCACTCGACGACGCCCGCCAGCGCGGCAAGCGTATCGTGCCGGCTTGCGAGTTCATCGGGGCCTATGTGAAGAAGCATCCGGACTGGAACGACCTCCTCGAACAACCCTCCTGAAGCCCATAGCGAAGACATCAGGGGTACTCTATCCGCCTGATATCACCTGGAACGCAACACGCAATGAACCGCACCATCCGCAAGATCGATCAGCTGCGACGGCAGATTCCCGGTTTCGCCTGTGAGCCCGGTTGCCATGACTGTTGCGGGCCGGTCACGGCCTCATCCGAAGAAATGGCGCGGCTGCCGCATAAAAGCGACGCCGAACATGAGGCTGCGCTGGAGCACTGGAACTGCGTGCACCTCGGCCCGCAGGGTTGCGAGGCCTATGCCGAGCGGCCACTTATCTGCCGCCTGTTCGGCACCACCACCAGCCTGCCCTGCCCGCGCGGACGTGGCCCGGAAACAGCCACCCCGCCCCAGGTGGAAAAACAGGTGCATCAACTGATCGCCAGCACTCGCCAGGTACTGGTCTGATTTCATCACCGAACGAAGCCCCACGAACACGAAACCCCGCTGACAAGGCGGGGTTTCGTGTAGCGGACGTCAAGCGATCCAGCTGACAGGCGATCAGGCAGCAGTTGACTGCCGGGCTGCCGCGATGGGTACAACCACAGGCTCAGGCAAACCCAGGGTCTGCCCCACCACATCGCCGATCATGTCCGCAGTGATGGCGCTCAGCGTCCAGCCGAGATGGCCGTGGCCGGTGTTGTAGAACACGCAAGGTGACTTGCCGCGCCCGACCTTCGGCATCATGTTCGGCATCATCGGACGCAATCCGGCCCAGGGAATGACGCTCTGGGTACTGACGCCGGGGAAACACTCGTTCACCCACTCCACCAGCGGGCGAATGCGATCGGCGCGGATGTCGTGGTTGTAGCCATTGAACTCGGCAGTCCCCGCTACACGCAGGCGATGATCGCCAAGACGGCTGGTCACCAGCTTGGTTTCGTCATCCAGCAGGCTCACCGTCGGCGCAGCGGCGCGACTGGCTTCGTCATTGAGATTGACCGTGATCGAATACCCCTTAACCGGGTAAATATTCACCCGATCGCCCAACTGCGCGGCGAGCGCCCGACTGGCGGTGCCGGCGCAGACGACCATGCCATCGAAGTGCAGGGTTTCTTCACCATCTGCGGTGCCAAGGGTGACACTGGCCTGCCTGCCATCGGTGGCCACACGCTTCACATCCTGACCATAGCGGCAATCGACGCCAAGGCGGATCGCCGCCGCTGCCAGGCCATTGGTGAACAGATGAATATCGCCGGTGGAATCGCACTCGGTGTAATAGCCGCCGTAATACTGTCCTGCCAAAGTCGGCTCGATGACGCGCATCTCGTCCGGCGTTACGCTACGGCGCGGCAAACCACCGGCGGCCAACAATCTGGAGACCTCACCGGCATGCTCGAAGCCGGCCCGGTCCCGATAGATATGCAGGATGCCTGCCTTCTTCAGGTCGAAGTCGATGCCTTCTTCCTCGGCCCAGGCAAACAGATGTTCACGCGCGGCGATGGCCAGGCGTGCGGTTTCGGTGGTGTTGGCGCGGTACTGCGGGATGGATGCGATGAATTCCGCAAACCAGGAAAGCTTGTGCCAGCTGGGCTTTGGATTAACCAGCAATGGCGCATCGCTCTTGAGCATCCACTTCATGCCCTTGAGGATGGTCGACCAGTGGTTCCAGACCTCGGCGTTCGACGCAGAAAGCTGCCCACCGTTGGCGAAGGACGTTTCCATCGCGGCATAACGGTGCTTTTCGAAAAGAGTGACGTCGAATCCGCGCTTGGCCAGCGCATAGGCCGTGGTGATACCTGTGATACCACCACCGATGACAGCGATTGTTTTCATTGTGTCGCTCCAGGACGTCATAGGGATTGGAGCCCATCCGCACTATGCGGATCAGGCGCCCCCTCTGTCCTGGACCTGAGAGTTTTCACGAGCGGACTCGCTTGCTCCTTCGGTGCGCCCGGCTGACGATTGCCCGGCGGCTCTTCAGAGTTCAACAGCGGTATCGGTCCTTTTGCCTGAGAGTTTCCGGGGCGGTTGCTCCTTCGGCGCTGTCGACGGTCATGCCGTTACAGTCTCTCCCGATACCACATCATGCCGGCTGCACAAGGCACCGCGACAAAAGCAGCCGACCCCGATTTAGGTAGCGGGGCTGGCTGTAATCATGTCCATGCGTTTCTACAGCAGGCTCGCGACAAAAGATAGTCCAGAAGGTAGCGATCCGACAGCCGACTTTCGACTATCGGACCACCTCAGCCACTGCTCCCTCCCGGAGCCGCAATTATCTCGGCAGCCTGAAGGTAATGAAGCTGGCCCGCCCCTGACGCAACACCCGCATCGACACCGAGCGATTGTGCGGCAGCTTTTCGACGACCTGACCGAACGTCTTCACCGAATCAATGGCCTGGTTGTTCAGATGGGTGATCACATCGCCCGGACGCAGGCCGATCATGGCCGCCGGGCCGTTGCCGACTTCGCTGATCACGACACCGCCCTCAAGATCGAGCGCCCGCTTCTGCTCGGCATTCAGCGCACTCACCGTCACCCCCAGGCGGTTGTCACTGAGCTTGCCCGAGCCACTGGCCGCAGCGAGTGCCTGCCCTTCATCCGGTAGGGCGCCAATCTTCAGCTTGAGATTCTTGCGGCTACCGTCGCGGATCACTTCGAACCTGACCGTGGTATCCGGCTTCAGCGCACCGACCTGATGCGGCAGATCACCGGACCTGTCGATGGACTTGCCATTGAGGCTCAGGATCACATCGCCCACCCGCAGCCCGCCTTTGGCTGCCGGCCCGCCATCCATCACCTGCGCCACCAAGGCACCGGCGGGACGCTCCAGCCCAAAGGATTCGGCCAGGTCCTTGTTCACGTCCTGGATCACCACGCCAAGCCAACCGCGACTGACCTTGCCGTCTTCACGCAACTGATTGGCGACATCCATCGCAACATCGATGGGGATCGCGAACGAAAGCCCCATAAATCCACCCGAACGCGTGAATATCTGCGAATTGATACCCACCACTTCGCCAGCCAGATTGAACAGCGGACCACCGGAGTTGCCCGGATTGATCGCCACGTCCGTCTGAATAAAAGGCACGTAACTCTCGTTGGGCAAGCTGCGACCAATGGCGCTGACCACACCGGCAGTCACCGTATGATCGAAGCCGAACGGCGAACCGATGGCGACGACCCACTCCCCCGCTTTCAGCTTCTCCGAATTACCCACTTTCACCGTAGGCAGATTGGCGCCTTCGATTTTCAGCACCGCCACGTCACTGCGCGGATCAGCCCCCACCAGTTTGGCCTGCAGCTCGCTGCGGTCCGGCAGGCGCACGATGATTTCATCGGCATCGGCTACCACATGATTGTTGGTCAGAATGTAGCCATCTTTGGAAATGATGAAGCCGGAGCCCAGCGACTGCCCTTCGCGACGGCGATCCGGCTGCTGCGGCATCCGGCGCTCAAAGAATTCGCGAAACATCGGCGGTATGCCCTCAAGATCAGGCATTTGCGCAGATGCACCGCGCACCGGCTGGTTCTGCCGGGTACTGATATTCACCACAGCCGGCGAGGCATCTTCCACCAGCGGCGTGAAATCAGGCAATGCGGCCTGGGCAACGAGTGCCTGCCCAAGCAAGGCGACACCCGCCACAACGGCCAGGAAATTACTGCGAAGAAACATGATCGATGATCTCCCGACGTCAACATGATTTCGGCCCACCCCGAACAGACCGGGCGGACAAGGCAAGAAAAATTCCACGGCTCGGGGTGCTCAGCACACGCCAGCCACCCCGGTGAAGCGCCTCGCGATGAATTTACGACAACCAGGGTCAGCTTCGTGTGAAGCGGATGTAAAGGGAACGTAAGGTATGAGCGCGGGCCGCAATTGCCTGTCAACAGGCTGTAACCCGAACCAGGCAATCTTCTGCAGCATGGAAGATCAGGGTGGTCACGCAGGGATGCGATTCACTTCAATCGACAGCGCCACTGGAGGCTCCATGAACAGCAAAACCTTGGAAAACCTGGTCAGGCAGTCCGATCCCGACACTCGGCCACCGCTGGATTTGTGGAGGCAACGACACAGGGATAAACGCGCTTACCGTCCGTGCGCCGCAGCTCTGGTCCGCCGCGCCACGCTGGATGTCAGCATCCAGACTGTAGAAGGCTGGAGATAGCGGCGGCCAATCAGCTCGCGGCCTTTCGCTCCTGCACACGCAGCACCCAGATTATCCCCAGACTGCTGCCGGCCACCAGCGCAGCCCCGAGGAAAATATTCTGCATGCCGATCCAGGCCGCCAGTACACCCATGACAAGACCCGACATTCCCAGTGCAAGGTCGAAGAACATGGCAAAAACGCTCAGACCCGAACTGCGATTGGCCACACCCACCCTGGACACGACCGCCACACCCAACGCCGGATAGAGCAAGGATAGGCCGCACCCGGTCAGGGCCGAGCCGGCCAGTGCCGCACCCGGCGTTTCAGCCAACCAGAGCATCAACAGCCCGAGTATTTCCACCACCAGACAAGCCAATGCAACCGAGTAGCCGCCCACGCGATTGATCAGATTGGGACACAGCAAGCGCGTGCCAATAAAGGCGAAGGCGAAAGCCGTCAGACACCAGGCAGCACCCTCCCAACCGCGCGCGCTGTAATACAGGGCGATAAAGGCGGTCAGGGTTCCGTAACCGACTGTGGCGAACGCCAGGCTGAAACCGGGCGGCGCCACACGCCACAGCACCTTGCCAAAGGGTAGCCGCGCACCGGGATTGAGTGGCGCATCGCCTCGGCGCCATGCAAGCCACAGCCCCGCTGTCGCCAACAGCATGGTGACTGCGCCCAGGCTCCACACGCCCAGGGATTGCACCAGCAACACACCTATCGGAGCGCCAATCCCCACACCTCCGTAGGCTGCGATGCCGTTCCAGGAAATCATCCGTGCGGTGCTGTGCGAGCCGAGCCGGGCGATCCCCCAACTGATTGCCGAGATACCGATCAGGCTCTGCGCGAAGCCGAGAACCAGACGACTCGCCAGCATCGCGCCGAGACTGAGCGACGGCCAGGGCTCCAGCAGCGCCGCAGCCAACAGCAGCACACCACTGAGCAGACCAGACGCCATGCCTGCCAGCACGGCTTTCCTCGCTCCTTGCTCATCCACCAGCCGCCCCGCGCGCGGGCGACAGAGCAAGGTGGCCAAGTACTGCACCCCAATCACGACCCCTGCCGTCATGGTGCTGAAACCAAGGCTTTCATGGATGTACCCCGGCAGTGAGGCCAGAGGTATGCCGATGGAAATGAACGAAATGAAACTGAAAACCACCAGCGAGAGGATGAAGAACGTGTCCCTTGCAGGTGATTTCACAGCGGACATCGATACGCCTGCCTGAAGTTGGATGGGTGACCGGATGAACAATATCCCAGGCGGACTTTCCATGCTGCAGAAACGACGAAGGCCCCGTAATACGGGGCCTTCGGTTCGCGATATGGCGGAGGAGGTGTCCGCTTTTTTAAAGTTTCCCAGCGTCTCCCCAGGTAAACCGAATAATCGCCACAGCCTAGATATCACGGGCCTTACAGCGTAACCTTGTAAACCGAAGGCAACCGACACCCTACCGAGAGCAACCGTCAAAGGTGTGGGTCAGAGTGTGGGTCAGAACGAACGGCGAAGGTGTGGGTCAGGGGGAGACAATGCCGAAATTGACAGTACGGACAGTGGAAAGCCTGGTGAAAGCCGCAATACCCGGATTGACCGGCGACGGCGACGGCCTGTATTTCCAAATCAGCAAGACCGGGGGCACCAGCTGGGTTTTCCGCTACAAGGTGGACGGCAAGGCTCGCACGATGGGCCTGGGTCGCTACCCTGAGACGGGACTGGCGAATGCGCGCGCCAAGGTGGCCGAAGCGCGGCTGCTGACAAAGACAGGAATCGACCCGCTGGCCGCACGTGACGCCGAACGCGAACGCCAGCGGCTTGAGCTGGAACAGGAACGTCAGCGTATCGAGTCCGAACAGGCAGCCCTTACCCGCGCCAAGACCCGCGCCGTGACGTTTAAAACCGTGGCCTCGGATTACATTTCAGCGCACCGGGCAGGCTGGAAAAACGCCAAACATGCCCAGCAGTGGGAAAACACGCTCGCCACTTACGCCGACCCCATCATTGGCCACATGCTGACCGAAGAAATCACCACTGGGCACGTGCTGGAAATCCTGCAACCGATATGGTCCGAGAAAACCGAGACGGCCAGCCGACTGCGAAACCGTATTGAGCTGGTGCTTGATGCTGCCAAGGCAAGGGGCTTGCGTGATGGCGAGAACCCCGCCCGCTGGCGTGGCCACCTGGACAAGCTGCTGCCCAAGCGGTCCAAGGTGCAAGCCCGCAACCATCATGCCGCCCTGCCCTGGGTCGCCCTGCCCAAGTTTATGGGCGAGCTGGCCAACCATGACGCACTGTCGTATCAGGCCATACGCCTGACCATCCTGACCGCCTGCCGCACGTCCGAAGTATTGAGCGCCACGTGGGACGAGATCGACACAGAGGCCCGCACCTGGACCATACGCGGCGAACGGATGAAGGGCGGGCGGGAACATAGGGTGCCGCTCTCTGAGGCCGCCCTGGCCGTGCTGGATGGACTCCCACGCGTTGCAGGCAACCCCCACGTATTCCCTGGCACCAAGCGCGGACGCCCGCTATCGAACCTGGCCATGCTGATGGGACTGCGCCGGATGGGTCACGGTGATCTGACCATGCACGGCTTTCGTTCAACCTTCCGTGACTGGGCAGCCGAACGCACCCACTACCCCCGCGAAGTCTGTGAGATGGCGCTGGCGCATGTCGTGGCGTCTGGTGCGGAGGCCGC
>JADKLW010000393.1_pt1 | contig 18928 bp, 14 predicted proteins | sample 8641881 | NCBI WGS metagenome assembly JADKLW01 (sample SAMN16272185, study PRJNA661076) | feces metagenome | isolation source: fecal sample from diarrhoea affected cattle B | host: Bos taurus | place: South Africa: Lokaleng Village, Mahikeng | collected 2019-09 | reverse complement strand
GCAGGGCGAGCGTCCGGCGCAGCAGGTGTTCGCGGAGCGCGCCCAGCGCGTCGACCTGACGACCGAGGACGGCGAGGAGCAGAAGGCCGCCTGGGCGCTGCTGTCGCTCGCTCGCCCGCAGGACGTGAAGTTCGCCGCTTCGCCGCCGCGGCCGCGGACCGGCGGGCCCGGCCGTCCGGGCGGTCCCGGTGGCGATCGCTTCGGCGGGGACGACCGCCGTGGGCGTCGCCGCGAGCCCGGCATCCCCGGCGGGAAGTTCTCGGTCGGTGAGTCCGGCATCGGCGGCGAGCTCGGCGCGAAGCTGCGCGCCGCCCTCGAGGCCGCCGAGAACAACGAGGTCGCCGACACGCGGGACCAGGACCTGTAGGGCGCTAGCCGCGCGGCCGATCTTGGTCGGCCGCCGGCGCTCCTACCACTCCGAGGGCGGCGGGATGCTGTCGAGCCCGGCGTCGGCGCCCCGCTGGCCGGAGTGCACGCCGATCGCCTCGACGACCTCCTCCTCGGCCTCTTCGAGATCCTCGTCGTGGTTGCCGTCGCAGAGCACGCGGAAGTTCCCGCTGGTGCCGCCGTCGCACTGGATCGTGATCCCGGGCAGGATCGTCTCGCCTTCGTCCAGACCCAAGCGGTCCATGTCGAACGCGGAGAGACCGATCCCGTACGCGTTGTGCGTCGGGTTCTCGCGGTCGTGGGCGTTGATCGCCGTCTGGAACGCCTCGAGGTTCTTTGCGATCTTGGAGTGATCCGACATGGCTTCTCAACAGGCTAGCGCGCTTGAGCTGTACTCTCGACCCTTCACCGGGCGCGTAGCTCAGTTGGTTAGAGCATCCGGTTTACACCCGGAAGGTCGTCCGTTCGAGTCGGACCGCGCCCATCCTCCGCCCGGAACCGGCCCGTAGACTGGAGCGATGTCCGTCCGCCACGTCGCGCTCTTGCGCCTGGGCGGCCTCGCGGCCGGGCTCGGATCGCTGGTCGTCGTGTTCGCCGTGGCGGGCCTGATCGGCACCGATACGGTCCGTGAGTGGGTCGAGCCGGCCGGCATCCTCGCTCCGCTCGCGTTCGTCGTGATCGCCGGCGTGCTCGGCGCGATGCTCGTCCCTGGCGCCGCCCTGGCCGTCGCCTCGGGGTTGCTGTTCGGCGCCGTCGCTGGGGCGCTGATCTCGCTTCCCTCCGCGGTGCTGTCGGCGGTCCTGTCGCAGCGGTTCTCTGCCCGCGCGGGCGGCGATGCGCTCGACGAGCTCTCGGGACCGCGGATGAGCGCATTGACCTCGTTCGCGCGGCGGCGCGGGTTCAGCGCCGTGGTGATCCAGCGGCTGCTGCCGGCGGTACCGGACGGCCCGTTCTCTCACGCCTTCGGACTGGCCGGCGTGCGGACGCGGGACATCGCGCTCGGCACGTTGGTCGCGTCGGGCCCCCGCGCGCTCTCGTACGCACTGCTCGGCGCCAACGCGACCGACCTGACGGGACCGGATGCGCTGGCCGGCATCGTGTTGAACGTCGCTACCGGGGCCTTCGGCCTGGGGCTCGCGTGGATCGTGCTGCGACGCGAGCGGATGCGGATTTACGCGGTTGGAGCGGATCCGTCCCAAGATGAGGCTGAGGGTACGGCCGAGATCCCCCATCGCCGACCGTACCCTCGAGACCACGTCCCAGCGCTAGGCACTGGATTGCGCCCCCCGAGAGGAACGCATGTTGATGTAGACGAGCGACCGGCCTGATCCCGACGCAATTTGCGCGTGCAACTATCATGTTGGCGCGTTTGCACTCTTGCATGTAAGGATCTAGCGGCCCGTTTCGTCCGCTCGAGTGCCCGAGAAGCCCGATGCAGACAGGGTTCTCGCGGTTCCGACGGCGATCGACACGGCCCGACGAAGTTCGTCGAACTTTTCGCGTCGATTCTGCGGTGGGGCCCCAACGACGACGGGCGCCCCGAAGGACGCCCGCGTGTGCTGAATCGATTCCGAGATGCTCGGGAAGGGGTGCCCGGCGCGAGGCCGAGCGGACTACCTAGTAGCGGTAGTGGTCGGGCTTGTAGGGACCGTCCACCGGAACGCCGATGTAGTCGGCCTGCTCCTGCGAGAGCGTCGTCAGCTTGACGCCGAGGGCGTCGAGGTGCAGGCGCGCGACCTTCTCGTCCAGCGACTTCGGCAGCACGTAGACCTGGTTCACGTACTTGCTGTCGTCGTTGTTCGCCCACAGCTCGATCTGCGCCAGCGTCTGGTTGGTGAACGAGTTCGACATCACGAACGACGGGTGGCCGGTCGCGTTGCCGAGGTTCAGCAGGCGGCCCTCGGAGAGCACGATGATCGAGTGACCGTCGGGGAAGACCCACTCGTGGACCTGCGGCTTGACCTCGACCTTCTCGACGCCCGGGATCGACGCCAGACCGGCGATGTCGATCTCGTTGTCGAAGTGGCCGATGTTGCCGACGATCGCCTTGTTCTTGAGCGCGGCGAGATGATCCTTGGTGAGGATGTCCTTGTTGCCGGTCGTCGTGATGACGATGTCGGCGAAGTCGATGACGTCCTCGAGGGTCTTGACCTCGTAGCCCTCCATCGCGGCCTGCAGCGCGTTGATCGGGTCGATCTCGGTCACGATCACGCGAGCGCCCTGGCCACGGAGCGAGGCGGCGGAGCCCTTGCCGACGTCGCCGAAGCCGCAGATCACGGCGGTCTTGCCGGAGATCATCACGTCGGTGGCGCGGTTGATGCCGTCGATCAACGAGTGGCGGCAGCCGTAGAGGTTGTCGAACTTCGACTTGGTGACCGAGTCGTTGACGTTGATCGCCGGGAAGAGCAGGTTGCCCTCCTTGGCGAGCTCGTACAGGCGGTGCACGCCCGTCGTGGTCTCCTCGGTGACGCCCTTGATCGCGGCGGCGATCTTCGTGTAGCGGTCGGTGTGCTCGGCGACCGAAGCGGTCAGCAGCTGCAGGAAGATCTGCTCTTCCTCGGAGCCACCGGTCGACGGATCCGGAACGGCGCCGGCGATCTCGAACTCGCGACCCTTGTGGATCAGCATGGTGGCGTCGCCACCGTCGTCGAGGATCATGTTGGCGGGCGCGTCATCGGCCCAGCCGGCGACGACCTGCTCCGTGCACCACCAGTACTCCTCCAGCGTCTCGCCCTTCCAGGCGAAGACCGGAACGCCCTGCGGGTTCTCGGGGGTGCCGTTGGGGCCGACGGCGACGGCGGCGGCGGCCTGGTCGTCGGTCGAGAAGATGTTGCACGAGCACCAGCGGACCTCGGCGCCGAGCGCGGTCAGCGTCTCGATCAGCACGGCGGTCTGGGTGGTCATGTGCAGCGAGCCGATGATCCGGGCGCCCTTGAGCGGCTGCGAATCGGCGAACTCGGCGCGGGTCGCCATCAGGCCGGGCATCTCGTGCTCGGCGAGATCGATCTGCTTGCGGCCGGCGGCGGCGAGACCGAGGTCCAGAACCTTGAAGTCGTGCTGCTGAAGGACGGTGCTCATAGCGTCTCCGTGGTGTTCGTGGCGGTGATGGCGCGACGTGCGGCCTCTGCCACCAGCCGCTCGTGCTTGTCCTGCTCCCACTCCAGCCAGTCGTCGGCGGGCACGTGGGCGGGACGCGACGGCTCGGCTTCGAGCCACCCTTCGACCGTGCGGCGCAGCTCGTCGTCGTGCTGCATCCGGCGGGCGAAGCCAACCTCTCCGAGAGCCAGCCCGTGCTCGTCCAGCAGCCCGCGCAGCGTGCGCAGGCGTTGGAGCTCGCCGGGGCCGTACAGGCGGTATCCGCCCGTCGACCGGGGAGGCTCGACGAGCCCCATCCGTTCGATGTAGCGGAGCATCCGCGGGCTCCAGCCCGTGGTCTCCGCCGCCTCGTTGATCGTCAGTGCGTCCATGCGGGACGGCTGAACCTTACCACGATCGTGTCAAGGTTGGGAGGGGTGAGCCCCGAACGACCGCGACCCGCCACCGAGAACGGCGACGGGTCGCGAAGCACACGCCCCAGGAGGGGCAGGTCCCTGCGGATGGGTCGGGACTAGAGGCCCAGGCCCGCCTTCACGTTCGCCGCGCTCGAGATACGCAGCGCGCCGCCCATGTCGGCCGTGTTCGTGCCTGCAGCCGACGGCAGGCCGACGCTGGAGTTGACGGCCAGCGTGATCAGACCGCTGGTGCCGAAGATGTCGCACCACTTGGCCTGCGGGGCGGCGAACGAGTTGTCGACGAGGCGGATGCCGGAGTACCGCAGGATCTTGCCGGCAGCCTCGATGCCGACCGTGCCGATGCCACCCGTCTCGGGCGTGTTCGGGGCGGGCGGAGCCGTCGTACCCGTGGTCAGCTGCAGAACCACCGGGGCGCTCGTCCGACCGATCGAGCAGTCGTTGTTCAGCATCGGGTTCTTCAGCTGAATCCGGATCGGCAGCTCGAGCGCGACGCCGTTGCGCTGACCGAAGTTGGCGATCGACATGACCGGCGTGCCCCGCAGCTTGGCGACCGACTTGACGCCGAGCAGCGGGCCCTCCCAGCCGGGGATGCCCAGGATGCCGCCCGGAACGTTCAGCTCCGGCTCGGTCAGCGTCGGAGCGCCGTTGCTCGGGGCGACGAACGCGCCCGTCGCCGTGAGACCACCCTGGAACACGATCGTCTGGTCGATCGGCACGGTCTTGTGCCCGAGCACGAACGTGCCCGTCGAGATCTCGCTCTGCACGCAGGTGATCACAGCCGGGTTGTTGACCGGGCAGTTTGCGAAGCGGTCGAAATCGTTAGCCGACGCGCCCGACGCACCAACGAGCGAAAGCCCGAGGCCGGCAGCACCAGCGATCGCAAATCGACGAATTGCCTTCTGAGTCATCTCTTCTCCTGTGGGTCGTGCGAACCGAACGTACGCTCGATGTCGCGGGCTCTAGCTGTACCAACGCAGCGAAAATGCGCGCGCCGAAAGACTTAGAGCGTAATAAATGAACGTCAACGTCTCCTGTAAGCGCCGCGCTCGAACGAGAGTAAACACGCCCGGGACACACCTGTCAACCCGAATCGACCCCGATCGCCCGTTCACTGCTACCACAAGTGAAGATCGGGTCCCGGAGCCCACGACGATGCAGAGTCGCAGTCGGCTATTGGCCTCTACAAACGACGAAGGGCGCCGACGAGATCCTCGCTGACGCCCATGTCTCTCACTGTTGCTGTGGAAAGCTCTGGAGGTGGCGGCCGCGCGCAGCCGCCACCCGAAGCGCTGCTCTACCGCTCGATCGGCTTCACCGTCACCGTCTTGCGGATGTTGACGGTCTTGCCCTCCTTGGGCTCGTACTTGACCGTCAGCCGCGTGCGGAACGACTTGCCCGACCGCAGATGACTGCGCGCGTTGCGGGTCAGCTTCGCCCGGATCCGCGCCGCGTCCGACCGGACCACGTTGCGGACCGCTCGGCCGATGCCCTTCCCCGAGAGGGTGAGCTTGCCCGGGCCGATCCCGCCGACCCGTACCGGCAACGTCGAGTTGCGGCTGTTCTCGGCCGACACGATCTGCGGCTTGCAGTCCGGGGCCGTGAAGTTGACCCGCTGAACGTTCACACCGTCGTGGTGACCGGTGTACTCGATCGTCGTCGTCTTCGGGGCTCCGCAGACGTCGTTCGTGGCTTCCAGGATCCCGTCGCTGCCGCTGTTGATCGACAGCTTGAAGTCCCGGACCGGAACGTCGGGGATGTTCTTGAACGTGGACACCAGCCGCTGCTTGCTGTCCACGTCGGAGTCTGCCCAGAGGTTCACCTGCACCCCTTGCCCGACCAGCGGCACGTACAGCTTCGGCAGCGACCCGATCTCGCGTCCGGTCTCCGAGATACGGATACCGCGAACGAAGTAGACCGGTCCGCTGACGCGATCGTGCAGCGCCGGCGTCGACGCCGAGGCCCAACCGACCCGCGAGTCCGCGGGGCACTGGTTGATCGCGGCAGCCGACGGCTCGCAGAGCGCCTTGGCGTTCTGCGGATCCAGTGCCGCGGTCAGCGGCAGCGTGACCTTGACCTGCTTGAGGTTGGCCTGGCCCAGCATGTCGCCCAGCTTGGCTTCGACGCCCGGGTGCTTGCCCTTGCGCATCTGCGTCTTGCCGGTCCACTCCAGCCCGATACGCGGGCTGACCTTCAGCTTGTCGCAGCCCTGCGCCTGGAACGGCACCCGCCGCGCTGCACCCGCTCCAGCGGTGGACCAGAAGCCCCCGTTGATGCTCTGGTGCTGACACGACGTCGGGTTGAACATGAACCCGGGACGATCCAGCGACACGTTGACCTGCCGCAGACGCACCGGCACGCCACCGACGATCGTCGGGAACGGATCGGTCATCGCCGTCGCCCGTCCCTCGTCGCCGTTCACGTGCAACGCCGCGCGGACGACCACGTCACCGAGGTCGAACGGTCCGACCTTGGCCGGAACGACCACACTCAGACCGAACGGCGCGCCCTTGTACGGCCCTGTCACCGAGACGGTGCCGGCCAGTGGCAGCGGCTCGCCACCCGAGCCCACGAGCACGGTCGTGGAACCGATCCGCGAAGCCGCCGGGCACGTCCCGGCAACGGCCTGGGCGCTGCCGCAGAGCGGCACCGACCCGAGCGCCGCGAGCAGGCCGGAAGGCATCTCGATGTTCAGCCGCGAGAGCTCCTGATCGGCGTCCGTGCGGCTCACCGCCATGTTGAACGGCGAGTAGCCACCGGCGAACGGATTCACGGTGCCCGCCGTGAAGAACGGGCGGAAGTGGCCCGACGGGCACCCCTCGTCGATCACGTAGGACGACGACAGGTCCTTCACGTGGCCAGCGTAGGACGTCAGCTTCGCCGACGTGGTGTAGGTCCCACAGGCCTTGGGGTTCGCCAACGACGCGCGGTTGCCGTCGTCGAGCCGTAGCTCCATCCGACTGAAGGGTAGCTGCGGGTTGTTCTCGAACGTGGCGTTGAGCTGGCCGGTGACCGGGTCGGCTTTGATCGCGCCCTTGAGCTTGATCAGCACGCCCGAGGTCTTCGCCACTAGGAACAACCGGTACATCTCGCCCGACATCGGGTCGTTCGAGAGCTGGGTTCCGAGGTACGCGGACCCCTGAACCGGGTCTTCCAACACCGGCGTCTCGATCGTCAACGATCCGATCTTCGAAGCGTTGGGACAGGCTGGATCGCTATCCCCGTTGAGGTCGAGCTGCGCATCGCTGCACGCATCGAGGCCGTTGGCGGACGGCGGCGAGATGGCCACACCCTTGGGCAACGCCACCGACACGTCCTTCACATGCGCCGTCCCCTGACCCTCGGGATCCATGTTCTGCGGCACATCGATACCGACCGTGTAGCCCGACGGCTGCCCCGCCGCCTGGGACTTCGGCGTCACGTCGATTGACGGATCGAACGGCTGATTCTCACAGCCCGTGAACGAGCCGGCGTTCAACGTCGTCTCGATCGGCTCGAAGACCGTCCCGTACGGCACGATCCGCACGCCCGCGTCCGCCGACGCACCGCAGACCGACGCGTTCGTCATGAACGGCCGGCGCTCCGCACCGGGCAGCGGAGCGCCGAAGCGGTTCTCCGGGTTAATATCCCCACGGCCGACCGGCAGGTTGTCCTGGCAGAGTCTGAGGCCGGGAACGAACGGACTGAAGTACCCGTCGCACCGCCATCGCGGATCCGACGGGGCGGCCAACGAACCGTCCGGGTTGGTCGGCAGACCCTGATGGTCGGCCGGCACACCCCAGAGCGTGACCCGGAACGCCCGGACCAGCGCCGCCTGCGGCAGATTGTCTCCGGTTGCTTGCACGCGGTACCCACCGCTCGGCGTCACCGACACCCCGATCCGGATCGGCACGCTGATGATCGATGTGCCGAACGCCACGACCTCGTTGCGGCCCGCAGGCACCCGCCACAGCCGGCGATCCTGGCCCGGGAGGGACCCCGTGTTGGGGTACGCCGCGTCCACCAGCACCATGCCCGCGGCCGCGGCCCGCGGACACAGGCCCCTACCCTCCGTCTTTTCCGTCAAGACCACGGCGTCCATCGGGCACGTGGCTGGGACGGCCTTCGGGTCGCCGACCAACCCCTCCGGCAGGGTCACCGTCGCCGTCCGCGGCCCCTGCGGGGGACGGTTGGTCGGCGTCGTCGGATCGGTCTGCAACGCAAACCCGATCGTCACGTCCGGGTGCCCGCCGTTGATCCCCGCACCGTTCCCGGCCTGCGTGAACGTCATCCCCGTCGGATTGAAAGCGAACGGCACGTCCGCCGAAGCAGTGCCGCCCAGCGCCGCCGTAGCCGCGATCGACGCGGTCACGGTCGTCGCGACGCGACGCCAACTGATCATCCTCATGGCTAGCGCCCCTTCTTCTTGACCGACACCGACGACGACACCCGCACGGACTTCTTCGCGTCCTTCGGGGTGAACTGCACCCGCAGCTTCACCTTCAGCCGGCTGCCCCGCGCCACGCTCCGCTGCGCGCGCGCCGACAGCGGCACCCGCAACGTGTACGTCGTCGCGCGCTTCGCCGTGCGCTTGGTCGTCCGCACCCGCTTTCCGGACACCTCAATCCGACCCGGCTCGGGCGTATCAACGCGCACCGTCAAACGCTTCGACGAGGTCCGCACCGAACGGACGCGCAACTTCGGCGTCCCCTCCTGCACCGGCTGCTTCGCACCGACCGACGGCGCGGTCAGCACGTTCGACGCAACCGGCACCGCCGGAGGCGGCAAGATCACCGGCGGCCGACAGGTCTCCGCCGTGCATGACTCATCCGGTGCGTCCGGGAAGCCCGTACCGACCCGCGCCGTATAGACGTCGTAGGCCCCGTCGCCGTCGCTCGGGACGAGCGCCTCTCGGGTCGAGAAGAACGCGTTCACGCCGTCCGGCGACAGATCCAACGCCCACGACGGGGTGTTGCCCTGGCCGCTGGTCACCATCTGCAACTGGCTGCCCGCGGGCGCGTCGCGATCCCACAGGTAGACGTCGCGCACGTCGTTGACGTCCTCCGGCACCAACCGGTCCGGCGAATCGAACAGGATCCACCGGCCGTCATCGCTCGCCCCGTGTCCGGGCTGCGCGAGCAACAGCACGTCGATCTCGGCCTTCACTGCCGTTGTGGGGGTGGCCAGGGTCTCCGACCACCCGCCCTCCTGCACCGACAGCCGGGCGCCGGTGCTCCGCGCGACGCCATCGACCGGCGCACACGAAAGGCAGGACGGAGCGGCCTCGCCGACCGTCCAACGGTAGAGCTGCAGCGCGTTCGTCGTCGCGTTCGGCCGATCGGGGTCGAGGCTGCCCGCGGCGGTGAACACCCACGTCCGCCCGTCCGCCGACGGTTCGGACACGCGAATCAGACCCGAGTTCGCCGTGTTGCCTCCGCTGATCGCGCCGACCAGCACGCTCGCGTTGGGCTGTGCCGCGTCCCAGAAGCGTAGCTCCCGAGCGCCACCAGAGGCGGCGTTCAGAAACAGCATCCGCTGTCCGTCAGGGGTGAGCTGCAACGGTGCGCCGGTGATCGCCGGACGCGCGGTCACCGCCCCGGTCTCCAGATTCGCCTCGTAGATCTGAGCCACGCTCGTCGGACCGGAGCCGGTCGCGCCGCGGAAGTACGCGCGTGCCGTGTCCCGCGCCCCGAAGACCCCGCCGTTGGGAATCGTGGCAACCCCAGGGCTTCCCGCTGCGCCAGAGAGGTCATATGCCGAGTGCGGTCCCCCGGCCTCGGGCCCCGCGAGCTCGCGCGTAACGTTCTGCTCCAGGTCACGCACGTACAGGGGTGCGGGACGCACGCCGGTGTTGAAGAGCACGAACCGCCCCTTGCCGGCGAGTTCGTTGCGCTTCGCCCGCGAAGGCGGCGCAGCCTCGTTGATGCTGTTCGCGTTGAGTTCTGGATTAGCCGCCGGACTTCCGTCCGGCAGCCGGCTGACGAGCTGCAACGCCCCGTTATGGCGCGCGTAGACCTGACGGCCCGAGGGTGGCGCATCCGGGGTCAGCCGGGCCGTAGAGTCGAAGATCAATGTCCGCGCGTCGTCGCTCGCCGAGAGCGAGGTCAACCTGATACCCGCAGCCGGCGTGAGCCCGCCCGTCGGCTGCGACAGCCAGGTCGGTGCGACCTCGGCGTCGGTCGCGCGGTAGATCTGGTGGACCACGCCAGACGCCAGCCCCTGTCCCGATCCGAGGGGACGGGAGGTGCCGAACACGAGATCACGGCCGTCCGGGGACAGCCACGAGGACCCCGGCTCGTGCGTCGCCACCTCCAGCGGGGTGTTTCCCTGGTCGGTCGAACGGACGGCCGTGCGCGCGCGCCAGCCGGTCTCGGTCCGCTCCCCGAACGTCAGCGTGTTGGGGGGGCCGCTCCAGTTGTTCCCCACGCTGGCCGTCAGCCCGTAGATCAGTCGGTCGGGGACCTCCGCCGACCGGGCCGGCAGCACCCGCGACCGCGAGCTCAACCCGTTCGCCCCCGACGGCTTGTCAGCGGGGGAGACCCGCTCGTAGGCGCGGCCGTCGGGCGGGCTGGCGCTGGCGGCAGCCGGCAGCATGACCGCCGCCGCGCCGACCGTCAGCAGCGCGGTCGCCAGCAGCGGACCGCGGCGGCGCGCGGGTGGCCCTTGGGGCCACCGTTGACTGATGCCAACGCGCTCGCCGCGCGACCATCCGTGCCTGGAATCATCCATGAATCTCTTCCCTCTGCCATTGGTTCCTGGTGTCACCACAACGCACGGTGCCGGCCGGGGGCTTGGCGTCCCCGACCGGCACCTCGATCGCTCAGTCAGCGCGCTCCGCTGGCTGTGCGTGTCCTACGAACTTCCTCGTACTCAGGGGTTGATCTCGATGCCCGGGATATCGACCACGCCGTTCGTCCTGTACTGGCCGTCGTTACCGTCCGGGAACGGGCAGCCGGTCTGCGTGTACGCGATACCGTTCACCTCGGCCTCCAGCTCGACACCGCCGGACACGTTCTTGGCCCGAGCGACGTTGCCGTTGACACCGTGAGCGAAAGTCTGCTGACCGTCCACCCGGACACTGCAACCGGCGAGAGTAACGCTGATAGTCGTGCTCGTTCCGGCCGGGATCTCCACCTCGCCCGTGTACCAGCCGTCGATGTCCGGGCCGTTGTCGACCGTGATGCTCCACGGGCCGTCCTGCTCCACCCGAGCCGGCAGGCCGAAGAACTCGCAGACGTAGCCCGTACCGTTGGGCGAGTTCTCGTCCGCCCCGAAGTACGGCGTGAATGCCGTAGTATCCGAACCGTCAGCGACACCAGTAAACGTCGTGTTGTTCGCCGGGCAGCTGATCGTGTAGGCCCCGCCGACCGTGAACGAGTGAGAGCTAGTAGCGATGCCCGTGTAGTGGTACGGGTTGCCCGAGATCCCGTCGATCGAGTAGGCCGACGCGCTCGCCGCGCTGACCCCGAGGCCCATGATCGCAACGGCACCCGCCGTCGCGATCTTCTTGATGATGCTCATGTGAATCTCCTTGTGAGAAAGACGCGACAGGTGGCCTGTCGCACGCCCCGGCGCTCAGGTAGGCCGGTCAAGAGCCGACCATCCCGCTCACCGCGTGTCCATTCGACCACAGCTCTGTGACCGATGTCAAGCTCTGTTCGTTCATCGTGTTTCCAACGACCGCCGCCGGAGCGCCCAGAATCCCCGTAACCCCCTCTAAACGGGCCTTCTCCGCGGGATTGAGGCGAGATCGTCCCGCGCTGGCTCCGCACCAAAAGCGTTCATCCTCGAGCAGCCCGGACGCAGAAATGCAGAAGACCCATGGGGCGCACGACGTGTCCAGAGACGATACGACGACGAGGTCTCGGCAGTAGCGTGACGCTGCGCCCCGCCCGGGTCACTGCGCGGCCGACGTCCGCTGCCGGCCGCGCGTGTACCAGAAGCTGCTCCCGTGCTTTCAGGGGTTGATCTCGATGCCCGGGATATCGACCACGCCGTTCGTGCTGTACCCGCCGTCGTTACCATCCGGGAACGGGCAGCCGGTCTGCGTGTACGCGATACCGTTCACCAGTGCCTCGAGCTCTACGCCGCCCGACACGTTCCTCGCTCGAGCGATGTTGCCGTTAACACCGTGCGCGAAGGTCTGCGGGCCGGCCACTCTGTAGGAGCAGCCCATGATCGGAATCTCGATAGTCGTGCTCGATCCGCTCGGGATATGGATCTGACCGGTGTACCAGCCGGCCAGATCCGGGCCCCCGGTAACGCTCGCGCTCCACGAACCGTGCTGCTGCACCCGCACCGGCAAGCCGAAGAACTCGCACACGTACCCCGTACCGTTAGGAGAGGCCTCATTCCCACCGTAGTACGGCGCGACGTCCGTCGTGGCCGTGCCGTCGGCGACGCCGGAGAACGTCGTGAAGTTCGCAGGGCACGTGATCGTATACGCACCTCCCATGCTGAACGAGTGATCGTTAGTAGCGAAGCCCGTGTAGTGGTACGGGTTCCCCGAGATGCCGTCGATCGAGGCGGCCGACGCGCTCGTCGCGCCGACCCCGAGGCCCATGATCGCAACCGCTCCGGCCATGGCGAGCTTCTTGATGAGGCTCATCTTGATTCTCCTCTGTGCGTGAGTGCGGCAGAACACGTGCCGCTCGCGACGGTGCCCGGATCGCGCCGAGATCGACGCCCCGTTCACCGCGTGTGATCGGAGCCAACGCCCCGCCAACGATCCAAGCACGCTTGATGTACGCCATCCACGGTCGTTCCGCAGAGGCGGCGGGCGCAACCGCCCGGAAGGCTTGGTCATTCGGCACGCTCGAACCAGACCCGCCGCGCCCCCGCCGCGCCACCCGCGATGATCCGTCGATGGACGACGCGCTCCCCGACCCCGAGCTGACCGCCCCCGAGACCACGACGTTCCGCGCGCTCGTCGATGGCGACGAGGTCGGCGAGGGGACCCTGACCTTCCGCAACGACGGCGACCGCGACCTGGTGCAGGAGATCGCCGGCGAGGCGTTCGGACGGCTGACGGGGAAGGCGGAGACGCGCTTCCGCCGCCGCGGCGGATCGCTGCTGGCCGCCGCGCAGGCGATCGAGATCCGCGACCGCGACCGCGAGGTCGCGCGCGACAGCTCGTCGTTCCGCGACGTTCACGTCCCGCAGCTCGGTGGCGACATCGCACCCTATCCGCGAACCCTTGTGCCCGCACCGGCGTTGGCCTTGGCGCTGCGCGCGCTACCGCTCGCCGAGAAGGCGAGGTTCGTGCCACAGGTCTGGCTGACCGCGATCGTCCACTGGCCGGTCGACATCCGGGTCGAGAAGCGCGAGAAGGTCACCGTGCCCGCCGGGACCTTCGACGCGTGGCGCGTCCGGCTGCGTCCGAGCCTGGTCGACGTCGCCCAGGCGCTGGACGAGCTCTCCGCCACCGTCGTCCCGCCGGTGATCGCGCACGTCGCCGTCCAGCCCGCCGGGCGGCTGTTGCGGCTGGCGTTCCCGACGGGCCCCGGGCGGACCGATCCGCCCGGGCTGCTCAAGGCGACCGATCTCGGCTGAGGGCCCACCTAACGGCGTACGCGATACTGCAAAAAGAAACCCCGGCCGCTTGCCAGAGGCAGCTGCGCCGGGGACTACGCAGTAGATGCTATCGAACTTCCCCTACGCCGAACAATGCCGCCAACCATTAGCCAGCTCATTCCTCCCGAGCGGCTGAATCGGTACCACGCCGCGAGCGGACCAGCCGGCGTCCCCGCCGAGCAGCTCTATCTCTGGTGCGAGGAACTCGCGTTGGCGATGTTCGCCGATATCGGTCGCCTCGAGATCATCCTGCGATCGGCGATGGCACGAGAGCTGAAACGTGCTTTCGGACCCGAGTGGTACACGCGCGCCGAGCTCTTCGACGACGACACGACACGCATGCTGCGCACGGCTTGGAACCAGAACGGACTCACCAAGTTGCGCGAGTCGGTCGACGACCCGCACAGCGATGTCACGTTGGACGTGGTCGAGGGCAAACTCGTTGCGGGGCTGATGTTCGGCTTCTGGGTCCAACTCGTGGGCCGAGGCTCCTACGCTGGCAGCGTCCCCCTACGCTCGAGACGGATCTACGACACGCTCCTCTGGCGGCCGGCCCTCCAAGACGCGTTCCCTGGACAGTCGCGTCGTGAGGTCGAGCACCTCGCCCGTGCCACCAAGGCGGCACGCAACCGCATCGCGCACCACGAGCACATCGCCTGGGGCGTTCCTCTGCCCGGTCAACGGCAGCGGCTTTCGGTGGCGGCGATTCACAACAAAGTGCTGCACCTCGCGACGTGCCTCTCACCCACGGCGCGAGCCTGGATCGACACTCACAGCACGGTCACGTCCGTCGTCGACGCATGCCCGGTGGACCCGACGGCTTTGCGGCTGACCTGACCTCACGGCCCTGGGCGGACCGACCCGCCCGGCCTGCTCGAGGCGACGACCTCGGCTACCCCCAGATCTGCCCGTACGCCGCCTGGTCGTCGCTCAACCGGTCGATCTCGATGCCCAGGCTCGCGAGCTTGAGGCGGGCCATCTCGGCGTCCATCTCCTGCGGGACCCGGTGGACGCCGGGGGCGAAGCGGCCGGGCTGGGTGACCAGCGCCTCGACCGCCAGCGCCTGGTTGGTGAACGAGAGGTCCATCACCGACGCGGGATAACCCTCGGCGGCGGCCAGGTTGACGACCCGCCCGCCCGCCAAGAGGTGCAGGCGGTTGCCGTTCACGACATAGCGCTCGACCAGAGGTCGAACCTCGACCGCCGGGCCGTCGGAGAGCGCCGCCAGGTCCGCGAGCGAGACCTCGACGTCGAAGTGGCCGGCGTTAGCGAGGATCGCTCCGTCACGCATCCGGGCGAAGTGCTCGCGGGTCAGCACGTCTCGGTTTCCCGTGACCGTGACGAAGATGTCGCCCTTCGCCGCCGCCTCGATTGCCGGGGCGACATCGAAGCCCTCGAGCTTGGCTTCGAGGGCGCGGATCGGATCGACCTCGCAAACCGTCACCGCGGCGCCCATGCCACGAGCTCGGGCCGCCACGCCGCGGCCGCACGAGCCGTAGCCGACGACCACCAGGGTGCGGCCGGCGAGCAGCACGTTGGTGGCGCGGAGGATGCCGTCGAGCGCGGACTGCCCGGTGCCGTGGCGGTTCTCGACCACGCGGTGGGTGTCTGCCTCGTGGACCGCGAGCACCGGCACCGCGAGCTCGCCGCGGTCGGCCATCGCGCGGAGCCGCAGCGCGCCGGCGGTGGTCTCCTCGGTCGCGCCGATCAGATCGGGGGCGGCGAGCAGGCGGCGCGGCGCCGACCCGTAGCCAGCGGAGACCGCGGAGGTTCCACCGACAGGCGCGTCCTCGATCCCGTCCGCATGCAGCAGCCCCAGCAGGTCTCCCCCATCGTCCATCGTCAGGTGCGGACCGGGACCACCGCAGGCCGCCACCGTCGCCTGGTGCGCCGTGTAGGTGGCGCGGTCGGTGCGACGGCGAGCGTGGACCGCGACGCCGTGGGTGACCACCAGCGCGGCCGCGACCTCGTCCTGCGTCGAGAACGGATTGGCCGACGCCAGCCAGACCTCGGCTCCCCCCGCCCGCAGCGTCCGCACCAGGTTGCCGGTCTCGGCCGTGACGTGCAGGCAGGCCGCCACCCGCAGCCCCTCCATCGGACGCTCCTGTGCGAACCGCGCGCGGACCTGTGCGAGCACCGGCATCTGCGCGTCGGCCCAGTCGATCCGCGCCTCGCCGGCCGTCGCCAGGCCGAGGTCGGCGACGTCGTGGGGCGGTTGCCCGCGGCTCGGGCGCTTCGCGGCAGGAGGCATCGCCGCCGATGCTAGTTGGTCGGGAGCCGTCTGCTACCTTCGAACAAGGCCCTCGGGGCCGCTCCTATGCGCAGCTAACGCACGACCGCCGCCACGACTGACCGACCGGTAACCCCACCGGTCGTCGCTGCGGTCCCCGTTCGCGCCGTCCGCACGACTCCGCGTCGTGCATCCGTCAGGAGCCCCGTATGCCGTCGTCCCTCGACGCTCGTCAGGTCACCGTCCACCACGGTCCGCGCACCGTGCTGCGCGACGTCGATCTGACCGTCCATCCCCACAGCCGCACCGGACTGATCGGTCCGAACGGGTCCGGCAAGTCCACGCTGCTGCGCGTGCTCGCCGGGCTCGAAACGCCCGACTCCGGCCGCGTCACCCGGACCGGCACCGTCGGCTACCTGCCGCAGGTCGCGGGCGAGGACGACCAGACCGCCCGCCATCTCATCCACCACCGGACCGGCGTCGCCGACGCCAACCGCGCCCTCGAGCGCGAGGCCGCCCGGCTCGCCTCCGGCGACCTCGACGCGATCGACGCCCACGCCGCCGCCCTCGATCGTTGGATGGCGCTCGGCGGGGACGATCTGGAACCGCGGATCGCGATCGCGGCGGACGAGGTCGGGCTCGACGGCGCGCTGCTCGACCGTCCCCTGAACCGGCTCTCGGGCGGGCAGGCCGCCCGGGTCGGCCTGGCCGCGATCCGCGTCAGCCGTCACGACGTGCTGCTGCTCGACGAGCCGACCAACCACCTGGACCACGACGGACTGGCGCTGCTGCGACGGATCCTCGAGCACCGCGGCGGGATCGTGCTGGTGTCGCACGACCGCGCGATCCTCGACGACACGGTCGAGCAACTGGTCGTCCTCGGCGACCCCGACCAGCCGCCCGGCACCGCGCTCAACCACACCGGTGACTACGCCGCATGGGAACGCCGACGGAACGAGCAGCATCGACGGGCCCACGCCGAGCACGAGCAGGCGGTCGACGTGCGCGACCAGCTCCGGGCGGCCGAGGACGAGACGCGCCGGCGGGCGAGCGCCGCCCAGCGCAGGGCCAGCCGCGGCGGCCGTGGCCTGCCCGACCCCGACAAGCACAACCGCGAGTGGGTCAAGTCGCGGGCGGACGGCGTGCAGCACCGCGCCAAGGTGATCGCCGGACGGGCCGCCGCGGTCGAGATCCCGGACAAGCCGTGGGAGCTGCCCACGCTGCGACTGCAGTTGACCGCGGCCGAGCGGCGCAACGGTACGGCGGTCCGACTGGACGGGATCCGGGTGCGTCGTGGCGGCTGGACGCTCGGACCGCTCGATCTGGCGCTCACCTACGGCGACCGGGTGCTGCTGACCGGACGCAACGGCAGCGGCAAGTCGACGCTGATCGGCGTGCTGACCGGCCGGATCGCGCCGGACGACGGCGAGGTCACCGTCGCTCCGGGCACGGTGATCGCGGAACTCGGACAGGCGCGGGATCGGTTGGCGGGGTATGCGCCGGCAGGCGGCGAGGATGCGGTCCGGGGCCGGCCTCGTGACCGGCACGACGCCCAGGAGACGGCACGATCGCGGGCCAATGGCACCACCGTCGACGCGGTGCGCGCCTTGACCGGCCAGGACGAGACCGAGGCCCGCACCGCGCTGGCGGCCTTCGGTCTGTCGGCCGAGGTCGTCCAACGGTCGCCCGCGACGTTGTCGCCCGGCGAGCTGACCCGGGCCGAGCTGGCGGTCCTCGCTGCCACCCGAACCACCTGCCTGGTGCTCGACGAGCCGACCAACCACCTGGACATCGCGTCGCTGGAAGCGGTCGAGGCCGCGCTCGCCGACTGGCCCGGCGCCCTGGTGGTGGCCAGCCACGACGCGCGGTTCCGCGGCGCGCTGGCGGTCAACCGGACGGTGGAGCTGGGGCGGTGACGTTGGCGTCGCCCACCCGGTGCCGGAGCGCGTCGGTCGCCTCGTAGCGCGTGCTTCGCCCGTGACCCACGGGAGCGAGCAGCCCGGCGTCGACGGCCCGGCGAAAGTCGTTCGACGCCGTGGCCGTCGAGACTCGGGCCTCCGCGGCATACCCGCTGCGGTCGACGCCGCCGAGCAGCGCGGATTGCAACGCAACCGCAATCCGCTCCGGCCAGCTTCGTTCGTCGACCAGCGTCTCGAGGGCCGACCACCGACGACTGGCGCGGGCGATGTCGTCCAACCGCCGCTCGATCTGGACGATCTGCGCCTCGACGCAGAGGCGCACCCACGGCATCGCGTCACGTTCGGGGCGATAGCTCCCCGCTTGAACCTCGCGCAACGTCGCGTAGTAGCGGTCCGTATGACGACCGAGATACTCCTCGATCGACACGAACTCCGCCGCGAGCGGACCGCCGAGCGCCAGCACCAGCGACTGCAGCACGCGCGAGATCCGACCGTTGCCGTCCCGGAAGGGGTGGATCGAGACGAGGTGCAGATGGGCCATCGCCGCCCGAACCGACACGTGTACGTCACGGTCCCCGTCCGCCAGCCAGGCGACGAGCTCCTCGATCAGACCGCGAACGTCGTCGGCATCGGGACCGACGTACGCGGGCGACCCTCCCTCGGGGGCCGTGACCGCGATGCCCTCGGTCCGGTAGATCCCCGGGTTGGTGTCCCGGTCGAACGCGGCAAGGTCGAAGTGCAGGTCCTGGATGACGCGCTCGTTCCACCGGAAGCGCGGGTCACGGGCGAGCACCGTCACGTGGTGCATCGCCTGCAGGTAGGCGGTCAGCGCCGCCCGGGCGGCGTCGCCATCGGCGGGCAACTGATCGTCTACCGCGGCGCGCGCTTCGTCGTCCGAGACCTCGAAGCCCTCGATCCGGATCGAGCTCTGTGCGGCGGCGGCGCGCCATTCGCGTCGCAGACGCACCGCGAATCGGTCGGCGCCGCGTGCGTGCAGCGCAAGCTGGTCACGGAGCCGGTCGAGCCGGCCCAAACGCTCGGCGAGCGCATCGTCCGGGGTGGGGGTCGAGAACAGCACCAGTCGATTATACGCATAACCGCCTATTCGCTTAAACGCATAATCGCCTGATCGTCACGTTCCGTGGACGCCGTCCCCCGCCGCCGCGATACTCGGACGATGGACCTCGGACTGCAGGACAGGGTGGCGCTGGTCGGCGGCGCATCGGCGGGGATCGGGCGGGCGACCGCGGCGATGTTGGCGGCGGAGGGCGCCAAGGTCATCGTGACCTCCCGCGACCAGCAGCGGATCAGCGCGACGGCCGACGAGATCG
>JADKLW010000264.1_pt2 | contig 18987 bp, 15 predicted proteins | sample 8641881 | NCBI WGS metagenome assembly JADKLW01 (sample SAMN16272185, study PRJNA661076) | feces metagenome | isolation source: fecal sample from diarrhoea affected cattle B | host: Bos taurus | place: South Africa: Lokaleng Village, Mahikeng | collected 2019-09 | reverse complement strand
CCGATCCGTTGCACAGCGTTCTGTTTTTTGAAACTGAAAATGATGCCATTGCTGGTGTCAACCAACTACTGTCGTTAGCTAATTTTGATACAGCAACTCCGAGGCAAATATTTATTCGCGTAACCGATGCCTTCGGATGTGTTGCAATCACATCGTTTACGCTGCAAACGCGCAATTGTCCGCCTACCGTCTACAATTTCGTTTCAGCCAACGGCGATGGTGCGAACGACACATTTTTTGTGGAAGGGCTGCGCGATATTTTCCTGAATTTCAAAATGGAGATCTATAACCGGTGGGGCGTTTTGATTTGGCGCGGAGACCCGTCCCTACCCGACTGGGATGGAATCGCTACCAATGGAACTTTAGTAGGCAGCGGCCCGGTGCCCGACGGAACATATTATTACGTTTTACACCTCAACGATCCCGATTACGCCGAACCAATGACGGGCTTTCTATACATAACCCGGTAATCATTCCATCGTTTTTAAAGACCATCCATATTTTACGGCCAACAGCCTAATTATAATAATTAACGAGGTGGTGACGATGTATAAAATATCGGTATCCAGGTTGAGAAATTTTAAAATAAAGAATACCATTCCGCCCGCAATGCAGATCGTCGCATAGATTTCGCGATGAAAAATTACAGGAATGTCATTGCACAAAATATCGCGAAGCACCCCGCCAAAACAAGCTGTCATGGTACCTAACGCAATGCACATTATTGGATGAAGCCCTATGGCGATTCCTTTCTGCAAACCGATCAATGTAAAGACACCCAAACCGATAGAGTCGAAAAGGTGCAGCGATGTGCGCAGCTTGTCGAACTTTCGTCGGAACAAAATCGCCAAAATCACACCGGCCAGAATTGCATAAACATAACTCATATTCAACATCCATGCAACCGGCGTGCTGCCAATCATCACATCGCGCAGTGTACCGCCACCAACGGCAGTGACAAACGCGATTATCAGTACCCCGAACGGATCAAGGCGCTTGCTCATGGCTGTCAGCGCACCCGACATTGCAAAAGCAATAGTTCCGATGATTTCAATTAAGTAGAACATTACATTGACTGGGTATAATAGTTATAATCCTTAAGAATCGTATCGAAGAAATCAATGTTGGATCCTGTTTTTTTTATTCCTGTGACCAATTCGATCTTCGCCGCCAGTTTCTCCAGCAACTGATAATCCTGCCGCTGGCGGGCCAATATGAAATTTTCCTTGATGATCCTGACATCGTTATCGGACAGCCTGATCACTTGCGGAAAAGTCGGAACATACTCGGTTCCGATTTCTTCCAAAATGGTATTGTCGATCGTCACATTGTTTTTCAGCGAAATAACGCCTGTCCCGGCAGCCATGTCGCCCAATCGCTGATTTTTCTCGCTTGCTGCGACAGCAATCAGTGCAATCAAGCCGTTTAGCATCGAAAAATCGACAATGCGAAAAAGCCATCGGATGAGATAATCGCCAAATGACGCCTGATAACCGTCAATTTTAACCACTTTTATTTTGAACGCCCGCTTACCCAGCGTCTGCCCTTCAAAAACGCTTTCCTGTACGAGGGAGTAAATCATTATCGGGAAATAGAAAATTGCGATAATTGCCATCATCGACCAATAGTCCATTGTCGCCATACGCTCATACATACCAAACCAGTAGAAAAATACGAAGTAAATAAGGATGCCGTAGGCTATTTTTATTAAAAAATCGGTTAGTGATGCGAGGATCCGATCGCCCAGCGAAGCAGCCGTAAAACTGATGCGTACATTTTGAGTCGTATTGATCGGAATTTGGGTCATATTTTATATTTTAGCCCACAATGAGAGAAGTCGCCTTCATAAAACAGAATAAAGAAAAATGGCTTGAATTTGAACGCGCGATTTTTGGTAAAACTAAAAAAAATCCTGATGAAATGGCGTCTCTTTACATTCATTTGGTAAATGATTTGTCATATGCCCAGACGTACTACCCAAAAAGCAAGACCACGGTTTATTTAAATCACTTAGCATCACTCATTTACCAAAAAATCTACAAGACGAAACGCGAAGAGTCAAATAGGTTGCTCCATTTTTTCAAAACCGAAGTGCCGCTGGTGGTGTATCATCATCGACGTTATCTGGCATACGCTTTCATAATGTTTTTTGTGGCGGTGGCAATGGGCGTGGTATCGGCCAGGAACGACACCGATTTTGTGCGGCTCATTCTCGGCGACAATTACGTAAATCAGACATTGCAGAATATTAAGGAAGGTGATCCGGTGGCGGTTTACAAATCGGGCAGCAACTGGGGAGGTTTTATTGGCATCACTTTGAATAACCTGTATGTGGGCGCAAAGTGCTACATCTACGGCATTTTTGGTGGATTCGGTACTTTCTTCATACTGTTGTCGAATAGCATCATGATTGGCTCGTTCCAATATTTTTTCTACCAGCACGGTGTTTTCTGGGAAAGCGTACGCGGGATCTGGATACACGGATCGATGGAAATTTTCGCAATTGTGGTCGAATCGGCTGCCGGACTGATACTGGGCGCGACGATTCTATTTCCGCGAACTTATTCACGCCTGAATTCGTTTAAAATCGGATTCAAAAACAGCCTTAAAATTTATCTGAGCACCTGGCCATTTACCATTGCCGCAGGATTCCTCGAAGGTTTTGTAACGCGGTATTCGAATGTAATGCACAACTGGTTCAGCAGTCTGATCATCATTGGAACTTTGGCACTTATTTCCTATTATTATTTGATCTATCCGAAAATCGTATTCCGAAAATCGCAAAAGCATGCATAAATTATTACTGGTGCTATTGATGCTGACTGGCATATCGATCAACGCTCAGGATCCCGAAGAAGATTACGTTTCGGTCGCAGACACAACCTATACTGTTCAGATTGACACATCGTCAATTGAGGTCGCCAAATTTCCGCCGAATTTTAAATCAAAGTACAGCGACGCAGATTTCGAATACGATGTTCAGCCCGAGGAGCTGAATTTCTGGGATCGGTTTATGGCGGCGCTCGCTCAGTGGCTCCGCAGTTTCCTGGACTTGGCAACCGAGGAGAGTTCGATGAACATCGCATCCAACATTGTCCGGTTAATCGCCATAGCTATCGTGGTGGTCGTGGTGTATATGATAGTGAAAATGGTCCTTAATAAAGAAGGGAAATGGATTTTTAGTCCGCCGCGGAAAGCCATCCGATTCGAAGACGCTGCAGCCGATGTAAAAAATGCCGATTTCGAAAAATTGGTGGCCGACAGCAAGCGATTGGGCGAACACCGACTGACAATCCGGTATTATTATTTGTGGATGTTGCAGCAAATGGCTTACCGCGGGATAATCACCTGGGATGCCGAGAAAACGAATTCAGATTACCTGCGCGAAATTGGAAACGAAGATCAAAGATCACGATTTTCCTATCTATCGTATTTGTACGACTATATCTGGTACGGCGAATTTCCCGTAGATGAAAAAACATTCAACAAGGCGGTCGACGCTTTCGAAACTTCAATTCGTTCCCTTCGATGAATAAAACCATGCGAATTTACGTTGGCGTTCTTGTGCTGATCCTGATTGGGATCGTCGCCATTGACCTCAATAAACCAAAGGAGATCGACTGGCGGCCCACATTTGGTGTACATGATAAAATTCCATTTGGATTGTATGTACTTGATCAGGAAATCGGCCAATTGACCAAAGATTCGGTCGAAAAAATCGTTGTGACTCCGTATGAGTATTTCGATCCGCTGTATGATTATGATACCCTGGTAAACACTTACTCGGTTTCGGGAAATTTCATAGACATTGCCGAAGGCAACAATCTCGACGCTTTATCACTGAAAGAAATTTTTTATTTCGTTGGCCACGGCAACACGGCACTGCTAAGTATGAAAAGCTATCCTGCGGCATTGTTGGACAGTTTGGATCTGCAAATGCAATTCGACTACAAATTTTCTGACAGTGTTGCTGTGTGGTTAGCCAATCCCGCCTTTTCAGATAGTCGATATTTCATTCGCGAAGGCGCCGGCAACAGCTATTTCACCGCTTTCGACACGTTGAACAGCACAGTTTTGGGCTATCAGCAAACCGCCGAAAAGAATGTAAATTTCATTAAAGTCCCGTATCGCGACGGATATTTTCTTTTACATACGCAACCGGCGTCGTTTACTAACTTTTATCTGCTGAAAGAAACTCAATCAGAATATGCAGCCGGAATTATGTCCTATTTGCCACCTGGCCGGACTTTTTGGTACGCAAAAGATGCATTGGCACAACGATCGGGTTCGATGTTGCGATTCATTTTGGACCAGCCAGCCCTGGCCGCGGCCTGGTATTTATTCCTGGCGGGAATGTTGGTTTTCATTATTTTTCATGCCAAAAGAAAGCAGCGAGTTGTTCCTGTAATTCAACCGCTGACCAATACCACTGTCGAATTCACAAAGACAGTTTCAAATCTGTACTATCAGGAAGGTGACTATGACACTGTCATCGATAAAAAAATCATATATTTCCTTGAAAAAACCCGCAATGAATTCCTGCTGGACACATCGAAATTAAATGAAGAGTTTGCACGCAAATACGCCCAGAAATCAGGCAAGGATTTGTCCCTTATAAAATCCGCCCTGAATAAAATCAATTCATATCGCAATAGCCGTCATATCAGCATTGAAGCTGATTTGATTGAAATTAACAATGCCATAGAAAAAATCATATGATGGAAGAAATAAACAATAATGCCGACAATGTAAATTTCGAAAACCGGATCGATCTGTCGCCGTTGCTAGATGCGATTACGCAGATCAAGAGTGAACTCCGAACAGTAATTGTCGGCCAGGAAAAGATGATAGATCAGCTGCTGGTTGGTATATTATCAAACGGACATGTACTGCTGGAAGGAGTTCCCGGTGTGGCCAAGACCATTACTGCCAAACTGCTAGCAAAAACTTTGCAGGTCGATTTCAGCCGGATCCAGTTCACACCCGATCTGATGCCATCGGATATACTTGGCACTTCCATATATGATCTGAAAAAATCGGAATTCGAATTCAAGAAAGGACCCATATTTTCCAATCTGATATTGATCGACGAAATCAACCGGGCTCCAGCGAAAACGCAGGCGGCATTGTTTGAAGTAATGGAAGAGCGCCAAATCACCATTGACGGAAGCCAGTATATTCTCGAAGCGCCATTTTTGGTAATTGCAACCCAAAACCCGGTCGAGCAGGAAGGCACATACCGTCTTCCGGAAGCGCAGCTCGACCGGTTTTTGTTTAAAATAACGATTGATTATCCAACGCAGGAAGAAGAGATAATCATCATTCAGCGCGAACATCAATTGCAGGACCACGGTAAACTCGAAAATATCAAGCCGGTCCTTACCCGCGACTCGGTTGTCCAATATCAGTCGCTGGTTAAACAGGTAGTAATCGAACCGCACCTCATCGAATATATCGCAAAAATTGTGGTCAACACCCGTGAGAACGCTTTTCTGTATTTGGGTGCATCGCCCCGCGCGTCGCTGGCAATCCTGAATGCCTCAAAGAGTTTTGCCGCGATTCGGGGCCGTGATTTCGTTACGCCCGAAGATATTCGAGAGGCCGCTGTTCCGGTACTTCAACACCGAATAATTGTATCGCCTGAACGGGAGATGGAAGGCGTGACCAGCACAGCAATCATAAACCAGATTCTCGACTCAATAGAAATCCCACGATAACTGACTTTTGAAATTCATCAGGGCACTATATCTCAATAATCTCACCTTCTACGTTTTTCTTACGATCGTAGCGCTCTTTGTCGTGGCGTATATCTTCCCGTTCCTGTACGCCGTTGCGTGGTATGTGTTCTTTATTGCGCTGTTATTTGTTGCGGTCGATATTTTAATGTTATTCAATTCACGAACGGGCATCATGGCGGCACGGATCACACCCGAAAAAATGTCTAATGGCGACGAGAATCCGATAGAAATTTCAATTCGAAACGATTATACCTTTAAAACGACGATTAAGATCATCGACGAAATTCCGGTGCAGTTCCAAATTCGGGACTTATCCATCAATCGCAAAATCCCGGCTGGGGAAAACTCACAAATACGGTATTTTTTAAGGCCAACGCAGCGCGGTGAATATCATTTTGGACGGTTGAATATTTATGTCTCGAGTCCGCTTCACTTAATTGCAAGACGATATTCTTTTGATAAAAACACCATGGTACCGGTGTACCCGTCGTTCATCCAGTTGCGTAAATATGACCTCATGGCGTTTTCAAACAGCCTGCTCCGGTACGGTGTCAAGAAAGTGCGCCGAATTGGACACACGATGGAATTTGAGCAGATAAAAGATTATGTACAGGGCGATGACATCCGAACATTGAATTGGAAAGCGACTGCAAAAAGCGGAAACCTGATGATTAACCAATATCAGGACGAGAAGTCGCAATCAGTTTATATGCTGATCGACAAAGGCCGCGTGATGCAGATGCCATTTAACGGTCTGAGTCTGCTCGATTATGCGATCAACGCAACGCTGGTGCTGTCGAATGTCATTCTGAAAAAACACGACAAAGCCGGACTGATGGCGTTTTCAAAAAAAGTGGAAAACCGCGTCGCAGCTGAAAAGCGCAATACGCAGATGCAAAAAATTCTCGAAAGTCTGTATAATATCAAAACCGATTTTTTCGAGAGCGATTACAGCCGTCTGTTTGTCGATATCAAGAAAAATATCAATCACCGCAGTCTTATAATCCTGTATACAAATTTTGAAACATTAGACGGGTTGCATCGCCAGCTACCGTATTTAAAAGGTATTGCACGAAATCATCTGCTGGTGGTCGTATTTTTCCAAAACACCGAACTCGAAAAAATCATACATTCGAAAACTAATACGGTGCACGATATTTTTGACAAGGTGGTCGCCGAAAAATTTACCTTTGAAAAACGGCTGATCGTAAACGAATTGAAAAAATACGGTATCTATTCAGTGCTGACAAAGCCGGAAAACCTGACGCTCGACTCAATCAATAAATACCTTGAAATCAAGGCTCGTGGCATATTATAATATCTGATGAAACAAATAAATTCTGTTCAAAATCAACTGATCAAGTCGCTTGTCCAACTTCAGGAAAAAGCACGTGCACGCAAAGAGTCAGGAACATTCCTGATTGAAGGCCGACGCGAAATCGATCTCGCGCACCAGGGTGGTTACGAGTTACAAACCATTCTTTTCGATCCGGAAAAAATCGACAGGCAATCGCTGCTATACAGCGCCGAATATATCGAAATCAGTCCGGAGGTTTATCAAAAACTCGCATACCGCGATACGACAGAGGGAATCCTTGCTGTCGCAAAAATCAGAAAAATGGAATTGGCCACAATGGTTCTTCCTGAGAATCCACTGATATTGATTGCGGAATCACCTGAAAAACCAGGTAACATCGGCGCCTTGCTGCGAACTGCCGATGCTGCTAATATCGACGCAGTGATAATCGCCAACCCGAAAAGTGATCTTTTCAATCCAAATATCATTCGATCCAGTGTTGGTTGCGTGTTCACCAATACCATCGCCACCGGAACCACATCAGAAATAATTTCATTTCTGAAGCAACGCAATATAAGTATATTTTGTGCGGCACTTCAGGAATCGCAGCCGTATCATCAGCAGGATTTCACCGGCCCCACTGCACTTGTGGTGGGTACCGAGGCAACCGGACTGACAACAGAATGGCGAAATGCCGCAACCCAAAACATCGTCATACCGATGCAGGGCGTGATCGATTCGATGAATGTATCGGTGGCTGCGGCGATTTTAATTTTCGAGGGGAAACGGCAACGCGGATTCTAAAAAGATCATTCACCTATCTAACGCGCGTCAACCATTCGACAGTTAAATTTTCGAACCTGCTAAGTTCGTTTTTCAGAATGTTAATCGGTCGCACCCGATGTTGCACAATCCGATAGATTATCATACTTTTAGTCGGCATAAAACCGTCCCCAAATCATGACCGAGATCGATATCGAACAGGAAAATAAAGATATTGCGCGCGAATATAAAGAGTTGCTTCGCATCAGTTACCAAACCCTTACCGATGCCGACAAAAAATTGATCCGCAAGGCATTCGACTTTGCGGTCGAGTCGCATAAAGATCAGCGCCGGAAGTCGGGCGAGGCATACATCTTCCACCCTATCGCGGTTGCTAAGATTGTCGCTTCGGAAATTGGTCTTGGTGCCACATCGATCGCAGCCGCACTGATGCACGATGTGGTCGAGGATACCGATGTGACGGTTGAGGATATCGAACACATGTTCAATCCGAAAGTTGCACAAATTGTTGAAGGCCTCACCAAAATCGCACAGGTAAAAAAAGACCTGAACATATCGATGCAGGCCGAGAATTTCCGTAAGATGTTGCTCACACTGAACGACGATGTTCGGGTGATTATCATCAAAATTGCCGATCGGCTGCACAATATGCAGACAATGGATTCGATGCCGAACGATAAACAGATCAAAATCGCATCGGAGACATTGTATATATACGCGCCTTTGGCACATCGCCTGGGACTGTATAATATCAAATCGAAATTGGAAGACCTCGGATTAAAATATACCGAGCCGCAGGTTTATCACGACATCGTAAGTAAGATAAAGGAAACCAAGGAGCAGCAGGATGAGTATATCGAAAATATAAGTTCGGTCATAAAAAAGTCGCTCGACGACGAAGGAATTCAGTATGTGATAAAAGGCCGGCCCAAATCAATCTATTCGATAAGGCGCAAAATGGCCGCCCAGAACGTGAGTTTTGACGAAGTCTACGACAAATTCGCACTGCGTATCGTCTATAAAACCGACAATCAAAACGATGAAAAATTCCTCGCCTGGAAAATTTACTCCATCGTAACCGATCATTACCGACCAAGCCCGAGCCGATTACGCGACTGGATTTCCTCACCCAAATCGACCGGATACGAAGCATTGCACATAACCGTTATGGGTCCGAAAGGGCGCTGGGTCGAGATTCAGGTGCGCAGCGAACGCATGGACGAAATTGCCGAAAAAGGCTACGCAGCCCATTACAAGTACAAGCAAGGTGCCGATGAAGAAAGCGGACTCGATGTGTGGTTGAACCTATTGAAAGAAGCACTCGAAAATTCGGAATCCAACGCCGTCGACTTTGTGGAGGATTTCAAAATGAACCTGTATGCCAAGGAAATTTTCGTTTTTACACCCAAAGGCGATATCAAATCACTTCCGAAAGGCGCGACATCATTGGATTTTGCTTTCAGCATCCACTCGGAAGTGGGCGTCCGAACACGGGGAACACGGGTTAACGGTAAACTCGTTCCCTTAAACCACGAGTTGAAAAGCGGGGATCAGATTGAGATCATCACGTCGCCCAATCAAAAGCCGACGAGCCACTGGCTTGACTATGTGACAACGTCGCGAGCCAAAAATAAAATCCGGAACGTACTTAACGAAAACACCAAGAAAACCGCCGAGGAAGGACGCGAGTTACTGACACGCAAACTTCGCCATCTTAAAATTACGATTAGCGAAACCGTCATCAATGAAATGGTGAATTTCTTTAAGCTCAGAACCAGTCTGGATTTGTTTTATCGGGTCGGAATTGGCGCAATAGACAATCAGCAACTGAAAGATTTTGCGGCGCAGAAAAACAACAGTTTCATCAATTTCTTTAAAAGTAAGATGAAACGTTCGCCATCGACGGCTGCCGAGGACATCCACAAGCAAGTGTTGAGCAGTAATTACGATATGTTGGTGTTTGGACCTGATCAGGATAAACTCGATTATAAACTTTCAACTTGCTGCAATCCGATTCCGGGTGATGAAGTTTTCGGATTTGTAACCATAAACGAAGGGATCAAAGTCCATAAAAAAGATTGTCCGAATGCGATCAGCCTGCAGTCCAATTATGCTTATCGCATCATGCAGGCGAAATGGATCGACTCGTCCCAACAGGAGTTCAAGGCGATACTCAAAATTACGGGAATGGATACTTTGGGTCTCACCAACCAGCTTACCAAGGTAATATCCAATAATATGCACGTAAATATCCAGAGCATATCACTTAGTGGCGAAGCCGGTATTTTTAAAGGTCAGGTAGCCGTAATTGTGCAGAACAACACCATATTGAAACGACTGATAGACAACATAAAAAAAATCGACGGAATCGATAAAGTGACGCGTGTTTATAACACTTAAAGATTCCCTCAAAGGCGGGGAAATAATTTTCCCTGCAGAAAAATAAACTTATCTTTGCAGGATATGACACTACTCTCGGTTGATAACATCAAGAACCAGGAAATCGTAAAGAATGTTTTTACAAAATACCTGGAAAATAAAGGCCACCGCAAAACTCCGGAGCGGTATGCCATATTGCAGGAAATTTACGACAGTGAAGAGCATTTCGATATCGAGAACCTGTATATCAAGATGAAAAATAAGAATTACAGGGTAAGCCGTGCGACGCTGTACAACACCATTGAACTTTTACTGGACTGCGCGCTGGTTCGCAAGCATCAGTTTGGACAAAATCAGGCGCATTACGAAAAATCGTATTTCGACAAGCAGCACGATCATATAATCATGACCGATACAGGCGAGGTAATCGAATTCTGCGACCCTCGTATCCAAATGATCAAAAAGACGATAGAGGAGATTTTCGACATCGAGATCCACAATCATTCACTGTACTTGTACGGAAATCGTAAAACACCACCCGCAAATATATAATACGCGCCAAAAGCCAAAAACATAAAACAAAGATGAGTGTAGACTTACTACTGGGATTGCAATGGGGAGACGAAGGCAAAGGTAAAATCGTTGACGTCTTAACTTCCAAATATGACATTATCGCCCGATTTCAGGGAGGTCCAAACGCCGGGCATACGCTCGAATTTGACGGAATCAAGCATGTCCTGAGAACCATTCCGTCGGGGATTTTTCACGAAAGTTCCATAAACGTTATAGGAAACGGCGTTGTAATCGATCCGGTGGTATTTCAAAAAGAAATCGAGGGATTGGCTAAATTTAATATTGATATAAAGTCCCGATTGATAATTTCGCGGAAAGCACATCTCATTTTACCGACACATCGCTTACTGGACGCCGCTTCGGAAGCTTCTAAAGGCAAAGCGAAAATAGGCTCAACATTGAAAGGCATCGGTCCGACTTACATGGACAAAACCGGACGCAACGGTTTGCGTGTTGGCGATATCGAATTAGCCGATTTCAAAGAACGTTACCGCGCACTGGCCGACAAGCACGAAGCTATGATCGCTTTTTATGACGTGGCTATCCAATATAATTTGTCGGAGCTCGAAAAGGAATTTTTTGAAGCAGTAGACGATCTTCGAAAACTGACGTTTATCGACAGCGAAGAATATCTTCACCAGGCGCAGCAAGAAGGCAAGTCGATATTGTGCGAAGGAGCTCAGGGGTCGTTACTTGACGTGGATTTCGGAACATATCCTTTTGTCACCTCGTCGAACACAACTGCTGCAGGTGCATGCACCGGACTTGGAATTGCGCCCAATAAGATAAAAGAGGTTTACGGAATTTTCAAAGCATATACCACTCGTGTGGGAAGTGGACCGTTCCCAACCGAACTTTTCGACGAAGTTGGTGCTACAATGGCCAAAGTCGGAAATGAATTCGGATCGGTTACCGGACGTCAAAGACGCTGCGGCTGGCTGGATCTTGTCGCATTGAAATACGCCGTGCAAATAAATGGCGTCACCCAATTGATGATGATGAAAGGCGATGTTCTTTCCGGTTTTGAAACACTGCAGGTTTGTACGGCATACAACTACAATGGCTCCGAAATTTCACACTTGCCTTATAATATCGAAGCAGAGAACGTAACCCCGATATATACCGAATTGCGAGGCTGGAAGGCCGACCTGACCGGTTTGACCAATTACAACGAATTACCTGATGAACTTCGCGACTATGTTTCGTTCATCGAAAATGCAGTTGGCGTACCCATCACGATTGTGTCGGTTGGCCCCGATAGAACACAGACAATTTTAAAATAGTTTGACTTTCTGATCGGCTGATTACCGCAGCTTATAAATAAACGATTCCGATGGGGCAATCCTTATCATGGTGCGACCAATGCCACCGGTAACCTCCAACTTTAGCGTACTATCGTTAAACAACTGGTCTTTAATTATATAACTGCCGTCTTTTAACTTCCATTCGGCGATAACATAAGCAGGAACCACCAGTTCGAAATAACCTGTTTTCAGACCTGAAAAGTTGCTGATTATAATCAGTTTTTCGTTGTCAGACCATCTTACGAATGAGTAAATATCCTCATTGTATTTACTATTGGCCTTTCTGTTTGCCGATTGGATCTCTCTGAATTTCCCTTTGAGCGCATCGCTGGTTAAGGTGAAATTCAAAAGTTTTTTATAGAAATCCCGCAACGCGCGTTCCTCTCCGTTCAATTGTCCGCCGTCAAATTTGCCGTTATTCATCCATCGTTGATGATGCGGTACACCTACATAGTCAAAAATTGAGGTGCGCGAAGGCTTGCCAAATCCGGCATCTTCATTCCCCGGTTCGCCAACTTCCTGTCCAAAATAAATCATTGTTGGCGCCGTGCTGATTGTTGCCGAAACTACCATCAGAGGTTTGCCTTTGTGTCCGTTGCCCGCAAATTCTGCGCTGGCGACCCGCTGCTCGTCGTGATTGTCCACAAAGTGAAGCATGTGATGCTCGATATCTGCGAGTCCGGCCTGAATGTCGGAGATGCCATCGGCACTGCTTTTTCCCTGAACGACTTCTTTCAGTTTGTCGTACAGCTCAACTTTGTCATATAAATAATCCATCTTTCCGATATGAATGTAATTCCGATACTCGGCCGGATTATAGACTTCAGCCAGTAAAAACGCATCCGGATTTTCTTTTTTGATGGCTGAATTCATGTAACTCCAAAATTCCACCGGAACCATTTCCGCCATATCATAGCGAAAACCGTCGACACCTTTGTCGATCCAGAATAGTGTGATATCACGAAATTTCTTCCACGAATCGGGAACATCTTTTTTTCGCCAAAAATCGTAGTGTTCCTCAATTGATTTGGAAGCAAAACTGGCAGGCAGCTCAGGAAAATCTTTACTTCCATCTGGCCTTACGCCATAATTTATTTTTACGGTTTCATACCAGTCATTGATATCCGGCTGTGCTTGTCGCGATCCGTTACCGGTCCATTTGGCGGGCATTTCCTTAAATTTCCCATCGCGCAACGGATGCGGCTGGCCACCAAGTGGTTTGTAATCTTCCGATTGGGGAACCTCAAAAGCCTTTCCGGGGATGTAATAAAAATTATTGTCACGCGCATATTCGACAGAGGTGTCATCATTGGCGCCGAAATCATTCACTTTTCGTGGATTGTTTTTACCTTCATAGCGCCGCGCCACATGATTGGGAACAATATCGATGATCAGTTTTAGTCCGTTTTTGTGGGTGCGCTTAATCAGTTCTTCGAATTCTTTCATCCGTTTGGCCGGGTTTACGGCCAAGTCGGGATTAACATTATAATAATCCTTAACTGCATATGGCGAGCCCGCGCGTCCTTTGACTACATCGGGATCATCATTTGAAACACCTATAGAAGTGTAGTCGTTTATTACCGCATGATGCGGCACTCCGGTGTACCAAATGTGCGTCACACCCAAATCCTTTATTTCCTGAAGTGCTTTATCGGTAAAATCGTTGAACTTGCCAACACCATTTTCATTGATGGTTCCCCAGGGTTTGTTGGTGGTTTTTGTGTTGCCGAACAATCGGGTGAAAACCTGGTACACAACATATTTATTCTTTGGGGCAGCATTCTCCTGATTGGCCATTTGGTCGGTTTGGGATTGCACAGTAGTGGATAAAGTCATTCCAATCAGCGCGGTTGCGAACAATTTCATCATAGAGGTATCCGGAGCTTAGAAACCGGGAATTACAAATATAAAGATTTGGCTGAACCCAAAATATAAATAAATCTTAATAACCACCTTGTACGGACTGATTTTCATAAATTTGAAAAAAATTTCCATTGAGCAAATATTTTTTACTTCTCTGCTTTGGATTCCTTTCAGCAGGTTCTTTCGCCCAGACGCAAACTTCTAATCGGATCATTGTTGAAAACGCAGATGATTTCGACATCAACCAAACCGAAATTCCCGATGCCGCCTTACTTACCGGCAATGTTCGGGTAAATCACGACGGCGCGATACTAACGTGCAATAAAGCGTATCTCTTTCAGAAAGAAAACTATATAAAGGCATTTGGCAATGTGCAGATTGTGCAGGGCGACACGCTATTTTTGAACAGCACGAATGGCGAATACAACGGCAACATTAAACAGGCGTTTGCATCCGGAAATGTAGTGCTGCGGTCACCCGACATGACGCTTACGACCGATTCGCTGTATTTTGACCGGGTATCACAGCAGGCTTATTATAACACTAACGGAACAATCGTCAATAAAGAGAACACGCTGCGAAGCAAATCGGGGCGCTATTTTGCGAACGAGAAAAAATTTCGCTTTACTACTGCGGTTACCCTCACCAATCCCGAATATGTTTTAAAATCAAATCACCTGGATTATTATAACAATTCGGGGCATTCGTATCTGTTCGGACCGTCGACGATCACCAGCAAGAAGAACTATATCTATACCGAAAAAGGCTTTTATGACAGCAAACGCAATGTGGGTCATTTTCTGCGAAAGTCCTACATACGGTATAACGACCGACTTATCGAAGGCGACAGTTTGTATTATGACAGAACCCGCGAATTTGCCTCTGCAACCAACAATGTAAAAATAACCGATTCTATTAACCGCGGTATCGTCAAAGGCCATTACGGCGAGGTATATCGCGACCGCGATTCGATGTTTGTCACCAAGCGTGCCGTGGCCGTGAATTTTGTCGAAAACGACTCGGTTTACATTCACGGGAAGCGATTGTTGATTACAGGCAAGCCGGAAAATAGAATCATCAGGGCGTTCAACAATGCCCGATTTTACAAAACCGATTTAAGTGGCAAATGCGACTCGATCCATTCATCGCAAACCAGCGGATTGACGAAATTGATCGGGCGGCCGATTTTGTGGAATTTCGAAAATCAGATGACAGGTGATGTGATGCATCTGATAGCAAATACCAAAACAGAGAAAATCGACTCGCTGAAAGTATTGAACAATGCCTTCATTGTCTCCCGCGATACGCTTGGCACCGGATTTAATCAGGTAAAAGGCCAGAACTTATACGGAAGGTTTGAAGAAAACGAACTGCGCGAAGTTGACATCATCCGAAATACGGAAGTCATCTACTACGTGAGAAACGACGAACAGGAGCTTGTTGGCATCGATATGGGAGCCAGCAGCAATATCAACATGACGATGGAGAAAAATCAAATCGATACCATTACTTTGATTGGAATGCCCGACAGCAAAATTTATCCCGAGAAAGATCTACCTGAAAACGCTCGAAAGCTGCGCGGATTCATTTGGCGCGGAGACGAACGAATAATGTCGCCCGAAGATATTTTCCCGCCCGAGGAAAATGTTGGCCATGAACAAATTGAACGACAGGCAAAGGCCGAACTTGCCAAAGAAAACACCCCGATGGAAATAAGGCGTGAAACGCTGGAATACGACCAAATCGATCCGTCGAAAAAATAGCAATAATACTGTGAACGATTTTTTACGATATCAGGCGCAAACATCGCCGCATCCGCTAGGCATGGAAGTTTCGCATGCCGACGGATCTTATATTTACGACACACACAATAACCGATACCTGGATTTTGTCGCAGGTGTTTCGGCGGTCACCCTGGGCCATCGACATCCGCGCGTGAACAAGGCAATTTTAGACCAGCTCGACAAATACTCGCATGTCATGGTGTACGGCGAATACTCGCAAAGTCCGGCGGTGGCGTATTGCAAATTGCTGGCATCGCTTCTACCCGATCCGCTTGAAGTGACCTACTTGGTCAACTCGGGCACCGAAGCAACCGAAGGCGCCTTAAAACTCGCCCGCCGTGTAACCGGTAGAAGCCAGTTTATCTCGTGCCATAACGCGTACCATGGCAATACGATGGGTTCGATGAGCGTCATGGGATTTGAGGAACGCAAGCACCCATTCGGTCCGTTATTGGCGGATGTCGAATTCATCACATTCAACAACGAACACGATTTAGACAAGATCACTGAGAAAACCGCCGGAATTATCCTGGAAAGCATTCAGGGCGGCGCGGGATTCATAGAGCCTGAAAATGGTTTTCTGATGAAAGTTCGCCAGCGCTGCACCCAAGTTGGCGCCATGATGATCATCGACGAAATCCAGCCTGGTTTTGGCCGGACCGGAAAGCTGTTCGGGTTTCAGAATTACGATGTGGTGCCCGATATTGTAATTCTGGGCAAGGGAATGGGCGGTGGCATGCCGGTAGGTGCGTTCTCGGCATCGGCGGCAATGATGGCATTGCTTTCGGATAAACCCAAGCTCGGGCATATCACCACTTTTGGCGGACACCCTGTCATTGCGGCAGCGTGTTTGGCGACTTTGAAGGAAATTACTGAGTCGGACATAATACAACAGACAATAATCAAAGAAAAACTTTTCAGGCGTCTTCTGGTACATCCTTTGATAACCGAGGTGCGCGGCAAAGGGCTGATGCTGGCAGCAATGACGCCCAGTGCTGAGATCACTAACGAGGTGATTCTGAGATGCCAACAAAAAGGACTGATATTATTTTGGTTGCTTTTCGAAGGCCGTGCGATACGAATAACGCCGCCACTGACCATATCGGAAGGTGAAATAACCGAGGGCTGCCAAATCCTGTTACAGGTAATGGACGAAATCCTGGAAGAAACATCCAAAAAAGACTGATGCCCTAGCCCCGATGGAGCCGGCATCCTGACGCAGCGCAGCGGCGGCAGATACAGGCGAGAGCGGGATAGAGCTCCTGTAAAAAATTCAGGAAAGCGTGTAACGAAAATGTCATGATTCTGTTGTTAATTAAATTGTTCACAACAAATGCATTACAAACATCGATCGCGCACCTCATTACCTAACTTTAGTTAGGATAATTTTAAAGAAAAAAGTATGCAATTAAGCAACGAAGAAGAAGACTATAACTTATCCCTGTCGAAATTCGAGTCGATGTTGAAAACCAACAAAGTACTGTTTTTTGATTCTGAGGAATTTGAGGATATCATCCTTCATTACCTCGATACCGGGAAAGCGTCTTTAGCCAAAAAGGCCTTAAAATTAGCACTGGAGCAACATCCGAAATCGACCGGTTTAAAGCTGGTACAGGTAGAGATGTTGATTTACGACGACAAGCTCGACATCGCCGAAAGGCTTTTAAACGAACTTTTTGCCCTCGAACCCAATAATGAAGAGATCTACATTCAGCGGGCAAATATTTTTTCAAAGCGCGACAATCATGAGAAGGCTGTCGACCAACTGAACATAGCACTTAAACTAACCGAAGATTACGCCGATGTCTATAACCTGATTGGCATGGAGTATTTATTCATGGACAATCTCGAACTGGCAAAAGCGAATTTCATTAAATGCCTTGAGGAGGATCCCGAAGATCAGGCTGCCTTGTACAATGTTGTGTATTGTTTCGAGTTCCTTGACCAAAATGAGGCGGCGATTGAATATCTAAACAAATATATCGATGGCAATCCGTATAGTGAAATCGCCTGGCATCAGGTTGGCCGACTGAACTACAGCCTGAAAAATTACGAAGAAGCCTTACGCGCATTCGATTATGCGACTCTTATCGACGATGAATTTTTGGGCGCTTTCATGGAGAAAGCCAAATCACTTGAAAGACTTAAGCGGTATGACGAGGCGATCGAAAGCTATACCCGAACCATTGAGCTCGACGATGCGACACCATTTGCGATGCTTCGGATTGGGAAATGCTACGAGAAACTCGGCAAGAATGTGCTGGCTTTAAAATACTATCACAAAACGGTACACGAAGATCCTTTACTCGACAAAGGCTGGATTGCCATAACCGATTTTTACGTTCGTCAGAAGAATCATCAGAAAGCATTGTTTTATGTCAACAAAGCGATTGCGATCGACAACCAAAACCGATTGTACTGGAAACGGTACGCATCGATCAACAAGGAGATGAACTTTTTCGAGGAAGCCGAATTTGGTTACCGAAAAGCTGTTGAACTTGGCGACTTCCAATTGGATACCTGGTTGTTTTGGGTCGATATACTACAATTTTTAGGCGAATTTGAATCGGCTACCCAAACGTTGTTGCAGGCGACCGAGTACTTCCCGGAATCATACGAAATCGAATATCGATTGGCAGGTTTGTATTTTATGCTGATCGATGATAAAAAAGGTAAATTCCATTTAAGCAACGCATTGCGGCTGAGCCTGAAAAACCAGACACTGCTCAAGGAATTGTTTCCGGTGGTGTGGGAGCGGCGCATGGTTCAGAATATGATCAACAAGTATAATAAAGGTTAAATAATAGCGCTTTAAAACAGGCCGGCTGGTATTACTGGCCGGTTTTTTTTTATGTATGGAAGAATCGAAAAAACATAAATTCGGATTATTGGGCAAAGACATTTCGTACTCGTTTTCGCCCGCTTATTTCCAATCCAAATTTGAGGCATTACATCTCGACGGTTTTACTTATGAATTATTCGATACCGAGAACGTGGCCGATGTGCGTTTGATCGCTTCGGATGAAAACCTTATCGGATTCAACGTTACCATTCCGTATAAAGAATCGGTTATTCCACATTTGGACAAACTTTCAAGGACTGCACGCGAAATAGGAGCTGTGAATACCGTAAAGAAGTTAGCAGACGGCCGATTGAAAGGCTACAATACCGATTGGTACGGATTCCGCAAAGCGTTAAAGCCACTTTTGAAACCTCATCACGAGTCGGCGCTTATACTGGGTACCGGAGGCGCTTCGAAAGCAGTC
>JADKLW010000392.1_pt1 | contig 19046 bp, 15 predicted proteins | sample 8641881 | NCBI WGS metagenome assembly JADKLW01 (sample SAMN16272185, study PRJNA661076) | feces metagenome | isolation source: fecal sample from diarrhoea affected cattle B | host: Bos taurus | place: South Africa: Lokaleng Village, Mahikeng | collected 2019-09 | reverse complement strand
CAATACCACCAATTTCAGCCTTGTTGCCGGGGCGCGGATCGATAATCATAACCGGCTCGGAACCTTTGTGACGCCACGTTTGCATATGCGGTACAATCCGTGGGATCGGGCGGTTTTGCGAGCATCAGCGGGCAGGGGAAAGCGGGCAGCAAATATCTTTGCCGAAAACCAGCAGTTATTTGGAAGTTCGCGGGTATATAATGTAATAGAAAATGGTGGAAACATCTACGGTTTAGATCCCGAGATCGCATGGAACTACGGAGTTAGCTTTATGCAGGGTTTTTATCTTTTCGGAAAAAGTGCCGATGTAACTTTTGATTACTATCGCACCGATTTTCAAAATCAGGCGGTCGTAGATTTGTTTGCAGGTCCGCAGCAGGTATCGTTTTACAACCTCGACGGCAAATCATTTGCAAACAGTATGCAGGTCGAATTCAATTATGAATTGGTACATCATTTAAATTTGCGTACGGCGTACAAGTATTACGATATTCAGTCGGACTACCTTACCGGAAGATATGAACGGCCTTTGCAGGCGAAGCATCGTTTCTTTGCGAATCTCGGATTTGAGACTCACATCAAAGACGGAGGCAAGCAATGGAAATTCGACTATACATTCAACTGGCTTGGGAAACAGCGATTGCCTGACACCTCCTCAAACCCGCTGGCCGACCGGATGGGAGATTATTCGCCATCATTTTCGCTGATGAATGCTCAGGTCACGAGAACTTTTTCCTCGGTGTTTGAGGTATATGCCGGTGCCGAGAACCTCGGGAATTATAAGCAGGAAAAAGCAGTTTTAGGAGGTGATGACCCCTTCGGCCCGACTTTTGACACGTCGGTGGTCTACGCACCGGTTTTCGGTCAGATGTTCTACGCCGGTCTTCGTTTTAAAATCAAATAAATTTAGAAATTATGAAAAATATAGTTGTTATTATCGCGCTATTTTTTGGCTTTGCCGCTACAGCTCAGGAGCAAAAGAATAAAAATGCCAAGTATTCTATAGAAGTTAACGGAAACTGTGATATGTGTAAAAAACGTATTGAAAAGGCAGCTTATTCGGTTGACGGCGTTAAATCGGCGTCTTGGGATGTCGCTTCACACCAATTAACATTGTTGCTGAATGAGACAAAATCTTCACTGCGGGATGTCGAGACTGCGATTGCAAAAGCGGGTCACGATACACCCAATAGGAAAGCGACAGACGAAGTATACAGTAGCCTGCACGGCTGTTGCCAATATCAGAGGGATTAAGGCTTCGGAGCATTTTTCCAGTTAGCCAAATTATCCTTAAAACTGCACTTATAAAATTGCGGTTCAGTTAATTTATTACTAATTTCACGCCCGAAAATTCCTGTATTAACAAACCAAACAGATGAGTGATTTTGACTGGAAAAATTTAATTGATCCGCTATTTTATATTCATTTTGACATCAACGGTGTCAAGATGGGCTTGTATATCGTGCTATTTATCGTATTTGCAGAAACTGGCCTGTTCGCCGGTTTCTTTTTACCCGGTGACAGCTTGCTGTTTCTTGCGGGAATCTATAATAGGGAATTGATTGAGAATGTCATGTTCATCGACAGTTCCCTTTTAAATGTGGTCATTCTTGCTACCGCAGTGGCACTGGCGGGGATTCTAGGTAATACCGTCGGATACTGGTTTGGGTCGAAAAGCGGCTATTACCTGTACAATAAAGAGGATACTTTTTGGTTCAAGAAGAAGTATCTTATCCAATCAAAAGAATTTTTCGAACGACATGGCGGCCGCGCTATTATCTTTGCCCGTTTCTTGCCTATTTTCAGAACATTTGCACCTATTGTCGCCGGTATTGTTTACATGGACAAGAAAAAGTTCATGTTTTATAACATTCTGAGTTCGTTCATCTGGTCGTACAGCTTAATTTTTGCCGGTCATTATCTGTATGGGTTCCTGCTTAGAAACTACGGCATAGATCTGAAGGAACATATCGAGATAATCGTCATATCGTTGGTTGTAATTACGATTTTGCCGGTAATTATAAAATTCAGCAAAAAGGTGAAAGATCAGGTCGAAGAAGTTATCGACCCGAATCATGAAGAAACCAAAGATACCGAGTAAATCATCTGTTGGGAATATCAACCGCTAGCCGATCGGAGTACACTTCGCCGTCACCGTTGATTCCCTCAATCACCAAAATTACTTTGTCCTGATACAGGTTTGGAATCGAAAAATGGAACATACCGTTTTCGTCGGTTGCTACATTGCTGATCCATCCGATGGTGCCGAACTTGGAAAAACTCGGATGTTGCACGTTTGAATAGGGAGGATTCACGTAAGGTTTGTACTGCTGATAGCCGTTTTCAACAACTAAGGATTGCGAATTGACCTTAATCGCACTTTTGGTGGAGCCGTAGCCTTTCTTTGTGTAAATTCGAATAATTCCGTTTGCGCCGATTGATCCTGCCCCGAATCCGCGTCGGTTTATATAGATTTCGTCGATATCACGCAGATTCATGTTCAATAGGAATGACACTTCCGGAACCAATGCGTCATCTATAAAAACAGCGGGTGAATTTGATCCCGAAAAACTTCCTGAATAGTTCCTGACCAATACCACGTTGCCTCCTTCCTGAGAGACATTATATCCGTGGCTGGCGAGCCACGATAGAATATCCCTAAAAGAATCTGCCTCAAGGTCGGTGATTTTATAACCGCGCGCCATATTATTGTTGTGCATCCGCATATATTTTAAGTCCATTTCCTTCGATTTGTCAATCGCATCAACGTTGACATCATCCAGATTGATTGCATCCTGCAACGGAGGCCAATCGGCGTTCAAAGTAATTAACTCCGAATCTGCGCATGTAACCGCATTCGGTTTGAAGGTTTTTAAAAATCTGCCCGGAGGCGAAATTAATCGCGTGTACATGTTCAGCTTCGCATAGCGCTGCTTTGCATCGATGAGTGAGAAATATATGGTAGATGAGTCTACCGCCATCACGTTTTCAAAAATAAATTCATTTTTGGAGTTCAAAGTTGTTGTTTCGTGTAAACCTAGGAGGGGTGATGACATTTGAATAGTTACTTTATCCCGATCGGCCACAGGCGAGTTGATAGTTCCCTTAATGGTTATGCCGCTATCGAACTGGCTTTTAATCTGAGGGGGTCCCGCCATAATCGCATTCCACGGATATTTGGACTTCAAATGCAGGAAAACATTGTCGAGTTCGTAATGTTTCTTCCTGTTGAGGTTCTCGAAATAATACTGGGTATTTTTAACGCCCGAATCAGCGTAACTCTTGAAATAAAAAGAATCATAAATAGTATTATCCGATTTTGAAACGGTATTTTCAGGAAGCACGGATATACTCAAACTGGCTAACCGCAGTGGTGAGTTTCCTCTGAACACGATCGAATCGGTTCGTTGACGCTGTATTTTAACCGCTGCTCCCGTTGGTGTCGAAAACGGTTTGAATATCAACCGCTCTCCGAGTTGGTTCATTTTACTGTCAAATAGCCGGACGGTGTTTACGCCATGAGAAATATACTGGGCGGGAATCGCAATAGTTTGTTCTTTATTGGCCGGGTCTAACTCAAATTCCGCAAACGACACGACGTCGTTCTGATTTATTGCAAAGATATATGGTTGTCCAGGAATCGAACTCAGTGTCCTGTCGTTTGTCCTAATGCTGATGAGCGTCTTGTCGGCCAGGCCATAATTATTGACGTTAAAGGTTATTCCGGTCAAGGTAGGGTGCGGGAGTTCCTCTGTGAATACAATGCCGTTTTTTTCGAATGAAACTTTGTACTTGCCATTTTTGGCATCAATTATATCAAAACGACCGTAGCCCTGCGAGTTGGTGGCGAAGTTGCTTACCTGTAAACCATTGGGATCTTCCACTTTCCCACCGGAAACTTCAATTCCGTGGCCATTGCAATCTGTGATTTTTATACCGATGGTATTGGTGACGCCTTCGAGGAACGTCCCGGTTTCAGGGCGTAGTGATATTTGCAGATCGCGCCAATTTATAGAATTATAATCGGCATATTTTTCATCATTCACGTTTACAATTTTGATGGGATAGACTGCCGATTCATCTTCGGTGAAATTATTCATGAAATTTGTAAACGACTGCACATAATACCTTCCCGATGGCAGTGAATTATCCAAAATTATATAACCTTCAAATAAGCTGTTCTCAGAATATAATAAATGGGATCTAATGATTTTCCCCTCGCTGTCCAATAAATTCACGTGTACATTGGCAGTCGCCGAATGCGGCAAAGCAGATTTCTTCTCGATCACGTATCCCTTTAACCATATATTCTCATTGGTCATGAACAGATCTTTATTCAAATGCAGATGGATATTCTCACGTCCGGATGCGAAATAGTCTTTAAGCGCGGTACCGATTTTTGACTTCACATCGATTTGTGCAGTGGCCGACGACAATACGAAAAAGGTCGCCATCAGAAGCATAGATTTCTTTATCATTTAGGAAGGTTTTTGGCGAATATAAGGTTTTTCACAAAAAAAAAGCTGCGCAAATCACTTTGCGCAGCTTTATAGTCAGTTATTTTTAGATCTTACATCATGCCCGGCATTCCGCCGCCCATTGGTGGCATTCCGCCAGAGTTCTCCTCTTTTATGTCAACTAAAGCACATTCTGTAGTAAGAATCATTCCGGCTACCGATGCTGCATTTTCGAGGGCCACACGGGTAACTTTCTTAGGATCGATGATTCCTGCTGCAAGCATGTCGACATATTCGTCGGTTTTGGCGTTGTAGCCATAATCACCTGAACCTTCAGCAACTTTCGCCACAACTACTGATCCTTCCAAACCAGCATTCTCAACAATTGTTCGTAAAGGTGATTCGATAGCACGTGCAACGATTTGGATTCCTGTCGATTCGTCGGCGTTATCAGGAGAAAGTGCGCTCAGAGCTTGCTTGGCACGTAACAACGCGACGCCACCACCTGCGACAATTCCTTCTTCAACAGCAGCACGAGTTGCGTGCAACGCATCATCGACACGGTCTTTTTTCTCCTTCATTTCTACTTCGGAAGCAGCACCAACATACAATACTGCAACACCGCCGGCAAGTTTGGCAAGGCGTTCCTGAAGTTTTTCGCGGTCATAGTCGGACGTGGTCGATTCCATTTGAGCTTTAATCTGGCTTACGCGGTTCTGGATCATATCCGACTCACCCGCACCGCTCACGATGGTAGTGTTGTCTTTGTCGATCGAAACTCGTTTTGCAGTCCCCAACATTTCAAGAGTAGCATTTTCAAGCGTATAGCCGCGTTCTTCAGAGATAACGGTTCCGCCGGTAAGAATTGCAATATCTTCCAGTAAGGCCTTTCTTCGATCGCCAAAACCTGGTGCTTTTACGGCCGCAATTTTAAGAGCGCCGCGAAGTTTGTTCACTACTAAAGTAGATAACGCTTCACCATCCACGTCTTCGGCGATAATCAAAAGTGGTTTTCCAGATTGTGCAACCGGCTCCAAAACTGGAAGCAATTCTTTTAGGGAAGATACTTTTTTATCGTATAAAAGTATATACGGATTTTCGAGTTCCGCTTCCATTTTATCGGGATTGGTCACGAAATAAGGCGATAAATAACCGCGGTCGAATTGCATTCCTTCAACAACATCCACATAGGTATCAGTTCCTTTGGCTTCTTCGACGGTGATTACGCCTTCTTTTCCAACTTTAGTAAATGCGGTTGCGATCAGTTCACCGATCACTTCGTCATTATTGGCAGAAATCGATGCGATTTGTTTGATTTTTTCCGAATCGGTGCCCACAACTTTAGCCTGCTTGGAAAGATCGGCAACGATAGCTTCGACAGCTTTGTCGATTCCGCGTTTTAGATCCATCGGATTAGCACCTGCCGCAACGTTTTTAAGTCCTTCTTTTACGATTGCCTGAGCCAAAACTGTAGCTGTAGTTGTCCCGTCGCCTGCAAGATCGTTGGTTTTTGAAGCCACTTCTTTAACCATTTGAGCACCCATGTTCTCGAGTGCATCTTTCAATTCAATTTCTTTTGCAACGGTCACACCATCTTTTGTGACGGTTGGTCCTCCAAAAGATTTTCCGATGATTACATTTCGGCCCTTAGGTCCTAAAGTAACTTTTACGGCATTTGCCAATGCATCGACACCGCGTTTCAATCCGTCGCGAGCTTCAATATCAAATTTTATTTCCTTTGCCATCTTAGTTTATTTATAATAGATAATAATGTAGTTTATGAACTCTTAGATTATGGCGAGAATATCGTCTTCGCGCATAATCAAATATTCTTTGCCTTCCAGTTTAAGTTCGGTTCCGGCATATTTACCATATAGAACTGAATCGCCAACTTTAACAGTCATGTCGTGATCCTTTGTCCCGCCTCCAACTGCAACTACAGTTCCTTTCTGAGGTTTTTCTTTTGCCGTATCCGGAATAAAAATTCCTGAAGCTGTCTGAGTTTCTGCCGCCGCTGGCTCTACAAGAACGCGGTCTGAAAGTGGTTGAATGTTTAAGGCCATATTTCTTTTTTATTAATGTTAAAATTTGTGCGCGTTTTTTCAAAAAGTCTGCCAGTTGCACCAACTGACAAATTAGCATAATAAAAAATGCCAGCTTGTCAAAAGCTGGCATTCAATATATGTGATTTTGTTATTGTTGTGGCGCTGCCTCTGCAGGAGCGTCGTTCTGAACAGGTGTAGTTACCGGCGGTTGGGCTGCGGGAGCTGAAGTGGCCGGGGCCGATGAATCGGAATTGAAAATCTTCGAATCAGTGGCATTTGCCGCCGAAGGCAAACTAATACTTGACATTAATATTAGTACAATTAGAATAGTTGCCAGGGTCCATGTGCTTTTATCCAAAAAGTCAGTTGTTTTTTGTACGCCTCCCATCATTTGCGATCCGCCAAGTGTCGATGACAAGCCACCGCCTTTAGGGTTTTGAACCATTATTACAATGATTAAAAGAAAACATACGATAGTTATTAAAACTAAAAAAATCGGAAAGCCCATAATTACCTATTATTATTGTTTTGTTGTAAATGTTTGATGTCCAAAATCCGGTCTGCAAAGAAACTACTTTTTTCCGGATATTTCAAAATTAAAATTTCATACGCCTGAATCGCTTTAGAATACTTCTTTTGCTCCAGATAAACCCGGGCAAGCGTTTCTGTCATCAGGTAGGATTGGTCCGTTTCGCTTATTAATGTGGTTGGTGGAAGCGTTTGTTCCGACTTTAAAGTCGGGATTTTCGGATTTGATTCGATGAATCTGTCAATCAGATAATTTTTTTTTTGCTTGACCTCGTCAATTTGGTTTTCGGTTGGTGATTCCGATTCGATATCGGCCTCCCGCTCAATTGCTTTCAATCGGGAAAGCTGGAGCCATTCTTCAAAAGAATGTTTCTCGCTTTTGGCGAATTCGAGCGGTTTTCCGATCTCCAGATTCTGTTCCTCGGAATTAGTATGCGACTCGATCTGATGGTGAGCAGTCTCCGGTAATGAAGTTGGCGGTTGCGGTTTTGGAATGTCCAGCTCCTCCGAACCCGATTCCTGAATTGATGTCAGAATGGAGAGCTCAAGCGAGTTTAACGGTTTCTTTGGCAGCTCGCCCTGTACAACCTCGCTGCTGGCAACCGGGATATCATGCAGGGCAAGTAATTTTTCTTCGTAAAGTTTGCGTTGAACCGCCGAAAATGAGTCGGATGTAATGAAATCAAAGAGAACGCTTCGATCGGTAGTGTGCGCAGCGGTGATTTTTAAAGCATAATTATATTTGAAACTGTCATCATTGTAAAGCCCCTTGAGTCGCAAAGCCCGCGCACTTTGAAAATAGGGAAATTCGTCAACGATTTTCTCCAAGGCTGCCGTTTGCCTATTGTTGATGGCATCGGGTTTATTCAGTATGAAAGTATAATCGGTTAAGGTCATGAAACGGTTTGTTTGCCGAAATTAAATAAAATATACCAATCTGCGATGATATCTTACCATTTCGCCAGTGAGTCATTAAATATATCCTGGGTGATACGACCAAATATTTCTTCGAGGGCGGTGGTTAATATCGGTCCCACCAGTTGCGCTTCGGCTGGATAATCATAAAAGAACGAAAACCGTTTTTCGAAGTCGTCTTCTTCCTTGTTCCTGTTGGTGAAACGCACCAAGACCGAAATTGTCAATCGGTTTTGCGCCGAACGCTGATCGGCAGTCGCAGTCATCGGCGTGATTCGGTAGTCCACAATTTCGCCTTCATACAGCAAATCGGCACCCGTGTTCACCAAATTCAAATTCGTCTGGTTTTGGATAAGGTCCTGTAACTCCAAGGTGAAGGTCCGTTCAATTCCCGGTTCGATCAACTCGGCATTATTCTGAAAATAATTCACCTGAAAAGTATCGGCATCGATTTTTCCGGTACCGGTAAAATTATATACCGAACAACCACTTAAAGAAAAAGCGGCCAATAGTAACAAAACAAATTTTAGTCTCATAGATATAGGTGCAATTACAAATCGAACTGCTTTATTTTTCGGTATAACGTTCTTTCGGAAATCCCCAATTCATCGGCGGCGGCTTTTCGCTTGCCTTTATTTTTTTCCAATGATTTTTTAATCATCTCGATTTCTTTTTGTTCAAGCCGCAAGGTTTCTTCTACCTCCACCGTCTCGGCATCCAGATAATTGGCAGGCTCTCGGCGATAGTCATCAGTTTGCTGATTTTTCGCCGGTATGAACGACATTTCCGGATCTTCTTCAAAATCTATTTCGCTATCGTTATTCTGACCATAAATTTTGCGAATCAGATTCGGGTTGGTCTCGCGAACTTTCGAAGCGCCGTTCTGCATAAGCTCCAAAGTCAATTTCTTCAGATCGTTCAGATCGCTTTTCATGTCGAAAAGGACCTTGTATAGAATCTCACGCTCGTTGCTGAAATCACTTTCGCTTTTGCTGTTACTGATAACCGACGGCAGACTTGAACCTTCTGCCGGTAAATAGGAAATTAAAGTTTGCGCCGATATTTCACGGTTGGTTTCCAATACCGAAATCTGTTCGGCCACATTGCGCAACTGACGGATGTTCCCACTCCATCGGTATTTTTGCAGCGTTTCAACAGCATTGTCGGCTATCCTTATGGGCGGCATCTTATATTTATGGGCAAAATCGGAAGCAAATTTCCGAAACAACAAATGAATATCGTCCTTTCGTTCTCGAAGCGGCGGCAACATGATATCAACGGTGCTCAATCGGTAGAAAAGATCTTCGCGGAATTTGCCTTTTTGAATCGCGTCAAACATATTGACATTGGTGGCAGCCACAATCCTGACATTGGTTTTTTGAACCTGCGAAGAACCGACTTTAATGAATTCACCGTTCTCAAGCACACGTAAAAGACGGACCTGTGTAGTCAAAGGCAATTCGCCAACTTCATCCAGAAAGATCGTCCCCCCATCGGCGACTTCAAAATAGCCTTCGCGCGTTGAGGTAGCGCCGGTGAACGCACCTTTTTCGTGGCCAAACAGTTCGCTGTCGATTGTGCCTTCGGGAATCGCACCACAGTTGACCGCGATGTATTTTCCGTGCTTTCTATGGGAAAGCGAATGTATTATTTTCGGGATGCTTTCCTTACCAACGCCGCTTTCACCCACGACCAACACTGAAATGTCTGTTGGCGCAACCTGTATAGCTTTTTCGATGGCGCGGTTGAGCTTCGGATCGTTTCCGATAATCTCGAACCGCTGTTTTATTGCTTGTACGCTTTCCATTGGTTGAAAGTTATAATGTTATAAAGTTTAAAGTTTAGCGGAAAGTTGATTTTCCAGTTACAATCCGAAATCTGAAATCTGAACTCTGAACTCTGAAATCTAAACTCTGAAATCTACAATCTGAAATTAATTCATCGCACTATACCCAATTGCCCGTCCAATCAATGTTCCGCTGGTGCAGCTTGTAATGACCACCATTACAAACTCACCGATCTTATAGTCCTCCTTCGGGAAAACGACCGTCAGGTTTTGTGAATTGCGTCCCGAAAGATCATCTTCCGATTTTTTCGAAACCTTATCGATCAAAACTTCCATCGTTTGTCCCACGAATTCCTGCGTGCGGTATAAACTGTGCTGCCGCTGTAAGGCCACAATCTCCTGCAATCGGCGCAACTTTGTTTCCTCGGGTACGTCGTCGGGCATTTTTCGTCCTGCCAATGTTCCCGGGCGTTCGGAATACGCATACATATATCCGAAACTGTATTTCACTTCTTCCATCAACCGCAACGTGTCCTGATGATCATCCTCGGTTTCTGTAGGGAAACCCGCAATCATATCCTGAGTAATCGTACAGTCGGGAAGTATTTGGCGAATCTTATTTATTAAGGTAAGATATTCCTGGCGCGTATGCAGTCGGTTCATCTCTTTTAAAATTCGATCGCTGCCCGATTGTACCGGCAAATGAATGTGTTTACATATATTATGGTATTTAGCCATTACGCGTAATACGCTCTCGTGCATGTCCTGCGGGTTCGAAGTCGAAAACCGGATGCGCATTTTCGGAAACGTTGCTGCGACCGTTTCGAGCAATTGATCAAAGCCGGTTGCAGTCGCTTTTTGCATGTCGGATGCTTTATCGAAATCCTTCTTCAACCCGCCGCCATACCATAAATAGCTGTCGACGTTTTGTCCTAAAAGTGTGACTTCTCTAAATCCGCGATCAGATAAATCCTTAATTTCAGAAATGATGCTTTGCGGTTCGCGGCTTCGTTCGCGACCACGTGTAAACGGCACCACGCAAAATGTACACATGTTGTCACATCCTCGTGTAATCGACACAAAAGCCGATACGCCATTGCTGCCCAATCGCACCGGTGAAATATCGCCGTAAGTCTCATCTTTTGATAAAATCACATTGATCGCATCATTTCCGAGTTCGACTTCGGCAAGCAAATTCGGCAAATCCTTATAAGCGTCGGGGCCAACAACCAAGTCGACTATTTTTTCCTGTTCCAGGAACTGGCTTTTAAGCCGCTCGGCCATGCAGCCTAAAACGCCCACTTTCATCTTCGGATTCACCCGACGTTTTACCGCGTTGTATTTTTCAAGCCGCTTGCGAACTGTTTGCTCGGCTTTGTCACGAATCGAACAGGTGTTCACGAGCACAAGATCGGCTTCTTCGAGAATTTGGGTAGTATTGTATCCGCCATCCGATAGTATCGACGCAACCACTTCGCTGTCGGCAAAATTCATAGCGCAACCATAACTTTCTATAAATAGCTTTTTGGTGTTCTGAGGTTTGTTGTCAAGTACAAGTGTTTCTCCTTGCTTTTCTTCGATCACATTTTCCATAATTGGCGACGGGGAAATTAAGCGCCAAATATACAAACATTCCCATGAATGTGACAAGATGTCAGTTGGAGTTTAACAAAAGTTTCTTCTCGCATTTTTTTTACGGCAGCATTTCGCGCTGTTGTTGCAAGTCCGCGCGCAAAATTAAGTTTTTGCAGTCTGTGAAAGCTTCTATGGTCGCTTCCACAAACTTCAAAAACTATTTATTTTGCGCTGTGGGCTTTGCACGCCATCCCGGCTGCAAGTCTCATCCATTGTCGTACTTCCGCCAAACAAAATCTTAAAAACAATTCCTCAGCTGCACCACGTCTCAGGTATTTTTTGTAATTTTTATATGTTTAAAGTTGTGGACGACAGCAATTTTTAAACAGGGATTTGTCGGCTGCGATTTTTTATTTAAACATAATTTTGACGATATGAAAACATCCATCTATACGATCGCGATTATTTGCTTTTTTAGGTTGGGCACGGCACAGACCGTCGATTCACTGCCGCCAATATCAGCTTCAAAATCATACTCGAACTATTGTAAGGTTATTGGCTGGGAGAGCGGACGAACGCCTAAAGCGCCTCCTGGTTTTACAGTGACAAAGTACGCCGATGGTTTCGAAAACCCGCGTTGGATGTACGTAACACCAAACGGCGATGTTCTGGTCGCGCAAAGCAATTCAAATTACCCGTTATGGAAGAAAATCGGGGCCTGGATCATTGGCGCATCAAAATCCAAGAGCTTTAAGGATAGTGCCGATCGGATTACGTTGCTACGCGATACGAATGGCGACGGAACTCCCGATCAGCGAACCGTCTTTCTCGACAAAGAATTGGATCAGCCTTTCGGTATGCTTGTACTGGATGATTGGTTCTATGTTGCCAATACCAACGGATTGCTTCGGTTTCCATACCGGCCCGGTCAGTTACAGATCACAGGCGCTGCTGAAAAGGTCGCCGACTTACCAGCCGGAAAAATCAATCAGCATTGGACAAGAAATATAATCGCAAATCCTGACGGCACAAAAATTTATGTCGCCGTCGGTAGCGGTTCAAACTACGGTGAGAAAGGGCCCGATCCCGAATTTATGAAAGCAAGTATACTCGAGGTTAATCCGGATGGCTCCGCCTTAAAAGTATTCGCAGCCGGTTTGCGCAATCCGGTGGGGATGGACTGGAATCCGGTTTCGGGTGAATTATGGACTGCTGTCAATGAGCGCGACGGACTCGGCAATGACTTGGTGCCGGATTACATGACCAGTGTACGCAAAAATGGGTTTTATGGTTGGCCTTACGTGTATTTTGGCCAGAATAAAGATCCCAGAGTCGATTGGACGCCGCTAGCTCAAATCGAAAAAACACTTATACCGGATGTGGATTTAGGTTCGCATACCGCATCACTCGGTCTTACATTTTATACAAGCGAATCGTTTCCCGAGAAATATCGCAACGGTGCCTTTGTAGTGCAGCACGGCTCCTGGAACAGGCAGGTTTTGTCGGGTTACAAAGTGGTATTCGTGCCGTTTGCCAATGGCCGGCCGGCGGGTGAACCTGAAGATTTTCTGACGGGTTTTATTGTTGACCTGCAGAATGATGAGGTTTATGGCCGGCCGGTTGGCGCCGCCCTGCTTCCCGACGGGTCAATGCTCATTACAGACGATGTGACCAATACGATCTGGCGGGTTAGTTGGGGCAGATAATTGTGCAGTAATTCCCATTTCCCGACCTAAATTGAATTTTATTAATTTATCGTCGGTATTAAAAGTGATAGTCGATTTACTTACTTTCCAACGACGTTTCGAACGGATTACCGACCTGTTCCGCTCTACTGGTCAAGAAATAAAAAGGGCTGTTTTAAAAAATTCCCATACTTTTGCCAAACTCGTCCCAGCCCTAAGGCGCAGGATGTGTGAAAAAATCAACACATGGCAAAGAATTTAGTAATAGTAGAGTCGCCCGCAAAGGCAAAAACAATAGAGAAGTTTCTCGGATCCGATTATCAGGTCGAGTCGAGTTACGGTCACATCGCCGATTTACCGTCGAAAGAAATAGGAGTGGATGTCGAAAACGGTTTCAAACCAAAATACGAAGTATCACCTGATAAAAAAGCGCTTGTAACAAAACTGCGCGGCCTTGCAAAAAAAGCCGATATGGTTTGGCTAGCAAGTGATGAGGATCGCGAAGGGGAAGCAATATCGTGGCATCTTTCGGAAGAATTAAAACTCGACGCCAACAAAACTAAACGGATTGTTTTTCACGAAATCACCAAGGGAGCAATTCTGAAAGCAATCGAAAATCCGCGCGGTATCAATTACGATCTGGTCAACGCGCAACAGGCACGCCGGGTTTTGGACCGGTTGGTTGGATATGAATTATCGCCTGTTCTTTGGCGAAAGGTAAAAGGCGGATTGTCGGCCGGTCGCGTGCAATCGGTCGCAGTGCGGTTGATCGTCGAGCGAGAAAAGGAAATTCAGGAGTTCAATCCCGTCGCTTCGTATTCGGTTACAGCCGAGTTCGCTACGGAAGACGGAAAAACGGTAAAAGCGAAACTTCCCAAAAACTTCAGTACTAAAAAAGAAGCGCAGGACTTCCTTCAGCGAAATATTGGATCTATCTATAAGGTATCGGATCTCGAAACCAAACCAACTAAGAAGTCTCCTGCTGCGCCATTTACAACATCCACCTTGCAACAGGAAGCCGCCCGGAAATTATATCTTCCGGTGGGAATCACTATGCAACTTGCACAGCGGTTATATGAAGCCGGACTTATCACCTACATGCGAACCGACAGCGTCAATTTATCGAATGACGCCATGAATGCGGCCAAGGATGAAATTATCCGGTCATACGGAAAAGAGTTTTCACATCCGCGAACTTTTGCTACAAAAAGCAAAGGCGCGCAGGAAGCACACGAGGCCATCCGGCCTACAGACATGTCACGTCATTCGGTGAACATCGACCGCGATCAGGCCCGATTGTATGATTTGATCTGGAAACGTACGTTGGCTTCGCAGATGAGCGATGCAAAACTTGAAAGGACCAATGTTAAAATCTCGGCGAATAATCATAGCGACCTCTTTTCGGCCACCGGCGAAGTATTGCTTTTCGAAGGTTTTTTGAAAGTGTATCTCGAAGGGCATGATGACGACGATGAAGAACAGGAAGGAATGTTGCCGGCATTAAAAGTCAACGAAAAGCTAAACAGCAATTATATTTTGGCAACCGAGCGATATTCCCGACCGGCGTCGCGCTATACCGAGGCATCGTTGGTGAAAAAGCTCGAGGAACTTGGCATAGGCCGACCGTCGACTTATGCTCCTACTATTTCGACAATCATCAATAGAAATTACGTAGAGAAAGGCAATCTCGAAGGGCAGGAGCGAAGCTATACACAGCTAAGCCTGAAATCGGGGAAAGTGGCCGAAAAATTATTGAAAGAGAATACCGGATCGGATAAAGGGAAGTTGGTGCCAACGGATATCGGGACTATCGTAACCGATTTTTTGGTGAAGAACTTTGGAAGTATATTGGATTATAATTTCACCGCTAAAGTAGAACAGGATTTTGATGAGATAGCCGAAGGAAATGTCAACTGGGCTACGATGATGAAGGAATTTTATGACAAATTTCATCCAAACGTCAAAGATGTGGAGGAAAACGCCGAACGCGAAAGCGGCGAGCGCATATTGGGTACGCATCCGAAGTCGGGAAAAACTGTACTTGTTCGTTTGGGTAAATTCGGACCTATGGCCCAAATCGGCGATGCCGATGATGACGAAAAGCAATTCGCAAGTTTGATGTCAGATCAAAACATTGGTACTATATCGCTCGAAGATGCGTTGAACTTATTCTTATTGCCAAAAAGTCTGGGCGCTTATAAAGGAGAGGAAGTCGAGGTCAACAATGGTCGTTTCGGACCGTATGTCCGACACGGGAAAACTTTTATTTCATTGCCGCGTGGTGAAGATCCTATGGAGGTGACGCTTGTTCGCGCACAGGAACTTATAGATGAAAAGGCTAAAGCCGATGCGCCAATTGCTACCTATAAAGGAGAACCGGTACAAAAGGGTGTGGGTCGCTTCGGACCGTTCATTAAATGGAACGGTATTTTTATCAATGTCAGCAAGAAATACAATTTTGACAATCTTTCCCAGGGCGATGTAGAGTCGTTGATCGAGGATAAATTGCAGAAAGACATTGATAAGGTGATTCATAACTGGGAAGAAGAAGGTATTCGGGTAGAGAAGGCGCGTTGGGGCCGGTCGGTCATTTGTAAAGGAAAGATCAAAATTGAATTGAACAAAGACTTTGACGCTGCCGCCTTAACATTGGACCAGGCCAAAGAAATGATTGAGAAGAAGGCCCCGGCCAAGAAAACCGCTGCAAAGAAAGCACCGGCAAAAAAGACAGCCGCGAAAAAATCTACCGCAAAAAAGACTGTAAAAAAGAAGTAATATATGGAGTATGATTTTTTATCACCCGTCGACGCATCGCTTGTACAATTCGGCAGGCAATTATCAGGTCAGCATTTTGGGAGTAAAATAATTATGCATACTGATTCTGATTTCCCAAATCTGGATCAGATTAATATCGCCATAATAGGAGTAACTGAGAATCGGGGAACCGGTTCCGGTTGGGCGCAATCGGACTTGTCGGCAATTCGCAAGGAATTATATTCATTATTTCCGGGGAATTGGGATTTATCGGTTGCCGATTTGGGAGATATTATTCCGGGCGAATCGGTTGGCGATACGTATTTTGCAGTTCGCGGAGTCGTTGCTGCTTTGGTGAAGCGAAAAGTCCTACCCATAGTTATCGGCGGATCCCAGGATTTAACATATGCCATCTACAGAGCTTATGATTCGCTTGAACAGATGGTGAATCTGGTCGCCATCGACAGCAAATTCGATTTAGGGAAGGATGATGATACGATTTCGGCCGGTTCTTACCTGAGTAAGATCGTGCTTGAAGAGCCTAATAATCTGTTCAATTTCAGTAATCTCGGATTTCAAACATACTATAATTCGCAGGAAGAAATCGACCTGATCGAAAAGTTGTTTTTCGACGCATATCGACTGGGTGAGATCAGCAGCAATATTTCCCTTGCCGAACCTGTGCTAAGGGATGCTGACATTGTGAGTGTTGATTTAACATCAATTAAGTCTTCGGATTCAGCTAATAATGTTATATTTACTCCTAATGGTTTCGACGGCAAGGAGATTTGTGCGTTGGCGCGATACGCAGGGATAAGCGACAGGGTTTCGGTTTTGGGGGTTTTTAATCACAACAGCACTAAATCGGAAGCAGTATTGATTGCTCAGATAGTTTGGTATTTTATAGAAGGTTACCATTATCGTTCGAACGAATATCCCTTTAGCAACAAAGAACAGTATTTGAAATATATAGTTCCGCTTGAAGATCATCAATTAATTTTTTATAAAAGCAATAGGTCAGACAGATGGTGGATTGAAATTCCATTTATTTCACCAGGTAATAATAAATTAAAAAGAAACACGTTATTACCGTGTTCGTATGAAGAATATCTTTCAGCCACAAATCAGGAATTGCCCGAAAGATGGTGGAAAGCCCAACGTAAAAATATACTGTTATAGGTGATTTATTATCAATGACGAAGTAGTAATACGTAAGAGAATATTTACTTTTAACGGTTAAAATGGCATTTTGTCGATGAATTATAGCATTTTATCGACAAAATTATTTTTTAATTTAAATATTAATTTTACTTTTGGTGCCTGGTTGAATTTTAGGAACAATAAATTGTTTTTTTGAAAAATAATAGATACGTTTACGGCCTTTAAAATTAGAATACATTACAAACTCATACTTTATGAAGAAAATCGTTGCACTTACAGCAATTTTTGCTCTTTTAACCAGTTGCGGTCGCTCAGGTGACAAAGGTGAATTGGTGGGGGTAAAAGGGAAAAAATGGCATCCAGAGAAGCCTTACGGAATGACTTTGATTCCGGGTGGGGCCTTTATTATGGGTAAATCCGACGACGATTTAGCAAACGTTCAGGATGCGCCAACGAAAACAGTTACGGTTCGTTCCTTTTATATGGATGAGACCGAGATTACCAACAGTGAATACCAACAATTTGTGGAATGGGTGAAAGACTCGACGATCCGCGTTCGACTGGCGATCCTGGCCGATGAAATTGGTGGTGGTACTACAGCTGCTGCAGGCGGTGGTGGTGGAGGCCGGAACGCGGGCAGTATTGCCGATTTCGCCTTTAACGATGCTGATCCGACGACGATGACCCCTTACGATAAGTACATGTATGAGAACTATTATAGTATAGGTACCGACGAAGATCCATATGCCGGAAGAAGGCTGAACCGAAAAGTTGACCTTATCACCGATACTTCCAAATATCCGGATGAGTATTATACTGAGGTGATGGACACCATGTATTTGCCTTTGTCGGAATCATTCAATGGCTTGCGTACTATCGATGTCAGCAAATTGAAATTCCGTTATTCGTGGATGGATATACAGGCTGCTGCTAAAGCTAAGGTTGGAAAGCGCAGTGACTTCATTCGCACCGAACAAACCCTTATTTATCCTGATACAACAACATGGATTAAGGATTTTGCTTATTCGTACAATGAGCCAATGCACAACGATTACTTTTGGCATCAGGCCTATGGAGAATATCCAGTGGTGGGAGTTAACTGGAAACAGGCGAAAGCGTTTTGTGCGTGGAGGACATTATATAAGAATGCTTATATCAAATCAAAGAAGAAAGGTCGTAACCTGATCAATTCTTTCAGATTGCCTACCGAGGCCGAGTGGGAATATTCGGCGCGTGGAGGTCTCGAATCAGCTACGTATCCTTGGGGAGGTCCTTACTCTAAAAACGATCGCGGTTGTTTCATGGCTAACTTTAAGCCTAACAGAGGTGATTATGCTGCCGATCAGGCTTTATACACGGTCGAGGCGAAATCATACGAGCCGAATGGTTACAACCTGTACAATATGTCAGGAAATGTGGCTGAATGGACTGATTCTTCTTACGATGCTGCTGCCTACGAGTATGTTTCATCAATGAACCCTAATGTTGGGGATCTGAAAAATATGCGAAAAGTGGTTCGCGGCGGGTCTTGGAAAGATGTAGCCTACTATCTTCAGGTTGGTACCCGTAACTTTGAATATGCAGATACTGCGCGGAGCTATATTGGTTTCCGAACTGTTCAGGATTACATGGGACTTGATGTCACAGGAAATGTAGCCCCAAGACGCTAATACCACTCTTTGTATTTAACCAACTATTTATATTAACTTAACTAAACTAAAATTTTTATGGCATTATTAAGCAAAAAAGCAATGAACTTCGCTTACGGTATGGGAGCGGCAGTAGTTATTATCGGTGCACTTTTCAAGTTGATGCACTGGCCGGGAGCAAGCGCGATGTTGATCATCGGTCTTGGAACTGAAGCTTTAATTTTCGGTCTGTCTGCATTCGATCCTGTTGATAAGGAGCTTGACTGGTCGCTTGTTTATCCAGAATTGGCTGACGGTGAAGCTAGAGAAAAAGGAATGAAAAAAGAATCTCCTACAGAAGCACAAGGTTTATTGTCGCAGAAACTTGACAACATGTTGAAAGAAGCAAAAATTGACGGTGAATTAATGGCGAGTTTAGGACATAGCATCAAAAATTTCGAATCGGCTGCAAAAGGAATTGCTCCTACCGTAGACTCGATAGCTTCCACTAA
>JADKLW010000391.1_pt1 | contig 19068 bp, 18 predicted proteins | sample 8641881 | NCBI WGS metagenome assembly JADKLW01 (sample SAMN16272185, study PRJNA661076) | feces metagenome | isolation source: fecal sample from diarrhoea affected cattle B | host: Bos taurus | place: South Africa: Lokaleng Village, Mahikeng | collected 2019-09 | reverse complement strand
GAAAATGGCCGTTGAGGTGGCCAATGCGGCTCATGTCAAACTCGCCCTGGATCACGATATTGATGTTTTATGGATAGGAGCGCGGACGACGGTAAATCCGTTTGCGGTTCAGGAAATTGCCGACGCTTTGCAGGGCAGCGACAAGATCGTACTGATTAAAAATCCGGTAAACCCCGATTTGTCATTGTGGATTGGCGGAATCGAACGTATCTATAATGCCGGGATAAAAAAAATAGGAGCTGTGCATCGTGGTTTTTCTACCTATGAAAAGACGAAATACCGGAATATCCCCGAATGGCAGATCGCGATTGAATTGCAGGCGAGATTCCCGCATCTGCCGTTGATTTGTGATCCGTCGCATATTACCGGAAAGCGCGAAATGATTGCGGAAGTATCGCAGCAGGCGCTGGATTTGAATTACGACGGATTGATGATAGAAACGCATATCGATCCTGAAAATGCGTGGAGTGATGCGCGGCAACAGGTTACACCCGATGCGCTGAAAGCGGTGATCGACAGTTTGATAGTTCGGAATGAGTCGGATGCTGATGTGGATTTTGTCAGGAAACTGGCGAAATTCCGGATCCAAATTGACGCTTTTGATACCAAGCTTATCGAGGTCTTGGGCGACAGGATGCAGGTATCGGAAAAGATCGGCGCACTGAAAAAAGAGAGTAATGTGGCTATATTGCAGAAAAAGCGTTGGCTCGAAATCCAGCAGAAGATGATATCGGAAGGTCTTTTAAAAGATCTGGACGAGGAATTTATTTTGAAGGTTTTCAAGGCGATCCACGAAGAGAGTATTTTGCGACAGAGCAGAGTTTTGAATGCAAACAAAAATATTGCGAAATGATTTGCGATTTAAAATAAAAGAATGACGGGACAGGTTTATAAATCGACGGGCAGTTGGTACACGGTGAGAGGTGATGATGGAGAATTCATCGAATGCCGCATGAAGGGTAAGTTTCGGCTGAAAGGGATAAAAAGCACCAACCCAATCGCTGTGGGTGATATCGTCGATTATGAGCTGGAAGAAACATCGGATAAGACCACGGGAACGATTCATAAGATTCATGAGCGAAAGAATTACATAGTCAGGAAATCGGTTAACCTTTCTAAACAGATGCATATCATCGCATCGAATATCGACCGGGTTTTCTTGTTAGTGACAATTGATAATCCGCCTACGACCACGAGTTTCATCGATCGGTTTTTAGTCACTGCCGAGGCATACGGAATCGAAGCGATTATTGTGTTTAACAAGATCGACACGCTGACCGAGACTACTTTAGACGAACAGTTGTATTTGCAGCATATTTATCAGGGGATCGGATATCAGTGCCTGCGCGTTTCATCGACCGAAACCAAAGGAATCGACCAACTTAAAGAACTGATGGTCGGAAAAGTGTCGATGTTTTCAGGACATTCCGGCGTCGGGAAATCGACTTTGGTCAACGCACTCGAGCCGTCATTGCATTTAAAGACTACCGTAATATCGGAGCAAAGCAAGCAGGGACAACATACTACTACATTTGCCGAAATGTACGATTTGGCATTTGGCGCAAAGATCATCGATACACCGGGAATTAAAGGTTTTGGGATCGTCGATATGGAGAAAGAAGAAATCAGCGGCTACTTCCCCGAATTTTTCGAAAGACAGGACCAATGTAAGTTCAACAACTGCATGCACAAAGAGGAACCTGACTGTGCCGTAAAAAAAGCCCTTGAAAATGACGAGATCGCATGGTCGCGCTACCGTAGTTACCTTCAGATATTGGAAGGCGATGAAGAACAGCATTATCGCACCGACATTTATAATGACGACCGCATCGAGAGCGATCAGAACCGAAACCAGAAATAATGAGGGTTGTCATCCAACGCGTTTCGGAAGCATCGGTGATTGCCGACGGAATTAAAACTGCCGAAATAGGTTTGGGTCTAATGATACTGCTTGGAATCGAGCAAAATGATACCGAAGACGATATTTCATGGCTGGTTGCAAAAATAATCGGGTTGCGAATTTTCGATGATTCTGCCGGAGTTATGAATCTTCCGATCACAGAAATTGGTGGGGACATTATTGTTGTAAGCCAGTTTACGTTGCATGCTTCTACAAAAAAGGGCAATCGCCCGTCCTACATTCGCGCAGCAAAACCCGAAATCGCCGTGGTGTTATATGAACGGTTTGTTGACGAGCTCACATTCGCTTTGCAAAAGCCAATCGGGACAGGCATTTTTGGAGCTGATATGAAAGTCGCCTTAGTTAATGACGGTCCGGTGACAATTGTAATTGATACTAAAAATCGCGAGTGATTGTTAAGGATTTCTTAAATATTTTTATATTTTTGGCGAAACCCTTTTTCGCATGCGAGCCATTTTAATCCTACTATTTGCTGTATCTCATATTTCGGCACAAGACTTCTCCATAGCCGCAATTCCGCCAGCACTGCTCGAAAATGCCAATGCAGTGGTACGAAGTGAAAATGTGTTGGTAGAAATATCGTCGCGGCGATCGATCGCAATCACTACACAACGTGTCGTTTCGGTCTTAAATGAATATGGTATGAAGCATATTCAGGCTATCGAGGGACGAAATGTACGATCTATTGGTGCTACCGTTTATGATGCCAACGGAAAACTGCTTAAAAAATACAAACGGAAGGATTTTAAAGTTCAAAGTTATTCAGAAGGGTCATTCATAACCGATCAGGTGCTGACCTACCTCGAATTTACTCCCACATCCTATCCATTTACCATTGTTTACGAAAGTACCACGGGTGATTCCAACACGGCATTCATTCCGTCATGGCGTCCGGTTACAATGCCTTTTTTAAGTATTGAAAAGGCTGATTGCACAGTTAATTACCACCCGGCTTTAGGTTTTAAATTTAAAGAAGAAAATTTTGAAGGTTATTCAATTAACCGGGAAGATGGAGACAACTCAGTCAAATATACCGCAACCAATATAGAGGCGGTGAAGGCCGAAGATTATGCACCGTCGGTCGCCGCAACGAGTCCGGTGGTTTTATTCGGCCTCGAAAACTTCCACTTGGAAGGTGTCGATGGCGATGCCACATCGTGGGAAAGTTTTAGCACATGGAATTATAACAATCTGCTTGCGGGCACTGATGAGTTGACTGATGAAACTGTTGCGAAGATAAAATCATTGGTCGGAGTTGAAAAAGACCCAATTGCGATTGCAAGAATTATCTACCAATATGTTCAGGATAGAACCCGCTATGTAAGCATCCAACTCGGAATTGGCGGGTGGAAACCAATGAAAGCAAAAGATGTCGACAGGCTCGGTTATGGTGATTGCAAGGCGTTGACCAATTATACGCGTGCCCTGTTGAAAGCCGTTGGCGTTGAATCGTATTATTCAATTGTTTGGGCTGATGATCGGCGAGACCTGACGGCCGATTTCGTATCATTACAGGGGAATCACGTAATACTTGCGATTCCGGTTGGCGACAGTTATGTTTGGCTCGAATGTACGAGTCAGACGATTCCATTTGGGTTTTTAGGCCGGTTTACCGACGATCGCCTCGTCCTGCCCGTAAAACTGGCAGGAGGAAAACTGGTAAGAACATCGCAATACCTGGGGCGCGACAATAGTCAGATGTCTACAGGTACATATTCCATCGACGGAGACGGCGGACTCCTCGGGAATTTAGAGATCCGCACCAAAGGCGTTCAATATGACACAAGGTTGCCTCTGGAGCGAAAATCGGCTACCGACCAGAAACAGTACTACCAAAAGTATTTCCGATTCAACAACTTCGAATTATTGGCTTCATCGTTAACCAATGATAAGTTAAAGAGTGAGTTTGTCGAGAATGTCAACTTATCGGCCGCCAATTACGCAAGCCGTTCTGGGAACAGGCTGATGTTTGCCGTCAACGCTTTCAATCAGTATTCCAACGTACCGGTTCGTTACCGATCGCGCAAAAGTGCTGTCGAGATTTCCCGCGGATTTTATGATTATGACGAAATAACCATAAATATACCGCCGGGTTTCAGTATTGAATCGGCGCCACAGACGATTAAAGTGAATGATAAGTTCGGAGAATATCAAGCCGAATTCGTGATGGTAAACTCCACGCAAGTCCTTTATAAACGCAGTCTGCTTATGAACCCGGGGATTTACAGCAGCGCCGAATACGATAATTTCCGAAAATTTAGCGAAGACATCGCACGCGCCGAGAATTCAAAAATGGTAATAGTAAAAAATTGATAGTATGAAATTAGTTGTTTTTTTATTTTTCTTTACAATCGGTGCCATGGCGCAGGATTATCGCATGGGAAAAGTGTCGAAAGCAGAATTGGAAGAAAAAATGCATCCTTCCGACACATCGGCGCCGGCAGCCGTTCTTTATAAAAAGTCGGATGTTTATTTTACGGTCAATAATGAAGGTTACTGGAACGTGGTAACCGAAACTGAGATGCGAATCAAAATTTATAAGAAGGAAGGTTATAAATATGGCAATTTCGAAAAAATGTACTGGGCGGGATCGCATAGCGACCGGTTGGTTTTTTCAAATGACGCTTCCTACAATCTCGTTGACGGGAAAATTGTGAAGACCCGCGTGAAAGGCGAGAGTGAGTTTAGCGAGAAAAAGGCTAAGAACGTAAAATCGAAAAAACTTACTTTTCCCGATGTGAAAGAAGGAACGATCATCGAGTTCAAATATACTCACACCACGTATAATACTATAGAGCTGGCCGACTATTACTTTCAGGAGGAAATACCCGTAAATTTCGCCTATTACCGGATGGCTACTCCCGATCCTTTCGATTACAATCGGACGCTCACCGGATATTTACAGCCCATGCGCAGCGATGAAACGATTAATCATACCGGTGGTTCATATAAAGAGCATCGTGTGACTTTCAAAGTAAACGATGCTCCCGCATTAAAGGATGAGGATTACGTCAATAATATAAATAATTACCGGTCGTGTATCAAACATGAACTCGCATCTAAGACGGCATCCAACGGAGCTGTTGAGAATTTTGCAACCAACTGGGAAGCGGTGAGCAAGAAAATCTACGACAATGATGATTTCGGACGCGAGTTGGAAAAAACTAATTATTTTGAAGAAGATCTAACGCCAGTGTTGCAAGGCAAAAACCTTCCCGAGGAAAAAATCAAAGCTATATTCGAATTCGTACGTGACCGGATGGCATGGAACGAATATACAGGTTATTCATGCGAGGATGGCGTCAAGACCGCCTATAAAAATCGAACGGGGAATGTTGCCGATATCAATTTGATGCTTACGGCAATGCTTCGGTATGCAGGCGTGAAAGCAAATCCGATTCTGGTTAGTACCCGCTCGCACGGTATTGCCATGTTTCCAAGCCGAACTGGATTTAATTACGTGATCGCCGGTGTAGAAACCGATAAAGACGTAATTTTACTCGATGCGACAAGTAAGAATTCGCAGCCTAATATTTTGCCTGCCCGAGCGTTAAACTGGATGGGAAGGATTATCAGAGCCGACGGGACCACCGCCACGGTCGATTTGATGCCCAAATCAAATTCTCTTGAGCAGATCAATCTGATGGCGACCATAGAACCAACAGGCGTAGTGAATGGACAATTGAAGGATATTTATCACGATCATAATGCGTTCGCGTTTCGGGAGAATTACCTCGGTATCAAGACCGAAAATTATTTGGAGCGTCTGGAAACTAAGTATAAAGGATTGGAAATCGACGACTATAAACTTTCCAATGGAAGTGATTTGGAAAAGCCCGTTAGCGAAACGTATTCATTCACACATAATAACCTGACAGAGATTATCGGCGACCGAATGTATTTTTCACCTCTGCTGTTTTTTGTCGTTAATAAAAATCCTTTTACGCAGGAAAAGCGAGAGTATCCGGTGGATTTTGTTTTTCCGCATCAGGATAAATATGTAATAAGCATAACCATACCGGAAGGTTACATGATTGAGTCGGTACCCAAACCTGCCCAAATTACAATGGAGGAAAATATAGGTACCTTTAAGTACAATATAACCTCGGTCGGCAATCAGGTGCAACTCGCAGTGATTTATGAAATCAACTATCCAATTGTGGGCAGTAATTATTATACTACGTTGAAAACCTTCTTTGCGCAGATGATCGAAAAGCAGAAAGAAAAAATCGTACTTAAAAAAGCCTAATGGATATCAAAAACGCGCAAACCGACGTCGATAATTGGATAAAAGCACATGGCGTCCGATATTTTAACGAACTCACCAACATGGCCCAACTTACCGAGGAAGTTGGCGAGGTTGCCCGCATTATCGCGCGCCGTTATGGCGAGCAGTCGGAAAAAGAAAGTGATAAAGACAAAGATCTTGGCGAAGAACTCGCCGATGTGATGTTTGTAGTATTATGCCTGGCGAACCAAACCGGTGTCGATTTACAGGCAGCTTTCGACAAAAAACTCGAACTTAAGACCAAGCGGGACCATGATCGGCATCACGGCAATGAAAAACTCAGGTAATTCCGAACTTTCCAATGGATGTCAAATTACATAAATCGGTTTTAAAATCTGGAGAAGTGATAAAGGTTCCGGGTTCTAAATCGGAAACCAACCGGCTGCTGATATTGAAAGCGCAGTTTCCGGAAATTTATTTGATAAATCCGTCCAATTCAGACGACAGCGTATCCATGGACGCTGCCCTGAAAAGTCATGAAAACCGCATTAATATCGGCCACGCAGGAACAACAATGCGTTTCCTGACGGCATGGTTTGCATCCCAAGAAAACCGGACAGTCATTCTCGACGGCTCAAAACGAATGCGCGAACGACCGATAGGAATATTGGTGGACGCCTTGCGGCAGTTGGGTGCGAAAATAGAATATCTCGAAAACGAAAGCTTTCCGCCAATCAAAATTTCGGGAACAAAGATTTCGGAAACAAATGTTGTGCTTGATGCCGACATCAGCAGTCAGTATATTTCGGCGCTGCTGTTGATTTCGCCCACACTTGCCAATGGAATCCAAATCGAACTCCGCGGTCAGATCACTTCACGTCCTTACATCGAAATGACACTGGCGTTGCTGAGCGATGTGGGAATGCCAACATCTTTTGCAGGTAATCGGATAAGTGTTGGTCGGCGGCCAACTTCAAGTAAAGAAGTGGAGTTTGAAATTGAATCCGATTGGTCGTCGGCGTCATATTATTATTCGATTATTGCTCTTTCGCCGCTGGGCACTCATATTTCTTTGCAAAGTTTCAAAACAAACAGTCGCCAGGGTGATAGGGTTTTGGAAAGCGTCTATCGAAAATTTGGCGTCACTACTACTTTCGGCAGAAATTCAATAGAACTTACAAAAAGCGAATTACACGATGACTTTTGTGAATTTGACTTGACGGGCTCACCTGATATTGCACAGACAGTGGCGGTGACCTGCGTCGGACTTGGAGCTGATTGCAATCTGACGGGATTGCATACCTTGAAGATAAAAGAAACCGACCGACTGATCGCTTTGCAGAACGAATTAACCAAATTTGGAGCGACTGTTTCAGTATCCGATGATTCGCTTTCAGTGAAATCCCCTGCCGATCTTAAACATAACGTAGTAGTTGAAACGTATGGCGACCACAGAATGGCGATGGCATTTGCGCCGCTTGCATTGAAAGTTCCGCTACAAGTACGCGATTCGGCTGTGGTAAGTAAATCGTATCGGTCGTACTGGGAACATTTGTCACAGATCGGATTTAAATTGGAAACACTTGCATAAAGGCCATAATCCGGGTGATTTGTTAAAATAAAGCACAAAACGCTTGACATTGCCTCTCTTACGATAGTATATTTGCAGCCGCGGCTAAAAAGGGTGTCCTTGAGCCTAACTTCAAAACTCCACTATGAAATTATCGCATTTCCAATTTAACTTACCGAAAGAACTTTTAGCAGAATACCCGGCCGATAATAGGGATGAATCACGCCTTATGGTTGTTGACCGTAAGAAAAAAACTATCGAACATCGAATGTTCAAGGATGTCATCGAATATTTTGACGATGGCGATGTGATGATTCTGAACAACACAAAAGTTTTCCCGGCAAGGTTATACGGAAATAAGGAAAAAACCGGAGCGCGGATTGAAGTTTTCCTGCTTAGGGAACTAAATGCAGAACAACGCCTGTGGGATGTATTGGTCGATCCGGCGCGGAAAATAAGGATCGGAAATAAACTGTATTTCGGCGACGACGATTCGCTTGTTGCTGAGGTAATCGACAACACAACATCCAGAGGACGTACGCTGCGTTTCCTATATGATGGTTCGTACGACGAATTCAGGAATAAATTAACTGAACTGGGTGAAACTCCAATTCCGAAATATATCAATCGCGAGGTGAATGAAGATGACGCCGAACGATATCAGACAATATATGCTAAAGAGGAAGGTGCTGTCGCTGCGCCAACGGCCGGACTGCATTTTTCGAAGCATTTATTGAAACGCCTGGAAATTAAAGGAGTTCAATTTGCCGAAGTAACGCTACATGTCGGTTTAGGAACTTTTAATCCTGTCGAGGTGGAAGATTTGTCGAAACACAAAATGGATTCCGAAGAATTGCGCATTACCCAGGAAGCGTGTGATATAGTGAATTCGGCCAAGGTGAAGAAGAAACGTGTGTGTGCTGTCGGAACCACATCAATGCGTGCAATCGAAAGCTCTGTATCTTCCGCCAGAACACTCAACCCGTTTGATGGCTGGACCAACAAGTTCATATTCCCGCCACATGAATTTAGTATTGCCGACTGTATGATTACAAATTTCCACACGCCCAAATCAACTTTGCTAATGATGATATCGGCCTTTGCCGGTCATGATTTGATGAAGAAAGCCTATGAAGAGGCGATAAAGGAAGAATACAAGTTTTACTCTTATGGCGATGCAATGCTGATCATCTAAGATAAATATAGTATCCAAAAGGTCCCTTCAGGTTTGAAACTTTGAAGGGACTTTTTTTTAGTCGACCATGTAAACGAGCTTCACCGTCACATTGGCCGTCTTTTTCTTGGCAGCGGTATTAAACGATCCGCCCCAGGAGTAATCTTCCGAAGAGTTTTGCGCAATTATCTGAAATACGCCTAAATCAGATTTCTTGAGATCGCCTAATCCGGAATTGGCGTTTTCCGCAATGCTTTTAGCCCTATTATGGGCATCTTTAGTAGCTTCGGCAATCATCTCGATTTTTAATTCGGCTAATTTGGTATAATAATATTCTGGCGGATAGGAGTAAAATTCGACACCCGAATTGATCAGCTCCGTAACTTCACGAGAAATTTTTTCAAGTTTGTCAACTTCTTTGGATTCAATCTGTACGTTTTGGGTGAGCGTGAAACCACTGAATATCTGCTGTCTCATATTCCCATTATCATCATACTGATATTGATAATCCTTGCTGATCTGAACAGCTGAAAAAACCACTTCTTGTTCGCCGACGCCTTTCGAGGATAAATAATTTTTGATGATCGCCCGGTCACTGTCCAATGCGGCATAGGCATCTTTAAGTACGTAGCTCTTTTTCGAAAACGAACCTCGCCACACGATCAAATCAGATACGAAATCCTTACTGCCCAAGCCGGTTACGCTTATGGTGTCGTCGTTGCGATTCCTGTTTCGAAAAGCATCTGATAACAAATATGCAGATACTACCACCGCTAAAGCTATAATTGCCACTGAAATTACATTCCTCATAATTGACACTATTTGCCATAAATATATGATAATTTGGGGTATTCGCCTCACCAAGGAATTCTTTATTTTTTCCTATTTTTACGGAACTTAAAATTGTACGGATGACTTTTGAAAATACACGGGAATTTGCACTCGAACTCGACAGCCACGATCCTTTGGCAAAATATCAGCAAGAATTTATTTTTCCAGAAATAAAGGGTAAGAAGGCTATTTATTTCACCGGAAATTCGCTGGGTTTGCAGCCGAAACGCACCAAAGAATATGTTGATGAGGTTATGACCGATTGGGCTAAGCTGGCGGTCGAAGGTCACTTTGTAGCCGACAAGCCCTGGTGGGATTACCATGAGCGGTTCGCCAATCCGCTGAGCTCAGTGGTTGGTGCATTACCGTCGGAAGTGACCGTCATGAATACGCTTACCGTCAACTTGCATTTGATGATGGTGTCGTTTTATCGGCCGACGCCAAAAAAATACAAAATCATTTGTGAGTCGAAAGCTTTTCCAAGCGATCAATACATGTTGCAAAGCCAGGTTTGTTTTCACGGCTATAAACCCGAAGACGCCATTGTGGAAATCCAGCGGCGTGAAGGCGAGCACAACATTCGCCTGGAAGATGTTTTGGCCAAAATCGATGAAGTCGGTGACGAGCTTGCATTGGTATTATTGGGTGGCGTAAACTATTACACAGGCCAGGTTTTCGACATCAAAACTATTACAGAAGCCGGTCACAAGGTTGGCGCTTACGTAGGCTGGGATCTGGCGCACGCAGCGGGAAATATTAAGCTTGAACTGCATGATTGGAACGTCGATTTTGCAGCATGGTGCAGTTATAAATATATGAATTCGGGTCCTGGAAATGTTTCTGGCTGTTTTATTCATGAAATGCATCACGAAGATACCGACTTGCACAGATTCGCTGGCTGGTGGGGCCATAACAAAGAACGCCGATTCATGATGGAACCGCAATTCGATCCTTGCAAGGGTGCCAATGGTTGGCAGATAAGTAATTTACCCGTACTATCCATGGCTCCGTATTTGGCATCAGTAATGATGTTTGATGAGGTTGGAATGGATGCGCTGATCGCCAAACGGGATCAGATAACGGCGTATCTTGATTATGTGTTGAAAGAGATCGATTTGGAAGTCAGCAGTACATTTGAAATTATTACGCCAGCCGAAAACGAGCGCGCCTGTCAGTTATCGGTTTTCCTGCATGGCGAAGGTCGGCCGCTTTTTGATTATTTATTGGAACACGGCATAGTTACCGACTGGCGTGAGCCGAATGTCATCAGACTGGCACCAGTTCCGCTTTATACTTCATATCTCGACATTTACGAATTCGGCCAAATTTTGAAGGACGGAATCAATAATAAATAAGTTTACTTTTCATGACCAAGCAACAAATTATCGATTCATTCGACCCGTCACAGCCAGGCCTTGCCGATGGCAATATTTTCGGATTGCCATTTACAGCCGATCAAAGCGAAGTTGTAGTGATACCCGTGCCCTGGGAAGTTACCGTCAGTTATGGCGCGGGCGCCTCCCAAGGCCCTGACGCAATCCTGAATGCTTCATTTCAAGTCGATTTACATCATCAGGAGTATCCCGAACTATGGAAACAGGGCATCTATCTCGATACGAATGTGGTTACCGATGAATGGCTGACCGAAGGACAGCGGTTAAAAGAAATGGCGCAGCCCATTATAAAAGCTCTCGAAAACGGTGAAATTGTCGGTTCGGGTCATCCGCTTGATAACGACCGGAATTATATCAACGCGATGTGCCGTAAACTGCATGACGCTGTAAAGCAACAGACGCTGCATTGGATTTCAAAAGACAAGAAAGTTGCGCTGCTTGGTGGTGATCACAGTACGCCGCTGGGTTATTACGAAGCTTTGGCCGAAACATACGGTGAGTTTGGGATCTTACATCTGGATGCCCATATGGATTTGCGAATCGCTTATGAAGGTTTTACCTACTCGCATGCATCTATCATGTATAACGCATTAAAATTGCCGCAGATTACAAAAATAGTGTCAGTCGGAATTAGGGATTTCTGTAAAGAAGAGGTCGATGTAGTACAAGAGCATGCTGGTCGTGTGGTGGTTAATACGGATGCTGACCTAAAAGCACAAACTTTTGAAGGCAAAACCTGGAAGCAACAGTGCGATAGGTTTATTGATGCATTGCCGGAAAAGGTAGTAGTGAGTTTCGATATCGACGGACTCTATCCGTGGTATTGCCCTAATACAGGAACTCCGGTGCCGGGTGGCATTTCATTTGAAGAAGCGGCGTATCTGATTTCAAAATTAGCTGACAGCAACAAGAAAATCATCGGGTTCGATCTTGTGGAGGTCGCCCCGGGAGATGATGACTGGGATGGGAACGTAGGAGCCCGCATGTTATACCACATGTGCGGCGCGCTCGCCAAAAATAGCGGCTTACACACTGGTAATAAGCTGCGATTCTAAAATTAAAAATCCCCTGTTTTTGCAGGGGATTTTTATTATTCTTAAGGACGGCTTCCTGTCGCTAATCGGTATAGGATTCCGATTACTGCAAGAACCAATAAAATATGTATTAGATTTCCGACAGCTTCGCCGAAAGCAAAGTATCCAATAGCCCATCCGATAAGTAAGATGACAACGATTAACCAGATTAAATCTCTCATAATGGTGTTATTTTTAAGAAGTTATAAAATGAAATTACAATTTAATGATTAAAAATTTAGGCAACTTATGTTAAATTTAACATTAACTGATTGGGTATTGTAAACTTTGATTACTTCGAAAATAGTGCCGTATCGCGGCGAAGGTGATGGGCGAAGGCAAATCAAACTAAGGAAGGTGCCGCTACATATCTATAATAATTCCCTAATTTTGTCGAAATTAATTTCTGATGCAGAAACCTCTTCGTATTGCAATTGTCGGTTCAGGTCTGGTGGGATCGCTTTTGGGAATCTATCTCCGCAAAGCTGGGCATTCGGTTGAGATTTACGATCGAAGCCAGGATATAAGAACCGTAAAGTTCTCTGGTCGGTCAATTAATCTCGCCATGTCCCCACGAGGCTGGAAAGCCCTGGATGCGGTAGGTATTGGCGATGCGATTCGGTCGATTGCATTGCCAATGGACAAACGGGCAATTCATCTGAAGGATTCCGTCGCCGAACAACATTACGGTCAGGAAGGCGAAACCATCGATTCGCTGTCCCGAGGTATGTTGAACAGAAGAATGGTAGATCTTGCGGAAGAAGCCGGTGTGATCTTTCACTTCGAGCAAAAGGTCTGGGATGTGACCCTGGCCGACGCTACACTGCATATTGGCGAAACCGAGCGAGGTGAATGGTCGGAGGTGAAGCACGATATCGTTTTTGGGGCTGATGGTGCATTCTCCCGCATTCGGCACCGTATGCAACGACAAAGTATGTTTAACTATTCACAAGATTTCCTGGAAACGGGTTACAAGGAACTGAACATTCCGGCCAATCCTGACGGCAGCCATAAATTGGATCCCTCATCCTTTCATATTTGGCCCCGAGGCGAATATATGTTGATTGCACTTCCTAATTTGGATGGCAGTTTTACCTGTACGCTTTTTATGCCGTTTGATGGTGAGAATTCTTTTGCGGCACTCACTGATCGGGCGAAAGTCGAAGCATTTTTCAGAGAAAATCTACCGGATACTGTCGATGTGATCCCCAATCTGGTACACGACTTCTTTACAAACCCGACGAGTACACTGGTTACCATGAAGTGCTATCCTTGGACATATTCCGATAAAGTGGCGTTAATCGGTGATGCCTGCCATGCAATTGTACCTTTTTATGGTCAGGGCATGAATGCAGGATTTGAAGATATTTCGGTATTGAATGAGCTGATGCAGCAGTATGGCGATGACTGGAAGACTATTTTTTCAGAATATCAGTCGCAGCGAAAGCCAAATGCCGACGCCATTGCCGAATTGTCTTACCGCAATTTTTTAGAGATGAGCTCCAAAACCGCCGATCCGCAGTTTCTGCTGCGAAAGAAAATCGAAAAATGGTTCGCCGACCGGCATCCCTCCATGTGGGAACCATTATATAGCAGGGTTACTTTTAGCCACCGACCGTATGCTGAAGCTCTGGCAATCGGTGACCGTCAAAAAATAATTATGGACGATATTATGATGATTCCCAATATCGAGCGGGTGTGGGATTCTGAAATGATTGAGAAAAGAATACTGCAGGAACTTCAGGATAATTAGTCCTTCTGCGCATTATGACGCACAACTGGAATATTATCAACCTTTTTATTGGCCGCCGTAAGCAGTACACGCAACGTGCTGTCGTTATTGAAATAACTGTACGCCCAGGTGATGAATATCGAAAGTTTGTTTTTCACACTTAAGATCAACATCAAATGCACAAACATCCATAGAAACCAAGCAAATCTCCCCTGAAAACTGAATTTGGGCAAGTCGACAACTGCTTTTCTTTTCCCAACCGTAGCCATTGAGCCTTTATCGTGATACTCAAATTCGGTCTGAGGTTTAGTATCAAGAATAAGTTTCAGGTTTTTTGCCAATACTTTCGCCTGTTCAATTGCAACACTCGCGACCTGAGGATGCCCTTTCGGGTAAGCCGGCGTTTCCATATAGGCAATATCGCCAATAGCATATACATCGCGTAATCCCAATAACTCATTATGACGGCTCACGAGCAATCTATTACCTCTTGTAATACATTCTTCGGGGATTCCGGGTAATTTGTTGCCAGCGATACCTGCGGCCCAAATAACGTTCCGCGCTTCAATAGTGTTGCCGTTCTGAAGAGTAACCGTCTTGCCATCGTAATTACTCACAATCGTTTCGGTCATTACCACAACGCCCAGTTCCTCGAGATAATGCCGGGACATTTTTCGCGATTCGTCACTCATCGGACTCAACACATGCGGCGAACCTTCAAGAAGGTATACAGTAAGTTTGCTAAAATCTTTATCTGGATAATCGCGGGGAAGTATGTTTTTCTTCATTTCGGCGAGTGCTCCTGCCAGTTCGACGCCGGTGGGACCGCCGCCAACGACCACAAAGTTCATCATGGCCTGCAAATGTTCAGGTGATGCGATGAGTGCATCTTCGAATGTTTGAAGGATGCGGTTGCGAAGTTGGATAGCTTCGGGAACCGATTTCATTGGGAAAGTACAACTTTCGATATGTGGGTTTCCGAAATAGTTCGTGGTGCAGCCAAAGGAGATGACCAAGTAATCATAGTCAAAATCAGCTATGGAAGTTTTTATGGTTTTATTGTTGGTATCCACGCTCAAAACATCGGCGATCCGAATTCGCACATTTTTGGAATGTTGGAAAACTTTCCGCAGAGGAAAAGAAATGCTGGCGGGCTCCAGCCTTGCGGTGGCTACCTGATACATTAATGGTTGGAACTGGTGATAGTTATTTTTATCGATTAACAGCACATCGTAGCGCGAATTTTCAAGATCCTGCGCTAACCGCAAGCCGGCAAATCCGGCCCCAACAATTACAACCTTCTTTCGACTCTTCATATTTAGGAGATTTTAGAGAAGTAAATTTACCATTTTGACTTCGGTAAAAAGATTATGTTAACGTTTCGTAAAGAAATCGGGAATGCTAAATATTATATTTAGGAATGAACAACTTTTCAGCATAAACTGCTAAGACAGCGCCGGGTAATTTAAGCTGATTTTTAGTGAATTATAAAATGTTAATTTTTTTCGGCGTTGCCTGAAAAATTAGGGTGTTCCGCAAGATTAAATAAATGCTAATAAAACTGAAAAAAGTTTTTTTATTTGAAGTAAAAAATTAAATTTGCTCCTATTCAAAATTTTTACCATTAAGTAGTATCTATCAAATTAAAAAAAATTAAAATTTAAAGAAATGGCAAACGTTACAAAAGAAAGTAGTTCAAACGGGGGTAATATTTTTTCTATTATTGCTATTGTGGGCTGTTTATTGATCGGATTTTTGATCCGAAATTTCATATTGGGTGATCCGTCCAACTTTGAAGGCGGCGATCCCGCAAATCACCCACTACCGGGGAATTACCTTGGAATGGTATATAAAGGAGGAAATGTAGTTCCGATTCTTATGGGTCTACTGCTTATGGTAATCGTGTTTTCAATCGAGCGTTTTTTCGTCATCACTAAAGCGGCAGGTAAAGGCAACCTTGATAAATTCATGAAGAAGATTCAGGTTAGCGTAAATAATGGTGATATTGACGGAGCTATCGCGGCGTGCGATTCTCAAAAGGGTTCTGTTGCCAACGCTATCAAAGCTGCATTGGTTAAATATCAGGAAGTTAAAAAGGAAGGTTTTGACAGCGAGAGCGCATCTGAAACCATCCAGAAGGAAATCGAAGAGGCTACATCATTGGAAATGCCAATGCTTGAGAAAAACATGACGATATTGTCATCATTAGTATCATTAGGTACTCTTGTGGGTCTATTGGGAACAGTATTGGGTATGATCACCGCTTTTGGTGCACTTGCAACAACCGGTACTCCAGATCAGGCAGCTCTAGCTAATGGTATTTCTGAGGCACTTATCAACACTGCCACCGGTATCTTAACTTCAGTTCTTGCTATTATAGCTTACAATTACTTTACTTCGAAAATCGATACTCTTACTTACGCTATCGATGAGGCTGGTTCTACAATAATCGGCACTTACCGACGTTTTAAAGGTAGCTTGAGAAACTAAATAAATTCGATGTCGGCCCGCAAAGGCCGGCATTTTATAACATAAAAATATATAATGGCAAAAGTAAAAATGTCTAAGAAAATGACGGCAATAGATATGACCGCGATGTGTGATGTCGCGTTCTTATTGCTAACATTCTTTATATTGACAGCTACTGCACGGCAGCCTGAACCTTTGCCGGTCGACACTCCCGCGTCAACGGTCCAGACAAAGCTTCCAGAGAGCGATCTTGCGACGATTACCGTAGGAGACGGAAAAGTGTTTTTTGGTGTCTCAGGTCAAAATGTACGAAAACGCACATTGGAGATGATGAGCGAAAAATACGGTATAACGTTCACTGAAGATGAGAAACAGAGATTCGCATTGATGGAGTCGTTTGGCGTACCGATTGAAAGTCTTAACAGCATTATCGCAATGAGCAGCGCCGACAGGATTGCCGCAAATCAACCGGGAATTCCAAAAGACTCTACTAATAATCAACTGGGAGATTGGGTACGAAATGCCCGATTGGCAACCATTGAGATAGCCGACACCGAACTAAAGGTTGCTATTAAGGGAGATGCAAAAGAGGAATATCCAGCCATTAAACGCATAATGGATATTTTACAAGATCAGAAAATTAATAGTTTTAATCTTGTCACTGGTTTGCGAGGCGATGAATTTTAATTTAAAACAAACTTACAGATGGCTCAATTAGATACCGGCGGCGGCGAAAGTAAAAAAGGCGGAAAAGTCAGAAGTAAAAAGCAGAATTCAACGGTCGATTTGACCGCAATGGTTGATTTGGCTTTTCTATTGATTACTTTCTTTATGCTTACGACTTCGCTTTCCAAACCTCAGTCGATGAATTTGGGATTGCCGGATAAAAATGAAGATACTACTAAAGATGATGACATTAAAGTCGATGAAAATCGGACGATGACACTACTTTTAGGTGACAACAATAAGTTGATGTATTATATGGGAATCATGAATACTCCCATGGCACCAAAAGAGATAGCATATGGCAAATCCGGTATTCGTGCCGAGTTGCTATCGCAAAAAGAAAAGGTGGTGAATTATACAGGAACTTCTGAAAAAGGGTTGATAGTTATAATAAAACCGAGCCCTAAATCAAACTACCGCAATCTGGTTGATGCGCTCGATGAGATGGCGATAGTGGATGTACCTACGTACGCGATTGTCGATATCACCCCGCCTGAAGCGGAAATTATTGACGGTACGCCGGCAGAACCTGCTACAGCAGAGTAACCTTAAATTCTCACAACATGAAATTAGATATATTAAAAGGACAATGGCTCGATATTGTTTTTGAGAATCGCAATAAGTACTACGGTGCTTATGAACTTCGAAAAAACAATCCGAAAACGACTATGAAGTCGCTTGCGATTGGCGCTGCTGTGTTTGCTTTTTTAGTAAGCATTCCCATGCTAGCGCGGTTAGTGCCCGATAAAAAGGAGGATGCAGTGGTGCTCGATCAGAAGATCACGACCGTAAAACTTCCGCCAAAAAAGGAGATCGAAATCCCTAAAGATCTTCCGCCACCGCCACCGCCACCTCCGCGTCAAGATCAGAAGAAATTTGTTAAGCCTGTAGTGGCCAAAGCTGAGGAAGTGGTCGAGGAGCCACCTAAGATTAAAGAGCTGGTTGATAAAAAAATTGGTTCTGAAGACATCAAAGGAGATCCCGATGCGAAACTTACAATTGAACCTGTAGGTACGGGTCCTAAGGATATTGACGACGATAACACCATTTATAATACCGCGGGAATCGAAGTTAAACCTGATTTCCCAGGTGGTATTCAGAAGTTCTACAATTATATTTCCAACAACTTCCGTTTCGAGGAAGAAGGTGTTAGTGGAAGGGTAATCGTTACTTTCGTAGTCGAAAAAGACGGATCGCTCACTGACATCAAAGTTGTTCGGGATATCGGATTTGGTTCGGGGGCAGAAGCCATTCGCGTATTGAAGAAATCACCGCGATGGATACCAGGTGAACAGAACGGTAAAAAGGTTAGGGTACTCTATTCCTTGCCAATTTCCATTCAGGCGCCACGATAATGATTAAACCTAAGACTGATAATCAACAAAAGAAATCGCCACAACAGCGGTTTCTTTTCGTTATAGGTGCACTCTTTTTTGTTCTATATCTTGCTATGGGATTGACTGTCATTTTTTGGGATGACTTTCCCATAAGGATGGAGACTCCATATAGAATCGCATTAGGAGTGATTCTTATAGTGTATGCAGGATTTCGCTTTTTCCGCATGTTAAAATGAAAAACTATGAGCTACATTCGTTTGCTTTTATTGATTATTGTTCTAGTAGGTTGCGATAATAAAAAGGCCAAAGACGGCGAAACTATTTTGAAAGGAAAGACTTCCATTATAGTCGATGAATCATTATTGCCGATCATTCAGGACCAGATAATGGTATTCGAGGGTGATTACGATGCCAAAATAACCGCGACACCGAGATCCGAGAAGGAAGCGATTCGAGCATTTTCATCAGATACAGCCAAAATAGTTATACTAGCCAGGGATCTTACCGCGCAGGAATTGAAACTTTTTAACCAGAAAGCCATTAATCCTGTACGTACTAAATTTGCCACCGATGCTATCGTTTTCATAGCCAATAAGCAAAGTCGTGATTCGGT
>JADKLW010000390.1_pt1 | contig 19087 bp, 21 predicted proteins | sample 8641881 | NCBI WGS metagenome assembly JADKLW01 (sample SAMN16272185, study PRJNA661076) | feces metagenome | isolation source: fecal sample from diarrhoea affected cattle B | host: Bos taurus | place: South Africa: Lokaleng Village, Mahikeng | collected 2019-09 | reverse complement strand
TCGCTGACCAAGTACATGGGCGGCCACGGCACCAGCATCGGCGGCATCGTGGTGGACTCCGGCAAGTTCCCCTGGGCCGAGAACAAGGAGCGCTTCGCGCTGCTCAACACGCCGGATGTGTCCTACCACGGCGTCACCTATACCGAAGCCTTCGGCCCGGCGGCCTTTATTGGCCGCTGCCGCGTGGTGCCGCTGCGCAACATGGGCGCGGCGCTGTCGCCGTTCAACGCCTTCCTGATCCTGCAGGGTCTGGAAACCCTGGCACTGCGCATGGAGCGCCACTGCGAGAACGCATTGAAAGTCGCCGGCTATCTGCAGCAGCATCCGCAAGTCGAATGGGTCAGGTACGCCGGTCTGGCGGATCATCCCGAGCATGCACTGGCGCAGCGTTACACCGGCGGCAAGCCCGCCTCGATCCTGTCCTTCGGCATCAAGGGCGGCTTCGATGCCGGCGCGCGCTTTATCGATGCACTCAATCTGGTGGTGCGTCTGGTGAACATCGGCGATGCCAAGTCGCTGGCCTGCCATCCGGCTTCGACCACGCATCGCCAGCTCAACGATGAAGAGCTGGAAAAGGCCGGCGTGCCTCGTGACATGGTGCGGCTGTCCGTCGGTATCGAGCATATCGACGACATTCTCGCCGACCTGTCCCAAGCGCTGGACGCCTCGAAGGGCTGATCGACTGCTGGAAGGACTCCGACGGCACGGAGGAGTCCTTCCAGCGGCAACATCCTGCTCAACACGACACGACCTTGAGATTCACTCGCCTGCCGCCATCTACAGCAGACGTCTTACCGGAGCACGCCCATGACCGATTCGCTCGTCGTCCCCTGCGCGCACTGCGCCGGGCTCAACCGCATACCCACGGACCGCCTCGGCCAACAACCACGCTGCGGGCGCTGCAAGACCGAAGTACTGCTGGCGAAGCCCTTCGACGTCAACCAGAGCAATTTCACGCAACAGATAAAAGGCGATCTTCCGCTGTTGCTGGATGTCTGGGCCAGTTGGTGCGGCCCTTGCCGCAGCTTCGCCCCGACCTTTGAGCAGGCTGCTGCTCAACTCCTGGGTCGTTGCCGGCTGGCCAAGCTGGACAGCGAGGCCAACCAGCAGCTTTCCGGCCAGCTGGGCATCCGCTCGATACCCAGCCTGATCCTGTTCAGAGATGGCCGTGAAGTGGCACGCCAGAACGGCGCAATGCCACTGCCACAGCTGCTGGCCTGGATCGCGCAGCATGGTATCTGAGGCTCCCCCGCCAAAAAGCGCCAACAAGGCACCGATTCAAATAGAAAGTTCCACCAGACGGCCCACCTCCCATCCGCAGCGTTTGCCTCGCGGGGATAGCGAACGGATAATGCCCGCACTTTTATGCTGCATTTACCAACAGTCGCCATTCATGGACCGATACGCCAATAACAAGAACTGCCGAGGCACTGGGTATCTACCGTGATTCAATTCGATATCGATCAATGGCAGGCCTGGGCTCCGGGTCTGGCCAGTATTGACGATTGGGCGATCTGGGCTCGCGACCCGCGTTGCCCCGAAAACGACCACGAGCCGGACGTCAGCTTTCTACCGGCCATGCAGCGTCGCCGTCTGAGCCGCCTGGCGCGCATGGCGTTCGCGGTCGCCACGCCGCTGGCGCAAGACCAACCACCGATGCCTCTGGTGTACGCCTCGCGCCACGGTGAAACACCGCGCACCTTCGCCATTCTCAACGATCTCGCGCGCAAAGAAGCCCTTTCCCCCACGCAGTTCAGCCTTTCGGTTCACAACGCCATCATCGGCCTGTGGTCGATCCAGCAGGGCGACAACAGCGAAATGACCGCGCTGGCCGCCGAAGGCGACGGGCTGGAACACGCCATCCTCGAAGCCGGCCTGCTGCTGGCCGAAGGTGCGCCCTCGGTGCTGGTGGTGGTCGCCGAAGACCAGCCACCCGCCGCCTACAAACCCTGGATCGACGATGTCGACTTTCCCTATGCCGTGGCGCTGCGTCTTACGCCCGGCCAGCGCTGGCGGCTGAGCCTCGAAGCCGACCATGCAGCACACTCGCCCACCCGCTGGCCCCACGCCCTGGAACTGATCCGCATGCTGATCGACCAGCAGCCCCTCCGTCAGCATCAATGGAAGACACGTCGATGGACCTGGCAGCAGACACGCTGAACAATCGCCCCAGCCCGCCCTGGTTGTGGCGACTGATCGCCACCGGCCTGTCCTTCATGCTGTTCGGCCTTGGCGGGCTCGTGCTGCGGCTGATCGTGTTCCCCCTGCTCGCCCTGCTGCCCGGCGACGCCACGCGCCATCGCCTGCGCGCGCGCCAGACCATCAGCCGGCTGTTCTGGCTGTTCGTCCAGTTCATGTATCGCAGCGGCGTGCTGACCTACCAGGTGGAGGGGGTCGAACGCCTGGGCCACCCCGGCCAGTTGGTGATCGCCAATCACCCTTCGCTGATCGATGTGGTGGTGCTGATTTCGCTGATCCGCGACGCCAACTGCGTGGTCAAGCAAAGCCTCTGGGACAATCCCTTTACCCGTGGCCCGATCCGCGCTGCGCAATACATCAGCAACAACGGCAGCGCAGAGATGCTCGACGAAGCCGCCGGGGCGCTGCAGCAGGGCCAGACGCTGATCATCTTCCCCGAAGGCACCCGCACCACGCCGGGCCAGGCGCCGCAGTTTCACCGGGGCGCTGCCGCCATCGCCCTGCGTGGCGCGCAGCGGGTTACACCTGTGGTGATCAGCGTGACGCCGACGACCCTGACCAAGGCCGAGCCCTGGTACCGCATTCCGTCACGGCGATTTCATTTTCACTTGCGGGTCGGCGATGATATCGACCCACAGACATTCGCCAGCCGAGGCCCCCTGCCAATCGCCTCGCGGCAACTCAACGACCATCTGCACCGACACTTCATAAAGGAGCTCGCACTCGATGAGCCAACTACAGCTTGAAATCAAGCACCTGATCATTGATGCCCTGGGTCTGGAAGACCTCACACCGGATGACATCGCCGCCGACCAGCCGCTGTTCGGCGAAGGCCTCGGCCTGGACTCGGTAGATGCACTGGAGCTGGGCCTGGCCATCCAGAAGCGCTTCGGCATCAAGATCGACGCCGACGCCAAGGACACCCGTAAGCACTTCGCCAGCGTCGATAGCCTGGCTGACTATGTCAGCGCCAGCCGCGCCGTCGCCTGAGGAGGTCATCACGTGAACAGCCGCAATGATATTTTCCTGACCCTGCGCGATGCGCTGGTCGAACTCTTCGAGCTGGAGCCCGAGCGCATCAGCCTGGAATCCAACCTGTATCAGGATCTGGAAATCGACAGCATCGATGCCGTTGATCTGATCGACCATATCAAGCGCCAGACCGGCAAGAAGATCGCCGCCGAGGAATTCAAATCGGTGCGCACCGTCGGCGATGTGGTCGAAGCAGTCTATCGACTGATGAATCCGCAAACGGCCTGAGCCCTGCCCTCGGCATACCCACGCAGCGCTGATCGAGCGGTGCGTGATGACAGGCGCCAGTCGAATCGGAAGATGCGATGCAAGCAACCCCTGCAACAGGCAAGGCCAACACCCGCCGGCTGCTTGGCTTCGGCCTGTTGCTGGTTGGTCTCGCCTATCCGTTCATCGTCTATCTGGGCATGGAGCGGCTGTCACCGCAGCTGTTCGCCGCGTTGCTCGGCACGCTCTGGCTGGCACGTGCACTCAGCGGTCGACAGGACCCGCTGAGCTACACCGTCACGATTGCCGCCTTGCTGTTCTGCCTGGCGCTGGCCCTGACCGACAGCAGCGCCCTGCTGCTGGGCTATCCGATTCTGATCAATCTGGCGCTGCTCGGCCTGTTCGCCGGCAGCCTCTGCTCCGGCATGCCGATCATCGAACGCCTGGCACGTCTACAGGAACCCGAACTGCCACCCGCCGCCGTGCGCTATACGCGCAAAGTGACTTGGGTGTGGGTGGGTTTCTTCACAGTCAACGCAAGCATCGCCACCGGCCTTGCACTCTGGGCGCCGCTGGCCTGGTGGACCCTGTATACCGGGCTGATCGCCTATCTGCTGATGGGGTTGCTGTTCGCCGGTGAATGGCTGGTCCGCCAGCGCGTAAGGAAAGCGACATGAACTGGATTGCCCTGGAACAACTGCTCAACCAGACGCCGAACGAGCGCCCGGTCACGCTGCAACCGGCGCTCGATCATGCCGGGCTGCGCCTGCAGGCTCTGCGCCTGGCGGCGGGCTTGCAGGCCCGCGGCGTTCGCCGTATCGCGGTGCATCTTGAAGATGCCGCCGAGCTGGCTGTCGCCCTGCTGGGCGCCTGGCGTGCCGGCGTGACGGTGCTGTTGCCCGCCGATCTGCAACCCTCCAGCCGTGCGCGCCTGCAAGACCAGGCTGAACTCTGGCTGACCGACCGCGAAGGCGATATTCGCCTGGACGAGCTTTTCGCCGAACCGCTCGACGGCGCCGCACTGGACCTCGAACAGTGCCGCCTGGTGCTCTGCACCAGCGGCTCCAGTGGCGAGCCCAAGCTGATCGACAAGCGCCTGCGCCAGCTTGCGAACGAAACGCAGATCCTCGAAGCGCAATGGGGCGCCGAGCTGGGCGAGGCCTGCATCATCGGCAGCGTGGTGGCGCAGCACATCTACGGTCTGCTGTTCCGCGTGCTCTGGCCGCTGTGCGCCGGGCGCGTGTTTCTGCGCCGCGCCCTGCCGTTTCCCGAGGATATCCAGCTGGCCAGCCGCGCCCAGGCACAGTTCTGCTGGGTCGCCAGCCCGGCGCTGCTCAAGCGCATGGGCGACAACCTCGACTGGCCAGCGCTGCGCAGCGTACGCCGGGTGTTTTCCTCCGGCGGCCCCCTGCCCGCCGAAGCCGCGACGCGTCTGCAGCAGCATCTGGGCCAGGCCCCGACGGAAATCTACGGCAGCTCTGAGACCGGCGGCATTGCCTGGCGCCAGGGCGGCACGCTCTGGCAGCCTTTCGCCGGCGTCGAACTGGGCCAGGACGAACAGGCCGCACTGCGCATCGCCTCACCCTGCCTGCCCTCCGGCCATGTCGAGCAGACCGCCGATGCCGCACGCATCGAGGCCGATGGCCGCTTCGAGTTGCTGGGCCGGCTGGACCGCATCGTCAAGCTGGAAGAAAAACGCATCTCCCTGCCCATGCTGGAAAAGGCGCTGGCCGAACATCCCTTCGTCAGTGAAGCGCGCTTTGCCGTGATCGAGGAAAGCCGCGCCTACCTGGCCGCCCTGGTTGCACTCAGCGACGACGGCCTGCATGCCCTGCGCAATGGTGGCCGGCGCACGCTGACCGATACGCTGCGCAAGCACCTGGCCGCGCACTGCGAAGCACTGGCGCTGCCGCGCCGCTGGCGACTGGTGCGGCAACTGCCATGCAATGCCCAGGGCAAGCTGCCCCAGGCGCAGCTCGACGCCCTGCTGCAGGCACCGCGCACCCTGCAACCGGAACGCCTGGGCGTCACCGGCAGCGATGGCGAATGGCAACTGGAACTTGAGATTCCGGCGGATCTGGCCCATTTCAGCGGTCATTTCCCGCAGACGCCGGTACTGCCCGGCGTGGTGCAGATCGACTGGGCCATGAGCCTGGCCCGTGAACTTATCGACGGTCTGCCGCCATGCTTTCGCGGCATGGAGGTGCTCAAGTTCCAACAACTGGCCCGTCCCGGCGACCGCCTGCAACTGACGCTGCGCTTCGACCAGGAACGCAGCAAACTGCATTTCACCTACCGCAACGGCGAGGCCGCCTGCTCGTCGGGCCGCATTCTGCTGGGACAACCGACATGAGCAGCCTCACCCCGCCGGCACAGCAGCCCGCCGTGCAACAGCACCAGCTGGCGCTGCCCATCGAGGATGAATTCAGGCCCTGCGCCGTGGTGCCGGTGTACAACCACGAACGCAGCCTGCCGCAGGTCGTCGCTGCACTGCTTGCCGAGGAGTTGCCGTGCATTCTGGTCGATGATGCCTCCAGCACCGGTGCCGCACGGGTGATCGACGAACTGGCCGAGCATCCCTCCGTGCATCGAGTGCGTCACGACCATAACCAGGGCAAGGGCGCGGCAGTCACCAGCGGCCTGCGGGAAGCCGCGCGACTGGGTTTCACTCACGCCCTGCAGGTGGATGCCGACGGCCAGCACGACCTTACCGGTCTGGGGCTGTTTCTCGACCGCGCCTGCCAGGCACCCGACGCACTGATCTGCGGCTACCCGCAATACGACGCCAGCGTGCCCAAGGGTCGGCTTTACGGGCGTTATCTCACCCATGTCTGGGTCTGGATCAACACCCTGTCGCTGTCGATCCGCGATTCCATGTGCGGCTTTCGCGTCTATCCACTGGCGCCGACGCTGGCGCTGCTCGACTCGGTGGAACTGGGCAAGCGAATGGATTTCGATACCGAAATCCTGGTGCGCCTGCACTGGCGCGACCAGCCGATGGTCTGGCTGCCAACGCGCGTGCATTACCCCGACGACGGTGTGTCGCACTTCCGGTTGTGGCGCGACAACGTGCTCATTTCCGCCATGCATGCACGCCTGTTCGGCGGCATGCTGCTGCGCGCACCAGCGCTGCTCTGGCGGCGGTGGCGCACATGACCCGCGCCACGGGACGCAGCACGCACTGGGCCGCACAACGCGAACGCGGCAGTTTTGCCCTGATGAAACTCACCGTGAGGGTGGTGCGCGTGCTGGGCCGACGCGCCATGACGCCGCTGCTGTACCTGATCGTGCTGTACTTCTATCTGTTTGGCCGCAACGGCCGCGACAGCGCCTGGACCTACCAACGCCACCTGGCCGACTGGAGCGGGCGCAGCGAACTCGCCCCCAATGCCGGCTCGGTCTATCGACAGTTCATGGCCTTCGCCGATGCACTGCTGGACAAGGTCGACGTCTGGGGCGGGCGCATCGGTTTCGACCAGCTTGACGTGGATGACCCCCAGGGCATTCGACCACTGATCTGGAACGGCGGGCAGCGCGGGCAGATGCTGGTGGGCGCACACCTGGGCAATCTGGAGGTCTGCCGTGCGCTGGCCGAAATCGGCGGCAAGGTGAAGATGAACATTCTCGTCCACACCCGCCACGCCGAGCGCTTCAATCGTCTGCTGGAAGAGTCGGGCGCGAACAACCTGCGTCTATTCCAGGTCAGCGAACTGGACCCGGCGGCCATGCTGGAACTGTCGCGACGACTGGACGCCGGAGAATGGCTGGCGATTGCCGGTGACCGCGTCCCGCTGCACGGCGCACGCACCGCCACCGCAGAGTTCCTCGGCCAGCCGGCAGCCTTCCCCCAAGGGCCTTGGCTGCTGGCCGGACTGCTGGAATGTCCGGTCAACCTGCTGTTCTGCCTGAAGCACGGCAACCGCTACCGGATACACCTGCAGCCCTTCGCCGAACGTATCGAGTGGCGCCGCCGCGAGCGCGACGCCATCGTCGCGCAATGGGTGCAGCGTTATGCCGACGCACTGGCGGCACGCTGCCTGGAAGCACCGCTGCAATGGTTCAATTTCTACCCTTTCTGGAATACCCATGATCAACGCGACACCTGACCCCGTCATCTTCGGCGAGCACCACCTGAGCATCGAAGACGTCCTGGCCGTGGCCGAGCGCCGTGCGTCCGTACAGCTGCAAGCCGACTCGGCGTTTCGCCAGCACATTGCCCGCGGCGCGCAGTTTCTCGACACCCTGCTCGACCGCGAAGGCGTGATCTATGGCGTGACCACCGGCTACGGCGACTCCTGCGTGGTGGCGGTGCCGCTGCATCAGGTCGAGGCGCTGCCGCAGCACCTGTTCACCTTTCACGGCTGCGGCTTGGGCAAGCTGCTGGACGCCGAGGCAACCCGCGCCGTACTGGCGGCACGCCTGCGTTCGCTGACCCACGGCATGTCCGGCGTGCGTATCGAACTGCTGGATCGCATGCAGGCCTTCCTCGAACACGACGTCCTGCCGCTGATTCCCGAAGAGGGTTCGGTGGGCGCCAGCGGCGACCTGACGCCGCTGTCCTACGTTGCCGCCACCCTGGCCGGTGAGCGCGAGGTGCTCTACCAGGGCCAACGCCGCAGCGCCGCCGAAGTGCATCGGCAGCTGGGCTGGACACCGCTGACCCTGCGTCCCAAGGAAGCACTGGCGCTGATGAACGGCACCGCCGTGATGACCGGTCTCGCCTGCCTGGCCTATGCCCGCGCCGATTACCTGCTCAAGCTGGCCACGCGCATCACCGCGCTCAACGTGGTGGCGCTGGAAGGCAACCCCGAGCATTTCGACGAGCGCCTGTTCGCCGCCAAGCCGCATCCCGGCCAGAATCAGGTTGCCGCTTGGATTCGCCAGGACCTGTCCATCGACACGCCGACCGCGCCGCTGCATCGTCTGCAGGACCGCTATTCCATCCGCTGCGCGCCGCATGTGCTTGGCGTACTCGCCGACAGCCTGGGTCTGCTGCGCCAGTTCATCGAGACCGAGCTGAACAGCGCCAACGACAACCCCATCATCGATGCGGAAAACGAGCGGGTGCTGCACGGCGGGCACTTCTACGGCGGGCATATCGCCTTCGCCATGGACAGCCTGAAGAACCTGGTGGGCAACGTCGCCGACCTGCTCGACCGCCAGCTCGCACTGCTGGTCGATACCCGCTACAACCACGGTTTGCCGAGCAACCTGTCCGGTGCGCCGGCGGAAACCGCGATGATCAACCACGGCTTCAAGGCGGTGCAGATCGGCGCCAGCGCCTGGACTGCCGAAGCCCTGAAAAACACCATGCCGGCCAGCGTCTTCTCGCGCTCCACCGAATGCCACAACCAGGACAAGGTCAGCATGGGCACCATCGCCGCGCGCGACGCCCTGCGCAGCCTGGAACTGACCGAACAGGTGGCCGCGGCCACGCTGATCGCCGCCAACCAAGGTGTCTGGCTGCGCCAGCGCGATGCCACGGCACGTCCGCTACCGGCGCCACTGGCCGACATGCAGATCAAGCTCGGCGAGGATTTCCCGCCGCTGATCGAGGATCGCGCGCTGGAAGGCGAACTGCGCCTGTGCCTGCAGCGCATCCGCGCCCGCTACTGGAGGCTGTATGACTGACCGTCTGTTACGTGAAAGCGAGCCATGCCTGCGATGCTTTTTCGCGGAGCCGTTCGCGGGCATGACCCGCTCCTACACCTGTCTGGAGGCTCGCCATGCGTAAGACTGGGGTACTGCAAGCCGAGGTGGAAATCCAGGTGCCCTTCTTCGATGTTGATTCGATGGATGTGGTCTGGCACGGCCATTACATCAAGTACTTCGAAGTGGCGCGCTGCGCGCTGCTCGAGCGCATCGGCCACAACTACCTGCAGATGCGTGACGCCGGCTATGCCTGGCCGGTGATCGACGTGCAGTTGCGCTATATGCGCGGCGCCCGATTCAACCAGCGCATTCTGGTGCGGGCCGACCTGGTGGAATGGGAGAACCGCCTGAAGATCAATTACCTGATCAGCGATGCCGAGACCGGCGAGCGCATGACCCGCGGCAGTACCGTGCAGGTGGCGGTGGAGATCGCCAGCCGCGAAATGCAGCTGGCCTCCCCGAAGGTCTTTATCGAAGCTGTCGAGAAGGCGCTGGCATGATCCGCGCCATTGCACGGATGTTCCTGGCGTTGTGCCTGCTGCCACTGCTGGCCGCGAGCGCGCACGCCTTCGACCTGGCGCAGCTGAGCCAGCAGTTGCGCGAGCCCGCGGTGATCCGCGGCCAGTTCGTTCAGGAAAAGCACCTGCGCGCCCTGCCCCTGCCGCTGGTCAGCCGTGGCCAGTTCGTGCTGGCCCGCGACCACGGCCTGCTCTGGCTGCTGCAGGCACCCTTGCAGCAGGATTACCGCATCACCGATTCGGGCATCGCCCAGCGCACGGACAGCGGCTGGGAAGCTGCCGGCCAACACGGCACAACGAAACGCCAGAACGAGCTGTTTCTGGCGGTACTCGGCGGCGATACCCAGGCCCTGCAACGCGACTTCGAACTCGACCTGCAGGGCAGCAGCGATGCCTGGACGCTGACCCTCACCCCGCGCGCGAAACTTCTGCAGCAGATTTTCACTGCCATCCATATCCAGGGCAGCGCCACCACCGAACGTATCGAGCTGCTGGAACCCCAGGGCGACAGCACCCTGTTACTGCTGGAAAGCGCCCAGATCGATGATCAGTTGAGCCCGGTCGAGCAGCATGACTTCTCCTACTGACGAGGCGCTCAGGCTGCCACGCCTGATTCCCATCCTGTTCGCCGTCGCCCTGCTCGGCCTGGTAGGCCTGACCACCTGGCAATGGCGCGATGGCCCGCCAGTCACCGCCAACCTGCTGCAATTGCTGCCCAGCGGTGCACCGGGTGAACTGGAGCAGTTGGCTGAAAAGCGCATGCAGGAGCCGCTGAACCGCGACCTGATGCTGTTGGTACAGCATACCGACGAATCCAGCGCCACCGCATTGGCTAGCGAGATTACCGATACGCTGACGGCGAGCGGCCTTTTCGCCCAGGTGCGGCGTTCCGTAGAGGCCGATCTCTCGGCAATTCGCCAGCAGTTGCTCGAGCAACGTCTGGCGCTGCTCGACACGGCCAGTCGCGAGGCGCTGATTGCCGGGCCCGAGGTCTTCGTCCAGCAGCGTCTGCAACGCCTGTACAACCCCTTCGAAGGCAGCGGGCTGGTGCCCGTCGAGCACGACTGGTTCGGCATCGCCGACATGGCGCAGCGACAGCTGCCGCAACCGGGCAATGTCCGCGCCGGGCCGGACGGGCAACTGTTGGCTGAATACCAGGGCCAGCGCTGGATCGTCATCCATGCGCAGACCCACGGCGATGCGTTCGACGAGCGTCTGCCCCTGCAGGTCGAGCAGTTGGTGGAGGATGCCCGCCTGCAAGTCGAAACCGCCAAGGGCGAACTGCTTGCTTCTGGCGGGCTGCTCCATGCTGCCCACGGGCAGCGTCAGGCTCGGGAAGAAGCCAGCCTGATCGGCAGTCTTTCCCTGCTCGCCACCCTCGCCCTGCTGCTCCTGCTGTTCCGCACCCCGCGCGTGCTGTTGGCCGTGCTGCCGGTGGCGGTGGGCGCGCTCAGCGGTGCGGCGGCCTGTATCGCGCTGTTTGGCCAGATCCATGTGCTGACGCTGGTGCTGGGCGCAAGCCTGGTGGGTGTGAGCATCGACTTTCCACTGCACTACCTGTCCAAAAGCTGGACCCTGCAACCCTGGAACGGCCATCTGGCGCTGCGCCTGACACTGCCTGGGCTGGTGCTGGCGCTGCTGACCAACGTCATCGGCTACCTGGCGATGGCCTTCACGCCATTCCCGGCGCTGAGCCAGGTGGCGGTGTTTTCCGCCGCCGGGCTGACCGGAGCCTTCGCCTGCGCCACCTGCCTGCTGCCCTGGCTGTTGCGCGCGCCGCTGCAACCCTGGCCGACGCCACTGGGCTGGGCCGAACGCGGCCTGCGTCTTCGCCAGGCATTACTGAGCCGCATCGCCACACCCTGGCTGCTAGGCGTCTTCGTCCTGTACTGCGCCTTCGGCGTGCCGCAAGTCTCGTTCACCGATGACCTGCGCCAGTGGGTCAGCCGCGCCCCGGCCTTGCAGGAGCAGGCCCAGCGCATCGGTGAGATCAGCGGCTTCCAGCCCACCAGCCAGTATTTCCTGGTCCGTGCGGCAACGGCTGACGAGCTGCTGGCCAGCCAGGAAGCCCTGAGCAGCCGCCTCGATGAGCAGGTTGCCGAAGGCAGACTCGCAGGCTACCTGGCGCTCAGCCAGATCGCTGCACCGGCCACTGCGCAGAAGAATCTGCAACTGGCCCTGCCGCATCTGCTCGAAGCCAGCGCGCCGCTGCTGGCGCTGGGCGTCGACCCCGAGCGGCTTGAGGCAGAACTGTTGGTGTTGCAGACACAGCCGATTGCCGAACTGGAGCAGGTGCTGGCCGGTCCGCTGGGCGAGCCCTGGCGCCCGCTCTGGCTGGGCAGTCAGGCCGATGGCTCCGTCGCCGGCCTGGTCAGTCTGCAGGGGCTTGGTGACAGTGCTGCCCTGACCGGGCTGACCGAAGGCCTGGACGGTATCAGCCTGATCGACCGCCCCGCCGAACTGAATCGCCTGTTCGCCGAAACCAAGACCCAGGCCGCCACCCTCAAACTGATTGCCGCCGGGCTGATTCTCGTCCTGCTCTGTCTGCCCTTCGGCTGGCGTGGCGCCGCACGCTGTCTGGCTGTGCCGCTGCTGGCCGCCCTCGGCAGCCTGGCAAGCCTCGGCTGGCTGGGCCAGTCGCTGACCCTGTTCGGCCTGTTCGGCCTGCTGCTGGTCACGGCCATCGGTGTCGACTACGCGATCCTGATGCGCGAGCAGGTTGGTGGTGCCGCCGTGAGTCTGCTCGGTACACTGCTGGCCGCCGTCACGACCTGGCTCTCCTTCGGCCTGCTGGCGCTTTCCAGCACGCCGGCAGTGAGCAATTTCGGCCTGGCCGTGAGCCTTGGCCTGCTGTTCAGTTTTCTGCTGGCTCCCTGGGCCAACCCATCGCAACCCCACCCTCAGGCAAGGAGGCCTCATGGCACCGCTTGATTCGCAACAACGTGAAGTCGTGATTATCGGCGCCGGCCCTTCCGGCGCCATCGCCGGCGCGCTGCTCAAGCGCAAGGGCCATGAAGTGCTGATCCTGGAGCGCCAGCGCTTCCCGCGCTTCTCCATCGGCGAGAGCCTGCTGTCGCATTGCCTGGATTTCATCGAGGAAGCGGGCATGCTCGAAGCGGTCCAGGCCGCCGGCTTCCAAACCAAGCACGGCGCGGCCTTTGGCTGGGGCGAGCGTTACACCGAATTCGATTTTCGCGACAAGTTCACCAAGGGCCACGGCAGCACCTATCAGGTGCAGCGTGCCGATTTCGACAAACTGCTGGCCGACCAGGCCGAATTGCAGGGGGTGGAAATCCGCTATGAGGAAGAGATCATCGCGGCGGACTTTTCCGGCACCCGCCCGCGCCTGCACGTGCGTCGCAGCGACGGCAGCGAATACACCGTCGAAAGCGCTTTCGTACTCGACGCCAGCGGCTATGGCCGGGTGCTACCGCGCCTGCTGGATCTGGAGGCGCCGTCCAGCTTCCCGGTGCGCCGTGCGGTGTTCACCCATATCCAGGACAACATCGACGACCCGCAATTCGACCGCAACAAGATCCTCATCACCACCCATCCCGAGCTGCGTGATGTCTGGTACTGGACCATTCCCTTCAGCAACGGTCGCTGCTCCCTCGGTGTGGTCGCCAGCGCCGAGCGCTACGCAGATCGCCCGCTGGATCTGGACGCCTGCCTCAAGGAGTTCGTCCATGAAGCACCGAACCTCAGACGCATCCTGAAGAACGCCGAGTGGGATACCCCGGCACGCCTGATCGGCGGCTACTCGGCCAACGTCAAGTCGCTCCACGGCCCCGGCTTCGCCCTGCTGGGTAACGCGGCGGAATTCCTCGACCCGGTGTTCTCCTCCGGCGTGACCATCGCCATGCGTTCGTCGAGCATGGCTGCCGCCACGCTGCATCGTCAGCTCTCGGGCGAAACGGTGGATTGGGAAACCGAGTTCGCCATCCCGCTCAAGCGCGGCGTGGATACCTTCCGGACCTATGTGGAGGGTTGGTACGATTGCAGCTTCCAGGACGTCATCTACTACGAACACGCCCAGCCGGAAATCCGCCGGATGATCAGCTCGATTCTCGCCGGCTATGCCTGGGACGAAAAAAATCCTTATGTTGCCGAATCCAAGCGCCGCCTGCGGGTACTGGCCGAACTGTGCCGTGGCGAGCAATAAGCCCTTTACGCTCGCCTGGCTAGCGCTGCTGCTTCTGCTGAGCGGCTGCGCCAGCCAGTTGCCACTGCCCAGTGAACAGCCGCGCCTGCAATTGCCGTTGCAGCTGCATATTCAGGCACGCAACGCCAGCGGCAGCCATGACCGGCTGCTGGTGATCCAGCAGGAACAGCATGCCCTGCGCTGGACACTGCTGACCCCGCTGGGCGTGCCGGTCGCGCGGCAGCTGCTGATCGATGGTCGCTGGCAGGCGGATGGCCTGCTGCCACCCAACGCCCAGGCCCGCGAACTCTTCGCTGCGCTGCTGTTCGCGCTGACCCCCGATGAGCAGCTCGACCGCCTCTACGCCGGGCAGCGCTGGAGCAGGCAGCAGCACGCACGACGCTTGGAAGCAGGCGGATCAGCCTCCTGGCACGTACGCTATCGACAGGACGGCAGTTTCCAACTCGACGTGGGCCCGCAGCTGACCTATGGTGTCGCCCCCCTCGACAACGGAGCCCAGAGCCGATGAGCGCCTACCTGAACGCCCTCGGTGTGATCTGCTGCCTGGGTCGCGGCAAGGCCGACGTGGCCCGACGACTGCTGGCGGGTGATGGCTCAGGCATGTGCTTCTATCCAGACCCGGTAGCCGGGCGCAGGCTGCCGGTCGGCGCAGTACGTGATGAGCTGCCGCCTCTGGAGAATGCCGCGCTGCGCGATTCGACACGCAACAATCGCCTGCTGCTGGCCGCCGCCGAGGAGATCCAGGAGGACATCGCCGAGGCCATCGCCCGCTTCGGTCCTGCGCGGATTGGCGTGGTGCTCGGCACCAGCACTACCGGCATCCAGGAAGCCTCCCAGGGCATTGCCGACCTGGTTCGCGATGGGCGGCTACCGCCGAGCTATCACTACGGCCATCAGGAACTCTCGGCCCCGGCGAGCTTTCTCAGTGACCGCCTGGGGCTCGCCGGCCCGAGCTACTCCATCTCCACCGCCTGCACCTCCGGCGCGCGTGCGCTACAGAGCGCCAAGCGCCTGCTGGACACGGGCATCTGTGACGCGGTGCTGTGTGGCGGTGTCGACACCCTTTGCGATCTGACCTTGCAGGGTTTCAGCGCTCTGGAGGCCACCAGTACGCGGATCTGCAATCCGTTTTCGGTCAACCGCGACGGCATCAATATCGGCGAGGCGGCGGCGCTGTTTCTGATGACTCGCGAACCCGCCCCCATCGCGCTGCTCGGCGCCGGCGCCAGTTCCGACGCCCATCACATATCCGCGCCCGACCCCGAGGGCCGCGGCGCCATCGAGGCGATGCACAAGGCACTGAGCAGCGCCGGAACCCCCGTGCAAGGCATCGGCTATCTCAACCTGCACGGCACCGCCACGGCGCATAACGACGCCATGGAAAGCCGCGCCGTCGCGGCGGTGTTCCCAGGCGGCGTGCCCTGCTCGTCGAGCAAGCCGCTCACCGGCCACACGCTGGGCGCTGCCGGGGCACTGGAAGCGGCCTTCTGCTGGCTAAGCCTTTCGCCTTTCAATACCGATCAGCTGTTGCCACCCCACCTCTGGGACGGCCAGCAGGACCCCGACCTGCCACCGCTGCAACTGGTCGCTGCCGGCACACCGCTGGCCTCCGAGCGCCCACGGCGGATGATGAGCAACTCCTTCGCCTTTGGCGGCAACAACATCAGCCTGATCCTGGGAGACGCGCCATGATCGCCTGGCCGGTCGCCGAACTGCTGCCTCACGCCGGTGACATGATCCTGCTGGATGCCGTCGAGTCGTTCGATGACGACAGTGTGGTGACCTGCCTGCAAGTGCGGCCCGGCCTGCTGAGCCAGGCGGATGGCAGCCTGCCGGCCTGGGTCGGTGTCGAAATCATGGCGCAGAGTGTCGCGGCCTTCGCCGGTTGCCAGGGACGTCTGGCCGGTTTGCCGGTGGAGCTGGGTTTCCTGCTTGGCACCCGCAGTTACCAGTGCAACGTCGAAGCCTTCCCGCTCGGCAGCGAACTACGGATTCGCGCCATCCGCTCGTTGCAGGATGACAGCGGCATGGGCGTGTTCGAATGCCATCTCGACGGCCCCGGCATCCATGCCGAAGCCCGTCTCAACGTATTCCGCCCGCCTGAAGTGGCGCGCTATCTGGAAGAAACCCGTTCATGAGTGAAACCATCCTCGTCACCGGCTCCAGCCGTGGCATCGGTCGCGCCATCGCCTTGCGTCTGGCCCAGAGCGGCTACGACCTTGTTCTGCACTGCCGCTCGCGGCGTGATGAAGCCGAAACCGTGCAGGCGCAGATTCACGCGCTGGGACGCAAGGCGCGCATCCTGCAGTTCGACATCGCTGACCGCGCCGCCTGCCGCGAGCAACTGGAGGCTGACATCGAGGCGCACGGCGCCTATTACGGCGTAGTCTGCAACGCCGGCCTGACGCGCGACGGCGCTTTTCCGGCACTGACCGACGAGGACTGGGATCTGGTGCTGCGAACCAACCTCGATGGCTTCTACAATGTGCTGCAACCCCTGACCATGCCGATGGTCCGCCGTCGCCAGCCGGGCCGCATCGTCTGCATCACTTCCGTTTCGGGGATGATCGGTAACCGCGGCCAGGTCAACTACAGTGCCTCCAAGGCCGGCGTGATCGGTGCGGCCAAGGCGCTGGCGGTGGAACTGGGCAAACGACGCATCACGGTCAATTGTGTTGCGCCAGGGCTGATCGATACCGACATGCTCGACGAAGACCTGCCCATCGAGGAGATGCTCAAGATGATTCCCGCACAACGCATGGGCACGCCCGATGAAGTCGCCGCTGCGGTCAACTTCCTGGTATCAGCGGAGGCCGGCTATATCACCCGTCAGGTGCTGGCGGTCAATGGCGGGCTGTGCTGATGAAACGCGTGGTTGTCACCGGCATGGCCGGCATCACCTCCCTGGGCAGTGACTGGGCCAGTATCGAAGCCAACTTCAGTGCCAACCGCAGCGGCATCCGCCGTATGGACGAGTGGGATCGCTTCACCGAACTCAATACGCGACTGGCCGGGCCTGTGGATGATTTCGCTGTACCCGCCCACTGGACGCGCAAACAGCTGCGCAGCATGGGGCGCGTCTCGCGCCTGTCGGTGAAAGCCGCCGAGCAGGCACTGCTGCATGCGGGCCTGCTCGATGACAGCAGCATCCGCGACGGACGCATGGGGGTCGCCTGCGGCTCGTCCACCGGCAGCACCGAAGAGATCAAGGCATTCGGCAACATGCTGCTCAACTCGGTCGCCGACGGGCTGAATGCCAACTCCTACATCCGCATGATGCCGCACACCACGGCGGCCAATATCAGCATCTTCTTCGGTCTCACCGGCCGGGTGATTCCCACGTCCAGCGCCTGCACCAGCGGCAGCCAGGGCATCGGCTACGCCTATGAGGCAATCAGGTTCGGACGTCTGCCGATGATGCTGGCCGGTGGTGCAGAAGAACTCTGCGCCACCGAAGCCATGGTCTTCGATGCGCTCTACGCCACCAGCCTGAAGAACGACGCGCCGCATACCTCGCCGCGCCCCTATGACAGCGGACGCGACGGTCTGGTGATCGGCGAAGGCGCCGGCATGCTGGTGCTCGAAGAGCTGGAACACGCCCTGGCGCGCGGCGCCACCATTCATGCCGAGCTGGTTGGCTTCGGCAGCAATGCCGACGGCTGTCACGCGACCAAGCCGGAGCAACTGACCATGCGCCGCGCCATGGAGCTGGCGCTGGAAGATGCCGGACTCGCACCGGATGCCATTGGCTACGTCAACGGCCACGGCACCGCCACCGATCAGGGTGACATCGCCGAAACCCTGGCGACCCAGGCGCTGTTCGGCTCACGCATGCCGATCAGTTCGCAGAAGAGCTATCTCGGCCACACGCTGGGCGCCTGCGGCGCGCTGGAGTCCTGGTTCAGCATCGAAATGATGAATCGGGATCACTATATTCATACGCTCAATCTCGACAGCATCGACCCGCGCTGTGGCGAGCTGGACTATGTGGTCGGCGCACCGCGCACCATGCAGCACGAGTACGTGATGAACAACAATTTCGCCTTCGGCGGGATCAATACCTCACTGATCTTCCGCCGCTGGGCCTAGTCGCTCAAACACCGCAAGGAGAATGCAATGAAGAAGACCACATGGATCGGCGCGGCACTCGTGCTCTGCGCCCTGCCAGGCCTCAGTCAGGCGCGCGACACCACCCACTATCTGCCCTTCGATGAAGCAGTGGCCGAAGCCACTGCGGCGGGCAGGCTGGATGGCAGCGTGAAGTTCTATCTCGCCAAGCGTCCGGCGGGTGCGCAGATCGTGCGCAGCGGCGTGACCACCAGCAAGAAGACCAATGCCTTCAACAAGACCGACGAAGCTGCCTGCAGCTGGGCCTTGCAGTCCGCTCTGATCGGTATGGAAAAGTCAGCCAAGGCCGCCGGTGCCAACGCCGTGGTGGACATCGTCAGCAACTACAAGCACGTCGAGTACAAGGACAGCAGCAAGTACGAGTGCCACGCCGGTGCTGTCATGGCAGGCGTCGCCCTCAAGGCGAACTTTGCCAAGGTGAAATAAGCAGCGAATCAGCGGCGCAGGGTGGATGCCAAAAGCGACATCCACCCTTGCTCCGACCAAGCAACCGCGCCTCAGCTCCGACCGTCGGGCAGCCCTTCAGGCAGGTCGACAACCCCCGAACGAACACGTGAACCTGTGAGTCAACAGAGCAGAACCCAAATCCCTTTTGGAGGACTGCATGTTCGGAAACAAACCGTCCCACACGTTCGAAGTGAACTACATCTTCCAGAATGATCCGCGCGCGCAGATCATGGAGTTGGACGAAGACCGCCTTTCCCAGGGCGATGCGGCACGGCGACTGATCGAACATCACAATGCCGATGCCGAGAACAGCCTGGTCATGCCCGATGCACAAGCCGGCGAAACCGAACTGCTGCGGCAGGCCGAGGTGGTGGGGATTACCGACATTCGCGTAACCAAGCTGATTCATGAAGATGAATCAAGCGGCGCGCCAGGGCATTACCAGCAGCCCTGAGCCAAGCTGCAGAGAAAGAGTTACGGGTTGATAAACCACACCCTCCTCTGGCCGATGCCGTAAAAGCTTCGCGCCGAGGGTTGCGCTCCCACAGGTCGCGGTTAATGCACTGCTTCGTGGGCAGCGCGAGCCCGCGCCGAATGTGGCGAGGGCTTCATGGGCCTCACGTGTTTGCAGCGACCATCAGAGACGTAGCCTGAAAAGGATGTCCTTATGGACGACCTGTGGCGGCGCACCCGGTGGATCGCCACCCGGTGGATCGATAAAGCGTGATCCACCCTACGTCAG
>JADKLW010000387.1_pt1 | contig 19089 bp, 16 predicted proteins | sample 8641881 | NCBI WGS metagenome assembly JADKLW01 (sample SAMN16272185, study PRJNA661076) | feces metagenome | isolation source: fecal sample from diarrhoea affected cattle B | host: Bos taurus | place: South Africa: Lokaleng Village, Mahikeng | collected 2019-09 | reverse complement strand
CTATGATCGGGCCGTTCAACAATTTCCGGAAGTTCGCCATCCGGAGACATTCCGGAGAATATCAGACCGGTTTGCTCCAGCTTTTCAACATAGCCTTTATTCACTTCGTAACGGTGGCGATGGCGTTCGCTAATCATGTCGGAGCCATAAAGCTTGTGCACCAGAGAGCCCGGTTTCAAACAAGCTTCATAAGCGCCAAGCCGCATGGTTCCGCCAAGATCACCGCCAGCTTCGCGCTTTTGCAGCCCCTCTTCGCTCATCCATTCGGTAATCAGACCGACAATCGGTTCGTCCGTTTCACCAAATTCCGTGGTTGAAGCGGTATCAATGCCTGCAAGGTTTCGCGCTGCTTCGATACAGGCCATTTGCATACCCAGACAAATGCCAAAAAATGGTACATTGCGTTCTCTGGCAAACCGGACCGAACCGATCTTGCCTTCGCTTCCGCGTTCACCAAATCCGCCTGGCACCAGAATCGCATGTAGTGGTTCCAGCTTGGCCGCCAGATCGTTGTCATCTTCAAAAAGCTCTGCATCAAGCCAGCGCACTTGCACTTTCACCCGATTCGCAAGACCGCCATGGAACAAAGCTTCTTGCAAGGACTTATAGGCATCCTGAAGCCCGACATATTTACCAACGACGCCGACGATGACTTCGCCTTCAGGATTCTCGATGCGGTCCATCACATCCATCCAACGGGTCAGGTCAGGCTCAGGAGCGTTGATGATCCCGAATGCATTCAGGACTTCGCGGTCCAGTCCCTCTTTGTGATATTGCAGGGGAACATTATAAATGCTGCTGGCATCCAGTGCAGGAATAACCGCTTCTTTACGAACGTTACAGAATTGCGCAATTTTGGCTCGTTCGCTGTCAGGCAAGTCGTGTTCACAGCGGCAGAGCAATATATCCGGCTGTATCCCCAGAGAGGTCAATTCCCGTACGCTATGCTGCGTCGGTTTCGTTTTCAGTTCACCCGCTGCAGCAATATAGGGCACCAGCGTTACATGAACCGAAATCGCGTTGGCGCGGCCAACCTTATTGCGAAGTTGCCGTAGCGCCTCAATGAATGGCAGGCTTTCAATATCGCCCACTGTGCCGCCAATTTCACACAGCACAAAATCTATGCCGTCCAGTTTGGCTTGGGCAAATTCCTGAATGGCATCGGTAACATGCGGAATGACCTGCACCGTGGCGCCAAGATAATCACCCCGACGTTCTTTTGTGATGATCGACTGGTAAATCCGGCCAGATGTCACATTATCGGATTGTTGCGAGGGCACAGCGGTAAAACGCTCATAATGGCCCAGATCCAGATCGGTTTCTGCCCCGTCATCGGTAACATAGACTTCGCCATGTTGATATGGGGACATCGTGCCCGGATCTACGTTGAGATAGGGGTCCAGCTTGCGGATCCGTACACTATATCCACGTGCTTGAAGGAGCGCGCCGAGGCTCGCTGCCATAAGACCTTTGCCAAGTGAGGAGACCACACCGCCTGTAATAAAAATAAATCGCGCCATGGGAGTAGAGGCTTAAGACCTGTCTGATCAAAATGGCAAGCGTGCGAATCCGAAAAAACGAAATATATTTTCAATCCATACTAATTTTCGGACTGATCACATATTTCAGCTTGGCACGCTGCCAAGGTTAAAGAGGGAGTTATTGGTCGAGAGGAACGGCGCTATCAGCCGGGGCTTGCTCATTTGCCGCTTCAGCCTGTGCAGCCGCAGCAGCCAATGGATCACCGTCAACCAAAGGCACATCATTGGCAGGTTCTGCTGGAGCAACAACTGCGCCGGCATTACGGTCCAATGACTGGTCAATCGTGGTTGGCTGACCTTCGGATGCCGCCAGAAATGCAAGGGAAATAGACAGTATCACAAACAGAACAGCCAATACCGTAGTCGTACGCGTCAGCAGATCAGCCGCACCGCGAGCAGACATCATTCCGGAAGCACTACCACCAACACCAAGGCCACCGCCTTCTGACCGCTGCATAAGGATAACGCCGACAAGTGCGGCTGCGATAATCGCCTGAACAACGGTGAGAAATAGAAACATGCAAAGGGTCCGAACCTGATAATTTACTTATGAGCAGCGCACATAGCGATTGGATGGCGTGAGTTCAAGCTGTGAAACGCCGCAACACCCCCTCTCCAAGTAGAAAGGGAATGCGAGGTTAAAAGTCCACACTCAGGCTTCGGCTGCAGCCTTGATTATCGGACCAAATTTCTCTGCCGTCAGACTAGCTCCGCCAACAAGGCCCCCATCGACATTGGAAACCGCAAGCAGTTGAGCCGCATTTGCTCCGTTCATAGAACCGCCGTAAAGAATGCGCACAGCCCCTGCCCCTTTGCCCATCAACTCGGTCAATTTGGTACGAATAGCTGCGTGCATTTCTTCAACATCAGATACTTCCGGCACCCGTCCCGTGCCGATTGCCCAGACGGGTTCATAGGCGATGGTCAACCAGGCTGCGTCTGCATTATCGGGGAAAGAACCTTCCAACTGGCCGCAAACAACGTCTATTGCTTTTCCTGCATCGCGCTCCTGCTCGGTTTCACCCACACAGATAATAGCCCCCAGTCCAGCAGCATGAGCGGCCTGTGCCTTTGCCTTAACCTCGGCATCTGTTTCATGTTGGTCAGTGCGACGCTCACTATGACCCAATATCGTCAATTTCGCGCCAGCTTCCCCGATCATCTCGGCAGATAAACAGCCTGTATGAGCCCCATTGTTCGCAAAATGGCAATCCTGCGCGCCAATCATAAAGCCTGGTGCTTTATCGGTAGCTTGCGCGATGAGCGTCACAGGCGGGCAAATTGCGACATCAACATCTTTATGACTTTCAGCCAGTTCGGCAATATCCGCAATATCGGATAACTGCGCCCGCAGACCATTCATTTTCCAATTGCCGACAATATATTTGCGATTTGCCATAGTGATTCTGCCTTTTGTATAGATTTTCCTAAGTTTGAGCCCGCGCTATCAAATAAGTTCGCGCCTGCCAAACAAGATTGCTTACGCCTGTATGATTAGGGTGCTCAAATCAGGTGGAATATCGCTCCGATTGTGGGTCACTACATCGGGATACAAGCCCTTGAGCATAGAACAGTTTCGACCGTACCGCTGCCTTTTGCTTGAACGAAAATCGTAAGCCGCCTAAAGCCTGTGATAAATCTTTATTCAACAGAATTGCAGCATTTTCATGATCTCATTTTTCCGCAGAATCTTCTCGTCGAAACTCGGCCTTTTCCTGACCATGTGTTTTGTCGGGCTGATTGCGATTGCCTTTGCTTCCGCTGACGTAACTGGCAGCGGCGCCTTTGGCGGGGTCACAAGTTCTGGGACGGCGGTCAAAGTCGGTGATTCCGAGATCTCGACATCCGACCTTAATATGTCGATCAACAATGCCTTTCGGGCTGAACAGCGTGAAAATACAGGGCTGGATCTGAAAAGTTTTGTAGAAGGCGGCGGATTCGACGGTATATTGGATCGCCTGATCAACAGCTTCTCGATTGCCGAATTTGGTGATAAATATGGAATGGCCGCAGGCAAACGGCTGGTTGATAGCGAGATTGCAAGCATCCCTTCTTTCCAGGGAGCAGACGGCCAGTTCAGCGAAGAAAATTTCCGTCGCGCACTTCAACAGCAAGGGATTAAGGAAAAGCAGCTTCGTGAAGATTTTTCCCGCAACCTGATCGCTGACCAATTGCTTCCTGTAAGCGGCTTTGGCGCATTTGTTCCTCAACAGCTGGTTCTGCCTTATGCTTCGCTGCTTCTGGAATCGCGGCAAGGACAGGTTGCTATCATTCCATCGGCGGCTTTTGTCGAGAATGTAGAGCCGAGTGATGCGGCCCTTTCGGCTTTTTACAGCAAGAACGGATCACGCTACACGATCCCGGAACGCCGGACGATCAGTTACGCGCTGTTCTCCAAAGACAGGTTTAACGAGACTATCAAACCCACGGAAAAAGAAATTCAGGGTAAATATAATCTCGATAAAGCCAAATATGCTGCCAGCGAAACCCGAAATATCGATCAGGTCATCGTGCCAACCCAAGCCGCAGCCAAGGCTCTGGCAGATAAAATAAAAGGCGGCACAACCATTGATGCAGCGGCGCAATCAGTTGGCCTCTCAGTCGCAGAAGTTGGATCGGTGAGCAAAAGCGGCCTTGCAAACACGGCTTCCCAAGCAGTTGCAGATGCAGTCTTTGCAGCTCCATCCGGCGGAATCTCTGCACCTGCACAAAGCGCATTAGGCTGGCATATCGCAGTTGTTAAAGAGATTAAAAATGTCCCTGCCCAAACTTTGGAGCAGGTTCGTCCCTCTATAGTAGTAGAGCTATCCCGCGAAAAAATCGCCGATGCGATGGCAGAATTGACCATGAAAATGGAGGACGAATTTGCTTCCGGTTCGACTTTGGCCGATGTTGCGAAAGCGGAAAATCTGACTATTCAGGCGACCCCGATGCTGCTCGCCAATGGACAAAATCCGGAAGATCCGAACTATCGTCCTATACCGGAAATGGAGCGGATACTCCCTATCGCCTTTTCATTGGAGGAAGATTCCGATCCTCAGGTGGTAGAAATTATTCCCGGTCAACAATATGCGATCTTGGCCGTGAGCCAGATAGCAGCAGCCGCACCGCCGCCGCTTCAATCCATCAAACAAACGGTAGCCCGCGACTATATTCTGGAACAAGGCTCCAAGAAGGCCAAAACTGTTGCTGACAAAATTGCCAAGCAAGTCAGCAGTGGTGTAGCTCTTTCCAAAGCGCTTGCAGATACGAACGTGAGGCTGCCAGCGGTTGAGTCGATCAACAGCACACGGGCCAATCTTGCTACACAAAGCCAAAAGGGTCAGGTTCCTCCGCCTCTAACGCTGATGTTCAGCATGGCAGAAGGCACTGCAAAAACCCTGAAAGCGCCGCAGAACCAAGGCTGGTTTGTCGTTAGCCTGACTAATATTGATCCAGGTGATGCGTCAAAGCAGACCGATTTGCTCAGAGCGACAAGCACACAGTTCAAAAATGTCTTCGGCAACGAATATACCGACCAGTTTATCAATGCGATGAAGGCTGATGTCGGTATCAAGAAGAATGATAAAGCGCTTTCCGCGCTACGAAGCCAGTTGATGGGTCAGCAATAAATGTTCCTGTTTCAATTTGTTCAGGATAAATGATGCGTAGCTTTGATGTGCTGCCCGCACAAGAATCACTGGCATCAGGAAAGCCCGCGCTCATCTGGCGCAAGCATGTTGCGGATACAGAAACGCCGGTATCTGCTGCACTAAAACTGATGGACGCGGGGCGAGGTGATTTCCTTCTCGAATCCGTCGAAGGCGGCGAAACACGCGGGCGGTATAGTTATATCGGCCTGGCCCCTGATCTGGTCTTCCGTGCGAATGGCAACGGCGCGTCGATCAACCCGCGTTGGTTGGTTGATCGCGAGGCTTTTGAGCCGGAGCTAGCGGGAAGCCTTGATGCTTTGCGGCAATTGGTCAAGCGATGTCAGATGGATGTTCCTCAAGGCTTACCTGGTGCGCTTGCCTGTCTTGTTGGCTATTTTGGTTATGAAACCATCGGCTTAGTCGAAAAGCTGCCAAGAGCACCGCAGTCCGAGCTTGATTTGCCGGATATGTTGTTTGTGCGCCCTACTGTGATCGTGATTTTTGACCGGTTGGCGGACGAAATGTTTTTTGTCGCTCCAGTTTGGCCTGAAACTTCCGGTGATGTGCAGAGCAAAATAGCAGCGGCGGAGGAAAGACTGGATGAAGTGGAGAGGCAAATTGACGCAAAAGTACCTTCGCAAAACTTCCTGACCGCTGACATCGATCCTGACAGCATTAGTTTTGAATCGAAACTAGAACCGGGCCAATATGAAGATATGGTGCTGCGGGCCAAGGACTATATCGAAGCGGGTGATATTTTTCAGGTGGTGCTGGCTCAGCGTTTCACCGCGCCTTTTGCCCTGCCCCCAGTGGAACTTTACCGGGCGCTGCGCCGGATAAATCCTTCGCCTTTTCTGTTTTTCCTCGACCTTCCAGGCTTTGCGGTCATCGGGTCCAGTCCGGAAATACTGGTGCGCGCACGCGGCGGTGAAGTTACAATCCGTCCTATTGCTGGAACCCGCCCGCGAGGAGCCAACGCTGCGGAAGACAAGGCCAATCGAGAAAGTCTGCTCGCTGATCCTAAAGAGAGAGCTGAACATCTGATGCTGCTCGACCTTGGCCGCAACGATGTGGGCAGAGTGAGCGCAGCCGGTAGTGTGGAAGTTACCGACAGCTATACAATCGAGTTATACAGCCATGTCATGCACATTGTTTCCAATGTCGTCGGAACGCTGGCTCCCGATAAAGACGCGCTTGATGCGCTGTTCGCCGGGTTCCCTGCCGGAACTGTAAGCGGTGCGCCAAAAGTGCGGGCCTGCGAGATTATTGCCGAGCTGGAGCCGGAAACACGCGGCGCTTATGCTGGCGGCGTCGGCTATTTCTCCCCTGATGGAAGCATGGATAGTTGCATCGTGTTGAGGACTGGCATCGTGAAAGACGGAACGCTCCATGTTCAGGCTGGGGCCGGTATTGTAGCCGACAGCACTCCGCTGAATGAACAGCGTGAGTGCGAAGCGAAATCAGGCGCATTACTAGCAGCAGCTAAAGAAGCCGTGCGGCGCGCGCAGGAAGCGGGCTTCGGGCAATAGCTCCCGCTATTGGATTCGAATCATGAAGGTGGGCCTTTTTCCAGCATTTTCGGCGCTTCTTTCTGTAGCTTCTCCTTAATCTTGTTCGCAAACATCGCGAGCATGGGCGGAAGATCGAAAATGGCATGAACCTCGTCTTCACGCACCTGCATTTCGCCGCCAATACGCTGGCCCAATGCTTCCAATGTGCAGAATATCGTGTCGCCTTCCCAATGATGCTCCGTCAGGGTTGCGCCCGGCACAGCGTCGCTTAGCGTATGGATACCGCTCGCAATACGGCGGCGCGCCTCTGTCAGACCTAATTTATGCTTTATGGTAATGGTAACCGGGTCGCCCATGTTCTAATCTCCCTGTTCCCGTCCATATCACCCCGATTCTCTTCGTCAAACGATCTGCGCGGCATACAGCAGAAACACTTGGTCATTAGAAATACTTGGCCTGTGATGATTTTATGATTAGGCAGCATTCCATGATCCTGGTTATCGACAATTATGACAGCTTTACCTTCAATCTCGTCCACTATCTGATGGAATTGGGCGCGAATGTGCGGGTTGAGCGCAATGATGCAATGAGCGCGGTTGAGGCATTGGCCACCGGCGCGGAGGCTTTCCTGATCTCACCTGGCCCCCGGACACCTGATGAAGCGGGGATTTCGCTTGATCTGGTCGCTGCCTGCGCAGATGCGGGTAAGCCGCTGCTTGGCGTATGTCTCGGCCATCAAAGCATAGGACAGTATTTTGGCGGAAAGGTTGTGCGCGGCGGACTGATGCACGGCAAAACATCTCCGGTCACCCACGATAATAGCGGTGTATTTCAGGGGATACCCTCGCCTTATAATGCCACTCGCTACCATTCTTTGATCGTTGAGGATATTCCCGAAAGCCTGATCGTTAATGCCACCGCCGGGGATGGCTCTGTCATGGGTTTTCGTCATCAGAGCCTGCCCATTCACGGGGTCCAGTTTCATCCCGAAAGCATCGCCACTGAATATGGCCATGACCTGCTGGCCAACTTCATGCGTCTTGCCGGAATGACACCAAAAGTTATCAAAGCAGCCGCATGACTCAGACACTGGTTTATATATCCGGCGGGGACGCAACCCGCGCCGCTTTTGACGACCTAAAACGGCCGCTTCACAATGCTGTGGCGCCAGGAGAAACACAATGACAATCACCCTCCCCGATCCCACAACCCCGCTGTCTGCCGCAGAAGCGCGGACGGCATTTGGTGGCATATTGGATGGCAAAGTGGATGACAGCAGCATCAAATCCTTTTTGATCGCGCTGTCCGATCGCGGCGAAACTGCAACCGAAATTGCAGCGGCGGCACAGGAAATGCGCGCGCGCATGATCACTGTCGAAGCGCCTGCCGGAGCCATTGACGTATGCGGAACCGGCGGCGACGGAAGCAACAGTCTGAATATTTCAACCGCAACATCGCTAATCATAGCCGCCTGTGATGTTCCGATGGCCAAGCATGGCAACCGCGCTGCATCCAGCAAATCCGGTGCGGCTGACACACTGGAAGCCTTGGGCCTTGATCTTGCCAAAGCATCGGCGGGCGGAGAGCTATCCCTGCGCGAAATTGGTATCGCGTTTTTCTTCGCGCCCCATCATCACCCCGCACTGGGACCTATTGCAGCCATCCGCAAGGATATTGGCCGCAGGACCATTTTTAATCTGCTCGGTCCGCTCTGTAACCCCGCACGGGTTCGGCGGCAATTAATCGGGGTTTCCACACCCGCCCTTGTCGAAACCTTTGCCGAAGCGGCCGCCCAGCTTGATTATGAAAAAATCATGATCGTTTCAGGGGAAGAGGGACTGGACGAGCTAAGCATTTCCGGCCCTTCCAAAATTGCGATAATCGAAGGGCAGACGATTACCTATAGCCGAATAACACCCGAAGATATCGGCTTGCCCAGCCATCAGGCCGGTGCGGTCGAGGGCGGCGACGCGGTATTTAATGCGGCGGCGCTCAAAAGGTTGTTACAAGGCGAAAAATCCGCATATCGCGATGCTGTCTTGCTCAATAGTGCTGCGGCCTTGATGGTCGCAGGGGCGGCCGAAAGCTGGGAAGAAGGCGTCGAAGAAGCCGCTGAAGCGCTGGACAAGGGATTGGCCAATGCCATACTGGATTGCTGGATCGCTAACCAACAAGAGATGGCCGAATAAGAAATGAATAAGCTCACCGAAATTTGTGAGGTAAAGCGCGAGCATGTCCGCGAACGTCGCTCCGCTGTTTCATCTTCGGACCTGCAAGAACAGGCACAGCAGCAATCACCGCCGCGGGGATTTATCCGCTCTATCGAAGAAAAATCGAAGGCGGGTTTTGCGTTGATCGCAGAAATTAAGAAAGCAAGCCCTTCCAAAGGATTGATTCGAAAGGATTTTGATCCCCCTACTCACGCCCGATCTTATGAAGCCGGTGGGGCAGCATGTCTGTCGGTTCTTACCGATGCACCTTATTTTCAAGGTGCCGATGAATTTCTTGTCGCGGCGCGCGCTGCTTGCAATTTGCCCTGCTTGCGTAAGGATTTCATGGTTGACCCTTGGCAGGTTGCCGAATCGCGGGCGCTTGGCGCAGATGCAGTGCTGGTCATCATGGCGTCGCTGGACGATATTCTTGCAAAGGAGATTGAGGCGGCGGCGCTAGAACTGGACATGGATGTTCTGGTCGAAGTGCACGACGAGTCGGAGCTTGAACGGGCCTTGGCACTGAAATCCAGGCTTTTGGGAATTAACAACCGCGACCTCAAAACCTTTCAAACGAGTATCGAACAAACCGAACGCCTGTCAAAACTTGTTCCAGATGACCGGATCATGGTATCGGAAAGCGGCATTTTTACGCATGATGATTGCCAGAGATTGTCACAATCGGGAGCACGCGCGTTCCTTGTCGGAGAATCGTTGATGAGGCAGAATGATATAGAGGCCGCGACCCGTATGCTATTGACCGGCAGTTCGGAAAGTTGATGAGCAAACTCACCCATATTGATGGCAAAGGCGCCGCGCATATGGTTGATATATCCGCCAAGGATAATACAGTGCGCGAGGCGAAAGCCGAAGGTTTTATCGATATGAGCCAGGATGTTCTGGAAGCGATAAAAGCGAACAGCTTGAAAAAGGGCGATGTTCTGGCCACTGCCCGTATCGCCGGGATCATGGCGGCGAAAAAGACTAGCGATATGATCCCGCTGTGCCACCCACTCGCCCTCAGCAAAGTGGCTGTGGATTTCGACTTTCAGAGTAGCGGGCTCAGGGTAGAAACGATGGCTCGCCTGACTGGAAAGACCGGAGTGGAAATGGAAGCATTAACAGCAGCTTCCATTGCCCTTTTAACAGTTTACGATATGGCAAAGGCGATGCAGAAAGATATGGTCATCCGCGATATTCGCCTGCTGTCCAAAACAGGCGGAAAATCAGGAGACTGGACCGCCGCCGAAAGTCCAGCTTGAAGGCTTTACTGCCTCTGGAAGACGCACAGCAGCGCCTAATTTCCATGGCCCGGCCCTTACCGGCAGAAACAATCCCCATTGGCGATGCGCTGGGCCGCTATGTTGCCGAGGATATGTTCGCCAGACGCAGCCAACCGGCGGCTGATATGTCCGCTATGGACGGCTATGCCATCCGCTTTGAGGACCGCGACGGACCTTGGCAAATTGCCGGAGAATGCAGAGCGGGGAGCCCGCCCTGCCCGCCAATAAAGGCCGGGCAAGCGGCGCGAATATTTACCGGAGCGTTAATGCCGGATGGTGCAAATACCGTGGTGATGCAGGAAAATATCGAGCGCGACGGTGACAAAATTCGTCTTATCAGCGAGCCTTCCCCTGACCAAGGGCACCATGTTCGCCACGCGGGGGGCGATTTCAAGTCTGGCGATATTGCATTGCAGGCCGGAACATATCTCAACCCCGCGGCGCTGGCACACGGCGTTATGGCGGGGCTAGGCAACCTTAGCACCGGTCAACGGCCAAAAGTGGCGATCCTTTCCACAGGTGACGAACTGGTCGCCCCCGGCGCAGACACATTGCCGCACCAGATACCTGCCAGTAACGATACCATGATTCTTGCAATGCTATCACAGCTCCCTGTGTTAGCACGTTCAATTAACAGAATAAAAGATGATATGGATAGTATCTGTGAGGCCTTGGAGAGCGCTTCCGACTGCGATGTCATTGTGACTATAGGCGGAGCATCAGTTGGCGATCATGATCTGGTTGCACCGGCATTTGAACGGTTGGGTGGACAGACGGATTTCTGGAAAATCGCTATGAAGCCAGGCAAGCCTTTAATGGCTGGGAAACTAGGCAATAGTATCGTTCTTGCACTGCCGGGTAATCCGGTATCTGCTTTTGTCACCGCGACTTTATTCCTGCTGCCACTTGTCCGTTATCTGGCAGGCGCCAACTCGCCTATGCCAGTCATGCAAGCCGCAAAAGCTTGTAGCACCCTGCCCCCCACAACGCAGCGCGCCGAGTGGCTTCGCGCAAAGGTTGATGAAGATGGAATCAACGTTTTCAACAGCCAGGACAGCGCCAAGCTTTCAATATTGTCCGCTGCAAACGCCTTGCTTTTCCGCCCACCCAACAGTCCTGAACAGCCGATAGGCGCGACTGTTTCCTATATTGCCATTTAAAATGGCAAGTTGAATATACTTGACTCGTTGTTAAATGTTTCATAATTGTTCTTTATTCGTTCTCGATAAGGACATGGAATATGCTCACCCCGAAACAACATGAACTGCTCTGCTTCATTCATAACCGTTTAGAGGAAACGGGCGTATCCCCCTCTTTTGAAGAGATGAAAGATGCATTAGGGCTGAAATCCAAGTCCGGCATTCATCGATTAATCAGCGCTTTGGAAGAACGCGGCTTTTTGCGGAGGCTCCCTAATCGCGCGCGCGCGCTGGAAGTCACGAAACTACCTGAAGGTGGAACTCTGGCTCCAGTTGCCAATACGGTGTCCAATGTCGTCAATATTGGCTCCGGCTCACGGTCAGCACCGGCGAAAGAGCTTTCGATTGTCGCCAATGATGTAATCGAAATCCCCCTTCATGGTAAAATTGCGGCCGGTGCGCCTATTGAAGCTTTGGAAGGCCAGACAGCACTTAGCGTACCAGCAGCTTTGCTAGGCCCTGGCGAACATTATGCGCTGGAAGTATCTGGCGATTCCATGATTGAAGCCGGCATATTGGACGGTGACTATGCCCTGATCCAGCGCACCGAAACCGCACGGAATGGCGAAATTGTTGTGGCACTGGTTCATAATGAAGAAGCAACCCTCAAATATCTGTTCAAGGAAGGTTCCTCGGTGCGCCTTGATCCCGCCAATCGCGATTATGAACCCCAGATATTTGGTCCTGATGAAGTGCAGATACAGGGTAAAATGGCGGGACTTTTACGACGTTATAATTGAGTCTGTTTAATTTGGTTTTTTGGGATGCGCATCATCCGGCATATTAAGACGCGTCCAGTGATGTCTTCCGGAGCGGCTTAACACTGTTTCTATCCGTTGGTTCTCCAAATCTATCGTCATGCCGCCAGTCTGACTTAAGAATGTTCGATCTGCTTTAAACCAACGCGGCTGACAACTGTGCGGGAGGCGGCGTTCGCTGATAACTATATCGGCACGACGACAAGCTGCAGATAGCGCCAGCGCAGGGATATAATAAGAACTGCGCGTGGCGAGAATAACCCAGCTTCGGTCAGCCATTTCTATAGTGACCGAGCAGCTATCTGCATTGCAATCCGCCCCGCGCCACTGTTCCAGCGGTATCGTTTCTCCCTCTATACCGGCATTTTCTATAATCATACTATGGATGAAATCCCCGCTGCGTGTGCGAAGCATCGCGAGATCTCCCCTGTCATCGCGAATGGCGACATGGCGGCCATCCCCTGTAATATAAAGGTCTGGTGCACGGCTCGCACCAATTGTCACTATACCAAATATGATGGGGATAATCCCCCAGATACGCCAACGCTGGTTCCAAAGGCATAGCCACAATCCGCCAACAATCAGCAAAGCGAACGCGGACTGCGGCATGGTTGACATCACTGTAACAGAACCGGGGCGGCTGGACACATAATGGGCTATAAATAAAAGGAAGCCGAGCGCCTTCTCACATAGCCACCAGACGGGTGTGCCTAGGCCTAAACTATCGAGTAATAGCGCCAATGCTTCCAGTGGCATAATCACAAAAGTTGTCAGCGGGATAGCAATAATATTTGCCAAAGAACCGTAAATGCCGGTCTTATGAAAATGGAACAAGGCAATGGGTATCAATGCAAGTTCAACGACCAATCCGGTTAGGAATAGACCCGCTATCATTCGGCCTAAACGATAAGGCCATCCTTCCTCTCTCCGGGCCAGAAGAGTCTGCACCTTGGGATGCTCATGTAGCACAATAATTGCGGTAACCGCTGCAAAACTGAGCTGGAAACTGGGACCCACCAGCGATTCTGGCCATAAGATGAGCACGAACAATGCACCCGCTGCAACCATCCGCAATGTTATTGCGCTGCGTCCCATGATTAGCGCTGCAAGTACAATAAGCGCTGCTACACACGAACGGATAGTCGGCACTTCCGCTCCCGTGAGCAATGTATAACCCAGTGCCCCGACAGCCGCGCAACCTGCCGCAAACAACGGCAATCGAAACCGCAGTGCCAGAGGAGGGAATAAAGCCAGCGTCCGCAAAACCAACAGATAGATTGCTCCGACGAGAGCGGTGACGTGCAATCCGCTGATCGATAATAGATGCGCCAATCCGCTACGTCTCATGGCTTCCGCATCTTCATCGCTTATCGCCCCGCGATCCCCGGTAGCAAGCGTCGCACCTATGGCGCCTGCTCCGTCTGTCATGCTGGATTGAACGTGGTTGGATAGCATCTGGCGATATTGCGGCATAGATGAAAGCGGCCCCCATGAAGGCGGCGGCGCAGCCTGCACGATCCGGATATCACCTAATGAAGTTCCGGTAGCCCCCAACCCCATGAACCACGCGCGGCGTGAAAAATCATACGCACCGGGCAAGCTTGGCATGGACGGCGGCATTAAACGGGCACGTAACTGTATGACCGTGCCGGCCCGTAAATTACTCACTAGCAAATCACTCGTTTGTGATTCACTCGCCTGCAAACCCGACACGGTCTTGTCTATCGATACATTCACACGCACCCGCGGCGGTAAATCCTGTTTCCCATGTGTTGCCAGAGTCAATCGCACAACATTTCGCGCGCTCACAACTTCAGTTTCTTCGACCTCTGCATAAAAGGAGAACACCGCAGGACGCTCCAGAACCGGCGTCGCGACGGCCCAGGAGCGCATCCAGATTACCACGCAGCCGACAGCCATAAGCATCAGATACCAGATTAATGCATTGCTGACTCGGCCGCCCTGATCCCTTGATTTGACAAAGAGAGCAAGGCCTGCACACAGAGCGATGAAACCCATCCACAAAGCGGAATTTGCTAGCCAAAACCATGCCGCGATGCCCATGCCAACACCAACCGGAACCCATAAAGCGAGACGATCACGTTCTTTTTCCAACTGCATTTCAAGCTGGGTAAGAATATCGCGATGCCAGTAAAGAAGGCTGTGCCAATGGCTAATAAAATCGGGGAATTGTCGTTCACGAAACAGCATGCTAAGGGCCGTGCCATCCGAACCAGAAATGGTAGTATTACCGATAGAATCGGTAGCCTTGCCATGGCTGTTTGGATCAAAACCGCTGTGCATCCCATTCACTTAACACAGGAAAACTTCAGGCGTGACTCTTAAAGAAACAGAACAGGTCGTCACGCGTTTCGCGCCGTCACCAACCGGTTTTTTGCATATCGGTGGTGCACGCACGGCAATGTTCAATTGGTTGTTCGCGCGGCATCACGGCGGCAAAGCGCTGCTGAGAATCGAAGATACAGATAAAGCACGGTCTACCCAGGAAGCGATTGATGCGATTATCGAAGGTCTGGATTGGCTCGGTCTGGATTGGGATGACGAAACAGTTTTCCAATCGGAACGCGCCGCCCGCCATGCAGAGGTTGCGTATCAGTTACTCGCTTCCGGCAATGCTTATAAATGTTTCGCGACCCCTGAAGAACTGGCTGCCATGCGCGAACAGCAAAAAGCAGAGAAAAAGCCGATGCGCTATGATGGCCGCTGGCGGGATCGCGACCCCTCCGAAGCACCGGAAGGCGCGCCTTATGTTATCCGCCTGAAGACGGAAACCGGTGGCAAAATGACAATCACCGATGCTGTGCAGGGAGAAGTTTCTGTCCAGAATAGCGAGATTGATGACTTCATCCTTCTGCGTTCCGACGGGACACCGACCTATATGCTCGCCGTGGTAGTGGATGACCATGATATGGGCGTCACTCACTTGATTCGCGGCGACGATCATCTCAACAATGCTTTTCGGCAACTGGCGATGATCCGCGCTATGGACTGGAAAGAGCCCGTTTACGCCCATATCCCACTTATCCATGGCAATGACGGTGCAAAACTGTCCAAACGTCATGGGGCGCTAGGCGTTGATGCCTATCGCGATATGGGGATCATGGCAGATGCGATGTTCAACTATCTCTTGCGTCTTGGCTGGGGCCACGGCGATGACGAGATTATTTCGCGCGCTCAGGCAATTGAGTGGTTTGACTTATCCGGTGTGGGCAAATCGCCGTCACGCTTTGATGCAAAAAAGCTCCAGAATCTGAACGGCCAATATATACGGGATGCCGATGACAATGCGCTGGTCGAATTGACCGTCCCGTGGATCGAGAAAGAACTGGGGATAATATTATCACCCGCACAACGCGAATTGCTGGCCAAGGCCATGCCGGTTTTGAAAAGCCGGGCAAAAAACCTTATCGAATTGGCCAGTAATAGCCTTTTTCTCTATAAAAACCGACCACTTGACCTCGACGAGAAGGCACAAGTTCTGCTAGATGCTGACGCAAGGCAACTGCTTGCATCGATTCATTCTGCTTTGATTGATCTTGACGACTGGACCATCGTGGCAACAGAAGAAAAGGTGAAAGCTATAGCAGAGGCTGCTGAATTGGGGTTAGGAAAGCTTGCACAACCTATGCGTGCTGCCTTAACCGGAAGCACCAGTTCACCCGGAATTTTTGACGTGCTAATACTCTTGGGTAAGAAAGAGTCATTAAATCGTCTTGCAGACCATAAAAACTAACCTGAACAATCAGGACAGAAAGGACAATATTGTGGGCAACAATAGCGCAGGATTGAATTTCAACGGAGAAGATCACAAATTTGCGGTAATGAAGGGCACCGTAGGCCCGGATGTCATTGATATCCGGAAACTTTATGCACAAACCGGTGCATTTACCTATGATCCCGGATTTACTTCCACTGCTAGCTGCGAATCGGAACTGACCTATATCGACGGTGACGAGGGCGTATTGCTCCACCGCGGCTATCCGATCGAGCAACTGGCCGAACATAGCAGCTTTATGGAAGTTGCCCACTTGCTGCTCCGCGGTGAATTGCCGACATCTGAAGAATATGACGACTTCACGAATACGATTACCCGCCACACCATGCTGCACGACCAACTGCGCGGCTTTTACAACGGTTTCCGCCGGGACGCCCACCCGATGGCCATTATGTGCGGCGTGGTTGGTGCGCTTTCTGCATTTTATCATGACAGCACCGACATTAATGACCCGCAGCAGCGGATGATCGCCAGCCACCGGTTGATCGCAAAGATGCCGACCATTGCTGCCATGGCCTATAAATATGCGGTTGGTCAGCCCCCACTCTATCCGGACAATAATCTAAGCTATACCGGCAATTTCCTGCGGATGACTTTCGGTGTTCCGGCAGAGCCTTATGAAGTTAACCCGGTTATTGAAAAAGCCATGGACCGGATATTCATCCTCCATGCCGACCATGAACAGAATGCTTCGACCTCCACCGTGCGTCTAGCCGGCTCTTCGGGTGCTAACCCGTTTGCATGTATCGCTGCCGGCATTGCTTGTCTGTGGGGTCCTGCCCATGGCGGAGCCAACGAAGCGGCTCTCAACATGCTTCATGAAATTGGCCATCCTGACCGTATTCCCGAATACATCAAGCGTGCAAAAGACAAGGATGATCCATTCCGCCTGATGGGCTTTGGCCACCGCGTTTATAAAAATTACGACCCTCGTGCGACCGTCATGCAGAAAACCGTCCGCGAAGTCTTTGAAGCGCTGAATGTATCCGATCCGGTCTTTGACGTTGCTCTGCAATTGGAAGATATGGCGCTCAACGATCCATATTTCATCGAGAAGAAGCTCTTCCCGAATGTCGATTTCTATTCCGGGATCATATTGTCGGCCATTGGCTTCCCGACATCCATGTTCACTGCTCTATTTGCCTTGGCCCGGACTGTTGGCTGGGTCGCACAGTGGAACGAAATGATTTCCGATCCCGGCCAACGTATCGGCCGCCCTCGCCAGCTTTACACTGGGCCGACGCATCGTGATTATGTCAAAATCGGCGAACGGTAAGTCTGAGAAAATTGTTTGAAAAAGGGGGCGTAATTGCTCCCTTTTTTATGTGAGATGCCGCTCTATATTTTCCGTGACGGTAAGCTCAGCTTAAATTTGGCACCTTTACCGACGGCACTTTCTACGGTCAGGCTACCATCCATCGCGTCGGCCAAGCGGTGAGAGATGAAAAGGCCTAATCCACTACCACCATCACCGGAGCGGCCTAGTCTTTCAAATTTTTCGAAAATCTTCTGCTGGTCTTCAGGGGCGATACCATCGCCTTGGTCGCGCACGGTGATCGTAGAAAACTCGTCTTCTTGGTTCACGCATAATTTTATCACCGAACCGTCGGGGGAGTAACGGATCGCGTTGCCGATCAGGTTGACTAATATCTGTAAGACCCTGCGAAACTCGCCCTTTGCCGGGACTTTGAGATCTTTACCGGGTAGGTCAATACGTATCTGATGATCTGCCGCCTTTACTGCAAGCAAACCAGCGGCCCTGTGCGCCATATCGACCAGATCAATATTATCCGCCGCAACCGTAAAGCTGGACCGTTGGATCGCTTCCAAGTCAGACAGGTCGTTAACTAGATCCATCAGGTGACGGCCCGCAGATGCAATATCCTTGGCGTAATTGGAATAATCCCCGCGCAAAGGTCCTTCCAGACGGCTGCCGATTGTTTCGGCATTCGCTATGATTTTACCCAAAGGCTGGCGCAAGGCTGGGCCCAAATGGGAACCGAAAAGCGAGTCACTGATTAAACCGCTTTTCCCGCCACCACGTGCAAGCGCAACAATGTTTTCTTTCGCTTCCTGATCCTCATCCAGTTCAAGCGTGAAGCGATAACCGGAAAACAGGCCGTCATTATCGATCAAAGGCTGACCAGACAGGATGTAAGAAGATTGCTTACCATATTTCTGACGGACATGCTGGGCTCTAACCGGCTGGCGCTCAGATATAGATTCGACCAGCACAGTTTGTTTAGACGGAGCCACAAAGTCGAAAACGTCCAGCAACGATTGCCCGATATATTTCTCTACCGCCTCCAGATCTCCCGGCAATGCCAACCCCATGATCCGCAAAGACGCGTCCGTGCGGATAGAGGCTCGGCCGGTTAGCCTTCCAAAATCAAGTTGCCGATCAACTGATCCGATATTGGAACCCGGCGCAGGAGCTTCCTTCCAGTCAATAATGCTTATAGCAACACCGCCCTGATCGTCCCCATATTGCGGTCGGATTTTCACCCACATGTTGATCAGATAGTCATCATCCGCCGCTTGCACTGGACGGGACAGAACCATATCTAGTTTGCGGCTTAACCGGCACAGACTTGCCAGCTGTGGCAAAGCCAATGGACCATTTTCGTGACCTCCAGCCTGCAAATGCAGGTGCAGTAAAGGCGGGTCTGCCGAGATCAAACGACCATCGGCATCCAGTTTCCCGCGAACCGGCTCCGTCAGATTGCCGGGAGCCATCATTCCTCGGACAGTCCTGTATAATGGGCATTGAGCTGATACTGAGCATCCTGATAAAGCGTATTGCTCGACCATTTCTTGACTAAAGCCGCTGCCTGGCTGCGATCAATCTCGTTATAGGATGCTACTGTCAGCAGTTTTCCGCCGCCCTCCAGCACTGCGAATATTGACAAGGCTTGCTGAGCAGGCAGGTTTACTGCACGCATAGTCAGAACAAGCCGTGTCATATTCGGTTCGGCCGTGAACAGAATTAACTGGTCAACCGAAAGCCCCGAACGCTTGGCCAGGCGGGCCAGAAATAAGTCCAAGCCGTCATGATGGGGGTGCAGATTTTGACTGTCTGTTAGTTGGTCGACTAACTGGGCCAAACGCTGTGCGCGGCTTTGTGTTCCTGCACCCTCGTCATGTCGGCCCAGCAGTTTT
>JADKLW010000389.1_pt1 | contig 19105 bp, 19 predicted proteins | sample 8641881 | NCBI WGS metagenome assembly JADKLW01 (sample SAMN16272185, study PRJNA661076) | feces metagenome | isolation source: fecal sample from diarrhoea affected cattle B | host: Bos taurus | place: South Africa: Lokaleng Village, Mahikeng | collected 2019-09 | reverse complement strand
TTGGCTTGATCGGTTCCCTGTTTATCAGAAACAACCGGGAAGTCGTTAAATAAAAGATGAAAACACACCAGTCCTTTGATAGGGCTGGTGTGTTTTTATGGAGTTTTTCAATTTATCCCACTTTAACGGTCAATGGGAAGATGAAGAAATAGCTTCTGATTAACTATATAAGTGGAACTAATGATTTATAGTAGCCGATATTCCGTAAAACAGCTACGCTTTCCAGCGGGCTCGCGCCCAATCCTCCTCGTCCGCTGCGCTCCCTGCGGTGTATCGGTCGTCTCGCTAAGCCGCAGGAGTCTCCGCTGTTTTGCTCCATATCTCAGATAGTACTGCAGAAACGGATAGCGTTTCCTTTTCTCAAAGAGCATATCCAGCGCCGGCGCGTCCACGGGCTAGGCGGAGCAATGAGACGAGTGCCCTTCTCGGCTCATTGCGGGAGCCATGCCCAGAGCGTCCGAAGCGGTGTATGAAATGATGATTCTTATGTTCAACTTATATAGCTCAAAAAAGTTTAAGAACACCGCCCAAATAAAAAAGCAGAACCAATCGAATGGCCTGCCGGATCTTCCTATTTTATAAAAATGATTGGAATCAGCTTGGTACCGCTTCCAATTGATCAACCCATTGAATGGTCAATAAATTCGGCAACATGGCCATTTCGCAATCCAACTGAATGGTTTTTTTGCATTTGACCGTGGCTATACATTCAATCGTTGATGTCCAACTTTCGATCCGCACTTTATACGTGCCGACATTCGGCAGCGAATAATTGGGCAATAACCCGTTCTTCTGGCAATGCTTGGTTTGATGAAATGTCCCCAATAAACCAGGCAGTTCATTCAGTTTCCGTTCCGTTAAATGTTTCCGGATCAACGTGGAGCTGATTTTCTGTTCTTTCCATTTCAGTTCTTCGACGACCGTTAGGCCTACCTGCCGGGCGTCTGCATAAACCGCCAATGTCTCGACCGTCCCTTTTGCTCTGGAACCATACGTATAATCAAATCCGCAAACGATTTCCTCGGCGTTCAAGCCGGTGATGTAGTCCGCCAGAAAATCATCCGGCTCCACTTTCGCCAGTTCCTTGGTGAATTCCACCACATAAAATATGTCCACACCAAGCTTTTCCAGCTTTTCAGCTTTTTGCTCCAACGGTTCCAGGTAAGCGACTTCCTTGTCTGGAAACAAGACCGATTTCGGATGGGGGAAAAAGGAGAGGACCGCCAAAGCCAAATCATGTGCGTCCGCTTTTTCCTTTGCCGTCTGGATGACTTTCTGATGCCCTAAATGGACACCGTCAAAATAACCAAGAGCCATGGCTGAATCAGGCGCTGACTGCCTGATTTCCTGTAAGTTTTCCGCGTTCACATAGCGTATTTGCATGATGATCCTCTCCTTTTCCGTTATCTTGCCAGGTCTTGCGCGACCTCGTAAATCAAATCTTCTTGTCCGCCAACCGCTTTCAGCTTGCCGATTTGCTTCAGAATATCCCGTTCGTGGACACCGAATTGCTTGGCCGCTTTTTGGGCATGCAACAAGAAACTGGAATAGACGCCTGAATGTCCGAGAATCAAGCTGCCACCAGTGATTTCCTGTGGCTGCTGCATGATGGGCGCAATGACGTTATTCGCCGTATCGATCAATTCGTACAAATCAATCCCGGTTTCATAGCCCATTTTTTCAAGTACGGCAACCATCACTTCGGTCTGTGTATTGCCCGCTCCTGCACCCAGTGCGCGCAGGCTGCCGTCAATGAAAGTCGCTCCCGCTTCAACTGCAGCAACCGTATTCGCCATAGCCATGGACAAGTTATTATGGGCATGGAATCCGATTTCACATTGAAGCGTTTGTTTCAATGCACAGATCCGCTCCGTCACATCTTTCGGCAACATGGCACCGGCTGAATCTGTGACGTAGACGATTTCCGCCCCATAGCTTTCGAATAACGATGCCTGTTTCACAATTTCCTCTACAGAAGCCATATGGCTCATCATCAAGAATCCGGCGGTTTTCAAGCCCAGTTCACGGCCCAGCTGGATATGCTGGGCCGCAACGTCCGCTTCGGTAACATGAGTCGCAACCCGTACCATCTTCGCGCCAGCTTTAACAGCAGCCTGCAAATCCCCTTTTGTGCCGATGCCCGGAATCAGCAGCACGGCAACTTCCGAAGTCGTGCATTCGCCTGCAGCCGCTTCGATGAGTTTGAGTTCATCGGTTGCGGACAAGCCGTATTGCAGGGAAGAGCCGCCGAGTCCATCTCCGTGGGAAACTTCAAAATAACGAACCCCCGCTGCATTCATTCCTTTTGCTGCTTCGCGTACTTGGTCTGCTGTAAACGCATGGCGGACCGAATGGCTTCCGTCACGCAGCGATACATCCAAAATATTTACTGTCATGAGATGACCTCCTTCGCGCGTTGCAGATGGCGCGCCAGTTCATTGGCGACTTGCACCGCTGCAGCAGTCATGATATCTAAATTCCCTGCATAGGCCGGCAAGTAATCTGCAGCGCCTTCCACTTCCAGAAACACCGAAACTTTTTTGCCTTCGAATACGGTGTCGGCTTTCAACGAGTAGCCCGGTACGTACTTCTGGACGTCCTGCACCATTTCGAGAATGGAATCCCGAATCGCTTCTTCGTGTCCTTCTTCTGCCACCAGTGCATGCACTGTATCACGCATGATAATCGGCGGTTCAGCCGGATTCAGGATGATGATGGCTTTTCCTTTTTTGGCGCCGCCCACCACTTCAATGGCACGCGATGTCGTGACGGTAAATTCGTCGATGTTCGCCCGTGTTCCCGGACCGGCACTTTTACTTGAGATGGTTGCGACGATTTCTGCATAATCCACTGGTACGACACGTGAAATTGCATGGATCATCGGGATGGTCGCCTGCCCGCCGCAGGTCACCATGTTGACATTGTTCTTTTCCAGATGCTCCGTTAAGTTTACCGGCGGAACTACAAACGGTCCGATCGCGGCAGGTGTTAGATCAATCACTTTTTTGCCTGCTCCTGTCAACAGCCTGCTGTTTTCCTCATGGGCATAGGCGCTTGTCGCATCAAACACAATGTCCACCAAGTCCAAGCGTTCCATTAAGCCATTGATGCCGGTCGCGATCGTTTCATAGCCGCGGTCTTTGGCGCGCTTCAGGCCGTCAGATGCTGCATCGATGCCGATCATGACGCTCATTTCCAGTACATCGCTGCGTTCGATTTTATACATGAGATCCGTCCCGATATTACCGGAACCGATAATTCCTGCTTTTAGCTTGGTCATTTCATCATCACTTCTTTCGCAAAGTTCGTACTGACTTTTCCTAATACGCCAAAGTCCGCTTCAAACCGGTCTCCTGCTGTAAACGGCACGGCTTTCGATAAAGCGCCGGCGAGGACAAACATGCCCGGTTCAATCGAGATGCCGTATTCATCCAACGCCTGTGCCAACCAAACCACCGCGTTCAGTGGGTTGCCCAATACTGCAGCGCTTGTCGCTTCGTCCATCCATTCGCCGTTCTTAGTAACCGTCATGGGAATGGCTGTGATGTCTTCGATTTCAGCCAGCTTTGTCCGTTGGCTGCCGAGGATAGCGCCTGCTGATGAACCGTTATCTGCCACGGTGTCTTCGAATTTGATTTTCCAGTCTGCAATGCGGCTATCGATGATTTCAACGGCAGGTACCACATAATCAACTGCATCGATGACGTCTTCGACTGTTACGCCTGCTCCGGACAATGCCTTTTTAAATACAAAAGCAATTTCAAATTCCACTTTCGGCTGAAGGAACGAGTCAGCTGTAATCGCTTCCTCTTCTCCGTAAATCATCGTGTTCAATATAAAGCCGTAATCAGGTGTATGGACATTCAACATGTCCTGCATCGCCTTGCTGGTCAATCCGATCTTCAAGCCTTTGACCGTTGCTCCATTTTTCACTTTTTCCTCAATCCCTGCAAGCTGGACATGATACGCTTGTTGGGCGGAAATTTCTTTATAGGTAGTTGTCAGCGGCGCGATTGGTGCTTTCGTGCGTTCCGCTTCCAATAGTTGCTGTGCGGCCTCTTGAATATTCATGCGTCTCCCCCTACTTCACAGTTTCAAATTGAGCTAACTCGCGGTATTTTCCAGCGAAGAACAAGAGCGGGCTCTTATCTTCAAGCTTCAAATCCAGAACCTTTCCAATCAATAACGTATGGTCTCCTTCAATATGGGAAGAGACCACTTCACATGCGATCTGCGCCAACGCGCCATCTAAAACCGGTAGACCTTCCAATGAATCAAACAGGACCGGCTCTTCTCCAGGTCTGCCGGAGAAATGGCGGGAGTATTGTTCCTGGTCTTCACTCAGAATATTGACAGCGAATTTTTTTGAAGCGCTTACTTTTTCCAAAAACTTTGCTTTATGCCCAATTGAAATCACTACCAGTTTCGGATCCAGTGATACGGACATAAACCCGTTGGCTGTCATCCCGTGCGGTACGCCTTCATTTTCAGTCGTCAACACCGTGACCCCTGTTGCGAATTTCCCCATTGCATCTCTGAATAAACGATCATCCATGCTAATTCCTCCATTCATTTTTCGAATAATTCAATCATAAAGCAGTCGTTTTAAAATTATCATGTTGGTTTTTATTGAAAATTCTGATAGAAACCATAAAAACAATAGGCTGTTGAATTTCAATTCCGCCAGAAAGATTTTTTAGAGAAAATCAGATTTACCAACCTTTCTTCGAGTGAAGAAAGAGATTTTCCAGAATGGAATTTCAATTTATTTTTCAAAGTCCTAAAATCAATTTTGTGTTCTTCGATAATTTTTCCCCTTGTAAAACTATTTCTTTTCACATAGAATTCATTTCAACGGCAAGACACCTCTTCCTTTTTATTCCATTATGCTGTTTGCTTGTCAGGCAGGAAGCAGGGTGCCGCCGAACTGAAGAAACTTTTAAAAGAGTATATGAAAGGAGGAAGTTATTCTACTAAAATTTTCGCAAGCGCTTACATTTCTTTGTTTCCAGGGTGGATGGGGAATAATCGAAAATCAAAAGGGGGATTTATATGCACATGCGTTGGATGGTATTGGTGTTTCTTTTCTTACTCGCTGTTTTGAATTACACGGATAAATCAGTTTTAGGGTTAGCAGCAGAACCGATCATGTCCGAACTCGGGTTGTCCTATGACGAGTTCGGTTTGGTCGGAAGCAGCTTCTTCGCTGCATATGCTGTCGGAAGTATTGTGCTGGGCACACTGACATATCGGTTTAACTCAAAATACCTATTGATGATGATTGCTGTTGGTTGGACAGTTTCATTGGCAAGTGCCTATTTTGTTGAAACACTGGCCCATCTAATTCTATTGCGGGTTGTCTTAGGTTTCTTCGAAGGTTCTACGCTCGGGTTATCCATTGTGCATTTGGCACGCTGGTTCACCAGTTCACAGCGTGGGTTTGCTGTTGCCATCATGACTTCCGGTACTACTGTCGGAACTTACTTGGCAGCACCAGCCTTGGTCGCAGGCATCACAACTGTGGGATGGCGCCACACGTTTGCTTTGCTGGGGGTAGCAAGTTTACTGTGGGCGATCGCTTTCTTCTTTATGAAAGAAGAGCCGGATGAGCCGCTGATTGAAGATGTAAAATCCTTGGCTTCCAATAAAAATGTACCGTTTAAGGATATTGTAAAAGTATTTATTAACCCATATGTGCTTTCAATTGTCGTCGTCGGATTCGTTTCGATGTGGATCACTACCTGGGTGCTTACGTGGGCTCCTACTTACTTGATTCAAATTGCGGGCCTTGAACCCACGCGCATGAGCTTAATTTTCGCTGGAATGGGAATTGTGGGAACAATCTTTGCCATCTGCATCGGTAAATTCACTGATGGATTGTTCAAGCGAAAGAAAAGCCTTATCAAATCCTATGACCGTGTATTGATCACTGTATTGGTTATTGGCTCCCTATCTTTCGCCATGACCACTCTTGTCGCTTCACCAATTTTGGCTTGCGTGTTCCTGGGAATCGGTTTAATTATGAATACCAGCCTATTGCCTTTGAACACGACGATTAAATCACTGGTCATTCCGAAAAACCTGGTCGGCAGTGTTACAGGGATTTCCTTGTCGATTGCCAGTATGGCAGGCATCATCGGACCATGGGCGACCGGTTACTTGATCACACTTGCAGGCGATGACATCCGTGCCGGCTTCAATTCAGGAGTAGTGGTCATCGTTAGCTTATACGTCGTCTCGGCTACCGTGCTGCTGTTGACACGCAAGTTGAAGATTACAGCTACTGAAAAAGAAGACGCGCTCCGTGCTGCTGAAGACGAAGAAGAAAGAATGAAAGTCGCTGTCGAGCAATAAAAGAACGCGTAGCAGCAGAATCCGATTGATTAGGCCCATATAAAAACGGCCAACCTACTCGAAATGAGCAGGTTGGCCGTTTTTTGTTGCTGTTACAGTTTACTTCATTGCCCGATCGCTATTTTGAAAATTCCTCGAAGCTCAGGCTATTCGTCAGAATCAGCACTTGGATGACCAATAAAATATAGGCAGCGGTTGAAGCGTTCTTCAGTGAAATCTGCATCTGTTCTTCAATCTGCTTGATGCGGTACTGGACGCCGCCGATTGATAGCGCCAGTTCATCCGTCGTTTCCTTTAGGCGTTGGCTGTTCAGCAGGTAGACGTAGAGCGTGTGCAGCAATTCCTTTTTGCGCGGATCATCGAAGTTGTACAAGTCTTTCAAGGTTTTTTTCGCCATTTCCTGCAATTGGTCAATGCTCATGTTTTTGACGATGTCGCCGATCATTCCAAGCTCCTCGTAATCCGTCAGCAATTTTTCATTCGGAAAGCGTTGGGCCACGCGCGCTTCTTTCAGCGAGTGCTCAAAATCCTTAAAGTTGCTGAATGTTCCGCTGATCCCAAGCGAATATTCATAATTGCCGTTATGCTTCTCCATCTTCTGAAAAATTTTCGTGACTTTCTTTTTCCACTCCTGTTTGTCGCTATTGTGTGAGTTAAGGAGAGCAATCTCTTCTCCCAGCACTGCAAAAATACAAGGCAAGTCCCATTCTCTGGCCACTTTCGCCAATTGCGTCATCTGGTCATGGATATCGATCATTTCATTGGTTTTCTTTTTCTTTTTGATATGGATGATGCCTGTAGAAAACGGCGGCTGAAACTTGAACGGCAAGAATTTATAGTAGGATTCAATGTATTTGATGTTCCGGTTATGGATCAACCGTTCCAACAGCGAGCTGCGCATCCGCTGCTGCTCTTCGAATTGGGCTTCTTCATACAGAATGCATAACGCGACGACCGTCGATATGCGCCCTAAAAACAGGTGGTCGTTTTCATCCATCTGCTTCCCGTCAAAGTAAAAGAAAGAACAAGTGGCGTAATCTTTTTTATTGATCAGAACAGGCGCTGTCAATTTCCAATACTTTTCGCCTTCGTAATGCGAAACATTGTGTTTATCGCTGATATGCGATAATTTTGCCGTTGTGTTTTTAATGAGCAGTTCCTGCTCTTCCGTAAATCCAATTTGGCTCAACGGATTGCCGTGGATGTCTTCGATCAGGATGGGAATGTTCAATAGCTCATAGGCTGTCTCCACAATTTCATCCATCGAATGCTTTTCTGTCACTTTTTGTGTCAACTGTCCCTGGAACAGTGAGATTTTCTCCAGCATTTGCTTATGATGGACAAGCGCGTCATAGGTCATTTCAAGCTCGGATAAGATATTGTCGTTTTGGTAAAGGTGGATCAAGTCCCCTTTTTCCTCAAGCCAATCACGCTCCAAACGAACTTCGAACTCGCAGGCCGAATCCCCTTTTGCGACACATTTATGCTCTACGGCAATAATCGACTCGCCAAACTCATAGGTCAACGCACCGCTCGCAAAACCGCATAGCATATGGCATACGCATTCATCCGCCAAGCCCGAATTCTTCAAATGCAATTGCGCTTCGAAAGATTCCACCCATTGGCCCCATGTATCCTTGCACTCTATAGTGCCGTCCGGATGGCGCACAATCTCCCCCATAAAAATGACATCTTTTACATGCCCCAAACGGGAATGCCTTTTGCCGACCGTTTTCTCCGTCTGCTGGTTTTGGAGATTCTTTTTGGCTGACTCAAGCCCGAATTCCTTGCCCAGCCGAAACAAGAAGCCTTTTGTTTTATAGGAACCGATATTATTAAACAAGTTATTCTTTAAAGTATGAAAGGCATTTGCTGACATTAAGATGTTTTGCGTCTCGTTGGAATCAAATAGAACCTCATTCATCACAATCCACTCCTTTGATTTCTATTCCTAATCTTACAAGAATAAAATTACTTTTCAATATTTTTTAAAGATTAAATCAATTTATTCAATAAAAATCACTATGATATTGAAATTTTCTAACAGTTATACTCAAAACAGAAATTACAACAGCTACCCACACCACAAGGAGGTATAACAATGACAATTTTTGAAGGATTCCATAATAGCTATGTATTGGCAAACGGTGTACGCACCCATTATTCATGGGCCGGAACAGAAGGACCCGCTGTCATCCTGCTTCACGGTGCAGGACCCGGCGCTTGCGGTGCGGCAGGATGGCGCCATATGCTGCCGGCATTGGCTGAAGCGGGCTTCCGCGCATACGCAGTAGACCAATTATCGATGGGCTTCACAGATGCACGCCCTCACGCTTGGCCAGTAAACGGCCATCAGAGCTTAGTGGATCATGTCCATGATTTCATCGAAGCCTTATGCCTGGATGAAGTTTCATTGATCGGCAACTCCCAAGGTGCTTACGTGGCAGCCAAATATGCCATCGACCATCCTGAAAAAGTAGACAAAGTCGTTTACATCGGCAGCAACACCATTTACCAGGCGATGCAGGAAGTTCCCGAAAGAAAGATGCGTTCATTCCTTGACGTCATCGGCTATGACTATACAGAAGAATCATTGCGCAAGTTCATGTACCGCAACTCCACGGACGAAGTATCGATTCCAGAAGAATTGATCCAGCTTCGCCACCGCGCTGCAACCAGCCCGGGCATTAAAGAATCCAACGAGGCATTCGCTGCCTATCTGGAGAAAATGAACGAACAGCCAAAATTATGGGATCGTTATTGCATCAAAGACTCTTTGCCGAAACTAAAAATTCCAGGCATCTTCATCTGGGGCAACCAGGACGCAGTGGCGCCTGTCGAAACCGGATACAAACTTGAAAAACTATTGCCGAACATTGAATTCAAGTATATCGATAATTGCGGCCACCAGGCACAAACGGACCAGCCGGAAATCGTCAATAACCTTGTTACGGAATTCCTGGCAGCAGAAAAAAACCAAGCAGTTGCAGCACAATAAATGATTCTTGAAAGGAATGATCACATGGTTACATTAGGTGAAAATAAAGTGCTTTATGAAGAAATTATGCAAAAAGCAAAACGAATCGGTGAAGCAGCGGAATTGGAAGCGATTGAAGCAGACCATAATTCGACCATTTCCCCGCGCATCGCAGATCTGATTCGCCAAGAAGAAATTCACCGTTTGATCTTGCCGAAAGAATTCGGCCATCCGCAGCTGGACTGGCGCACATTCGTTGATATGGTAAGCACAGTCGGCTATCACAACTTATCCGCTTCCTGGCTGACGTTCTTCTTCTCTGCGCACAACGCTTGGGTTTGCTATTATCCAAAGCACATCCGCGATGAAGTCATTAACCAAGGCGGCTTTGTAGCTGACGTCTTTGCTCCAATCGGCCAAGTGGAACCGACCGAAGGCGGCTATATCGTTTCAGGCAAATACAATTTTGTAAGCGGTATCAACTATTCCGATTGGGTCGGAGTTGGCGCCATGATGAAATTTGAAGACAACGACAAGCCTGAGCGTGTCGGCATCCTCTTCAAAGTTTCTGACCTGGAAGTCGTGAAAACGTGGGATTCCTTGGGCCTCCGCGGATCAGGAAGCAATACGTTGATCATCGATAATGTTTTTGTGAAGCCGGATGCCATTTTGCGCTTCAGCAAAATCATCGAAAAGAGCCAGCCGCCATATGAAGAGTTCGATCAGGACTATTTGTATTACAACACACCGTTCTACCCTGGCTTCTATGTAGGATTTGCGGCAATGGCCATCGGCGGCGCAGAACGTGTGGTATCCGAATTCGAAAAACACACAGCAGGCCGCGTACGCTTCTCTGGTGTAAACGAAAAAGAATCGCCCACAAGCCAGCGTGTCCTGTCGGAGCTCAAGCTTGATCTGATTTCAGCCAAAGGCTTGATGACTGAATACATCAACATGATGGAAACCGATAAAGACGGTGCTTACGAAGGGGCAAAATACAAAGCAATCCGCGCTAAAATCATCGATACGTGCATACAGATTTCCGTGAAAGCCTTGCTTACATTAGGCGGCCACGCCTTATTGAAAGGCCATCCGGTAGAAATGTTCACCCGTGATTTGATGGCGATCGGAACACATATCACTTCTCTATACGAAGATGGGATTTTAGGCTACGGCAGACACTTATTCGGTGTGGATACCAAAATCCAAGGGTAACACTGGCATAAAATGCGGAAGAGCAAGATGCTGTCCGCATTTTACATAGCAATTCAGATAAAAAATAAAACTATGGGGTGAAATTAAATGGAAAAATTTCTTTATGCACCTGAAATCGCAAAACTTGGACATGTAGCTTTAGTATCGGAAGACCTTGAAAAATCTTTGGTATTCTTCCGTGATACCATCGGCCTGGAAGTGACAGAAGTTGTAGACGGCGTCCATTACCTGCGCGCTTGGGGCGATTTCGAACACCATACCCTGTCCATTGCACAAGGGGAAACTTCGTACATCGACCATATCGGCTGGCGCACCAAACGCCCTGAGGATGTAGCGACTTTTGCAAGACTATTGGAAGACGCCGGCACGGATATCCGTTGGGTGCAAGCTGGCGAAGAAGTTGCACAAGGTGAAGCTGTACGTTTTGAATTGCCGAGCGGCCACCGCTTCGAGCTTTACTACGATATGGACAAAACACCAGGGGACGAATCACGGAAATCCGTGCTTAAAAACCAAACGTATAAATCATGGGCGAAAGGCGTCTCTCCGCGCCGCATTGACCATGTAAACTTGCAGACTTCCCAAGACAATACAGAGATAGTAAACTATTTAAAAGAAGCACTGGGCTTTAAACTTCGGGAGTATTTCGTCAACCCGGACGATATCCCTGTTGCAAGCTGGTTATCAGTAACAAACTTGGTGCATGACGTCGCCATCATGTCGACACCACGTTCAAAAGCGCCGAACGAGATGCACCATATCGCATACTGGCTCGACAACTCACAGGATTTGCTGCGTGCAGCTGACATCTTGTGCGAAGCTGAAGTGCCATTCGTCGGTCCTGGTAAACACGGTATTTCGCAAGCGATGTACATTTATGTAAAAGATCCAGGAAGCGGACTGCGCCTGGAGATCTTCACGAACAGCTACCTGATCTTCGAACCGGACTGGGAGCCGATCAAATGGACATACGAAGAATACCTGAAAAACGGTTCTTCTTATTGGGGCGATCGCCGACGCGACGACGTCGACCGTGAAGCACAAGTTAAAGAACTAGCAAAATCATAATAGCCAACCACCAGCATTCATGAGAATGGGCGCTGGTGGTTTCTTAAATACTCAATGCAGATTGGAGAAAGGGGTGTTACGTTTGATCGCGATGTTAAGAGTATTGGCCTTGTCACTGATCGGCGGTTATCTCTTCAGCCTGCTGCACATCCCGATTCCATGGATGCTTGGTCCGATTGTTGTCGTCATGTTGACCCAATTCGTTTATAAAGGGCCGCTCAAATGGTCTGGAAAAATGCGCGACCTGGGCGTCGTCATGGTCGGAACGGTCATTGGTGTACAATTTAATATCAGTTTGTTCGGCATGATGGGCTCGATCTTGTTTTACATGATCGTTTTGAACATCATCTTAATCGGCGGCGCCATCGGCATTGCCTATTTGACAGGAAAATGGGCGAAGATTCCGCTGAGGGCTGCTGTACTGGCTGCCATCCCCGGAGGCTTGGGCCAGATCATCGTCTTTGCCGAAGAAGAAAAAGTAAAGGAAATTGGCATCATTTCTTATTTCCAGGTCATCCGGCTATTACTGGTCGTCGTATTCGTTCCATTTATCGTCGCTGGCCAGGTCATGAGCAAGCCGCCTTCGGATGCGAAGCTGACGATCAGTCTGGTGCTGCTCATTGCACTTGCGTGGGGCTGTTCTCACCTGATGAAGCGCATCCAGTTGCCGGTCGCCTTTTTCATCACACCCATTATTCTCTTGATTGCGCTCCAGCTTACAACCCCCATCGCCATGCCTCCCGTACCGGGCATCGTTATGGTCGTCGCACAGCTGCTCATCGGCGCCCATATTGGGTTGATGCTCAAGCCCGATATGGTCAAGCTGCCCATGCGTGTCCTGTTGGGCGGTATCTTCAGTGCACTGGCATTGATCGCGCTGACGTTCGGTTCAAGTTTCCTCATGTCCTTTGCGCTGGAGACGACATTCGCGACAAGTTTCCTGAGCACCGCTCCAGGCGGCTTGGATCAGATGGTACTGCTTGCTGATGCGGTAAAAGCAGATGTCTCACTGATTTCGATGTTCCAAACCTTCAGGCTGCTGTTCATCTTCATCATCATTATGCCGCTGATGAAAGTGTTCTACCGCTGGTGGGATAAGAAAGAAACTGTCTATAATTCGGAAGGCCATGTAATAAAATCATAAAAACAAGTAAAGACTCCGGTGGCTGAAATGAGGCCGTTGGAGTCTTTTTCGTTTTGCAGTTTATATTATAGTAGAAACTCAATTTAATTCGTTCTGTTCAATAGCCTAAATTCAGTAAATCATACTGGATAGTCAAAGCCAGTGCTGTTGCAATAACCACCATCTCTCCGATTGTCAAGATCGCCTGCTTTGGATGATCCGAGTATTTCCACTCAAAAAATGCCCTAATAATATAGTCTAGTGCCATGAGCAGCACAAGTGGAATGAGATAAAAGATGATGGAATATTCTTTGAAAATAACCAGATACGAAATGGCAATCAGTACGATCGTCGACAGAATTCTGACAACCCAATCGACTTTTTGATGGGTTTTGTTGATATGATTATAAGAAAACCATTCTGTTTTTTGTTTCTCAATCTTAAAGATTTTTCTCAAGAGAAATTTCACCAATTCCAGCACAGCAAATAAAATCACCAGAGACAAGCCGATTTTCAACCACACCATTGCAATTCCTCCCCTAACCCTATTTCAACTAAAGAAGAGTTGGTAGATGACGTAGCCTGCAATCAAAAGAACAATCAACAGCACCATGCCTTTCCAGCCCATATCTCCTGCGATGTCGGTCATATTGCCATTACCTGCTCCACCGTCCACTCCATCACGCAAAGATCCTCCGGGATTGTTTTTCAGTTCTTTCTGCCGGTCACGTTCCCCGTTTTCTTTTGCTGTCCTTTGTGAATCCATCTGCCTCCCCCTCCTCAATTTACTAATAATTCAATTTATGTATAAATCTATTATGACATAGATTTTAGTTATTACTTTTATTTTCCCGAAAAAGGGGAATGGATTGATAGATGAAACGTCTGATTGAACGGAGGAACTGTCTGTGAATGTAAATCTCTTATTGTCTATCTTCATGGTAGTAGTCGGAGCGGCTTTTTTGGCTTTGATGTTCCTGCTTCCAGGTGAAGTTACAATCGGTGCCTTTATTGCTTCCTTAGCCATTGCCGCATTCTTTTATATGCTCCATAAGAAACAAAGCCAACGTGTCTAGAAGACAGCAAAAACACCGCAGAAAATTTTCTGCGGTGTTTTTATGCATCTCGGTCTACAACATTCATTATTGAATTCAAGTAGAAGTTAAATAAGATGACTTCAATCAAGTCACCTCATCATCCTTTAAACTATGCGTTTATTTTAAACTTACTTATCTAATGAAGTTCAGTCTAAAGCACTCGGTTATTCTGTATAATCTGCTTCTATATAGAATTTCACTCGTTCACCGACCATGTAATACTTAGAATAGTGGACAGGTGCACCATCGGGTCCGTAGATGATTTTCTTCACGAGGATAACTGAAGAAGTTTTATTGATGCCTAAGTATTTACAAAGCTCTGCCGGTGGATGGACATATTCAATCTCTTTTTTTACTTTTGTGAAGGGGACTTTATAGGTTTCCCGGATTAAGGCGAAAGTGGAGACGCTGTCATCCAGCAGGTCTTGGATACCAGGGTAGATATTTAGCGGTAGGTAGGCATAATCCACACTAAACGGACCTTCTGCATCTTTTACGAGACGCACAAGCTCCACGAATTCAGTTTGTTCATGTGCAAAGGCTTTAGAAATCTCGCCATCGTCAGTGACGATCCTTTTGTGCAGAATCTCTTTTACTATATTATTTTCCTCGGTCGACAATCCTTCGGTAAAGCCTTTTAGGTTCAATAGATGCAAGTCTTTTTTGGACGCCCGGACGAACGTCCCTTTGCCGCGAATCACCTCAATGACCCCTTCTTCGCCCAATTCTTTGATTGCCCTGCGTATCGTGATGCGACTGACATCAAAGATTCCACACAGTTCGGACTCATTCGGGATCTTGTCTCCTGGCTTTAAATTATTAGTTTTGATCAATTCCTTGATACCTGCTTTTATCTGTTCATATAATAAGATAGGACTATCTAAATCGACGCTGTTTTGGTTCATATCCAGACTCCCCCTATACTCAAAATTAAAATCTTCCTGTCACTTAACTGTACATGAGGAGCAGTTCGAAAACAATTTTTTAGAATTCCTTCGGATACCCAAAACCACCGTAAAATCCGCACGTAACTTCTGCAGACTTTGTGGCCTTTTTGATAGCATCTTCCATAGTTTCTCCGTTTATATAATTCACCAAAAACCCTCCGATTAAACTATCACCCGCTCCCATTGTGTCAACAACTGAAATTTCCTCCAGCTTCTGTTCAAAGACGGTATTATTACTGATAAACAAAGCAGGCTCGCTGCCTCTCGTCAATGCAGCCACTTCAAAATCAAAGCCCTTCAGCCTCTGGATAAACCAGTTCAGCTCTTCTTCCGACAAATCCGCTGCTGAGAAAAAAGCATATTTGATAAATGGAGCGATCTTTTCAATGTGGTCCAATTCCAAGTGGTTGGAGAAGTCATAGGAAATATCAATTACTTTTGCCAGCTTTTCCAATTCACTTTCCATGGAAGAATAGCAACTGACGTGGCAAATATCAAATTCAGTGATGAAATCCAAGTCTTCCTCAATCAGCTGTATTTTCAGCATACGCTGTACCGTGTTTTTTGCACCGCTTATAAATACCCGATCACCATCTTCAGTCAACGCTACACGCGGCTGACCACTGATACCTTCTGCTGTACGCGACAATCCAAAGTCAATTTCTTCCTTCTGTAAAGCGTATTTAATATGTTGCGCTTTGTCATCGGTTGCGAAGATGCCGATATATGCGACTTTTTCTGCACCATTTTTCCGGGCATTGACAGCAACATTGACGCAATTCCCTCCCGGGTAGTATTTATTTTGATCCAAATAGCAATCCACCACATTATCTCCAACCGCAATCAATTTCATTCCAAATTCCTCCTCTTATCCTTTAACAGATCCTTCCGAGAGCCCTCTGACCAGATACCGCTGCAGGAATACCAGCAGGATGACCATCGGAATCGCTGCAATTACCATTCCCGCAAGCAATACTCCCCAATCGGTTCTGAGTGCGTCCCTAAAATTCATCAGGCCTGAAGGGATTGTTTTCAATACGTCTGAATCAATAAACACGGTCGCAAACATAAATTCATTCCAGGCAAAGTATGCCGTCAGCACAATTGTTGTCACAATAATCGGAATCGAAAGCGGCAGGTAGATTCGTGCATAAATACCGAATTCACTGCAACCGTCGATGATAGCCGACTCTTCTAGTTCTCTTGGAATGCTCAGAAAAAATGCGCGTATCAGGATAATCGTCAACGGTAGCCGGTAAGCTACATACGTTAAGATCAGTGCCCAATGCGTATTGATCAAATTCATCCAAGTCAGCATTTCAAACAATGGAATGAGCGCTACCTGCGGATTCATCATAATGCCGCCGATGGTGAAAATTAACGCCACGTCAATCCATCTTGATTTGTAGCGGGACAGTGTAAACGCTGCCATCGAACCAATCAGGACAACAAGTACAATTGTGGCCAAGGTGACGAACAAGCTGTTGAAAAAATAGCCCGAGATTCCCATCGACCAGGCTGTCGCGTAATTCTCGAAATGCCAGACGGACGGAAAGCCCCATACATTGTTATAGATTTCATCATAACTTTTCATCGAAGAAACTACCATCCAAAAAAGTGGATAGAGGATGACAAAAGCAAGCAGCAACAGGCCAAGAAGAATCATATTTTTTGAAATTTTGCCCTGGAGATTCGTTCTTTTTGTCGTTTTATCCATTTTAGCTAAACGAGCTTTTTTGATTTGCGTATCGGATGTGAATAGATCGGCTTTGATATCTTCATTTGTTTTTGTCATCCTACTCATCCTTTCCGGTTCCCGAGACCTTTATTTGAATAAGGGCAAATATTGCAGTTACGACGAAGATCAATGTGGCGACAGCCGATGCATAACCCATATTATCTTTGAAAAAACCTTGCTGGTACATGTATACCGATAATGTCATCGAACTTGTACCCGGTCCGCCATTAGTTAGGATATACGGTTCGTTGAAAACAAGCATGGAACCCGTAATTGTGATCAGCATATTGACGAACAACGCTTCTTTTACTTGCGGAACAGTAATGCTAAAAAACTGCCGAATTTTTCCGGCACCGTCTATATTGGCGGCTTCATAAAGCTCTTTCGGAATTTTTTGGATGGCTACGATGAACAGCATCGTAATGAATCCGATGCTTTGCCATTGTGACATGGCGATGACTGCATAAATCGAAGTTGTCGCATTCCCTAGCCAAGGCACCGTAAGATTCCCTAAACCAATCAGCTCCAAAAAGCTGTTCAGAAGTCCCATTTGAGGATTGTAGATAAAATTGAACAGCAGTGCGATAACCGAAATCGAAATCATGACCGGTATAAAATAGATAACCCGCAACATTGGTGCAATCCGCCGGAACAGCTTATCTTCAAGAATCGTAGCCAGAACCAATGCGAAGGCTACCTGGAAAATCACGGAGATAATTGCGTATTTGATATTGTTAATCAAAGCTGTCATAACGACTTTATCAGCAAACAGCTGTTCAAAAGCTGAGAACCCGACATATTCTTTCGTCGGCGAAAACACACTAAAGTCAAAAAAGCTGTTATAGAAGTTTTGAACCAGTGGAATGTAGATGAAGATTCCCAAGAACAAGAGACTGGGCAATATGAATAGGGCTGGGATCATGCGGTTTCTTCTGGCTATCATACGGGCACCTTCTTTCATTTTAATAAGTCCTAATATTCAACTGAACATTAGGACTTATCCAGTTCTGCATGGCTACTATTTCTTGTTTGCTATTTCCTGCTGCACTTCATTCAAAATCTCTTCAGGCGTTGTTTGGCCTGTTGCCAAGCTCTGTCCACCGCGCATGAAAATATCTGCTACATTAATATTGACGGCGTTATCAAACCACGGTGCTGTCGAAGAAGCATTGGTAATTAGTTCATACGCTTCAAGACTTGTTGGATTAACGTTCTCTTCCGTCACTGCACCTTCAATGGCATTCAATTGACCGTCTGTTTTCGTAAATTCAGCAGCTGTTTCTTCTGAAGTCAGGAATTTCAGGAAATCGACGGTTTCTTCTGGTGCATTCTTACTGACCATCCATCCTTCCGGTGCACCCGTAAGTGCTGTCGGATCACCTGCTGCCCCTTCAACTGCCGGGAAGTCAAAGAATCCAAATTCCACATCTCCCGCTTCCTCGACCATTTTGACTTCCGCAAACTGCATATATAAGACCGGCACTTCACCGGCAGCGAACATATTGCGTGCCGCTTCATGGTCGATTGCAGTGGAAACGTCTCCCATATAGCCTGTCAATTCTTCAAAGATTTCAAGACCTTGAATATAGCCTTGATCCGTAAATTCCGCTGTTTCTTCGTTATAGTCTTTGTCCAATATTGCCGGATCCACTACACGTTCGAAAATCGTGCCGAGGTAATGCGAAATCGCCCATGTATTGGTCAACCCTTCAACTAATGGCTGTTCGTAGCCTGCACTTTGAAGTTTGTCGAGCGCTGCAAGCAGTTCATCATAAGTTGTCGGAACTTCGATATTGTTTTCTTCAAAGATCGCTTTGTTATAGAAGAATGCTTTTCCATCTACGGTAAAGGGAATGCCATAAGTGGTATCGTCAAAAGTGAAACCGCCGAACTGGGAATCGATAATTTTCGATGACCATTCCTCATCGTCTTGAATGACTTCATTCAACGGCATTATGCGTTCGGAAGAAACCAGGTTTTTAGCGAATGAATCCGACCAGGCCGTGAAGATATCCGGCAATTCATCACTCGATACTAAAACGCGGACCTTTTCTTTGTAAGCGTCGTTCAGAACATAATCCACATTGATGTGAACGTCCGGGTTCTGCTCCATGTATTCTTTGACTTTGTCATCGTAGAAGGACTTTCTTGGTTCGTTCGGCCATCTATGGAAAAAGTCGATTTCGACTTTCCCATCAGCATTGGCACTTTGTTCTCCTCCAGCTGAATTACATGCAGCTAAAAACGTCGAAAGCAGAAGCAACAAAATCGAAAAGCACAATGTTTTCTTCATTTCGTATCCCCTTTCTGATGAACCCCGCTTATTTTTAATAATCCATCTTCCACATGTATCTTCTGACAGACAATGGGTGACCTGTGTGCTCAGCCAATGCATCTGCATACAGGCGAAGAACCGATCCAGTAAGTGCCGGACCAAAATATTCTTTCAAGTCTTCGTCTACGCCGTCGTAATTTAAAGTTTCGATGTCGACCACTTCCACTTTGTCGCTGAATTTCTGAACGAAGTCCAGTGCACGCTCATCTAGCGGACGACTTGCTCCATCGCCTTTGACAACTAAGAATGGC
>JADKLW010000388.1_pt1 | contig 19134 bp, 19 predicted proteins | sample 8641881 | NCBI WGS metagenome assembly JADKLW01 (sample SAMN16272185, study PRJNA661076) | feces metagenome | isolation source: fecal sample from diarrhoea affected cattle B | host: Bos taurus | place: South Africa: Lokaleng Village, Mahikeng | collected 2019-09 | reverse complement strand
GGCCAGCGCGTGGAGGCCGTGCTCTACGACACGGCCATCAGTCTGCTGCTGCCGCATGCGTCGAACTATCTGGTATCGGGCCAGAGTCAGGGGCTGCTGGGCAGTGCCCACCCCAATATCGCGCCCTATGACAAGTTCCATGCCCTTGATGGAGACCTGTTCATTGGTATCGTCAACGATGGGCAATTCCGCCGCTTTTGCAGCCACCTGCAACTCGATGACGTCTTGTGCGATGCGCGCTTTGCCAGCAATGCCTTGCGGCTGAAACACCGCGATGCGCTCAAAGCCCTTATTGAAAACGCCATTGCGCACAGCGCGCGCACACCGTTGTGCGATGCCTTGATGCGCTGCGGCGTGCCTGCAGCACCTGTACACACCGTACAGGAAGCACTGCACCATGCACACAGCCAGCACCGCCAATTGATAGTGCGTGATGGCAATTACACCGGCTTGCGCTCGCCCATGCGGTTGACGGCCACTCCGGGTAAATCTGGCTCTGTGCCACCGGCTTTTGCCCAAGACGGTGAGTCTGTCTTGGAGGAGCTGGGGTTTTCTGATTTGCAACGTCAGCAGCTTCACGAGGTGGGTGCAGCCCCTCGTGCAGCGCATTCGTGATCCCTGCACATAAAAAATCAAGGAGACAGCCATGCGTAAACTTTCCGCTTTGCTTGCAGCCACCGCCTGCATCTTGGCCCCGCTATCGCTAGCCCATGCGCAGGGCTATCCGAACAAGCCCATCAAGATCATCGTCGCCTACGCCGCAGGGCAAGGCACCGACATTGCCACGCGCTACGTTGCTGACCAGATGGCGCAAGACCTGGGCCAGCCCATCATCATTGACAACCGCCCTGGCGCTGGTGGCAATCTGGGCACTGAACTCGCCCGCCAGGCAGAAGCTGATGGCTACACCCTGACCATGGGCACCAACGCCACGCATGCGCTCAACCAGTTCCTCTACAGCAACCTGCCTTTTGACGCAGAGAAAGACTTCACCCCGATCGGACTGGTGGGCACCTTCCCGATGGTGATTGCCGTCAACAGCAACTCGCCCTACAAAAATGTCAAAGAGCTGGTTGAGGCCTCCAGCAAAAAACCTGGCTCTGCCGATATCGCAATGCCCAGTACCAGTGCGCGCCTGGTGGTGGAGTTGCTCAAGAAAAGCAGCTCGGTGCCTTTGTTTGGCGTCCCTTATAAGGGTTCAGCCAATGCGATGACCGACCTGCTGGGCAACCAGCTGCCTGTGGTAGTGGACACACCCACTGCACTGCGCAGCCACATCGAGTCCGGCAAAGTGCGTGCCATCGGCGTGACTTCATCGCGTGAAAGTAGCTTGGCGCCCGGTGTTACGCCCGTTGCTGCGCAAGGCTTTGATGGCTTTGAAGTGATTGCGTGGAATGCACTGTATGCCCCCAAGGGCACACCTGCTGCCGTGCTGGAGCGCTTAAACCAGTCTCTCAACAAAGTACTGGGCAAGCCAGAAACTGCGCAAAGACTGCTGTCCTTGGGCTTTGAGCCTGCGGGCGGCCCGGCAGCCCAACTGACATCCTTTGCCAGCAAAGAACGTCAAAAATGGGGCCCCATCATCCAGTCTGCAGGTATTGCTGTGAACTGAGCTGCGCGCTAATGGCGGTGTAACGCCTGTAAATGCCGCTCCATTTCACGGGCGGCATTTTGCATATCTGCCACGATGCGCTGGGTGGTCACCGCACCAATTTGGCTGGTCAGCCCAGCGGCCACTAAGGTGTGCGTCATGCGCCCTGCGCTGCCAAACACGGGTACGGCCAGCACGGTGACACCGCTCATGAAGCAGTCCTTGTCCACGCTCCAGCCTCGGTCTAGCGCCAGCTCCACCTGCTTTTTCCAGGTGTCATATGTTGGTGCCTGATCCCAGGGGATTTTCTTGAAATGCTGGCGCAGCTGCGGCCATGTTTGACCACTGTGCGCTGCAATCAAACGGCCCGTGGCACTGACCCAGGTGGAGAACTGGCTGCCCACATCGGTATGCAGGCGAAACGGCTGCTCCGAATGCGCCAGTGCCAGCACCAGCACACTTTGTTTGGGTGTGACTTCCACCCCCATCACGCTCACGCCATGCTGCTGCGCCATCTCATCCAGATAAGGCTGCACCAGCTGCGTAAAACCGCCCCCTTCGAGCACGCTGCGCGCCAGGCTGATCATGCCGCTGCCCAGGCTGTAGCGCTTGGTGTGCGGATCGGCATTGACCAGCTCTTCTTCGACCAGCACGCGCAGGATGTGCAGGCAGGTGCTGGGCACCAGGCCGAGTGCATCGGCAATGGCTTTTACGCCCATGGGCTGCTGCATGCGCCCCAGCAGCCGCAGGATGGCAATGGAGCGTGTGACGGCAGGCACCTCCCGTATGCGGGTGCCGCGTGGGGCATATTTTTTGGCAGGGGTTTCAGTCATGGGCTGCATTGTCCCTGCTGGCCAGCACTTTCAGAATGCCTTGTGCGCTCAGCAACAGCTGGCCCCGCGCACGCAGCTCGGTGCGGGCAAACACCATGCTGCGCGTGCTGTGGCTGATCTGCACCTCGCATTCCAACCAATCACCCTCTTTACCAGCCGCGACGAAGTGCGAATCCAGCTGCACCGTCACACAGGGCTGGCGCTGGCTGTGCTGCCAGGCGACGGCACTCATGGCATGGTCGGCCAGCGTCAACATGACCCCGCCATGCACCATGCCAGCAGGATTCAGGTGGCGGGCCTCCATCAGCATGCCGTAGCGCCAGCCACCTGTCGGCAGCGACTGGCTCCACAGTGGGCCCATCTGCCCCATGTGCCCCGGCAGCGCATGCGACTTCCAGCCCGCTGCCACCAAGCTTTCTGGTGTTTGCGCGGGTGTGTGTTCATTGGACATGGTTCAACTCCTTTGCGCAGAGACAAAAGATTTGCGCCATGGCACTTTAGTACAGACACCGGCCTATGCACTAGCGCCTGGGTGACGGTGCAGGTCAAGACAGCCCGCAAACGCCGGAGCTGCGCCAGTTTCTGGGCCTTTCCACACACTGAACCCAAGCCCTGCACCCAATAAAACAAGAGCGGCCTGCCGTTGTATTTGCTCGTTTTCAGATAGATAAGTATCTGAAACCCAGTCAACACAACGGCAAGCCGCTCCTTTTTAAGATAACTGCCTTAGGCAGCGCGTGCGTAAGTCGAAGTGAAGGTGGCTTTGGCAATCGTGTTGGCGTTGATCATGAAGCCGCCAATCGCCGTCGTGGCATCGTCGGGCATGTCCAGCTTTTCAACCGACAGCGCATGCACCGTGAAGATGTAGCGGTGCGGCTTGTCACCGGGTGGCGGGCACATGCCACCCCAGGCCCAGATGCCGTAGTCATTGCGCATCTGGCGCGCGCCAGCGGGCAGGTGGGCGCCGCCTTTTGCACCGGCATTGGCTGCCAGCTCCTGCACCTCGGCGGGAATGTCCACCACCATCCAGTGCCACCAGCCTGAGCCCGTGGGCGCATCCGGGTCGTACACCGTCACCGCAAAGCTTTTGGTGCCTTCGGGCGCACCGCTCCATTGCAAAACTGGTGACTGGTTGCTGCCACCGCAGCCGAACATGTCGGATTCAAAGCTTGCGGCCATTGCGCCACCGGCAGGAACATCGGGGCTGGTCAAGTTAAAAGTGCTCATGGGTCAGGCTCCTTATCAAACTTTTCAAGTATGCCCGTCGATCCGCGCCTGGCAAGCTTGGCGGTACGGGGTCATCTGGCTGAGGGAATGCAAAGCCAGGCGCGAAAGCAGAAAATTCATGCTCTCTGCGCCAACTGGCGTTTTCTGCTTGAAACGGCTGCTTTCTACCCTATCCTCATCTCCATGCGTTTTTTGCTCGCCCTGCTTTTGCCCTTCTCGGTGTTCTTCACCATCGGCCGCCCTTTCGCTGGTTTGCTGTGCCTGATCCTGCAGCTCACCGTGATTGGCTGGGTGCCCGCAGCTATTTGGGCGGTATACGCATTGAGCCAGTACAAGACGGAACAGAAAATCCAGAAAGCACTCAACAACCGCTATCTGTAAGCCCAGCACGGTTGGAGCATAAAAAAGGAGCGCCGCAGCGCTCCTTTTGCTTTTCCGGTGGGGCGATTACAGCTCGCCGTAGCTGTGCAGGCCGGACAGGAACATGTTCACGCCCAGGAAGGCGAACGTGGTGATGGCCAGACCCACCAGCGCCCACCAGGCCGACATGGTGCCGCGCAGGCCCTTCATCAAACGCATGTGCAGCCAGGCCGCGTAGTTCAGCCAGACGATCAGCGCCCAGGTTTCCTTGGGGTCCCAGCTCCAGTAGCCGCCCCAGGCCTCGGCAGCCCACAGCGCGCCCAGCACGGTGGCGATAGTGAAGAAGGCAAAGCCCACGGCGATGGATTTGTACATCACATCGTCCAGGATTTCGAACGCAGGCAGGCGCGCTGCAATGCGTTGGCGGCCCGCCAAAATGGCCGCCACGATCACGGCAGAGATGCCGAAGTACACAATCCAGTAGCTGCTGCCAGTAGCGGTGCTCTGGCGGAAAGCCAGCGGCTCAAAGCACAGCGCCACGCCCAGCAACCACAGCGGGGCCAGCTTGTACCACTTGGTCTCGGTCGCTTGCTGTTTGATCAAATACGCAAAGGCCACCATGGCAGCCAGGGCGAAGGTGCCGTAGCCAATGAAGTTGGCCGGTACGTGCACCTTCATCCACCAGCTTTGCAGCGCAGGCACCAGTGGCTGGATTTCGTGCGCTTCACGCACCACGGTGTACCAAAGCAAAAAGCCTACGGCAGCGCTGACCACCAGCATCACAAAACCGCCCAAGGCGCGCGTTTTGTACTGTGCTTCGTAGTACAGATAGAACAGCGACGTCATCCAGATGAACATGACGAACACTTCGTACAGGTTGCTCACCGGAATGTGGCCAATATCGGGGCCGAGCAAATAGCTCTCAAACCAGCGCACCATGGTGCCGGTCAGCGCCAGCGTGATGGCCACCCACGTCATGCGGCTGCCGATGGAGGCAAAGGTGTCGCGCTCGCCCTTGGCAAACAGGCCAATCCAGTAAAACACCGTGGCCATGAAGCACAGCAAGCTCATCCAGAGAATGGCCGACTGGCTGGACAGAAAGTATTTCAGCCCAAAGACAGCATCTGCGCGGTCTAGGTGCGCCGCGCCATCTGTGCCGTGATACAGCCAGATGGCCAGCAGTGACAGGCCCGCCACAGCCAGCATCAGTTTTTGCAGCGGCCGCCAGAACCAGCCCAGCCAGATCATGGTGGGGATGGTGCCAATCAAGATACCTTTCTCATAGCCATCCATGGCGTAGCTGTAGCGCTGCAGCGCAAACAAGCCACCCGCAATAACCAGCGCAGCGAACAACCAGTCAAACCAGTTGCGGCGCGCGAAGTAGCCTTCGTTCAGGGTGACGGTGGAGGTAGCGGTACTCATACAGAACGTTCCGTGGGATGCTCGGCCGCAGGAGCGGACAATAATTTTTGGGTGAGATTGTCAAATTCACGGTCAGTGTCCATGATCTTGCGATTGCTAGACAGCGCCATGGTTGCCTGGGTCACATCGCCCTGGGTAACCACCCAAACCCACAGGCGGCGATCACGCACATACAGCATGGCAAAAACGCCCACAATCAGGAAAAAGCAACCCAGATACACCACGTTCTTGCCGGGTGCGCGCGCCACCTGGAACACGCTGGCCTGCACCTGGGTGAAGTCTTGCATCATGAACACCATCGGTGCGGGGTAAAACTGGGCGTCGCTCAACGCAAATACCGACTGCGTCATGAACGACAAGGTTTGATCACCCGCTTCCAGCGGTTTCAGCCCTGCCTTCTCACGGCTGAGCTGGGCCAGGTCATAGAGCACACCGTTCAGGATGCGAATCAGCACTTCACTGGCGCGCTCACGCTCAGCTTCGGGCACATTCGCTTCCATGAACTGGCCAATGGCTTGCAATCCGCCGTCAGGCTTGCCTTCTGTGGCAGCTTGCGTACCAGCAAACAGGCCGACTGCGCGCAAGGCCGATTGCGCCAGCGCTTCGCGCAGGTCACCGCGGTCTTGTGGCACCGCCTGCTGGGCATAACGGCGCACGGCTTGGGCCCGCATGTCCGCGTCATGCAAAGCCGCGCGCAAACGCATGAAACCGTCCAAGCTGCCTTGTTCATCCGCAGGAATGCGCAAGTAGCGGAAAGGCTCCGAAGGCGTTTCGCGCACGCCCAGCAAGTACACCGGTACGCCATCGCCAAAATCGACTGGACTCATGTAATTTTGGTATTCACGCGCCTGCCCCGAGGCATCGCGCAGCTTGTAGCCAATGCTGGGGCCGATGTTGCGCAATGCCTTCTCGGTCACCGTTTTGTGGCCAGCACCCAATCGAGATTCAATGGAATTGCGCAAATCCACCTTGCGCGCATCAACTCCCGACTTGCCTGTTTTGGCATCCGTGAAGTTTTCAACATTGATGGTGCGCAGTTCTGAAAACTCCAGCGTCAATGCGTCGGGCGGGCTCTGTCCATCACCCCGTGCCAGTTCGGTGGCAGAGCCAATATGACCTTCCACCTCAAACGCTTGCCCATCGGCCGTGAAAGGCACGGCCTTCAGCTTCACCCGCGAGCCGCCATCGTCAAAGCTGGACTGGTAAATCTCGATGCCTTTGTAACTGGCGGGGTGGTTGACCTGAATGCGCTGCGCCACCTGCTCGCCGGTTTGCTTGTCGTGAATCACCACATCACTGGCAAACAGCTTGGGCATACCCGTGTCGTAGTACTCCACAATGAACTTTTTCAGCTCCACCGAGAACGGGAGCTCTTGCAGCAAAACCCCGTCAGACTGGTTCAAGATGGCGGTGCCTGCCTGCGTGCCCTCAGCCACCATCAAGTTACCCCGGAAGGTGGGGTTGCTCAGTGACAGTCGGTGCTCTTGCGGCACATCAGAGATACGACCACCGCCCGTATAAGGCGTCTTGCCACCCAGCCACATCTGGGCACGCACGATCAAATCACCATCCAGCAAACCACCCAGGCAAATCATCACAATGGCAGCATGTGCGGCCATGTAGCCGATCTTGTGGGCGCTCCCCGCCTTGGCGGCCAGCATGTAGCCTTTCCCATGTTGGGTGTCGCGCTCTTGAAGTTTTACCTTCCAGCCACTGCGCGCCAAGATGCCGCCCATGCGTTGCGCCTCAGCCTGCGCAGAATGCACCAAGGTGGCCTTGGCCTTGTGGTGAAAAGCTTGCAAGCTTTGCTCGCGAATGTTTTCTTTGTAGTTGCGCAGATCCGCCAAATACTTGGGCGTATGGCGCAGCAAGCACAAGCTGGTGCTCAGAACCAAAAAAGCCAAAATCAGCAAAAACCACCACGCGCTGTACACCGCATTGAGCTTGAGCGCCAAAAACAGCTCCGCCCAAAACGGCCCAAACTGGTTGACATAGTTCACCGACGGCTCGTGCTGCTTGAGCACCGTTCCAATCACCGAAGCAATACAGATGATGGTGAGCAGTGATATCGCAAAGCGCATGGAAGCCAGCAGCTCCTGCACATGGCGCATGCGCGAGGGGCGCTCAATATCCAAGGTGGCGCCAGAAGAAGAATCAGACATGGAAGAGAAGGCACAAGCGCAGAATGAAAAAAGGCGGGACCATCGCATCGTGCAATGGACCCGCCTTTTTTGGGGTTGGTTATGGGCGGCAAGTTCCCACTAAAAAGTGGTTGAACTTTGACTTAGCGCAAGCCAGCAATGTAATCAGCAACGGCTTTGATTTCGCGATCATTCAATTTCGCCGCGACATCGACCATTTGATTGCTGTTCTTGCGCGAGCCATCACGGAAAGCATTCAGTTGCTTGACAGTGTAATCCGCATGCTGGCCGCTCAAACGCGGGTACTGCGCCGGAATGCCTGCGCCATTCGGGCTATGGCAGCCTACGCACGAAGCAATATTGCGCTCAGCAATACCACCGCGGTAGATGCGCTCGCCCAGCTGCACCAGTTCCTTGTCGGTCGCATAGCCTGTTTTAGCGGGCTGCTTGGCCAACCAGGCGCTGATGTTGTTCATCTCTTCGTCGGACAACATCATAGAGAAGCCCTTCATGACTGGATCAACGCGGTGGTCCGCCTTGAAGTCATGCAGTTGCTTGACCAAATACTCTGGATGTTGTTGTGCCAATTTAGGATTGACGACAATAGACGAATTGCCATCCGCACCGTGGCAAGCTGCGCAAACAGCTTCGTAACTGGCCTGGCCTTTTACGAGGTCAGGCTTGGCCGGTGTTTCGCCCGCCGCAAAGGCCGGGAGAGCGGGTGCTGCCAGTGCGGCAGCCGTCAGCAAAGAGGCGAGCAACTTCATATTGTGGGTCTGGTTAGGTGCGCAAAACTGCCTGATTCTACAATGTCGCCCTAACGCTTAATACCCCCCATGACGACCAACTCTTCCGCATTTGCTTCGGGTCAAACTTCTGACCTTATTGATCCCAAGCTCGCAATGGGCTGGATGCACACGGCACGCTTTCTGACGACGGCTGCTCAACTGGATCAATTGCCCGCGATTGATGTGCCTGAAATTGCTTTTGTTGGTCGCTCCAACGCTGGCAAATCCACATCCATCAACACTTTGACACAGCAAAAGCAATTGGCTTTTGCGTCGAAAAAACCTGGCCGCACCCAGCACATCAACATGTTTGCCCTGGGCAAGCATGGTGTGACAGATGCTGTGCTGGCCGACTTGCCCGGCTACGGCTATGCCGCAGTATCGCGCTCGGACAAGCAGCGCTGGCAACGCGTCATGTTGAATTACCTCATTCAGCGCGAAAGCCTGACTGCCGTGGTACTGCTGTGCGACCCCCGTTTAGGCCTTACCGAGCTGGATGAAGCTTTGCTGGAAGCGTTGCGCCCCCGCGTAGAACAAGGTTTGAAATTTTTGATCCTGCTGACCAAGGCTGACAAGCTGACGCGTGTTGAGCAAGCCAAAATTTTGTCGATCACCAAGCTCAATGCAGGCGGCGGCGAAGTACGCATGTTCTCTGCACTGAAAAAGCAGGGTGTCGATGACGTGGCCCAATTGCTGTGGCACTGGTGCCATCCGGAAGGCTTGAACCCCGGGAAAACAGAGGCTGCAGCCGTCACCCCTGAGACGCCTGCAGCGCCTGCCTCCCAGCAAGATTGAACGCGTCGGCACCGTGGAGGTGCGGCTTTGCGGGAGATCTCTATGGTTCGCACGGGCACCCTCACTTTGCCGCATGGCATTACCTTGCATTGCCACAGCAGTGGCCACCCCGACCAGCCTTTGCTGGTCTTTTTGCATGGCTTTCCAGAAGGCGCCTTCATCTGGGATAGGCTGCTGGAGCAACTAGGCAGCGACTATTATTGCGTGGCCCCTGATCTGCGTGGCTATGGCCACTCCAGCCAGCCCACCGCAGTGCAGGACTACCGCCCCAAGCTGCTGGTTCAGGACTTGGTCGCGCTGATCGAGCAGCTCACACCCGGTCGCCCCGCTGCCTGCGTGATTGCCCATGACTGGGGCGGCGCGCTGGCTTGGAATTTGGCCAACCAACACCCACGGCTGATGCAGCAATTGCTCATCATCAACGCCCCGCATCCGGGCAGCTTTTTGCGTGAGTTGCAGCACAACCCAGCCCAGCAAGCGGCAAGCCAGTACATGCACTACCTGCGCAGGCCCGGGGCTCCGCAGCAATTGCTTGCCAATGAGGGTGAGAAGCTGTTCGCATTCTTTCGTGATACCCAAGGTAGGTGGCCTGCGTGGCTGACGCCCGCGTTGCGTGCACAGTATTTGGCGCATTGGCAATTGGGTTTGCACGGGCCGTGCGCCTATTACGCGGCCAGCCCGCTGGTGCCACCGCGCGAAGGCGACCATAGCGTGATGGATCTGCAATTGCCCGAGGCCATGCTGCGTATTGAGGCACCTGCCCACATCCTGTGGGGCGAGCAAGATGTGGCTTTGCAGCCACAGTTGCTCAACGGTTTAGAAGCATGGATTCCCGACCTGCACATTCAGCGCGTACCACATGCCAGCCACTGGCTGGTGCATGAAGTGCCAGAGCTGGTGATTGACACCTTGCATCAGCTGCTCGATCAGCAAGCGCCCACATAAAACAATAGCTATCAGCCCAGGTAGTCATTGGGCTTAAGACCAATTTGGCTTATTTTTTTGCGTACAGCGAGGCTTGGCCATCCGGGCGCGTCTTGAAGCGTTTGTGTACCCAGTAATACTGCGCCGGCATGGTGCGAATGGCGGCCTCCAGCTCGCGGTTCATGCGCGCGGTGTCGGCGATGTGGTCGTCGGTCGGAAAGTTCTGCCAAGCAGGCGTCATTTCTGCCACATAACCCTCAGGTGTCATGCGGTTGTACAAGCCCACGACCTTGGCCTTACCCAAGCGTGCAAAGCGCGAGAGTGAGGGAATGGTGGCGGTCTCAGGCACCTCAAAAAATGGGACAAAAACCGAGTCGTTCTTGCCGTAATCCATGTCCGGCAGCAAGTACAGCAAGCCGCCTTTGCGCAGCGTGGAGATGATGGGTTTGACGCCATCGGCGCGGTTGAGCATGCGCACATTGCCAAAGCGCTGGCGGCCATTCATGAACCAGTCATCCAGCACCGGGTCTGGGTTGGTCGCAAAGATGGAGGTGAACTCACGCTCCGTGTTCAATGGCAGAGCCAAACCTCCGGCATCCATGCTGTAGAAATGCGGCGCAAACACGATGGTGGGTGTGTCGCCTTCCAGCTCATGCACCGCGCCGGTGAATTGCACGCGGCTGCGCACCAGCGTTTCGGAGCCAAACCACAACCAGCTGCGGTCTAAAAATGTCTGCGAGAAAGCGACAAAGCTTTCTCTGGCCAGCTGCTTGCGTTGCGCAGGCGTTTTTTCAGGAAAGCACAGCTCCAGATTGCGCAGCGCAATCTTGCGCCGCGGCACGGCCAGCACAAACAGCACATTGCCCACCACACGGCCTAAACCGCGCAGCACCGGCAGCGGCAACTTGGCCAGCACGTGCATGCCAGCTACGCCCAATTTGCTCCAGCTCATGCTGCACCACCTTCGCGGGTGGCTGCGGGCGCTTCATGGCGCGGTTGTTTATAGCGGCCATAGCCCCACAAATACTGGGTGGGGCACTGGCGAATCGTATGTTCCATCGCTTGGTTGATTTGCACCACAGCTTCATCGAGCTGGCTCGACAGCGGTGCGGGCAACCCTTCAAAAAAGAGTTCGTAGCCACGCCCTGCGGGCAGGCGCTCACAACGCGCCAAAATCACCGTCGCGCCGGTTTGCACCGCCAAGCGGGCGGCCAGCGTCATGGTGTAGGCGTCCTGGCCAAAAAACGGTGCCCACTGGCCCTGGCCGTGCGGCGGCACCTGGTCGGGCAGCAGGCCCACCGCCTGGCCTTTGCGCAAGGCTTTGATCATTTGCCGCACACCCGACAGCGTGGTCGGCACAGCTTGTATACCGCCACGGTTGCGCGCAGTCAGCATCATGTCGGCCAGCCAGGCTTGTTTGGCCGGGCGGTAGAGAATGGTGATGGGGCCGTGCTCTGCTGCCCAACGCTGGGCGGCGCCTTGCACCGACAGTTCAAAGCACCCCAGATGGGGCGTCAAAAACAAAATTCCGTGGCCTGCTGCCCACGCCTGCTCGACCACTTCGGTGCCGTGCATGGCGTTGACAGGGGTTTCTTTGAGCCACAAACGTGGCAGCTCGGTCACCATGCGCCCCGCATGTCCAATGGCTGCGCTGACCTGGGAAAAGCGATAGCCAGCTTGCTGGCTGTTGAGCGCAAAACGGCGGCGGTACGTGGGCGAGCACAACCACGCCAGCCAGCCCATGGCTGCGCCACATGCATGGGCTAGCCATAAAGGCACTACAGAAAAGATACGGAATAGAGTTGGCATTAGAATTCGAGCTGTCGCTGAGTTAACAGAGCAACTTGCAGGGCGACATAAAACAAGACTGCTAAAGCGTTCGCCCGACTTCTGTTCAGCCGAGCAACGCATTTGCTATTACAGGAGTTTATTCAATGGCGAACGATTTTCTTTTTACCTCGGAATCGGTCTCAGAAGGCCATCCCGATAAGGTAGCGGACCAGATTTCCGACGCGATTCTGGACGCCATTTTCACCCAAGACCCCCACAGCCGTGTGGCAGCCGAAACGCTGACCAACACCGGTCTGGTGGTATTGGCGGGTGAAATCACCACCGGCGCCAACGTGGACTACATCCAGGTGGCGCGTGACACCATCAAGCGCATTGGCTACGACAACACCGACTACGGCATTGACTACAAGGGCTGCGCCGTGCTGGTGGCCTATGACAAGCAAAGCCAGGACATCGCCCAGGGCGTGGACAAGGCCAGCGACGACGAGTTGAACATCGGTGCCGGCGACCAAGGCCTGATGTTTGGCTACGCTTGCGACGAAACGCCCGAGCTGATGCCTGCGCCCATCTACTATGCCCACCGCCTGATGGAGCGCCAGGCCCAGCTGCGCAAAGATGGCCGCCTGCCTTTCCTGCGCCCGGATGCCAAGTCCCAGGTGACCATGCGCTATGTCGATGGCAAGCCCCACAGCATTGACACCGTGGTGCTGTCGACCCAGCACAGCCCGGACCAGTCGGAAACTTCGACCAAGATGAAGGCCTCGTTCACCGAAGCCATCATTGAAGAAATCATCAAGCCCGTGCTGCCCAAGGAATGGCTGCAGGACACCAAGTACCTGATCAACCCGACAGGCCGCTTTGTGATTGGAGGCCCGCAAGGCGATTGCGGTTTGACCGGCCGCAAGATCATTGTAGACACCTACGGCGGCGCTTGCCCCCACGGTGGCGGTGCATTCTCCGGCAAGGACCCTTCCAAGGTCGACCGCTCCGCAGCTTACGCAGCCCGCTATGTTGCCAAGAACATCGTCGCTGCCGGTCTGGCACGCCAGTGCCAGGTGCAAGTGGCCTATGCCATCGGTGTGGCACGCCCCATGAACATCACCGTGTACACCGAAGGCACCGGCGTGATTCCCGATGCGGACATCGCCAAGCTGGTGGCCCAGCACTTTGACCTGCGCCCCAAGGGCATCATCCAGATGCTGGATCTGCTGCGTCCCATCTACAGCAAGACCGCCGCCTATGGCCACTTTGGCCGGGAAGAGCCCGAGTTCACTTGGGAAAAGACAGACAAAGCTGCAGTCCTGCGTGCAGCTGCAGGCTTGAAGTAATTCAGGCCGCTACGCGATCAGCGCTAAGCTATTGCCCCATGAGCCCGCCCTGCGCGGGCTTTTTTGCGCCTGCGCGCAGGTGCCTCCCTCCTACAAAAAACACCTTGGCTACGCTGACGAGAGGTTCGGGCCCCTGCACCCATCATTGCCCTCTACCCCGCTCAAGGGGCCATAAGGAGAGGACCTATGCTGAAGTACGCCATTATTTTTGCCATCATTTCTTTGATAGCAGGCCTGTTTGGTTTCACCGGCATTGCAGCCGGATCTGCCGGCATTGCCAAGTTCTTGTTTGTGCTGTTCTTGATTGTTGCCGTAGTGTTTGTCATCTTGGCCGCCTTGGGAGTGGGCGCGGCCCGCAAGCTGATGAAATAAGCATACGCACGGCTTGATCAACACCAGGGCTGCGCGATGCAGCCCTTTTCGTTGGTAACCGCAGCGCCTGCTTCTACACTTAGCCCTTCTTTGTGCCGCTGCCCTGACTACGATGCTTGCCACCCAACTGCTGCTGATTGATCCGCAAAACGATTTCTGCGATTTGCCCGCAGGCACTGGCCCGGCAGGCCTGGCGCCCACGCTGCCGGTACCCGGCGCGCATGCCGATATGCAGCGCGTGGTCGCCTGGCTGCGTGACCAAGCTGCGCGCATCGACCACATTACGGTCACGCTCGATTCGCACCAGGTGTTTGACATCGCCCACCCGGCGTTTTGGCAAGGCAGCGGTGGTGCGCAGGTGCCGCCTTTCACCTCCATCACGGCCGCGCAAGTGCGCCAAGGCGTGTTTGCGCCACGCCAGCCGCAGCACCTGGCACGCACTTTGGCCTATCTGGATGCGCTGCAAGCGCGCGGCCGTTACACCTTGATGGTGTGGCCCGTGCATTGCGAAATTGGCAGCTGGGGCCATGGCGTGCATGCCGAGGTGCTGGCCGCCTGTGCCGATTGGCAGCGCCTGCAGCAGCGTGCGGTGTACAACATCTTCAAAGGCAGCAACCCTTGGACCGAGCACTACAGCGCCCTGGAAGCCGAAGTGCCCGACGCGCAAGCGCCTGAAACCTGCCTGAACCAGGCCTTACTCACCACCCTTTTGCAAGCTGAACGCCTCATCGTTGCTGGCGAGGCCAGCAGCCACTGCGTGCGCTCCACCGTCGAGCATTTGCTCGAACACGCGCCCGCCGGCTTTGCCCAGCGCGTGGTGCTGCTCACCGACGGCATGAGCCCCGTCCATGGTTTTGAGGCAGAGCACCGTGCGTTTTTGCAGCGCATGCAAGCCGCAGGCGCGCGGCTGTCCACCACAGCCCAATTGCGCCTCTAACTGCATAGAAAGCCTGATCGCATGCCCATCATTCACAGCCTGCTCGACACCGACCTGTACAAGTTCACCATGTGGCAGGCCATGCTGCACCGCCACCCGCAAACGCGGGCCGAGTACCGCTTTGCCTGCCGCAATGCCACCGCCTATCCGCTGGCGGAGCTGGAAGCGGAAGTGAACGCCGAGCTCGACCATCTGTGCAGCCTGCGCTTTGTCAAAGATGAACTCGATTACCTCGCCAGCCTGCGTTACATCAAGAGTGACTTTGTGGATTTTTTGCGCCTGTTTCAGTTCCAGCGCGACTTCATCCACGTCAAAGCCACGCCCAAAGGCGGCCTGAGCATTGAAGCCCACGGCCCGCAGGTGCATGTGATGGGCTTTGAGATTCATGTGCTGGCCATCCTCAACGAGCTGTACTTCCGCCGCCTGCAAACGCCGCAGACGCTGGAGGAAGGCCGACGCCGTTTGCGCGCCAAGATGGCAAACCTTCAAGCCGTCAAAGAAGAGCCCACCTTGGCGCAGCCGTTTGAGCTGTCCGATTTTGGCCTGCGCCGGCGCTTTTCCGAGCCATGGCACCGCGAGGTGGTCACCACCATGGCGCGTGAGGTGCCGCAGTGGTTCAAGGGAACCTCCAGTGTGCTGCTGGCCAAGGAGTTGAACATCGTGCCGATTGGCACCATGGCGCACGAGTACATGCAAAGCTTTCAGTCGCTGGGCGTGCGCCTGCGCGACTTTCAAAAGGCTGCGCTCGAAGACTGGGTGCAGGAATACCGGGGCGATCTGGGCATTGCTTTGACCGACACCGTCGGCATGCGCGCCTTTCTCGAAGATTTCGATCTGTACTTTGCCAAGCTGTTCGACGGGCTGCGCCACGACTCGGGCGACCCGTTTGACTGGGGCGACCAGGCCCTTGCGCACTACCGCAAGCTGCGCATCAACCCGCACACCAAGCGCCTGGTGTTTTCGGACGGTTTGAATTTAGAAAAAGCACTGGAGCTGTGGCGCTACTTTGCGCCGCACATCCAGCTGGGCTTTGGCATTGGCACCAACCTGACCAATGACGTCGGCCTGACGCCGCTGAACATCGTCATGAAGCTGGTGCGCGCCAACGGCCAGCCGGTAGCCAAAATTTCGGACACGCCCGGCAAAACCATGTGTGACGACGAAACCTATCTGGCTTACTTGCGCCAAGTGTTTGGCATTGCCGATCCCCTCATTTAAAATCATAGCTGCTTGCCCTTGTAAAACCTTAATTTCAGATACAAAACTACCTGAAATCTTTTATAAATCAGGGCAAGCCGCTCCTTTTTTCATATGTTCCCGCCAGATAACGCTCCCCATACTGCCGTTTTGATTGGCCGCTTTCAGCCGTTTCACAACGGCCACTTGGCTTTGCTGCAACAAGCGCTGCAAACAGCGCAGCAAGTCGTCATCGTGCTGGGCAGCGCTTACCAGGCGCGCAGCCCCAAGAACCCGTTCACCTGGCAAGAGCGCGCAGCGCTGATCCACGCCAGCCTGAGTGCGCAAGATGCGGCCCGCGTACATTGCGTGCCCGTGCGCGACTATTACGACGAGCCGCATTGGGTGCAGGCCGTCATCGCCGCTGTCCAGACGCTTGTTCCCACGGGTCAACGCATTGCGCTGGTAGGCCATTTCAAAGATGCCAGCAGCGACTACCTAGCGCGTTTTCCCGGCTGGGAGCTGCTGAGCCTGCCGCGCCAAGGTGATTTTGACGGCACGCCCACACGCGAGATGTACTGGAATTTGTCTGAGCAGCCCCCAACCCTCGTGTGGGAACCCCTGCAAAAGCTGGTGCCCGCTGCCGTCGCGGACTGGCTGCGCCAATGGCAAACCACGCCGGACTATGCCGCGCTGCGCGCCGAATGGCGCATGATTTCGGGCTACCAAGCAGCGTGGAAAAATGCGCCCTACCCACCGGTGTTTGTCACCGTGGATGGCCTGCTGGTATGTCACCACCATGTGCTGCTGATTCAGCGCGGTCACGCACCCGGCAAAGGGCTGTGGGCGCTGCCCGGTGGCTTTGTCGAGCCGCGCGATACGCTGTGGCAATCGTGCCTGCGGGAGCTGGACGAAGAAACCGGCTTGCCGCTGCCCGCTGCAGATCTGCTAAGCGCCTTAAAAGGCATGCAAGTTTTTGATCACCCTGACCGCAGCCTGCGCGGGCGCACCATCACCCATGTGTTTGTCTTGCACCTGCCGGGCGCCACCTTGCCCACCGTGCAAGGCGGGGACGATGCCGCAGTCGCACGCTGGGTGCCACTGAGCGAGCTGGCGTCCATGGAAACGCAGATGTTTGAAGACCATTTCCACGTGCTGCGCCGCTGCTTTGCCCGTTTTGGCGCTGGCCCCACACCGGCCCTGCCTTGATTCCTTGATTGTTTACCGTTGGACTGCCTGAAGTAATGACTGCCCTGACCATTCGCCCCGCTACCGTTGAAGATGCTGAACTGATCCTGCATTTTGTGCGTGAACTGGCCATTTACGAAAAAGCCGAACACGAAGTGCTGGCCACACCCGAGCATGTGCGCAACACCTTGTTTTGCGCCAACCCCAAAGTGTTTGGCTTGATCTGCTTGGACGGCGCGACACCAGTAGGCTTTGCTGTGTACTTTTTTAATTACTCCACCTGGCAGGGCCAGCACGGCCTGTATCTGGAAGACCTCTACGTATCACCTGATCACCGCGGCAAGGGTGCAGGCAAGGCCCTGCTGAGCCATTTGGCCAAAATTGCCGTGGATAAAAACTGTGGCCGCTTTGAATGGAGCGTGCTGGACTGGAACACCCCGTCCATTGAGTTCTACAACAGCCTGGGCGCCAAGCCCCAGACCGAGTGGATTCGCTACCGCCTGACAGGTGATGCACTGCAATTACTCGCAGAACAGTAAGCCCACCCCTTGAAACTAAAAATTTTGGCCTTATTATTAGCACTCGATGGGGTTGAGTGCTAACAGCGCTTCACTCCACACCAGTTAAGAAATCCTGCCCAAGCAGGGTTTGCGATTTTTCACCTTGTTGATTGATATCTAGGAGATGTTATGAACCTGCGTCCTTTGCACGACCGCGTAATCGTCAAGCGTATTGAGAGCGAAACCAAGACAGCTTCGGGCATCTATATCCCCGACAACGCCGCTGAAAAGCCTGACCAAGGCGAAGTGCTGGCTGTCGGCCCTGGCAAGCGCAACGACAAGGGCGAACAAATCGCTCTGAACGTCAAGGTCGGCGACCGCGTGTTGTTCGGCAAGTACTCCGGCCAGACCGTCAAGGTCGATGGCAACGAGTTGCTGGTCATGAAGGAAGACGACCTGTTCGCAGTCGTTGAGAAGTAATCTTTCTCACAACGAATTTTTCAAATTTATAGCTGCTAGCGCTTGATAGACAAGCCCTAGTGGCCAAATTGAACCAAATTTCTAGGAGCCTCAAATGGCAGCAAAAGACGTAGTTTTCGGTGGTGAAGCCCGCGCTCGCATGGTTGAAGGCGTGAACATCTTGGCCAACGCGGTCAAGGTGACACTGGGCCCCAAAGGCCGTAATGTGGTATTGGAGCGCTCGTTCGGCGCCCCTACGGTGACCAAGGACGGTGTGTCCGTGGCCAAGGAAATCGAACTGAAAGACAAGCTGCAAAACATGGGCGCTCAGCTCGTGAAGGAAGTGGCTTCCAAGACCAACGACATCGCCGGTGACGGCACCACGACCGCGACCGTGCTGGCCCAGGCCATCGTGCGCGAAGGCTCCAAGTACGTGGCCGCTGGTCTGAACCCCATGGACCTGAAGCGCGGTATCGACAAGGCTGTGATCGCCCTGGTGGAAGAGCTGAAGAAGCAATCCAAGGCGACGACCACATCCAAGGAAATCGCCCAAGTCGGTTCGATCTCCGCCAACTCCGACGAATCCGTGGGCAGCATCATTGCTGAAGCCATGGACAAGGTTGGCAAGGAAGGCGTGATCACCGTGGAAGAAGGCAAGTCGCTGGCCAACGAACTGGATGTCGTAGAAGGCATGCAATTTGACCGTGGCTACCTGTCGCCTTACTTCATCAACAGCCCAGAAAAGCAATCCGCTATTTTGGATAACCCCTTCGTGCTGCTGTTCGACAAGAAGATCAGCAACATCCGTGACCTGCTGCCTACATTGGAGCAAGTTGCCAAGGCTGGCCGTCCGCTGCTGATCGTTGCAGAAGACGTTGAAGGCGAAGCCCTGGCAACTTTGGTGGTGAACACCATCCGAGGCATCCTGAAGGTAGTGGCTGTGAAGGCCCCTGGCTTTGGCGATCGTCGCAAGGCCATGCTGGAAGATATCGCTATCTTGACTGGCGGCAAGGTCATCGCTGAAGAAGTGGGCCTGACACTGGACAAGGTCACTTTGGAAGACCTGGGCCAAGCCCAACGCGTTGAAATCGGCAAGGAAAACACCACCATCATCGACGGTGCTGGCCAAGCTGACGAAATCGAAGCCCGCGTGAAGCAGATCCGCCTGCAAATCGAAGAAGCGACCAGCGACTACGACCGTGAAAAACTGCAAGAGCGCGTGGCCAAGCTGGCCGGCGGTGTTGCCGTGATCAAGGTCGGCGCTGCCACCGAAGTCGAAATGAAGGAAAAGAAGGCCCGCGT
>JADKLW010000386.1_pt1 | contig 19142 bp, 16 predicted proteins | sample 8641881 | NCBI WGS metagenome assembly JADKLW01 (sample SAMN16272185, study PRJNA661076) | feces metagenome | isolation source: fecal sample from diarrhoea affected cattle B | host: Bos taurus | place: South Africa: Lokaleng Village, Mahikeng | collected 2019-09 | reverse complement strand
CGGGTCTGGGCCTTCCGCCAGGCGGCCGAGGCGGTCGATCCGCGTCCGGCGGCGGCGGTCGTCGAGACGCCGTTCCTGTTCGAGGCCGGGATGGAGAGCGGCTACGACGCCACGATCGCCGTGGTCACCCCCGAGGCGCTGCGCGCCGAGCGGGCCGGCGAGCGGGGGCATCACGGGGTCGACCAGCGCCACTCGCGGCACCTCACGCAGGAGGAGAAGGCGGCTCGCGCCACCTACACCGTGGTCAACGACGGCACGATCGCCGACCTGGAATCGCGCCTCGGCGACGTGCTGGCGGACCTGGTCCGCGTGCCGTCGTGAGCGGCGGCGCTCGTCGCCCGCGGCCGGCCACTGCGACCCGGTCGGCCCCGCGCCGCTCGCCTCGCCCGGCGAACGGCGGCCGTGACGGCGCGTCCCGATCCGGCAACGGCGGCGCGTCGCGCGCGCGGCGTCCCGCGCCCCAGCGGCGCTCGTCCGGCGGAGGCCTGAAGGCGCTGCTCGTCCTCGGCGCGCTCGTCGGCTTGGTGGTGGTCGCGGTGCTCGCGTTCCGTCCCGAGGTCCAGGATGCGGTCGACACGATCCGGCTGCCGATCGGTCACACCGAGCTGATCCGCGAGCAGGCCAAGGAGAAGGACCTCGATCCGGCGCTGGTCGCGGCGGTGATCTACGCCGAGTCGCGGTTCCGCGACAACCAGGAGTCGTCGGCCGGCGCGATGGGCCTGATGCAGGTGACCCCCGAGACCGCCAGCGACATCGCCCGCGAGTCGGGGGCCAGCAGTTTCGAGGTCGGTGACCTGCACACCGCCGAGGTCAACGTCCGCTACGGCACCTGGCGGCTGCGCGACATGCTGCGGCGGTTCGACGGCGACGTCGCGCTGGCCGCGGCCGGCTACAACGCCGGTCCCGGCAACGCGGCGAAGTGGAAGGCCGAGGCCGACGCCAAGGGCGAGCCGTTCCGGGTCGACGAGATCCCGTTTCCCGAGACCCGCCACTACGTCGAGAAGGTCCTGCAGGCCCAGGAGGACTACCGCAAGACGTACCCTAAGGAGCTGGGCCTCCGATGACGTCCGCCGCCGCTCCCATGGAACCCGCCGATCGTCACCCGCGTTTCGGTCACGCCCGCGTCGAGCGGGTCCAGCGGGTCGACGCGCGGCTCCGTCAGCGGTTGCTGACGATCTGGACCGACGTCAGCAACGCCGGAGGCTGGGTCGGCTTCGTCCCGCCCGTCGACCGGCGGGACGTCGCCCCGGCGCTCGACGCCGCGCTGCGCCGGATCCACGACGGTCGGGACTGGCTGATCGTGGTGCGCGTCCCGCGGGCGGCCGCCGATCCGTCCGGCCGCGTGGACGTCCCGAACCCGCTCGCCCCCGACGAGGACGTCGTCGCGGGCTTCGTGATCCTGGCCGACAACGACCGCCTGCTCTCCGAGCACTGGCGGTGGGTGATCCGCGTGCAGATCCACCCGGAGTTCCAGAACGCGCGGCTCGGCGGCGTGCTGCTCGACGGGGCGGCGCGGATCGCCGCGGACGCCGGGCTGGAGAAGCTGCACCTGACGGTCCGCGGGGGCGAGGGGCTCGAGCACTTCTACGCGCGCGCCGGCTACCACGAGGTCGCCCGGATCCCCGGGGCGATCCGCGTCGCGCACGGCGACGATCGCGACCAGGTGATCCTGGTTCACCCGCTGGGCGGGGACAGCGACGCCGGCGCGGGGTAGGGCCGCTGGTCGGCCGGCGCGTCGGGTTCTGCCGAAGAGCTCCGCCGAACTCGACCGACAGGGAGAGGCCGCCCGGGAGGCCGCCCGGGGTTAAAATGAGATTGATTCTTATTCCTTGATAGGCTCGCCGGGTGCACCGGTCCGTCGTCGTCCTGCTGGCCGTCTGTGCCGTCTCGCTCGCGGGCTGCGGCAGCGGCGACCGGCTCTCGGGCGCCGACGACCGGCTGCAGGTCGTGACCACGACCGGGCTGTTGCGCGACCTCGTCGCCAACGTCGGCGGGGACCGGGTGCGGGCGGCGAGCATCGTGCCCGGCGGCGCGGACCCGCACGCGTTCAAGCCCACCCTGCGCGGCGTGCGCGACGTGGTCTACGCCGACGTCGCGTTCAGCAACTACATGCTGCTCGAGCAGCACGGGATCATCAAGACGCTCGACGCCAACCTGCGCGACGGCACGCCCAACGTGTCGCTCGCGGAGGACGCGGTCAAGTACGCGGCGGAGATCATCCCGCTGGTCGAGAACGTCAACCTCGACACGATCTGGCTCGGCCTGCGGGCCCGGGGCGGGGGCGAGCGACACGGCGCGACGCGGGCCAGCGACGTGCGGCTCTCGGCGGTCGCGGCGACCGGCCCCGGCGACGTCTTCGGCTACCTGACCGGGTCGTTCGGCACGCCCGAGGTGTTCTTCAACTCGCGCGACGGCTTCGACGCGTCGAACGGGTTCCGCGACGACACCGCCCGGCTGCCGGTCGACGCGCACACCCACATGTCGTGGGTCTTCACCGCGCCGGGCGAGTATCGAGTGCGATTCCGGTCGACGTTGCAAGTCGACCCGACCTCGCGTCCGATCCCGCTGGGGGAGGCGACCTTCACCTTCGCCGTCGGGGCGCCGCCGTCGACCGCCGCACGCCCGGGCAGGACGGTGCTCGACCAGGGCCACGCCGACCTGACCGTCGATCTCGACCGCGGCCGCATCGTCGCGCTGCACGACCCGTCCGGCGGGGGCGAGCACGCCCAGCGGGCGCTGGCCGCCGAGGACGTCGTGATCTCGGTTCCGCCGAAGGCGCTCGCCGAGATCCCCGGGGATCGGGCGTTCCGCTTCCTCGGCCGGGCCGGCGAGCCGATCTACCAGCTCCCGCAGGCGGTGCTCGGCAAGCACGTCCACGGCGAGATCGACCCGCACCTCTGGCAGAACGTGCGCAACGCGATGGCCTACGTCGAGCTGATCCGCGACACGCTGACCGACGCCGACCCCGCCGGCGCCCGCGACTACCGCCAGAACGCCGCGGCGTACCTGCGGGAGCTGGAGCGGCTCGACGGCTACGTGCGGCGCACGATCCGCGCGATCCCGGCCGCGCGACGCCATCTCGTGACCACCCACGACGCGTTCGGCTACCTCGGCAAGGCCTACGGGATCGCGATCGCCGGCTTCGTCACGCCCAATCCGGCGGTCGAGCCGTCGCTCGCCGACCGGCGCAAGCTGACCCGCACGATCCGCGACCTGCGGGTTCCGGCGGTCTTCCTGGAGCCGAACCTGGCCGCCCGCTCGTCGACGCTCGCGGAGGTCGCGCGCGAGCAGGGCGTCGAGATCTGCCCGATCTACGGCGACACGCTCGACGACGAGGTCACCAGCTACCTCGAGCTGATGCGGTTCAACGCCGACGCGCTCCGGCGGTGCCTCTCGTGACCCGTTCGCCCGACCCTAAGGAGCACCGATGACGAGTACGCCACGAATCTTCCTGCTGGCGGCGATGCTCGTTGGCGCGCTCGGCCTGGCCGCGCCGGCGATGGCGCAGACCGACGAGGACGCCAACCTCGATCAGGCGATCCGCTCCGAGCAGCCTGTCGCCCGCGGAGAGAAGACGCTCGCCGACGGGCACGTCGACGTCGGCCCGCGGTTCGTCGACGGTCGGTGGACGCTGATGGTCCACGACGACGCCGCGAAGGCGGAGGACGGCAGTGCGAGCGTCTGGCGCCATCCCGAGCGGACCGTCCTGCGGGTCACCGACGACGCCCTGCTGGATGTCCCGGACGACGAGACCTACGGGTTCCTGCCGGCGAAGCCGGGGGACCGCGTCCACGTCGTCCCGCAGACGCAGAACCCCGACGTGGTCTGGGTCGGCTGGAACACCCAGGACCCCGAGGTGATGGAGCGGATCGACCGCGGCGTGACGATGACGCTGACCGGCGTCCAGGGCCCCGGCGATCTCGTCGTCTACCTGCAGTCCGGCGACTTCGGCGATCCCCAGGTGCTGTGGGACTCGACCGCGCAGCCGAAGCCCGCGTGGGTCGACGTCAACACCCACACCCACGCCAACTGGGTCTTCTCGCGTCCTGGCGTCTACCTGGTGCGGGTCCGGATCGCCGCCGAGCTGATCGACGGGACCTCGGTCAGCGACACGCGCGACCTGCGGTTCGCGGTCGGCGCGAGCGCGAAGCCCGCCGACGCGCTGGCCGCCCGGTGGGCCGGACCGGATCCGCAGGTCGACGAGGACGCACAGGCCACCGCGGCGTCCGGCGACGTCGGTGCCGAGGAGGACGGCGGGGGATCGGGCGGCATGGTCGTCGCGATCGTCGCGGTCGCCCTGGCGCTCGGGGCGGTGCTCGCCGCGACCGTGGTTCGCGCCCGCCGTGTCCGGGCTCGGGCCCGGACGGAGGACGACGCGTGAGCGCGGTGCTGGCGGTCGACGGGGTGACGGTCCGGCTCGGCGGTCGGGTCGCCGTCCACGACGTCACGCTGCGGGTCGACCGCGGCGAGCTCGTCGGGCTGCTCGGTCCCAACGGCGCCGGCAAGACCACGCTGCTACGGACGGCGCTCGGCCTGTTGCGCCCCGACGCCGGGACGGTGACCGTCAACGGGCAGCGGGCCCGGCCCGGCCGGATCCCGATCGGCTACGTGCCCCAGCGCCACGAGTTCGCCTGGGACTTCCCGCTGTCGATCGAGCAGGTGGTGATGACCGGACGGACGGGCCGGCTCGGCGTCCGGCGTCGGCCCGGGGTCGACGACTGGCGGGCGGTCGACGAGGCGCTCGAGCGGGTGCGGATGTCAGCCCTGCGGACGCGTCCCGCCGGGGAGCTGTCGGGCGGACAGCGGCAGCGGGTGCTGGTCGCCCGGGCGCTCGCCCTGCAGCCCGACGTGCTGCTGCTCGACGAGCCGTTCACGGGCCTCGACATGCCGACGCAGGAGCTGCTCGCGGCGTTGTTCGCGTCGCTCGCCCACGAGGGCCGCGCCGTGCTGATGACGACCCACGACCTGGCCGCCGCGGTCTTCGGATGCGACCGGCTGGTGCTGCTCAACGGCACGGTGGTCGCCGACGGCGCGCCGGACGAGCTGGCCGCCGATTCCGACGTCTGGATGCGGACCTTCGGCGTCAGCGCCGAGAGCCCCCTGCTGCGGACCCTGAAGGCGGTGGCGTGATGTCACCCGCGGAGTTCGTCGGCGACCTGCTCAACCCGGACCTGGCGTTCCTGCCCAAAGCGCTGCTGGTGGCGACGATGTCGTCGATCGTCTGCGGCGTGGTCGGCTGCTACGTGGTCCTGCGGGGGATGGCGTTCATCGGCGACGCGGTCGCCCACGCGGTCTTCCCGGGGCTGGCGGTGGCGTTCGTGATGGGCGGCAGCCTGGTGCTCGGTGGCACCGTCGCCGGGGTCGTCACCGCCCTGCTGATCGCGGTCTTCGCGCAGAACCGCCGGCTCAAGGAGGACGCGGTGATCGGCGTCTTCTTCGTCGCCGCGTTCGCGCTGGGAATCGTGATCATCTCGCGGGCCCCGGGTTACGCGGGCTCGCTGCAGCAGTTCCTCTTCGGCTCGATCACCGGGATCCCGGACCGCGACATCGTGGTCGTCGCGGGGATGGGCCTGCTGGTGCTCGGCGTGCTGCTCGCGCTGCACAAGGAGCTGGTGACGGTCTCGCTGGACCGCGAGTCGGCGCGGGCGATGGGGATCCCCGTCTTCTGGCTCGACCTGGTGCTGTACGTGCTGGTCACGCTGGCGGTGGTGATCAGCGTCCAGACGATCGGCAACATCCTGGTCCTCGCGCTGCTGATCACGCCGGCGGCGACAGCCCGGCTGCTGACCGACCGGCTCGCGGTGATGATGCTGCTGGCGCCCGCGATCGGCGCGCTCGCGGCGCTGCTCGGGATGTACGTCTCGTGGTCGTGGGACTACCCGACCGGCGGCACGATCGTGCTGCTGCTGACGGCGGGGTTCTTCGCGGCGTGGGTCTTCGCGCCGCGTCAGGGCCTGCTCGCCAAGCGGCGACGGCGCGGTCCCGAGCTGACGGTGGTCGACGGGGACGCGCGAGCCGTCGTGCGGTGAGCGCGGACCCGGCGGAGGGTCAGCGGGTCGCGGTGATCAGCCGGTGCGGCGGCATCAGGAGCCACCAGCGCTTGCTGCGCCGGACGTCGCGGAAGCCCGCGGCGGTCAGCAGGGCCGCGAGCTCGCGGCTGCGCAACGGCTCGAGCAGGGCGACGCGGCCGTCGGGAACGATCACCCGCGCGAGCTCCTCGATCGCCTCGCGCCGGGCGTCCTTGCTCGGCAGCGACCCGAGCGCGTCGCGAGAGACCGCCAGGTCCATGCTGGCGTCGGCCAGCGGCAGCTCGCGCACGCTGCCGGTCAGGATGCTGACCTTCTTGACGCCGGCGAGCTGCAGCGTCTTCTTGGCCAGCGCCCGCCCGGTCGGCTGGAGGTCGTTCTCGACCCACGAGTCGACCCCCACCACCGAGCCCTCGGGCAGTCGGACGGCGAGCCCGGCGCAGAGCAGCCCGGTGCCGCAGCCCAGGTCGACCGCCCGCTCGTCGCCCCGCAGATCGAGTCCGTCGAGCATCCGGTCGGCGGCCTGGACCTTGGTCGTGCGGGACGTGCGGAACAGCCCGGCGCTGATCACGAAGGTCGCGACGAAGGCGATCAGCAGCACGAGCACGACCAGGCCGTTGGGGCCGCCGAGGTCGCCCAGCACGAAGGCCAGCACGAGCGCGAGGACGCCGAGTCCCATCCCGGCGGAGAGGGTTCCGCGGGCCTGCCGGGGGCGGTCGAGGCCGTAGGGGAAGTTCTGGTCGAACTCGGTGCGGGACATCCCGAGCAGGGTACGCCGTGGCGACCGCGTGGCGCGGCGTCGCGCCGCCGGATCCGCTAGCTTGTCAAGAATGAGAACTAGTCTTATCAACACGACGGGGGGCGTCATCGGCGCTCCCGTCCGGTTCGTCGGCCTCGGCGCCGTCGTCTGCGGCCTGCTCGCGGCGGGGGGACCGGTCGGCGTCGGACCGGTGGCGTTCGGTCCGAGCGTCGCGTCCGCGAAGACCGTCACGCTGTCCAACGGACACGTCGACGCGGTCGCGGCGCGGATCTCCGGCGGTCGACTGCGGTTCGTCGTCAAGGACGACACCGGTTCGCGTGTCCGCTGGCGCGACCCGAAGTCGGTGGTGATCCGCGTCGGCAGCAACGCGCGCTACCGGCTACCGAGCGGCCGCGCGCTGTCCTTCATCGGCCGTCCCGGTCAGACCGTCTGGCTGATCCCGCAGACGCAGAAGCGCGGCGTGGTCTGGGCCGGATGGAACACCGAGCAGGTGTCGTCGCGGCAGCTACGCGGTCCGGTCGGCTGGCGGCTCGACCGCGTCCGCGGTCCCGGCCGGGTCGCGATCTACCAGACCGGGTCGTTCGGCCGGCCGAGCGTCCTCTTCAACTCCGCCCAGCGCACGCCGCAGTCGCGGACGATCCCGCTCGGCGTGCACGCCCACGGCAACTGGGCGTTCACCGCCCGCGGCACCTACCGCATGACCTTCACCCTCTCCGCGACGTCGCGGTCCGGCAAGCGGCTCAGCGACACCCGCACGCTGACGCTCCGCGTCGGCTGAGCTCCCCCTCCCACGAACAGGAACCCCTGATGACCCTCCGCCTGCCCATCCTGCGGCTCGCCGCCGTCGTCCTGACGGCGCTCGCGATCCTGCTGGCGCTCGTCGCCGGATCCGCGACCGCGCGCCCCTACGTCCTGACCAAGGGCCACATCGACGCCCTGTCCCCAACGATCGAGGACGGCGAGCTGCGGCTCCGGCTGGCCGACGACACCCTGATCCACAGCCCCGAGAGCCACGTGATCCGCGACGTCGACGACGTCCTGCTGAACCTTCACGACGGCGCGAAGCAGACGATCCCGGCGCTGCCGCCCGCATACGCGTTCCTCGGTCTGCAGGAGGGCGACGAGCACTGGACCGTCGACCTCAGCGGTTCCAACCAGGGCAGCGTGATCTGGCCCGGCTGGGACACCCAGCACGAGTCGGTCCAGGGCGAGATGGACGAGCTGGCGCCGAACCAGCGGTTCCGCTTCCGCCTGGTCCAGGCCGTTCGACCCTCGGGGGCCGGCGTCCACCTGTGGGACACGTCGTTCGCCGGGCCGCGGATCTTCGCCAGCACCACCGCCGATGCGTGGAACGCCGCGTCGTGGCCCGGCGTGACCGGTCCCAACGCGTGGTCGACCGCCTACCAGCACCAGCACGCCGCCTGGTCGTTCACCAAGCCCGGTCTGTACCAGCTGACCTTCGCCGTCGAGGCGCGCAAGGACGGTCACCCGATGACCGCGTCGGCCGACTACGTCTTCCGTGTCGGCGATCTGCCCGATCCGGCGGCGGCGAACGGCGGCCTACCGGAGCTGACGCTCGGCGGCCTCGAAGACCACTACGAGGTCGGCGAGACGATCGCGCTGACCACCGCCCAGGCGCCCGAGACCGGAGAGGACCACTTCCACTGGTACACCCGCTGCGGCGACGACCAGCCGTGGAAGACGGTCTCCGGCGCGCTGGCGGCGAGCCACTCGTTCGCCGCGACGGCGGATCTCGACGGCTGCCTGATCCAGGCCCGGCTGTTCGACCACGACCACGCGCTGATCGCGCTCACGACCCCCGGGACCCTGCACGTCCACGATCACGACCCGGGCGCGCCCGCGACGACGCTGACGATCGAGGGCCTGGAGGCCCACTACCACCCGGGCGACGTCGCAACGCTGACGGCGAAGCAGGACCCGGAGACCGGCGAGGATCACTGGCACTGGTTCGTCCAGTGCGGCGACAACCCGTGGACGGTCGTCTCGGGCGCGCTCGGCGCGACCCTGACGTTGCCGCTCGAGCAGCGCCACCACGGCTGCCTGGTCCAGGCCAAGCTCTACGACCACGACCACGCGGTGATCGCCGAGTCGGCCCCGGTCACGTTGGCGGTCGAGGATCACGGCGACCACCACGAGCCGACGCCTGATCCGATTCCCGGACCGCTCCCGGGCCCGCAGCCCCAGCCGCTGCCGTTGCCGCTGCCCGGTCCGGCGCCGAGCCCGGCCCCGCCGGTGACCCCGACCCCGAAGTCGGTCGAGCTGCGGGTGACCAAGCGGAAGAACGCGATCCGGAGCCGCAGCCTGCGGCGCAGCGGCCGGCTCGCGGTGCGCTTCCGGACCGACGGTCCCGCCCGCGTTCGCACCACGGTGCGGATCTCCGCCCGCGACGCCCGCCGGATCGGCCTGCGGGTCAAGCGCGGCGCCAAGCGGATCACGCTCGGCCGCGCCACCCGGCAGGTCAAGCGCGGCGGGACCGGCACGCTGAAGGTCCGTCTGAAGGCGACGCACCGCCGCGCCCTGGCCAAGGTCCGGGGCACGCTGCGACTGCGCGTGACCACGACCGCCCGCGCGCACGACCGTCCGACGGCGTCGCGCACGATCGTGGTCAAGGTCCGCCGATGATCGCGCGGCGCTCGCTGGTCGTGGGTCTCGCGCTGGCCGCGGTCGTCGCCGCGCCGGCGAGCGCCGTCACCCTCGACAGCGGCCACGTCGACGCGCTCGCTCCGCAGCTCGTCGGCGGGCAGCTCCAGCTCAAGGTCAAGGACGACACCGTCCGCCCGGCGGTCGTCCGCGACGTCGGCGACGTGCTGTTCGTCGCGAAGCCCGAGGCGCAGGCGCCGGTTCCGGCGAGTCCGGACTTCGCGTTCCTCGGCGGCAACGGCGCGCGGGTCTCGATCCTGCCGCAGACCCAGGACCCGCGCCTGGTCTGGCCGGGCTGGTCGACCGAGCATGCGTCGTTGGCCGGGCAGTTCGCGGGGCCGCTGCGGTTCGCGCTGGAGCAGTTCACCGGGCCCGGTCGGTTCCACCTGTTCGCGTCCGATCCGTTCGGCGGGATCGGTCAGCGGTTCGCGTCGTCGGCGCCCGACGGCGGCTTCCCGACGACCAACGCCTGGACCGTCGGTCTCGGCGCGCACGTCCACGCCAACTGGGCGTTCTCGGCGCCCGGCGAGTACGCGCTGCGGTTCCGGGTCAGCGGGACCCTGGCCAGTGGCAGCGAGGTCTCCGACGTCCAGACCTACCGGTTCCGCGTCGACGGGACGGGTGGCGATTCGGGCGGGGGGTCCGGCGGTGGGTCCGGATCCGGCGGCTCGGGCGGCGGGTCCGGGTCCGGTTCGGGCTCGGACGGCGGTGGGGGGTCGTCCGGGTCCGGCTCCGGTTCGTCTGGCTCGGGCTCGGGGTCGGGCGGGGGCAGCGGGTCGGGCACGTCCGGCTCGTCCTCGTCGTCGGTCTCTGTGATCAACCCGCGGTTGAACCTCCGTCGGGGCCGCGTCGCGCTGCGAATCCGCTGCCGCGCGACGACGACCTGCCGCGGCACGGCCCGTCTGCGGACCGTCGGGCGCCTGCGTCACGACGGCAAGCGGCGGGTGACCACGCTCGCCCGCGGGGCCTACCGGGTGCGGGCCGGCAGGACCGCGACCGTTCGCGTACGCCCGTCGCTCGCGATCCGGCGCACCCTGCGGAAGCGCGCGTCCCGCACGATCGCGCTGCGTGTCGCGGTGGCTCCGCGGTCGAACGGCGAGCGAGCGACGACCCGTCGCCTGACGCTGCGGACCCGCTGACCCCGCACGCGAACAGACGTTCGCCGGTCCGTCGCCGTGGCTCGGTAGCCTGAGAGGGGATGCCGCCGTTCAAGCTCGCCGAAGGCTGGACCCCGAAGGCCGATCAGCCGCAGGCGATCGACGAGATCGTCAAGAGCGTCGAAGCCGGGAACCCGTTCACCACCCTGCTCGGCGCCACCGGCACCGGCAAGACGATGACGATGGCCGCGACGATCGAGCGGCTGCAGCGGCCGGCGCTGGTGATGGCCCACAACAAGACGCTGGCCGCCCAGCTCTGCAACGAGTTCCGGACGTTCTTCCCGCAGAACGCGGTCGAGTACTTCGTCAGCTACTACGACTACTACCAGCCGGAGGCGTACGTCCCCTCGAAGGACCTCTACATCGAGAAGGACTCGGCGATCAACGAGGTGATCGACCGGCTGCGCCACGCGGCGACGGCGGCGCTGTTCGCCCGCCGCGACGTGGTGATCGTGGCCTCGGTGTCGGCGATCTACGGCCTCGGGTCGCCGGACACGTACGACCGCAACCTGATCGTGCTCAAGCGTGGCGACACGGTGAATCGCGACGAGCTGCTGGCCAAGCTCGTCCACATCCAATACCAGCGCAACGACACCGCGCTGGCCCGCGGCACCTTCCGCGCGCGCGGCGAGACGGTCGAGATCTTCCCCGCCTACGCCGAGACCGCGTACCGGGTCACGTTGTTCGGCGACGAGGTCGAGCGGCTCCAGCATCTCGACACGCTGACCGGCGAGCTGCTGGAGGACGACCTCGAGCACATCGCGATCTGGCCGGCGTCGCACTACACGACCCCCGAGGGGCAAATGGAGCGCGTCGTCCACGAGATCGGCACCGAGCTGGAGGAGCGGGTCAAGGAGCTCGAGGCGCAGGGCAAGCAGCTCGAGAGCCACCGGCTGCAGCAGCGGACCCGCTACGACATGGAGATGCTGCGGGAGATGGGCTTCTGCAACGGGATCGAGAACTACTCGCAGATCACCGACGGGCGCAAGCCCGGCGAGCGCCCGTACTGCCTGCTCGACTACTTCCCCGACGACTTCGTCTGCTTCCTCGACGAGTCGCACCAGACGATCCCGCAGATCGGCGGGATGTACGAGGGCGACCGCTCGCGCAAGCAGACGCTGGTCGACTACGGCTTCCGCCTGCCGAGCGCGCTCGGCAACCGTCCGCAGACGTTCGACGAGTTCCTCTCGATCACGCCGCAAATGGTGATGGTCTCGGCGACCCCCGGCAAGTTCGAGCAGGCGCGCGCCGAGCACGTGGTCGAGCAGATCGTGCGACCGACCGGGATCGTCGATCCCGAGGTCGAGGTCCGGCCGTCGATGGGCCAGGCCGACGACCTGATGAACGAGATCCGCCGGCGGGTCGACCGCAACGAGCGGACGCTGGTCACGACGCTGACCAAGAAGATGGCCGAGGACCTGACCACCTACCTGCTGGAGAACGGGTTCAAGGTCCGCTACCTGCACAGCGACGTCGACACGCTGGAGCGGATCCAGATCATCCGCGAGCTGCGGCTGGGCGAGTTCGACGCGCTGGTCGGCGTCAACCTGCTGCGCGAGGGCCTCGATCTGCCCGAGGTCACCCTGGTGGCGATCCTCGACGCCGACAAGGAGGGATTCCTGCGCGGCTCGACGGCGCTGATCCAGACGATCGGCCGCGCCGCGCGCAACACCGAGGGCCGCGTGATCATGTACGCGGACAAGCACTCCGACGCGATGAAGCTCGCGATCAGCGAGACCGAGCGCCGCCGCGCGATCCAGCTCGCGTACAACCGCGAGCACGACGTCACGCCGACGACGATCAGCAAGGGCGTCAGCGACATCGGCGAGTTCCTCCAGGGCGAGTCGAAGCTGCCGAAGGGCAAGCGGCGGCGCAAGAAGCAGGAGGAGACCGACAAGCTCTCGATCGACGAGCTCAACCAGCGGTTCGCCGCCCTGGAGGAGGAGATGCTGCTCGCCGCCGAGGAGCTGCGGTTCGAGCACGCCGCCGCGCTGCGCGACGACCTGCGCGAGCTGAAGCAGGAGCTGGAGCGGCGCGAGGCCGCGTAGGGCCCCTCGCGGTTCTTCGGTTTTCCTCGCAAACGGGTCAGGAACCCCACAGCGGCGCACGCGATGCTGCTGTCGTACCCCAAAGGAACCCGACGCGGAGTCGGAGGCGGGGTAGTTGTGGCCGCCGAAGATTCCGCACCGGGACCTGACCACCGGAGGAACCAGTGCCCCAACCGCGCCGCGGTGACTACCACCAGCCGCACCTCGAAGTGGTCCCGTCGCGTGACGGGACCGGGCAGGCGCCGCGCGTTCTCGGGGACCAGGAGCGGGTCGTTGGGAGGCGACCCGCAGCGGAACCGTCGCGGACGCACCGTTGGTGCGCCGAGGAGGATCCGCTGCCTCCGGCGGCCTGAGAGCGCCGGAGTCCGCGTGCGGGTCGGGGGGCCCGCGGTGGTTGACGGACTCCGGACCGGGCCCCGTCCGACACGGATGGGGCCCGAGGGGTATCGCACCGTGGAGGCTGACCACGGGGGACGGGCTGCCTGTGGCCCGGCCTTCCGGTTGGCCTCCACTCGCGTGGTCCCCGAAGCGCATACCCTGCGGAGATGTCCGACGTGACCGCGGATCGGCTGCAGAGCTTCGGCACCACGATCTTCACCGAGATGTCGGCGCTGGCCCGGAGGACCGGCGCGATCGACCTCGGCCAGGGGTTCCCCGACGTCGACGGTCCGTCCGAGGTGATCGAGGTCGCGGCGCGCGCGTTGCGCGAGGGTCCGAACCAGTACGCGCCGGCCCGCGGCGCCGGCGAGCTGCGGCAGGCCGTCGCGGAGCACCAACGACGGTTCTACGGGATCGAGCTCGATCCCGAGACCCAGGTCCAGGCGACGGTCGGGGCGACCGAGGGGATCGCCGCCGCGCTGCTCGGCCTGGGCAACCCGGGCGACGCGGTGATCGTCTTCGAGCCGTACTACGACTGCTACGCCGCCGGTCCCGCGATGGCGGGGCTGACGCGACGCACGGTCTCGCTGCGTCCGCCCGACTTCGGGCTCGACGTCGAGGCGCTGCGGGCCGCGGCGATGAGCGACCCGGCGGACTCCGACGACCGGCGCCCCGCCCGCTTCCTGATCCTCAACTCGCCGCACAACCCGACCGGCAAGATCTTCGGCCGCGCCGAGCTGGAGGCGATCGCGGCGGTCTGCCGCGAGTTCGATCTGATCGCGATCTGCGACGAGGTCTACGAGCATCTAGCGTTCGACGCCGAGCACGTTCCGCTCGCCACGCTCGACGGGATGGCCGAGCGGACCCTGACCGTCTCGTCGGCGGGCAAGACCTTCGCGCTGACCGGCTGGAAGGTCGGCTGGGTCACGGGTCCCGCGCCGCTGGTCGCGGCGGTCGCGGCGGCCAAGCAGTACCTGACGTTCTCGGGTCACGGTCCGCTTCAGCAGGGGATCGCGCACGCGCTGGCGATGCCCGACGCGTACTTCGACGGGGCCCGCGACGCGCTACGCGGCAAGCGCGACCGGCTCTGCGCCGGGCTGTCGGCCGCTGGGCTCGACGTGCTGCGTCCGCAGGGCGGGTACTTCGCGACGGTCGACATCCGCTCGATCGGCGAGCACGACGGACGCGCGTTCTGCCGCGACCTGCCGGAGCGGGCCGGGGTCGTCGCGGTGCCGGTGGTCGCGTTCTACGACGACGAGGCGGTCGGCCTGCCGCTGGTGCGGTTCGCCTTCTGCAAGCGCGACGAGGTGATCGACGAGGCCGCCGCGCGGCTGGCCGAGATGCGGGGCGGTTCGTGACGGAGCGGCTACGCGGTCCTCGGGGCGCCGGCATGAGCGAACAGCGCGCGGCCGCCCGCGACGCGGTGCTCGCGTGGTACGCCGACGTCGCCCGCGATCTGCCGTGGCGGCGGACCGGCGACCCGTACGCGATCCTCGTCTCCGAGGTGATGCTCCAGCAGACCCAGGTGGCTCGGGTCGTTCCCCGCTACGAGGACTGGCTCGACCGCTGGCCGACCGCCGGGGACCTGGCCGCCGCCGACCGCCGCGACGTGCTCGCCGCCTGGGTCGGCCTGGGCTACAACTCGCGGGCGGTCCGGTTGCAGGACGCCTGCGCCGTGGTCGCGCGGGACGGCTGGCCGCGGACCGCCAAGGGCCTGCGCGCGCTGCCGGGAATCGGGCCCTACACCGCGGCGGCGGTCGCGTCGTTCGCCTTCGGCGAGCGGGTCGCGGCGGTCGATACCAACGTCGTGCGGATCAGCGAGCGGCTCGGTCTGGGCGCGCCCGACGAGCTGCTGCCCGACGACGAGCGCGCCGCCACCTGGAACCAGGCCGCGATGGAGCTCGGGGCGACGGTCTGCCGCGCCCGGGTCGTGGCGTGCGACGCGTGCCCGGCAGCGGCCTGGTGCCGCTCCGCTGGCGCGGTGGCGATCCCCGAGCGCGCGCCGCGCGGCAGCCGGGTGCGGTTTCAGGACACCGATCGCTACGTCCGCGGCCGGATCGTCGCCGCGCTGACCCGCGACGAGCCGCTGCCGGCCGAGGCGGAGATCCCCGCCGAGCGGCTCGATCGCGCGCTCGATGCGCTGGTTCGGGACGGCCTGGTCGTCCGGACGCCGGACGGTCCGGCGATCGCGTCGTGAGAGGATCGAGCCGATGAGCGGTCCCGTCGAGAACCCGAAGCTGGCCGATCTGGTCCGGCTGCGCCGCGTCCGCGACCGGATCGACCGCGAGTACGCGCGGCCGCTCGACGTCGAGGCGCTGGCTCGCGACGCCTGCATGTCGCCCGGGCACTTCAGCCGCGCGTTTCGTCGCGCCTACGGCGAGTCGCCCTACTCGTACCTGATGACCCGTCGGATCGAGCGGGCGATGGCCCTGCTGCGGCGCGGCGAGCTGAACGTCACCGAGGTCTGCTTCGCGGTCGGCTTCACGTCGCTGGGCACCTTCAGCACGCGCTTCGCCGAGCTGGTCGGCGTCCCACCGAGCGTCTACCGGCGCCAGGAGTCCGACGCGACCGTCGGGATGCCGGCGTGCGTCGCCAAGCGCGTCACCAAACCGGTCAGGAATCGAGAAGCGCCGGTCGCGACCCGGACCTAAGGTGCTCCGCATGGACCTCAAGATCTTCTCCGCCATGCTTCCCCACACCGATCCGGACGCCTCCGTGGCGTTCTACCGCGACACCCTCGGCTTCGAGCTGCGCGCCGACGTCGGCTACGAAGGCATGCGCTGGATCACCTTCGGCCCCGCCGATCAGCCGGGGACCACCGCGGTCGTGCTCTTCCCGCCGGACGCCGACCCGGGCGCCACCGAGGACGAGAAGCGCACGATCGCCGAGATGATGGCCAAGGGCACCTACGCCAGCCTCAACCTGGTGACCGACGACGTCGACGCGACGTTCGCGCGGATCCAGGCCGGCGACGCCGAGGTCGTCCAGGAGCCGACCGACCAGCCGTACGGCGTGCGCGACTGCGCGTTCCGGGACCCCTCCGGCAACCTGCTGCGGATCCAGCAGGTGAGCTGAGTCCGGGCGACGTCCCGGCGCTGAGTTCCGGGACGTCGCGCGGTCCTTGCGTACGATCACGGCGGAGCCTGCTCCCCAGCTTCGCCCGAAGACCGAGAGACGAGCACGATGAGCACCACCACGGACGCGCACGCGTCGACCGACCACGCCGCCGACCGCCACGACCTGATCCGGGTGCAGGGCGCGCGGGTCAACAACCTGCGCGAGGTCAGCGTCGAGATCCCGAAACGGCGACTGACGGTCTTCACCGGCGTCTCCGGGTCGGGCAAGAGCTCGCTGGTCTTCGGCACGATCGCCGCCGAGTCGCAGCGGATGATCAACGAGACCTACAGCACCTTCGTGCAGGGCTTCATGCCGACGCTGGCGCGGCCCGACGTCGACGTCCTCGAAGGGCTGACCACGGCGATCATCGTCGACCAGGAGCGGTTGGGCGCCAACGTCCGCTCGACCGTCGGCACCGTGACCGACGCGAACGCGATGCTGCGGATCCTCTTCAGTCGCCTCGGCCATCCGCAGATCGGCTCGGCGCAGGCGTTCTCGTTCAACGTCGCCTCGGCCAGCGGCTCGGGAGCGATGAAGACCGAGCGTGCCGGCAAGCAGCAGGCCGAGAAGCGCAGCTTCACGATCATCGGCGGGATGTGCCCGCGCTGCGAGGGCACCGGGCGCGTCTCGGACTTCGACCTGACCGCGCTGTTCGACGCCGAGAAGTCGATCGAGCAGGGAGCGCTGACGATCCCCGGCTTCAGCGTCGACGGCTGGTACGGCCGGATCTACGGCGGCAGCGGCTTCTTCCCCGGCGACAAGCCGATCAAGGACTTCACGAAGAAGCAGCTCGACGCCCTGCTCCACCAAGAGGCGACCAAGATCAAGGTCGACGGGATCAACGTCACCTTCGAGGGACTGATCCCGCGGATCCAGAAGTCGTTCCTGTCCAAGGACCGCGAGGCGATGCAGCCGCACATCCGGGCCTTCGTCGACCGGGCGATCACCTTCCAGGCCTGCCCCGACTGCGACGGCACCCGCCTCAACGAGGGCGCGCGCTCGTCGAAGGTGCAGGGGATCAACATCGCCGACGCCTGCGCGATGCAGATCAACGACCTGGCGACGTGGGTGCGCGGCCTCGACGAGCCGTCGGTGGCGCCGCTGCTGACCGCGCTCGGCGAGACCCTCGACTCGTTCGTCGAGATCGGCCTCGGCTACCTCTCGCTCGACCGGCCGTCCGGCACGCTCTCGGGCGGTGAGGCGCAGCGGGTCAAGATGATCCGTCACCTCGGGTCGTCGCTGACCGACGTCACCTACGTCTTCGACGAGCCGACGATCGGGTTGCATCCCCACGACATCCAGCGGATGAACGAGCTGCTGCTGCAGCTTCGCGACAAGGGCAACACGGTGCTGGTCGTCGAGCACAAGCCCGAGACGATCGTGATCGCCGACCACGTGGTCGACCTGGGGCCGCGGGCCGGCGGCGAGGGCGGTCAGGTGGTCTTCGAGGGCACGGTCGAGGGGTTGCGAGCCAGCGACACGCTGACCGGACGCCACTTCGACGACCGGGCGCGGCTCAAGGACGCGGTTCGCGAGCCGACCGGGCAGCTCGAGGTCCGCGGCGCCGCGACCCACAACCTCCAGGACGTCGACGTCGACGTGCCGCTCGGGGTGCTGTGCGTGGTCACCGGCGTCGCCGGCTCGGGCAAGAGCTCGCTGATCCACGGATCGATCGCCGGTCGGGAGGGCGTCGTCGAGGTCGACCAGAGCGCGATCAAGGGCTCGCGCCGCAGCAACCCGGCGACCTACACCGGGCTGCTCGAGCCGATCCGCAAGGCGTTCGCCAAGGCCAACGGGGTCAAGCCCGGGCTGTTCAGCGCCAACTCCGACGGCGCGTGCCCGGTCTGCAACGGCGCGGGCGTGATCTACACCGACCTGGTGATGATGGCCGGCGTCGCGACGCCGTGCGAGGCCTGCGAGGGCAAGCGGTTCCAGGCCGAGGTGCTGGAGTACCGGTTCGGGGGGAAGGACATCAGCGAGGTGCTCGCGATGTCGGTGGCGGCGGCGGAGCGGTTCTTCTCCGACGGGGACGCGCGGATCCCGGCCGCGCACAAGATCCTGACCCGGCTGGTCGACGTCGGGCTCGGCTACGTCAAGCTCGGCCAGCCGCTGACGACGCTGTCCGGCGGCGAGCGCCAGCGGCTCAAGCTCGCGACCCAGATGGCCGACAAAACCGAGGTCTACCTGCTCGACGAGCCGACCACCGGCCTGCATCTCGCCGACGTCGAGCAGCTCCTCGGACTGCTCGACCGGCTGGTCGACTCGGGCAAGTCGGTGATCGTGATCGAGCACCACCAGGCGGTGATGGCCCACGCCGACTGGATCATCGACATCGGTCCGGGCGCCGGCCACGATGGCGGTCGGATCGTCTTCGAGGGCAGCCCGGCGGACCTGGTCGCGGCGCGCTCGACGCTGACCGGCGAGCATCTCGCGGAGTACGTCGCGGGTTGACGGTGCGGTGGGGGAGCGGATCACCCGGTGTACCTGAGCGGTACGTAACTCGACGCGCGTGAGGCACCAGGGTCGCGGTTCGCGTTCGACGGCGGTTAAGGATCGGGTCTTGCGACCCGCGGTCGGATAGATTCATCGCCGTGCCGGCAGGGCAGTCCTGTCGCCGGAAAGGACCGTTCCTGTGTCACTCGACCGCCAAGCCATCGAGAAGCGCGATTTTCCGATCTCGCGCCGGGGCTACGAGACCCTCGCGGTCGACGCCCACCTGGCCCAGCTCGCCCGCGAGGTCGAGGCCCTGCAGGCCGAGCGGCTGAGCAAGAGCGATCCGGAGCCGGCCGCCGCGACGCTCTCGTTGGCCAACAGCGCTTCGGAGCAGGTCCGGTCGATCGTCCAGGCGGCCGAGCGCTCGGCCGCCGAGATCGAGCAGCAGGCGACGGACGAGGCCGAGCGGCAGCGGACCGACGCCGCCAGCGACGCGCAGGCGACCCGGGCGTCGGCGGAGGCGGCCGCGCAGGACCACGTGTCCACCGTCCAGGGCGAGACC
>JADKLW010000385.1_pt1 | contig 19164 bp, 17 predicted proteins | sample 8641881 | NCBI WGS metagenome assembly JADKLW01 (sample SAMN16272185, study PRJNA661076) | feces metagenome | isolation source: fecal sample from diarrhoea affected cattle B | host: Bos taurus | place: South Africa: Lokaleng Village, Mahikeng | collected 2019-09 | reverse complement strand
GCTCGACCACCTTCCGCCGCCGCCGTCGGTGCTCGTGATCTTCGGCGCGTCCGGCAACCTCGCCCGGCGCAAGCTGCTGCCGGCGATCTACAACCTGGCGTTCGAGGGTGGGCTGCCCGAGCGCTTCCGGCTGATCGGCGTCTCACGCGGGGAGCTGACGAACGACGCCTACCGCGACGCCGTTCGCGAGGCGATCAAGCGCTACTCGCGTCGCGCCCCCGATCCGGCGATGCTGGACGCCCTGCTGGAGACGATCAGCTACGTCTCGGGCGGCTTCGACGACGCCGCCACCTACGCGGCGCTGCACGCCGAGCTGCGAGCGATCGACGACACGCTCGACGTGCCGCTCAACCGGGCGTTCTACCTGTCGACGTCCCCGGAGTACTTCGGCACGATCGTCGAGCAGCTCGGCGCGCACGACCTGGCGTCCCGCGATGTCGCGGGCAGCCGCGTGATCATCGAGAAGCCGTTCGGCTCGACCCGCACCGAGGCGGTCGAGCTCAACCGCCGCGTGCTCGAGGTGCTCAGCGAGGACCAGGTCTTCCGGATCGACCACTACCTCGGCAAGGAGACCGTCCAGAACCTGCTGGCGCTGCGGTTCGCCAACGAGCTGTTCGAGCCGCTGTGGAACCGCGACCACATCGCGTCGGTCCAGATCACCGCCGGCGAGACCGTCGGCGTCGAGGGCCGCGCCGGCTACTATGACCAATCGGGCGCGCTCCGCGACCTGGTGCAGAACCATCTCCTGCAGCTCCTGTCGATCCTGGCGATGGAGCCGCCGACCGCGTTCGCCGCCGACGAGCTCCGCACCGAGAAGGTCAAGGTGCTGCGCGCGATCGAGGCGATCGATCCCGAGCGGGTCGACGAGATCGCCGTCCGCGGCCGCTACGGCGCCGGGTCGATCGGCGCCGACGACGTGATCGGCTACGTCGACGAGCCGGACGTGCCGGCCGACTCCCGGACCGAGACCTTCGCCGCGCTGCGGCTGCACGTCAACAACTGGCGCTGGGCCGGCGTGCCGTTCTACGTCCGCACCGGCAAGCGGCTGTCGCGCAAGCTGACCGAGATCGCGGTCACGCTGCGGCCCGTCCCACACATGGCGTTCCGGACCGACGAGCCGTTGGAGCCCAACCAGATCGTCTTCACGATCCAGCCGAACGAGCACGTCTCGATCCGGCTCGCCGCCAAGGTGCCCGGCAGCGGCATGCACCTGCGGCCGGTGACGCTCGACTTCTCCTACGGCACGGCGTTCCTGTCGACGTCGCCGGAGGCCTACGAGCGGCTCGTCAGCGACGCGCTGCGCGGCGACGCGATGCTGTTCACCCGCGCGGACGAGGTCGAGGCCCAGTGGACCGTCGTCGACCCGATCCTCCAGGCGTGGGAGGCGTCGGACGCCCCGCCCGACGAGTACGAGGCCGGGACGGACGGTCCGCGACGCCAACGCGACGTGCTGCGACCCGGGGACCGCTGGCGGGCCGTCTGATGAGCGCGTCCGACGGGGAACGGCTGCACCGGGGCGCCGACCACACGGTCTGGGCCGGGCAGGGCGTCGCGCCCGACGACATCGAAGGCGCGATGCGCCAGCTCGAGCGCGAGCGCTACCTGGTGACGGGCGGAGCGTTGCCGGCCCGCGCCCTCAACCTGATCGTGATCGTCGACGCGCCGTTCGCGGGCGAGATCCTCCGCCGGCTCGACGCGGTCGGCCGCAACGCCCCCTCCCGAACGATCATGGTCCGCGTCGCCCCCGACCGTAGCTGGCTCAACGCGCGGGTCGCGCTGACCGCCTCGGACCCGGCGGAGCAGCGTCCCGACGCGACGCTCCACGAGCGGGTCACGATCGACGTCGGCGACCGCCACGTCGCCCGGCTGGAGTCGATCGTCGACCCGGTGGTGATGTCCGACGTGCCGACCCTGGTCTGGGCCCCGCACGGTCACCGCGCGGCCTTCGACGCGGTGGTCGGCCTGTCGCAGTCGGTGCTGATCGACACCACCGACGCGTCCGAGCCCGCGGCCGGCCTGCGGGCGGTCGACGCGCTGCTCGCCGATCACGACCTGGGCGTCGTCGACCTGGCGTGGCTGCGGGTGTCGCCGTGGCGGCTGCGGTTGGCCGCGCACTACGGCGAGCCGCGTCACCGGGCCCAGCTCGACCGGGTCCGCACGCTCGAGGTCCGGCACGACCGGCAGTCCGCCGTCGCCGGTTGGTTGCTCGCCGGCTGGCTCGCCGACCGGCTCGGCTGGACGGCCGGGCCCGACGGGGTCGTCGCCGCCGACGGCGGGCCCGTGGAGATCGGGCTCGCGCCGGTCGACGTCGGTGTCCAGGGCCTCGCCGGAACGACGATCGTGACCGACGACGGCGGCCGCTTCTCGCTCGACCGCTGCGAGGGCGGCCTGCGGGCCCACCGCGTCACCGCCGAGCACGAGGACCGCTGGATGGTGCTCGGCGCGTCCCGCGGCGAGGCGGGCGTGCTCAGCGCGGCGTTCCGCCGCACCCTGGTGCCCGACGACGGGTACGTCGGGGCGCTGCGCGCGGCGCTCGCCATCCGGGCGACCGGGTGACCCGAACGCGCCCACCGGCGTTCTGCCGGGAAGCCACAGAAGCCCGCCCCTCGTACCCGTACCCTGTCCGCATGGCCTCGCTGCCCGCCACCGTCCGCGCCTTCCTGTTCGACATGGACGGCGTGCTGACGGACACCGCCCGCGTCCACGCCACGGCCTGGAAGGAGCTGTTCGACGCCGAGCTGGAGCGCCACGCCGCGCTCGACGCCGTCGACGGCGATCCCGGCGACCGGTTCCGGCCGTTCGACGCCGTGCGGGACTACCACCGCTACGTCGACGGCAAGCCGCGTGCCGACGGCGTCCGGTCGTTCCTCGCGTCGCGGGGGATCGTCGTTCCCGAGGGTCATCCGGACGATCCGCCCAGCGCCGACACGGTCGCCGGCCTGGGCAACCGCAAGAACGCTGAGGTCCAGCGGCTGATCGCCGAGCAGGGCGTCGACGTCTACGCGGACGCCGTGGCCTTCGTCCGGGCGCTGCGCGAGCGCGACCTGCCGTGCGCCGTCGTCTCGTCGAGCGCGAACGCCGAGACGATTCTCGCCGCCGCGGGGATCCGCGAGCTGTTCTCGTCGGTCGTCGACGGCAAGGCGCTGGTCGCGCGCGACCTGCCCGGCAAGCCCGCGCCCGACTCGTTCGTCGCGGCCGCGAGCGACCTCGGGGCCGACGTCACCGAGGCCGTGGTCTTCGAGGACGCGATCGCCGGGGTCGCGTCGGGCAAGGCCGGCGGCTTCGGGTGCGTCGTCGGCATCGACCGCGTCGGCCAGGCCGACGCGCTGCGCGACGCCGGCGCCGATCTGGTGATCTCCGACTTCTCCGCCCTGACCCTCGCCCCGCAGAACGCCGCTTCCCACCCTGGAGCCTCCGCATGACGCCGAACTTCGCCGCCGGGGTCGACCCCTGGGGCATCCGCGAGACCGACCTGGACCTGGAGTCGTTGCCGCGGGCCGAGTCGATCTTCGCGCTCGCCAACGGCCATCTCGGCCTGCGCGGCAACTTCGACGAGGGCGAGCCGCGGGCCGAATCCGGAACCTACCTGAGCGGGTTCTTCGAGTCGTACCCGATCTCGTACGGCGAGCGCGGCTACGGCTACGCCGAGGACGGCCAGTCGGTGATCAACGTGACCGACGGCAAGCTGATCCGGCTCTTGGTCGAGGACGAGCCGTTCGACGTCCACCGCGGGTTCCTCGACGAGCACGAGCGGTTCCTCGACTTCCGCAGCGGGATCCTCTCGCGCAGCGTGCTCTGGCGGTCGCAGGCCGGGCGGACGGTCCGGGTCACGAGCAAGCGCCTGGTCTCGTTCACCCAGCGCAGCGTGGCCGCGATCTGTTACGAGGTCGAGGCGGTCGACCGCGAGATCCGGATCGCGTTGCAGTCCAACCTGCACGCCAACCAGTCGCAGATCGCCGAGCACCGGGACCCACGCAAGGCCGCCGCGCTCGGCGACGTGCTCGCGCCCGAGCTGGCCAGCGCCCACGGGCTGCGCGTCGTGCTCGGGCACCGCACCCACCGCTCGCAGCTCGCGCTCGCGGCGGGGATGGACCACACGATCGACACGGGCAACCTCGACCCGACCACGCTGACCCAGGTCGACGACGACCTCGGCCGGGTCACGGTGTCCGCGCTGCTCAAGCCCGGCAAGCCGCTGCGGCTGGTCAAGATGCTCGCCTACCACTGGTCGGGCCGGCAGTCGATCGACTGGCTGCGCGATCAGGTCGACGCCAGCCTCGAGAACGCGATGGCCGAGGGCTTCGACGGGCTGGCCGCCGCCCAGCGCAAGTACCTCGACGACTACTGGACGGTGGCCGACTTCCAGGTCGACGGCGATCCCGAGCTGCAGCAGGCGCTGCGGTTCTCGAAGTTCCAGCTCCTGCAGGCGTCGGCCCGGGCCGAGACGCGCGCGGTCGGCGCCAAGGGCCTGACCGGGACCGGGTACGACGGCCACGCGTTCTGGGACACCGAGAGCTTCATGCTCCCGCCGCTGACCTACACCAAGCCGTCGCTGGTCCGCGACCAGCTGCTCTGGCGCTACCGGACGCTGCCGCAGGCGCGCGAGCGTGCGCATCAGCTCGGTCTGCGCGGCGCCGCGTTCCCGTGGCGGACGATCCACGGGGAGGAGTGCTCGGGCTACTGGCCGGCGGGCACGGCGGGGTTCCACGTCAACGCGAGCGTCGCCCACGCCGTCCAGCGCTACGTCGCCGCGACCGGGGACGAGGAGTTCGAGCGCGAGTACGGGGTCGAGATGCTCGTCGAGGCCGCCCGGCTCTGGGCGAGCCTCGGGCACTTCGACTACGACGGGCGGTTCCGGATCGATGGGGTCACCGGACCGGACGAGTACACCGCGCTGGTCGACAACAACGTCTACACCAACCTGATGGCGCAGCTCACCCTGGAGGCCGCCGCCGACGCGACCGAGCGTCACGTCGATGTCGCGCAGACGCTCGAGGTCCGGACCGACGAGATCGCCTCGTGGCGGGTCGCCGCGGGCAACATGTTCGTGCCGTTCGACGAGCGGCACGGGCTCTACCCGCAGGACCAGGACTTCCTGACCCACGAGCAGTGGGACTTCGAGGGCACTCCCGCGGACCACTACCCGCTGCTGCTGCACCACCCCTACCTGCAGCTCTACCGCCGTCAGGTGATCAAGCAACCGGACCTCGTGATGGCGCTGTTCGTGCGCGGCGACCGCTTCACCGACGAGGAGAAGCAGCGCAACTTCGACTACTACGAGAGCGTGACCGTCCGCGACTCGTCGCTGTCGGCCTCGATCCAGTCGATCATGGCGGCGGAGATCGGCCACCTCGACCTGGCGTACGACTACCTGGCCGAGGGCGCGCTGACCGACCTCCACGACCTCAAGAAGAACGCCGCGGACGGACTGCACATCGCGTCGATGGGCGGCGCGTTGATGGCCGTGATGTTCGGCTTCGGCGGGTTCCGCGACCACGGCGGCCAGGTCTCGTTCCGCCCGCGGATCCCGACCGGGCTGTCGCGGATCGCGTTCCCGGTGATCTACCGCGGGCACCGGATCCGCGTCGAGATCCTGACCGACCGCGTGACCTACTCGCTGGTGCCCGCCGCGACGGCCGACGCCGACACGGTCGTGATCCCGTTCCTCCACGAGGACGAGGAGCTGGAGCTGACCGCCGCGGAGCCGATCGTCCGTCCGCTCGCCGGCCCGGCGCCGGTGATCGCGCCGATCCAGCCGCTCGGCCGCGAACCCGCGCGCCGCACCGGCGTGCTGCCCCCGACCCGGCTGTCCGCATGACGTCCTCGTTCTCCCCGACGCTGATCGCCGTCGCGGACGCGGACGCCGCGGCCGATGCCGTGGTGCGGCTCGTGCTCGAGGCGCTGCCGCCCGCGGACGCACGAGGTGGAGCCCCGGAATCGCGTTCGGCGCCGGCCGTCGACGACGCGCTGGACGGGCCGCCGGGCACGGTCGAGGGCGTGCCCGGAACCGTGGCGGGCGTCGGTGGCACGGGCCCGAGCGACAGCGTGGGCGCTGACCCGCGCACGGCCGTGGCCCTGACCGGCGGACGCTCGCCGATCGAGGCGTTCCGCCGGCTGGGCGCCCAGCCGGTCGACTGGTCGTGCGTCGACGTCTTCCTCGCCGACGAGCGCTGCGTGCCGTACGAGCACGAGGACAGCAACGCCCGGGTGATCGACGCGGCGCTCGGCCGTCGCGGCTACACGTTGCACCGGCTCTCCGAGACCGGAACGCCGGGCGATCGCGCCCGGGCCTACGCCCATCAGCTCGGCGATCGTCCGCTGGCGCTCGTGCTGCTCGGGCTCGGCGAGGACGGGCACGTCGCGTCGCTCTTCCCGCGGCACGGCGGACTCGACGCGAACGGCGCGACGGTCGGGATCCTCGACTCGCCGAAGCCGCCGCCCGAGCGCGTCTCGTTGACGCTGTCGCGGATCGCGGACGCGGCGCGGATCGTGCTGCTGGTGACCGGCTCCGCCAAGGCCGAGGGGCTGCGCCGCACGCTGGCCGACGGCCCCTCGCCCGACGCCCCGGCGTCGTTGCTGCCGGCGGAGCGCCTGACGATCGTGGCCGACGCGGACGCGTTGCGCGCCGCTCGGGACGCCGGGCTGGTCTCCGCCGAGGACTGACCGGCCCGTCCCTCCGCGGTCCAGGGTGTCCCTGATCCGCACCTGCCACGGTCGACCTGCGCCCGCGACGGTCGGCCTTCTGCCCCCCCCCAAGGGCGGCGCCGTCTTCCGCCCCCACGGAGCCCTACCGCCGGTAGGGTCGGTTCATGGCTGACATCGCAGGCACAAGCGCACTGGTCACAGGCGGCGCGTCGGGACTCGGGGCCGCGACCGTGCGCAAGCTCCACGCGCAGGGCGCGCACGTGACGATCGCCGACGTCCAGGAGGACAAGGGCCAGGCGCTGGTCGCCGAGCTCGGCGACCGGGCGCAGTTCGTCCGGACCGACGTGACCGACGAGGACGCGGTCGAGGCCGCCGTCGCCGCGGCGGTCGCCGTCGCGCCCCTGTGGGCCACGGTCTCGTGCGCGGGCACCGGCTGGCCGCAGCAGATCTTCCACCCGCGCAAGGGCGTCCATCCGATGCTGCCGTTCGAGACGGTGCTGCGGATCAACCTCTTCGGCACCTTCAACGCGATGCGCTTCTCGGCGGCGGCGATGTCCGAGAACGCGCCGAACGCGCAGGGCGAGCGCGGCGTGCTGATCAGCACCGCCTCGGTCGCCGCGTACGAGGGCCAGGTCGGCCAGGTCGCCTACTCGGCGTCGAAGGGCGCGATCGTCGGGATGACGCTGCCGGTCGCTCGCGACCTCGCGAAGCTCGGGATCCGCAACATGACGATCGCCCCGGGCCTGTTCGACACCCCGCTGCTGGCCGCCCTGCCCGAGGACGCCCGCGCGTCGCTCGGCGCCCAGGTCCCCTTCCCTCCGCGGCTCGGCAAGCCGGACGAGTACGCCGACCTGGCGGCCTACATCGTCAGCAACCCCGTGCTGAACGGCGAGACGATCCGCCTGGACGGCGCGATCCGGATGGCGCCGCGGTAGACCTCGGGTAGGCAAAAAGGAACGCAGATGTCGGGGGTTGAAGCCGGCCCGTGATTGGCACCGCTTCGTCACACTCCGGTGCATACAGTGAACACCGAGCCGCCTAAGCTCTTACGATGACCGGAGCCGAACCAACGTCTGCCGACGCGGAGCCTCCCGGAGACGATCAGGCCGCGCATCGCGACTCGGTATCCGCAATCAGGATCGAGGCGCTTTCTCCTCTGGATAGCCGGATGCTCGCGCAGGTCCTGAAGCTTCACCGAGCCGCGAAGCAGGTGCTCGGGCCCATGCCAACGGAGGGTTTCACCGAACGGGCCGCGGCGGGGACGTTGTTGATCGCTCTTCGCGAGACCACCGTCCTCGGGTACGTGCTCTTCGACCTTCCTGCCCACCGAATCGCCATCCGCCACCTTTCCGTGGCCCGAGCGGCACGCCGCCAAGGTGTGGGCCGCGCTTTGATCGCTGCAGTTCGCGAAGATTTCGGCAACCACAATGGCATTCACGTCCGGTGTCGGCGGAGTTTCGTTGACGCAATTCGCGCGTGGAAATCACTTGGCTTCTCACCCACGGGCGAACGCCCCGGTCGCAGCATCGAAGGGCATCCGCTGACGGATCTCTTTCTGGATTTCGGGAATCCGACGCTGTTCTCACCCCGTGGGGACGAACGAGTACTCGCCGCCATCGATCAGAACGTCCTCGCAGATTTTGTGATGGAACGAGACACCAGCCGTTCGACGCGAGAGCTACTGTCCGACTGGGTCCAAGACCAGGTCCAGTTTTGCGTGACCGATCAGAATCGCTTGGAAAGCGACGACTGCAAGACCGCGGAGGAACGAACCTCTCTGTTGACCGCTTGTGACGCTTACCCACAGCTGGCGCGAGGTTCGTCGATCGACCCAGCGCTTCTGAGGCGCATTGCAAGCCGTGCCCCATCCGCCGGAGCGAACGATCATCGCCACATAGCGTTCGCCTACATGGGCGGAGCCCGGTACATGATCACCAACGACGCCGAGCTCCTCGCGGCTCGCGAAGCACTGGAGCTCGAGCTTCAACTCACGGTGCTGTCGCCGGTCGATCTCTTGGCAACACTCGACCAGCACCGTCGGGGAAATCTCTACTCGCCAGTCGCGCTTGCCGGAACCCGCTTTCATTCCAGAAGGCTCCGAGCAGGTGAGGAGCGCAACTTCCTGTCCGCCCTGGTCAATCCCCGGAACGGCGAGAGCTTCGCCCAGTTGCGGGAGCCGCTGGTTCTCGCCCGTTCGCGGCCTGAATCCGATGACGTCGAAGTTGTCACCGACTCGAAAGGCGACATCGTGGCGGGGACCATCTGCTCGCAACACGACAGGGAGCTGGTTGTCCTGAGGGTACGAACCCGCCGACGCGACCGTTCGAGTGCGGCTCTTGTTCGCCACGTAATCGGCCAACTTCGTGTGAAGGCGTCCTGCAGCGGCTGCGCGACCGTCCGCGTGGCGGACCCGCACATCGACGACATCGTGCAGGACGCGCTGCAAGCCGAAGCATTCGTTCTCGCCGACAACGGATGGATCTGCGCGATCGGCCGTGGCTTCGTTGCCGCGCTGACCGTCGACGCTGCAACCATCGACGCAGCGACCCAGCACGAACGCTGCCGCTGGCCAGAGAAGGTCATCGGGGCCGAAATTCCGACGTTTCGAGTACCGATCGAGGCGGCACACGCCGAAGACCTGTTCGGCGTACAGCTCACGGAGCAGTTGAGCCTCGAGCGCGACGAACTCACGTTGAGTCGGGAGCACGTCTACTACCGAACGCGGCCGCTGCCATCGCCCGGTCCATCGCGCGTCCTCTGGTACGTCAAGCAAAACCGAAACGGATGGCTGGGCGGCATATGTGGACTCTCGTACCTGACCGAAACCGACGTTGACCGGCCGCTAACGCTTCACCGTCGCTATGCACGCCTAGGCGTGTACGACCGCGAACGGCTCCTCGAGCTCGGACGCCCGTCGGGCCGCGCGACGGCACTTTTGCTCTCCGACACCGAGGTCTTCGCGAGCCCCTTCGGACTTTCAGACCTTCGGGTACTTCACGGCGAACTACGGGCTCCGCTGCAACTTCAAGGGCCTCAGAGAGTTCCCGAACATGTGTTCTGTCGGATCTATGAGCAATGCTCTATTCATGCCTAGTGACCGGCAAGCCCTATTTCTCTCGGTCAAGCCGCGCTTCATCGAGATGCTGGTCGCCGGCACCAAGACGGTAGAGCTACGGCGACGTCCACCGGTCTCCGTCGGCGGTGGTGGCCTCGTCCTGCTTTATGCGTCCTCGCCCCGCATGGCCCTCGTGGCGACGGCACGGATCGAGGCGATCGAAGTCGCCAAGCCTGACCAGATCTGGCTGAAGCACCAGGGTCAGGTCGGGGTGACGCATACTGAGTTTCACGAGTACTTTGAAGGTGCTCCCGCCGCCACCGCGATCTCGCTCCGCGACATCAAGCCACGCGCTTCGGGGGCGCTGGCACTCAACGAGATCCGAGCCCGGTGGCATGGCTTCATGCCACCCCAGAGCTATCGCTACGTGGAAGCTTCTCGTCTCGCTGCGGTCTTGTAGCGCTCGCTCTAGAAGAACGTCTGGGCCAGCTCCAGCAGTCCGAGGTCGACGGTCTTGACGCCTGTGACCTCGGCCAGGGGGATCCGGACGATCTCGGTGCCGCGGAGCGCGACCATCGTGCCGAAGGCGCCGTCGATCACCGCTTCGGCGGCCGCCACGCCGTAGCGGGTGGCCAGCACGCGATCGGTCGCGGTCGGCGTGCCGCCGCGCTGGATGTGACCGAGCACCGTCGTGCGGGTCTCGTAGCCGGTCGCCGCCTCCAGTTCCTCGGCGAGCGCCGCCCCGATGCCGCCGAGCCGCTCGTAGCCGTACTCGTCGGTCTCGGTGTTGACCTTGACCCGGCGGCTGCGGCCGTCGGCGAACGCGAGCCGTGCGCCCTCCGAGACGACGATGATCGAGAAGTCCTTGCCGCGCTCATGGCGCTGACGGATCGTCGCGGCGATCTGCTCGACCGTGATGTCGGTCTCCGGCACGAGGATCCCGTCCGCGCCGCCCGCGATCCCGGCCGTGACCGCGATCCATCCGGCGTTGCGTCCCATCACCTCGACCACCATCACCCGATCGTGCGACTGCGCCGTCGAATGCAGCCGGTCGATCGCCTCCGTCGCCACGTGCACGGCGGTGTCGAAGCCGAAGGTCCGGTCGGTCCCGACGATGTCGTTGTCGATCGTCTTCGGCACGCCCACGACCGGCAGGTCGAGCCGGTCGTGCAGTGTGCGCGAGATCTCCATCGTGTGCTCGCCGCCGATCGCGATCACCGCGTCGAGCGTGCCGTCGGCCATCGCGGCGCGCACCCGGTCCGGTCCGTCGTCGTGACGGAACGGGTCGTAGCTCGACGTCGAGAGGATCGTGCCGCCGAGCGGCAGCAGCCCCGAGAGCGCCGGATGATCGAGCGGCCGGTGGTCACGGTAGGCCAGCCCGCGGTAGCCGCGGAGCAGGCCGATCGGCTCGTGCCCCTCCTTCATCAGCTTGCGTCCCGCGGCCCGGATCACGGCGTTCAGCCCGGGGCAGTCGCCGCCAGCGGTGAGGATCCCGATGCGCATGCCCTCAGCCTACGGGCACCGACGCCGAGCCTCGTTTGGCCCGACGTCTAAGAACCCGTTTCAGCCGGACCTACAGTCGTTCCACGAGGGCGGCCATCCCCATGCCGCCGGCGACGCACATCGACTCGATGCCGTAGCGGCCGTTCTTCGCCTCGAGGCCGTTGATCAACGTCGTCATGATCCGCGCGCCGGTCATGCCGAACGGGTGACCGAGGGCGATCGCACCGCCGAACGGGTTGAGCTGCTCGTCGCTGATTCCGAGCTGCTCCTTGCACGGCACGATCTGGGCGGCGAACGCCTCGTTGATCTCGACGATGTCGATGTCCTCGATCTTCATGCCCGTCTGCGCGAGCAACTTCTGTATCGCGGGGATCGGACCGACCCCCATGATCTCGGGACGGATCGCCGCGACCGTGGTGGCGATGATCCGGGCGCGCGGCGTCAGACCCAGCTTCTCGGCCTTCGCGTCGCTCATGATCAGCGTCGCGGCGGCGCCGTCGTTGAGCGGGCAGGCGTTGCCGGCGGTGACGGTGCCGTGCTCGGGATCGAAGACCGGCTTGAGCTGCGCCAGCTTCTCGACGGTCGTGCCGGGACGCGGGCCGTCGTCGCGGGTGACGACGGTGCCGTCGGCGAGCGTGACCGGGACGATCTCGCGGTCGAAGTGGCCGCCGTCGCGAGCCTCGACGGCGCGCTGCTGGCTGATCGCCGCCCACTCGTCCTGCGCCTCGCGACTGACGCCCCACTGCTTGGCGACGTTCTCCGCGGTCAGGCCCATCGGGATGTAGACGTTGCAGATCGAGCCCTCGGAGCCGTCGAGCAGGGGATTGAACTCCCACGCTCCGCCCTGGATCGAGCGTGAGACCGCCTCGACGCCGGCGGCGATGTACTGGTCACCCTCGCCGGCCTTGATCGCGTGGAACGCGTTGCGGATCGTCTGCAACGACGAGGCGCAGAAGCGGTTGGTGGTCGCACCGGGGACCTCGAACGGCAGGCCCGCGATCAGGCTGGCGTTGCGGGCGATGTTGAAGCCCTGCTCCCCCTCGCCGGACGCCGCGCCCATCAGCACGTCGACCGTCTCGGACCAGTCGACCTGCGGGTTGCGGTCCTGGAGGGCCTTGAGCGGGATCGCCGCCAGGTCGTCCGCGCGAACGTCCTTCAGCGAGCCCTTGCCGGCCCGTCCGATCGGGGTCCGTACGGCATCGACGATCACTGCTTCGGGCATTTCGGCACCTCTCGAGGGTCGTGGCGCCACTTCGGAGACGGTCTGTCCGGCGCCTGCGCCAAGTGTACTCCTTAGATTGACTGGTCAGTCAACAGTGATGGGACGCGGACGCGTAAGCGGGAGACCTTCGACGGGCGTGACCCACCCAAGGTCTCCCGATGATGGAAGCGCGCGGCCCCGTGCGCTACAGCCCGAGACCCCGAACACCGAGCTCGTCGAAGCCCACGTGGTGGGCCAGCTCGTGGCGCACGGTGATCGTGACCTGCTCGCGCAGCCGCTCGGGATCGAAGCCGAAGTCCCGGCGCAGGGTGTCGCGGAAGATCAGGATCTTGTCGGAGTGGTCGTCGCGGGTCGCCCCGTCGCCGACGTAGAGCCCGTAGGCGTGGTACTTGCGTCCCTGGTCGGAGATCACGACCGCGACGTTGGTGTCGAGCACGCCCTGCAACAGGTCGGGCAGGTCGTCGAGCGCCTCGCGCACGAGCCGCTCGAAGCCCTCGTCGCTCAGCGGATCGTGGGCCAGGAACTCGCCCTCGTCCGGGTCGACGGCGAGGTTCTCGGCGGCGAGCCGCTCCGACTCCTCGACGAGCCGCTCGAACTCCTCGTCGCTGGACGGCTCCCGGTAGTCCGAGAGTCGATTCGTGATCAGGGCCAGCGCGCCGATCAGCACGCCGAGCGCCGCGCCGATCACGCCGAGCGTCTGGATCGTGCGGATCGCCCCGACGGTCGCCCACCCGGCGACGACGTAGCCGACCACCGACGCGACGCAAACGCCGACCAGAGCCGTGACGATCGGGGCGCGGACGTTCATGGACCGAAGATACGCGACGGGCCCCGGCGCCGCCACAGCACACGTGTCGACGCCGGGGCTCGCGTCGAGACGCCGTGCGCCGCCCGCGACCCGGGCCCCCCACGTCGACCGGGCCGGGCTACGAGAGCATGGCGCGCGAGATCACGACGCGCTGGATCTCGTTCGTGCCCTCGTAGATCTGGGTGATCTTGGCGTCGCGCATGAACCGCTCCATCGGGTAGTCCTTGACGTAGCCGTAGCCACCCAGGATCTGGAGCATGTCGACCGTGGTCGACATCGCGTTGTCGGACGCGAACAGCTTGGCCATCGAGGTCCACTTGCCAAGGTCGTCGACCCGCGGCGTGCGGTCGGCGGTGGCGCAGGCCTTGTAGAGCAGCTCGCGGGCCGCGGCGGTCTTCGTCTCCGCGTCGGCGAGCTTCCACTGGAGCCCCTGGAACGAGGCGATCGGCTTGCCGAAGGCAATCCGATCCTGCGCGTACTTCGTCGCGTAGTCGACGGCGCCCTGGGCGATCCCGACGGCCTGGGCGGCGGCGCCCAGGCGGGTCCGCTCCAGCGTGCCGAGCGCGACCGAGAGGCCGCGGTCGACCTCTCCGATCACGTTGGCGGCCGGGACGCGGACGTCCTGCAGCACCGGCGACCCGGTCGGCGAGCCCTTGATCCCGAGCTTGCGCTCCAGCGGACCCCACGAGAAGCCCTCGCGGTCGGACTCGACGACGAACGCGGTGATCCGGTTGCTCTCGAGGTTGGTCTTCGCGAAGACGACGTAGTAGTCGGCGATCGAGGTGTTGGTGATCCAGTTCTTCGTGCCGTTGATGATCCAGTCGTCACCGTCGCGGACCGCGGTGGTCTTCATCGACGCGGGATCCGAGCCGGCCTCGGGCTCGGACAGGGCGAACGCCGGCGACCACTCGCCGGTCGCGGTCTTCGGCAGGAACCGCTGCTTGAGCTCGTCGGAGCCGAACAGCCGGATCGGCAGCGAGCCGAGCTCCTGGATCATCAGGATCAGCGCCGACGACGCGCAGACCTTGGCGATCTCCTCGACCGCGATCTGGAGCATCAGCGTGCCCATGTGCGTGCCGCCGTACTCCTCCGGCACGGCGAGCCCGAGGATGTCGGCCTCGCCGAGCACCTTGCGCACGTCCCACGGGTACTCGCCCTGCTCGTCGATCTCCGCGGCGCGCGGGGCGATCTGCTCCTGCGCGATCTGCCGGACGGCGTCCCGGAACTCGACGAACTCCTCCGGGATGTCGTAGAGACCGGCGGTAGCAACGTTGGACATGCGCGGAATCCTACGCCGCGGACGGCGACGGGGCGAGCCCACGTACGCGGGAACCCCACCAATGTCGTACCAACCGGTCGGTTCCCTACCGGCGGCGCCGCCGAACGATGAGCCCGTGCTGGTTCAAGCGGGGGCGAGGCACGTCGCGCAGTGGCCGCTGACCACGACCGTGGCCGAGTCGACCCGGTGGCCGCCCGCCTCCGCGGCCTTGCGGGCCGCAGCCCGGCTCGCGCTGGTGTCGAGGTCGATCAGCGCGCCGCAACGACTGCAGGTGAAGTGGTCGTGCGGCGACGGATCCGTGTCGTACCGCGCTGCGCCCGGGGCCGCGACGCGGCGAACCACGCCGAGGTCGGCGAACAGCTCGAGCGTCGAGTAGACGGTCGGCAGCGCCAGTCCGGGAAGCTCGCTCGAGGCCTCGCGGAGCAGGCCCTCGGCGGTCACGTGCCGATGCGACTGGGCGAGGATCCGGTGGAGCGCCAGACGCTGCGGCGTGACGCGGAGCCCCGCGGCGCGGAGCTGCCCCACCAGCCGCGTATCGGCTTCGGCAGGAATGGTCACGGGATCCATACGGGAAATGGTAGTAGAAGCTCCTAACCTGTAGCGCCTTAGAACATGGGGCGGCACGCGAGGCCGAGCCACGGAACCACGCGCTACCGTCCCGGGTATGCCCGACGCCCCGTTCGACCAGCCGGGCCTCGAGGTCACGATCGACCAGATCGTGGCGGACGAGGCCGAGGGCCGGTTCGTGCTGATCGACGTCCGCGAGCCCCACGAGTGGGAGGCCGGCCGGATCGAGGGCGCGAGTCACATCCCGATGGACCAGCTCGGACCGCAGATCGAGCGGTTCGACCCCGAGGTGACGATCGTCTTCCAGTGCCTGGTCGGCGGTCGCTCGGCGATGGCCGCGCAGGCGTTCCGCGGCCAGGGCTTCGACGCCTGGTCGCTGGCGGGCGGGATCCAGGAGTGGGCCGAGCGCGGCCTGCCGCTGGCGCCCGAGGGCGGGCAGGTCGTCGGGCACTAGCCGCGGCCCGGGCCCTCGGCTGCACTCTCCCGGTGGGTGGCCGGGCGTGCAGCTAAGGGCTCGGTATCCGGACCCCGGACTGCACGGTTCCCGCGAGTCGCGGGGCGTGCAGCACGCAGCGCGGTATCCGGGTCCGGCGCGGCGCGCTCCCCGTAGCCCGCAGCCCGTGCAGCGCCGAGCTCGCTACGGGCGGGGCTCGTCGCCGCGCCGCAACGCGCAGGCGGCGGCGCAGATCTTCACGACCTCGTCGAGCTCGTCGGTGACCACGAACAGGTCCTGGTCCTCGGGTGACATCAGCCCGTCGGCGACCACCCGGTCGCGCAGCCAGTCGACCAGGCCGCACCAGAAGTCCGTCCCGTAGAGCACGATCGGGTAGGGCCGGATCTTCTCGGTCTGGACCAGGCAGAGCACCTCAAACAGCTCGTCGAGCGTGCCGAGCCCGCCCGGCATCGCCACGAACGCGTTCGAATAGCGGACGAAGGCGACCTTGCGGACGAAGAAGTAGTGGAACTCGACCTCGAGGTCCAGGTAGGGGTTGCCGCCCCGCTCGAACGGCAGGTCGATCGTCAGGCCGACCGATCGTCCCCCGCACTCGTGGGCCCCGCGGTTGGCGGCCTCCATCACGCCGGGCCCGCCACCGGTCAGCACCGTTGCCCCGGCCTCGCTGGCCAGCCTCCGCCCGAGCTCGCGCGTCCGCTCGTACTCGTCGGTCCCGGGCCCGCGCCGGGCCGAGCCGAAGACGGTGATCCCGTCGTGGACGTGGGAGAGCGCGTCGAACGCCCGCTCGACCTCGGCCGAGATCCGCTCGACGCGCTGGGCGTCGGTCAGCTCGGTGGTGACCTGCGGCCACTCGGCGCTGAGCAGCTCTTCGTCGGGCGTCTTCGGGTCGCGCGGCGTCGGGGTCACGCGACGACGGTATCGCGTCGTCCCACCGCCCCCGACGGGACTGGCGTGCGGTTCGCCGGCTCGGAGCCGGCATAGCGCACACCGGTCGCCGAGGCCGACGTCGTCAGGCCGCGTCGAGCACCGCGTGGGCAACCGCCACGGCGACAGCCGCCCGGTCGGTCAGCGTCGTGCCGTCGATGTGCTCGTCTTCGGCGTGCGCGCCGCCGCCGAGCGGACCGAGGCCGTCGATCGCGACATCGACCCACGGCGCGAGGTGGCTGGCATCCGACGCGCCCCCGCGCGAACGGCCGATGATCGGCCGGCCGAGCGTCGCCCCCGCCCGCTCCAGCACCGGTGTGGCCCGCTCGCGGTGATCCATCCCCGGCCAGCGTCGGCCGAACGACGCGTCCAGCACGACCCCGTCGATCTCGGCCGGAACCTGGTCGAGCGTCCGCTCGATCACCGAGATCTCGTCGGCGCGCAGGTCGAAGGTGAGCTGACCGTCGGCGGGCACGACGTTTACCGCCTCGCCGCAGTGGACGATCGTCGGCACCACGCTCAGCCTCCCGGGCCCCGACGGATCGTGCAGGGCCGCGACCCGGTGGGCCACCGTGGCCAGCGCCAGCAGCGCGTTGCGGCCGTCGTCGGGCCGGCTTCCCGCGTGGGCCGAGCGGCCGTGGGCTACCACCTCGATCGACGCGGCGGCCTTCCGGCGCACGACGACGCCCTCGTCCCCGTCCTCGGTGCGCTCGCCGCCCTCGAAGCAGAGGCAGGCGTCCCAGCCGTCGAACCGCGGGCCGTGGGCGAACGGCTCGATCCGCCACTCCTCGTCGGAGACCAGCAGCAGCGCGACCTCGGCGTACCGCTCGGGCTGGGCGGCCAGGGCTCGCAGCAGGCCGACCGCCAGCGCGTCGCCGCCCTTCATGTCGAACGTGCCCGACCCGCACCAGCGACCGGACTGCTGCCGCAGGGGTCGGTGCCGTTCGGCGGGCACCACGGTGTCGAGATGCCCCAGCAGCACGATCCGCCCGCGGCCGGTCCCGCTCAGCCGGACCAACAGGTCGGGGGCGCACGACGCCGTCGAGCAGGCGATCCGCTCGGTCCGGGCCTCGCGCGGCAGGGCCGCCTCGACCAACGCCACGCAGCGTTCGTAGCCGTGGACGTCCCCGCTGACCGACGAGCAGTTGACGAGCGGCTCGAGCAGCGCGAAGGCGTCGCCGGCTACGGCCTCCGCGGTCTCGCGGAGCGTCGGGGCAGCGGACGACGAGGAGGACACGTGTCCACCTTATGCGGTCCGGCGGGGTCGCCGGTCACTGCGCGGGGGAATCCGCGGCTTCGTCGGCGAGCCCGACGTCCCCGCCGTCGTAGTTCGAGCAGTCGGCGATCAGGTGGTCCTCGGCGCAGACCGTCAGGGCCTTCCAGCGCGCGGTGTAGTCGCGGTTGTAGGCGAGCATCTTCTCGTCGACGTCCGGAGCGTCCGCCCCGCCGGCCTCGGCCTGCGACCAGCGCGTCAGGAAGATCGTGTACTTGCCCGTCGCGATCCGGTACCGGAGCTCGGCCTCGGTCAGTCCGGTCTCCTCCAGGTACTCCTCGAAGGTCTTGCCGCCGGCGTACTCCAGCTCGGTGGTCCGCTTCCACTCCTCCTCGAGCTCGGACTTCGGCACCTCGATCCCGAGCTCCTCCGCCTCGCCGCGGACCCAGCGGGCGCGGATCAGCGTGCTCATCACGCGATCGCTGATCTCGGCGTCGGACAGCGGCGACCCGGCGAACGACGCCTCGCGCATCGTGATCTCGTACCAGCGGTCGAACGTCGCCTGGCTGATCGGCGCGCCGTTGACGACGGCCACCGCGTCGTCGGGCACGTCGTCGGCCGGATCGCCGCCGCAGGCGGCCAGGGTCGCGGTCGCGGCGAGCGCGAGGACCAGGCGGACGGCGGTGCGGCGAGACGGCGTACGAGGCATGCGCGCATTCTGCCGGAACCGTGTCCTGCGGGAGGCAGTCCGCTTCCCGTTCCGACGCCCGGTAGCACCCGCCGGCCGGAGCCCGGCCTCCCCGCCCCCGCCTGACGAACGCTGTGACGAGCCGGCACGTCACGTGCACCGGCGGGGACGTTCGTCGCCGAACCGGCGGTCGCATAGGATCGCCCCATGGCTTCTTCCCCCCAGGTCGGCGAGCTCGCGCCGGACTTCACGCTCGAGGGGACGGACGGCCCGTTCACCCTCTCCGCCCACCGCGGCCGCCGGATCGTGCTGGCGTTCTACCCCGGCGACGAGACGGCGGTCTGTACCAAGCAGTTCTGCTCCTACCGCGACCGCGCCGAGGACCTGGCCGGGCTGGACGCGACCGTGATCGGGATCAGCGGCAAGGACGTCTCCAGCAAGGAGGCGTTCCGCGACCACCACGGCCTGACGGTGCCGCTGCTCGCCGATCCGGACCGCGCGGTCGCGCAGCGCTACGGCGTCGCGTCGAAGTTCCTCGGCACCAAGCGCGCGACCTTCGTGATCGACGAAGCGGGCCGCGTGGCGTGGCGCAAGATCCACGCGCTCGGCGTCACCTACGTCGGCGTCGACGAGCTGCAGGCCGTGATCGGCAAGCTGCCGGCGACGAGCTAGCGCTCCTCGGCCAGCGGGCGGCCGTCGTCGCGGACCAGGTTGGCCGGCGGGTACGGGCCGTGCCAGTTGTCGCGCGCGCCGTCGCCCGCCGGAGACTACGTCGACGGCGCGGTCCTGACCGTCGACGGCGCGCG
>JADKLW010000287.1_pt1 | contig 19182 bp, 18 predicted proteins | sample 8641881 | NCBI WGS metagenome assembly JADKLW01 (sample SAMN16272185, study PRJNA661076) | feces metagenome | isolation source: fecal sample from diarrhoea affected cattle B | host: Bos taurus | place: South Africa: Lokaleng Village, Mahikeng | collected 2019-09 | reverse complement strand
GGACATGCGCATCAATATGTAAGGAATCTCCATAGATCATATCTCGTTCTCCGATCAAGGCAAGGACTGGCCTTGCTATTGGCGACCGGCACATTGGCCGATGATCAAGAGATATGGAATGCAGCCTAAAGCAAACTCTCGGAACAAAGTTAATCAAGTCCGGCGGATTTTAAGGATGTTGCTCTAGGGCTGTCCGGCTTGTTCCTGATCGTCCGTCATCTGCTGATCTATCGGAAGAGGAATCACAACTCCGTCATTTTGCAGCTTATCCGCTTCTTTGGATTTCAGGACATTCACGGCCTCATCGGCCGCTGCTTCCAGTGATTTGGCATCGCCTTCAATCTGCCTTTCGATGGCGACGGCCGATCCTTCATCCGCATTTTCGGGCGAAGGATCGGAACAGGCCGCAAGAACCAACAGACCAGAAAGAACAATCAGTGCGCGCATATTTATTCCTTTGGCGGCATAGTGAAATCGACGTCACTGTTCGCGATGATGGACAGCACCGTGCTCCACGCGGCGACATTCTGCTGCACCTGTTTGGGGTCGATCTTGTCCAGCGTATCATCCGGCGTGTGGTGCAAATCGAAATAGCGGGTGCCGTCTTGCTGAAGGTCGATGATGGCAAGGTTGTTGCTGTCGATAATATCGCTGACATCGGCTCCGCCAGAAGCTTTGGGGCCATTTGCACCAATGCCCAAGGGCAAAAGAGCCTGAGCGATCTGTTCTTTCACGGCTTTGGCCTGCTCGGGCAAATGGAACTGCACGCGCCAGACTTTATCGGCACCAAAATCCGATTCCATGGCAATAGCATGGTTGCTGCCGGTATGGGCTTTCGCATAGGCTTTGCCGCCCCACAGACCGACTTCCTCTGCGCCCGCCCACAGGATACGGATCGTGCGAAGCGGTTTGCCCTGATCCATGATCTGCTTGGCCGCAGCGGTGACGATACCGCAACCTGCCGCATCATCAAATGCACCCGTTGCCAGATCCCAGCTATCAAGGTGACAGGCGATCAATATCATCCCTTTGGACGGGTCACGGCCCGTAACTTCTGCAATGACATTACCCGATTCCTGCTGGCCAATATTCTTTGGCGTCAGCACCAGTTTCATTTTGACCGGCTTGCCGGATTTCTGTGCGACTTTAATCATCCGCTCCAGATTATCGGCATCGGGCAGCGATAATGCGCCGGTCGGTATAGGTTTCACGCCTTCGGGAAAGTTGGTGTTCCCGGTATGCGGGTTGCGGTGATAATCGGTCCCGATGGATTTTATCACATAGGCCAAGGCGCCTTTTTGCGAGGCGATAGCCGGACCGGTCCAGCGGACGGGCCCATAAGTGCCATAGCCGGACCCGTCCTGCGCGCGGTGCATATTGTGGGTCACAAACGCAATTTTCCCGGCAAGGCTGCCATCCGGCACAGCTTTCATCGCGGCTAGCGAGTCAAAATAAACGACCTCTGCCTCTATTCCCGCTTCACCCGTGCCGGGGCTATTGCCCAAGGCGGTTATATGGAGTTTTTGAGGGAAGGGGGTAGTCACTTCCGCCGTTTCATCTCCGCGCACCCATGTTGGCATCATGAAAGGTTCGTTGCGGACATTCTGGAAGCCCAGGGCTTTCAGCTTTTTCACCGACCAGTCGCGCGCTCGTGCTTCGGCTTCTGTTCCGGCTTGCCGTGGGCCAACCTCTGTAGTGAGCCCTTCGGTTATTTCATAAGCCAGCGTATCTTTAAGCGCGCTGGCCTGAATAGCCGCCGGGTCATGTGTTGCAGCATAAGCGGTTGAGGAAAGGAGCAGCGCGGTTGCGGCGGCGCCCATAGCGGTGAACAGTGAAGATGCATTTTTCATACGCACCTGACTAACTTGCCTTTTAACGTTTGCCAATGCTCTCTTGCGAGTGGAGTGCGGAATAGCTACATAGCCATCAAACAAGCCACATATCCCGTGAATGCTGAGATTGTCGGAGCATGCTTCCCGATAAGCGTCTTTCGACAACCTTGGAGCTAGCGGATTTTATTTGAGAAAGTACCCAGAATGGCCGTTCAGTATAGTTATGTCATGAAAGGTTTGACCAAAACCTTCCCCGGCGCTGCAAAGCCGGTGCTCGATAATATCCATTTGCAGTTTTTACCCGGCACAAAAATTGCCATTATCGGTAAAAACGGCGCGGGTAAGTCCACGCTGATGAAAATCATGGCCGGGCAGGATGATGAGTTTCAGGGTGAAGCCTGGGCAGGCGAAGGTATTCGCGTCGGTTATCTGGCTCAGGAACCCGAACTGGATGATACAAAGACAGTCAAGGAAAACGTCATGGACGGTGTGCGTCCGGTGGCGGATCTGGTGGACCGGTTCAATGAAATCTCCAATATCATGGGCGATCCGCCAGAAGATGTCGATTTTGATGCCCTGATGGAAGAAATGGGCACTTTGCAGGAAAAAATCGACGCGGTTGATGGCTGGACCCTCGATAACCAGCTTGAAATTGCCATGGAAGCGCTCCGTTGCCCGCCCGGTGACAGCGCCGTGACGGATCTGTCCGGTGGTGAGAAACGCCGCGTGGCTTTGTGCCGCCTGCTTCTCGACAAGCCGGAAATCCTGATGCTTGACGAACCGACCAACCACCTTGACGCGGAAAGCGTCGCGTGGCTTGAAAAGCATCTGATCGATTATGCCGGTAACGTCATTCTCGTCACCCACGACCGTTACTTCCTCGACAATGTTGTGAACTGGGTGCTCGAAATTGATCGCGGCCGCGGTCTTCCGTTTGAAGGGAATTATTCCCACTGGCTCGATGCCAAAGCCAAGCGGATGGCGCAGGAAGAACGCGAAGACAAAAGCCGTCAGAAAGCGATCGAGAACGAATTGCAATGGATGCGGCAATCGCCCAAGGCGCGCCAGACCAAGTCCAAGGCGCGTATCAAGTCCTTTGACGATCTGGTGGCCGCTCAGGAAACCCGCCAGATGGGCAAGGCCCAGATCCTGATCCAGACACCCGAACGGCTCGGCTCCAAAGTGATCGAGGCCAAGGGACTGACCAAGGCTTATGGCGACAAGCTGTTGTTCGAAAATCTTGATTTCTCGCTCCCACCCGGCGGTATCGTCGGCATTATCGGACCCAACGGTGCGGGTAAAACCACACTGTTCCGTATCATCACGGGGCAGGAAACACCGGACAGCGGTTCGCTGGAACTGGGTGAGACTGTGCAACTGGGCTATGTCGATCAAAGCCGTGACACGCTGGACGCTTCCAAGAATATCTGGGAAGAAATTTCCGGTGGCCATGACTTCTTTACCTTCGGAAAAAACGAAGTGCAGACCCGGGCCTATGTCGGCGCGTTTAACTTCAAGGGCACGGACCAGCAAAAGAAAGTCGGTCAACTATCCGGCGGTGAACGCAACCGTGTCCACATGGCGAAGATGCTCAAAGAAGGCGGCAACGTATTGCTGCTCGACGAACCAACCAACGATCTTGACGTTGAAACGCTCCGTGCTTTGGAAGATGCGCTTGAAAGTTTCGCAGGTTGCGCCGTGGTTATCTCGCATGACCGCTTCTTCCTCGACCGTCTTGCAACGCACATCCTGGCGTTTGAGGGCGATAGCCATGTCGAATGGTTTGAAGGTAACTTTGAAGCCTATGAAGAAGACAAGCGTCGCAGGCTGGGTGATGCAGCTGATCGGCCAACACGGGTGGCTTACAAGAAGCTGACGCGTTAATTTCCTACTAGACCCTGTTCAATTTTGATTGAATCAAAATTGGGGCCTAGTTTATTGTTTTACCGTGATTTCCGAGCCGTGAAATGTTCCATTTCACTCGAAACCACTCTAGGCAAAATACCGTTAGCCCTGAGCTTGTCGAAGGGCGCTTCTAAGTTAAGCGCAGCATCAAGTCTATAAACACCCTTCGACAAGCTCAGGGCTAACGGAAATGGCTTAAATCTACCGCAGCCGTTTCACAAATAAATGGCCTTTTTCATCGCGTTTGGTCTGAAAGTTCGGAACTACTTCGAACATGTCGGAGAGGCGGGAAAAGCCGTAGTTACGCACATCAAAGCTGGATCGGTTGCCGGCGATTTTGCCGACTTCTGACAGGCTGGCGAAACCTTCTGTGTCGCGCTTGCTGGCTTGATAGGCATCTATCAGCAGCTTGAGCAATTCTTCCTCGACCGGTCCGGAGCCGTTTTTGTCCGTGCTCGAACTGGGATCGCCGACTCCTGCATCTGTCTGTTCGCTACCTTTACTGCTGGCACGTTCCCGTTTGCCGGTTTTGATCAGCGCGTCCACCTCGATAAAACGGGTGCAGGCCTGCCTGAAACCTTCCGGCGTTTTGGCGCTTCCAAAGCCATAGACCGGAATACCCTCTTGCCGGATTCGCATCGCCAGCGGCATGAAATCGCTGTCGCTCGACATGATACCAAATCCGGTAATATTGCCGCGGAACAGCAGGTCCATCCCGTCGATGGTCATCTTCATATCGGTGGCATTTTTGCCCTTGGTAATGTCAAATTGCTGCTGTGGCTCGATGCCATATTTGTGCAGGATATCGACCCAGCCTTTAAGCGATTGCTTGCGCCAGTTGCCATAAGCGCGGCGGATATTGACCGTGCCAAGCTCTGCTAGCGCCGTTAAAACCGGGTCAATCCCGACATGGCTGGCATTGTCGGCATCAATTAATAGGGCGATATTATCATTATGTGCTTTGATCATTCCCCGGTGATGTACCCAGGGGCAGACGGGTTCAAGCAGAAAATCCGTTTTCCTCAGGCGGTTTCGTCTATCACGCAGAAAGTGTCGGTTTCATCATCCAGCACATGCAGTTTACCCTCTGCAATAGCGAACCATGCTCCGATCAGCTTGAGAGATTTATCGGCTTCTTTTTCTTTGATGCAGGGGAAAGTGCGCAAATTTGCCAGACTGGTTCTGACGCCTTCATGCTCCATCGCAAGCCGTGCGGCAGGGCTGGTCAAATCTTCGTGAGCAGCGGCGACCTTTGCTCTCGCATCATCGAGCATGGTAATCCATTCCGCGATAAAGCCGCCTTTTCCGGGCGGCATGCCTTTCATCCCTTCGGAAAGAGCGGCAGAGCAGCCACCACAGCTACCATGGCCCATGACGACTATCTCATCGACATGCAGAACCTGCACAGCAAATTCCAAAGCCGAAGATACACCGTGCTGACCGGGAGTCGTTTCAAATGGCGGTACCAAAGCGGCGACATTGCGGACAACAAATGTCTCACCGGGGTAGGTGTCAAAAATCCGAGTCGGATCAACGCGGCTATCGCTACAGGCAATTATCATTACCCGTGGATTCTGGCCTTCTTTTAACTCTTTCCAGCGCTCTTTCTCTGTTTCCCAATGTTCTGAACGGAAACGGTGATAGCCTTTGAGCAAGTCTGAAAAATTTGTCATATTTTTCCCCATAGCACCGACTTAAAGGGTGGCAAGAGTCGTTTTCATCCCCTATCTGGGAGATATGAACGAAATAACCAAAATTCCTTCACCGTCCGGAAAACCCGTCCGGCAACGCAAACCCGACTGGATTCGTGTCAAAGCTCCCATGGGGAAAGGCTTTGAAGAAACCCGCAAGTTAATGCGGGAACATAAGCTGAATACAGTGTGCGAAGAAGCGGCTTGCCCGAATATCGGCGAATGCTGGACCAAGAAACACGCTACCGTGATGATCCTGGGCGATGTTTGCACGCGTGCCTGCGCTTTTTGTAACGTCAAAACGGGTATGCCGATGCCGGTGGACGTGCTGGAGCCGCAGCATACTGCAGATGCCGCTGCCAAACTTGGTCTGGAACATATCGTTATTACGTCGGTTGACCGTGACGATCTGCCCGATGGCGGAGCCAGCCAGTTTGTAAAAGTGATCGAGGCGTTGCGCCGGACCACCCCAAATACCACGATTGAAATCCTGACCCCCGACTTCCGGAACAAGGCGGATGCGGCGGTTGAAGCCATCGTCGCCGCTCGGCCCGATGTCTATAATCACAATCTGGAAACCGTTCCGCGGCTCTATCCCAATATCCGTCCCGGTGCGCGTTATTATGCCTCAATCCGGCTGCTTGAACAGGTGAAGCGGCTCGATCCGTCGATTTTCACGAAGTCCGGTATCATGCTCGGCCTTGGTGAACAGCGGCTTGAGGTCCATCAGGTGATGGATGACATGCGCTCCGCCGATATCGATTTCCTGACCATGGGACAATATTTGCAGCCGACGCCCAAGCATGTGAAAGTGGACGAGTTTATCAAACCCCAGGCTTTTGATGCCTATGCGTCCATCGCACGGGCCAAAGGCTTTTTGATGGTCGCGTCCAGCCCGCTCACGCGGTCCAGCTATCATGCAGGGGATGACTTCGCCAAAATGCGCCGCGCGCGGGAAGAAAAGCTAGCACGTGCCAGCGCATAGGGAAACACGAGAACTTTCTCACAGCGCCGACCAGATGTATGCGCTTGTAGCCGATGTCGCGCGGTATGAAGAATTTCTACCATGGGTCGTAGGAACGCGAATCCGTTCCAATAGCGAGACAGAGATGGTGGCCGACATGATCGTCGGATTTAAGGGACTGCGCGAACAATTCACATCGCGCGTAGTGAAAGACCCGACTCACCGGACGATACAAGTCGATTATCTGGATGGTCCGCTAAAACAGCTTCATAACGAGTGGATGTTCCGGGAGCGGGATGGCGGCGGCAGCTATGTCGATTTCTACGTCGAGTTTACATTCAAAAACCGCATGTTTGAAAAACTGGCCGGACAGATGTTCGCCAAGGCTCTGCACAAGATGACCAGCGCCTTTATCGAACGCGCGGATGTCGTCTACGGCAATAATTATTCGGATGTATCGGGAAGTAATAGCTCCAGCGCGACCAACGCCGCCTGAAGTCTGATCTCTGCGCGGCTTTTGTCGGCACCGAAGCTATAGCTGTCGGCAACCACATCATCTGTGCTTTTGCCCTTTTCGGCTTTCGCAAAAACGACGGTTCCGACAGGCTTTTGCTCCGTGCCGCCACCGGGGCCAGCGACGCCGGTAATCGCCACGGCCACGTCACAGCCTGATTTTTCCAGCGCCCCTTGCGCCATGCCCCACGCTACAGCGATGGAAACTGCGCCGAATGTTTCCAGCATATCTTCACTGACATCGAGCACTTTATGCTTAGCCACGTCGGAATAGGTGCTGAAACCACATTCAAAGACATCGCTGCTGCCCGGAATCTCGGTCAGTGCGCCTGCGACAAGTCCGCCTGTACAGCTTTCCGCCACTGCCAAGCGGCGACCGGCTTTGCGATTTTCATCAACGACTTTTTTCGCCAACTGGACGAGTTCATCTGGCAATAGATTGAGCATATCGCTTAGCTAACCTATTCCGTCTGAGCTTTGCAAATGTTGAAAGGATCTTTCTCGTTTTCTTTTGTCTCGTCGCTGCCCAGTTGAGCGAGCATGATGGTCAATGTCGCCAGATTTGCCGCGGGAACTGGCTCCAGTAAACTATAGACCTTGTCGATTGTCGGGCAGTCTTTGGCGTTTATTTCCTGAACCAGCATGGCAGGGAGCATGCTGTCAATGAAAGGCCGGAACGCATCCATTTCTATATCAGCCGGAAATTCCTGACCCACTAATATCTTGATAGCGGGCGCGGCTTTTGGCCATGCAGCGGCAGATGCGGCTTCATATTTTTGTACCTGAGCCGAATCAGCCTGTAGCAGCGGAGCGTTAGCCGGCAGGCTCGCCGTGCATTTCGTGCGGAGAGCGCCCAGAGCGCCGGGCAAGACATAAGTGAGGAGTGATTCTGCCGTTTCGGGCGGAATGCACTGCTGGGGAGTCGCTGCCTGTAATGATGTTGCACTCAACAGGGCGATCACGGCCGAAGCGGCTGATATCTTTTTGAACATGATTCTTACTCCATCGATATTGTCGCGATGGCCTGGGCAGCAATGCCTTCACCCCGGCCAGTAAAACCCAAACGCTCCGTAGTCGTGGCCTTGATATTGACGCGATCAACAGAAACGTCCAGCATTTTGACAATATTCTGCCTTATGGCTTCGCGATGCGGTTTGATTTTCGGAGCCTCGCAGATCACTGTCATATCGACATTATGGATATGCCCACCTTTCTGTTTGATGATCGAGGCGGCAAATTGAACGAATTTATCCGAGCGCGCGCCCTTCCATTGCGGGTCAGAGGGCGGGAAATGGTCGCCAATATCACCAGCACCAGCCGCGCCGAGCAGAGCGTCAGTAAGGGCATGGAGAAGAACGTCCGCATCGCTGTGCCCGGCAAGACCCTTGTCATGGTCAATTTTTATCCCGCCAAGCCATAAATCTTCGCCAGCCGCAAATTGATGAACGTCAAAGCCCATGCCGGTGCGAATCTGTTTCATTTCATTTCCCGATGGTTCAGCAAAATCCGCTGCTAAAGTGTATTTTTTCAAGGCTTCATCGCCAGTCACAACTGCGATCTTGTGTCCGGCCGCCCTGAAAATCTGGGCATCATCGCTCGCGTCCTTATCGGAAGGCCACTGGCTATGGGCGTTGAGCAACTTATCAAAATCAAAGGCTTGCGGCGTTTGCACACGCCAGAGAGAGGCGCGATCGACTGTGCTACCGGCATATCCTTCCGTAACATGGATAGTTGTATCAATCGTCGGCAAGACCGGAATTACTGCATCGTCAGGTCCGAGCGATGCGATGAGCCTGCCAATCATATCATACGACAGAAAGGGCCGGGCAGCGTCATGGATCAGGACATTTTTTGCACCGCCAGCGGCCTTGATCGCGGATAATCCGTTTCTGACACTATCCCGCCGTGTCGCTCCGCCCATCACGACGTCATAACCGGATAAGCCCGCGAGAGCCTGATCCAATAATTGTTCCTGGCCATGACCGATCACAATCCAGATCTTCGCGATATCCGGGTGACTCAGAAAGCTGGCGGCGCTATGACGCACCATTGGTTGCCCCTTGACCAAGGCATATTGCTTTGGCTGCACCAGTCCTGACCTTTCGCCCTGACCAGCGGCGACGATCAGGGCATGATTTTCCGGACGAGGTGGATCAGAATCATTCATTGGCGATGATCTAGCCCAGTCCATGCTTGCCTGCCAGTCGCTTTGACTATAAAGGCTGCTTAAATTTTAGGCATATATTATGACATTGAAACCCATCTCGATTGACAAGATCACGATCAACAGCCCGGTTTTGCTGGCGCCGATGACCGGTGTCACCGACTTGCCGTTCCGCAAGCTGGTGCGCCGTTTCGGCTCCGGTTTGAACGTGACGGAGATGATCGCCAGCCAGGCCATGATCCGCGAGACACGGCAATCGCTGCAAAAATGTGCGTGGGATCCTATTGAGGAGCCTGTTTCGATGCAGCTTGCTGGCTGCTGTCCGGATGCTATGGCCGAAGCTGCAAAGCTCAACGAAGACCGCGGCGCACAGATTATCGACATCAACATGGGCTGCCCGGTCAAAAAAGTTGTGAACGGTGATGCAGGCTCTGCCCTGATGCGCGATTTGCCGCTTGCTGCCTCGCTGATCAAAGCGACTGTGAAAGCTGTGAATGTCCCCGTCACCGTGAAAATGCGTATGGGCTGGGATCACAATAGCCTGAATGCACCGGAACTGGCGCATATTGCCGAAGATCTGGGCGCGAAAATGATTACGGTTCATGGTCGCACACGCTGCCAGATGTATAAAGGCTCTGCCGACTGGACCTTTGTGAAGCAGGTCAAGGAAGCGGTTTCGATTCCGGTTATCGTCAATGGCGATATCTGCACTATCGATGATTGTGAGCGAGCTCTGGAAGAAAGCGGCGCGGATGGCCTGATGATTGGGCGCGGTGCTTACGGTAAGCCGTGGCTGCTTGGTCAGGTGATGCACTGGTTCAAACATGGCACGGTGCTGCCCGATCCCGACCTACAGACCCAATATGCTGTTCTGGAAGAACATTACCGCGCCATGATGGACCTTTATGGTGAGGATATCGGCGTCAAGGTCGCGCGCAAGCATGTTGGCTGGTATACTAAGGGGCTACCTGGTTCCGCCGAGTTCCGTAATCAGGCCAACAAGGAAATGGATGCATCAAAAGTCCTTGCGATGTTGCAGGATTTCTATGCGCCATGGCTTGATAAAGCGGCGGCTTGATGAACGGTTTACCGTCGGCAGAACAGATATTTGCGGGACTGCCGGATGTCTTGCTGATCATTGATGAAAAGCATGAAATTATAAAAGTGAACCCGGTGGCCGAGAATTTTTTTGGCCAAAGCGCAAAGCACCTCATCGGGGAACATATATCCAGCCAGATCAGCTTTGCCGATGACCGTCTGGAACAGGCGCTCACCGATACGGAGGCCAATCTGGCCGCGCGCTGGACCCCTGTTTATTTAAGGGACCGGCCAGCGGGCCTTGTCAATTTCGACATCCATACCCTGCCTGCCGATTCGCGCTGGCGTATCGTCTCTATCGCGCCATTACCATCTGATGGACCTGTGATTGAACAGGGGCAGGGGGATCAGGACCAGTTTTCGATCCGCGCACCGGACATATTGGGCCATGAAATAAAAAACCCGCTGGCTGCCATCAAAGGTGCAGCGCAGCTTCTTGATCGCTCGCTGGACGAGACGCAAAAACCGCTGACCCAGATGATAAAAGCAGAGGTCGAGCGGATCGCCAAATTGCTCGACCGGATGCAGAGCCTTTCGACCACGCAGCCAGCAAAAGTGGAACCGCTGAATGTCCATTCGCTGATTGACCGTGCCAGACGGTCGATAGAGGCCGCGCATCACGGTGAAATTCAAATCCGGGACCAGTTTGACCCTTCGCTACCCGACGTACTGGTTGACCCTGATGCCATGATGCAGGTTCTGACCAATTTGCTCTCCAACGCTGTCGATGCCACCAAAAATCTGGAGCATCCCGATATTCAGGTCATCACGCGCTATAGTTTCGGCGCTTCGCTGTCCGTTCATGGCTCTGACCAGATGGAACGGCAGATGGTACGCCTGCCGGTCGAAATCATCATCAGGGATAATGGGCCGGGCGTTCCCGCCGAACTGGAGCGCGAGATATTCTCACCGTTCGTCTCGACAAAAGCGGAAGGACAGGGGCTTGGTCTGGCGCTGGTCCGCAAGCTGATCGGCGATATGAACGGACGCATCCGATATGAGCGCCTCGCCCGTGAACAATATACGCAATTCGTCCTATATCTACCGATAGCGGCACAAGGATAATCCATGGCTAATCAAACCGTTCTACTTGTGGAAGACGATCCGTCTGTCAGCCATATCATTCAAACCGCCCTGAAAGCCGAGGGCATTGCTGTGGATAGCTGCAAGTCGGTTCCCGCCCGTGATGTGCTGCTTGAGAGTGGCAAATATGACCTGCTGATTACCGATGTCGGCCTGGGCGAAGAAGACGGTCTTGCCACTCTGGATGCCGTCAAGGCGCACGATCCTGACCTGCCGATCATCGTGATCTCGGCTCAGAACACGCTTAATACTGCGGTTCGGGCAACGGAAACCGGCGCATTTGAATATTTCCCCAAGCCGTTCGACCTTGATGAGCTGGTCGAGGCCGTGCAGCAGGCGATGAAGCCGCGCAGCGGCGGGCTATCAAGCGAGAATGCGAACGAAGATAATCTTCCGCTGGTTGGCCGCAGTCCGGCGATGCAGGAAGTTTACCGGATGATAGCGCGGCTGCTAAGTAACGACCTGTCGGTGCTGATCCTTGGCGATTCCGGGACAGGGAAAGAACTGGTTGCAGAGGCTATCCACAATCTTGGTCACCGCAAATCCGGGCCGTTTATCGCGGTGAATATGGCGGCCATTCCGACCGAGCTGATTGAGGCCGAACTTTTCGGCCATGAAAAGGGAGCCTTTACCGGAGCCGTAAGCAGCGCTGCGGGTAAGTTTGAGCAGGCACAGGGCGGCACGTTATTTCTTGATGAAATCGGTGACATGCCCATGCACGCCCAGACGCGGTTACTTCGCGCCTTGCTATCGGGTGAGATTAATCGGGTCGGGGGCAAGGGGCTTATCAAGCTCGACGTGCGTATCGTTGCTGCCACCAATCAGGATATTGCGAGCCTGATCGAAGCAGGTAAATTCCGTGAAGACCTCTATTACCGGATTAACGTCGTTCCCATCGAATTGCCTGCGCTGCGTGACCGGGCCAGCGATGTTCCGGCACTGGCCAACCATTTCCTCAATCTCGCGGCATCCGAAGGGCTACCTAAAAAGGTGCTGACGGAGGAAGGCATGGATATGCTTTCCCGCCATGGCTGGCGCGGGAACGTCCGGGAGCTGAAAAACCTCATCTATCGTCTCGTCGTGACGGCGCGGGAAGAAGTGATCTCGGAAGCTGCAATAGGCCAGATTCTGCAATCACCGCATGATGATGAGACGGCCGCAACTACAGAGATGGATTTTTCAGCGCGGATAAAAGCGATTGTTGGCGGTCTGCTGGCTGACAAGGACAATGCCAGTTCCCTTTATGCGCGCGCGCTGGAGAAGTTTGAAAGGCCGCTGCTGGAAGAAATATTGCGAAAAGCGAATGGCAACCAGATAAAAGCCGCCAATATCCTGGGGATTAACCGCAACACGCTCCGCAAAAAATTGACGGAATATGATATAGACCCGTCTCAATCACGATAAGCCGATTGAGGACTGCGTCAAAGCGTGACATATTTGTATCATGAGTGCTTTCCTTACAACGAATCCGTTGTATGAAGGACACAATGAGCGCCCAACAGCCTTCTTTTGATAAACGAACACCGGCATGGATGCGGCGCATTGCCTTATTCCTGGAAAATGACAAAACCATGAAGCTTGTGGAATGGGCTGCCATTCTGCTGTTTCTGGCGACGGCAAGCGGTAGCTATTTTCTGCTTAACTCTCAATCTGGCCGAACAGATTTCATATCGCCCCCGCTTACTGCCGCATTGCTGGTGGTGAATCTTATCCCGGCGATTACCTTGCTGGTATTGCTGGGACGGCGGATCGCTAAGGGCAGGGCAGCGCAATCTGTCATAGCGACCAGTGGCCGGCTGCATGTGCGGCTCGTGGTATTATTTTCATTGATCGCGAGTATCCCGATGCTGCTCGTCGTGATCTTTGCCTCGCTGCTTTTCCAATATGGTGTGGAGTTCTGGTTCTCTGACCGGGCAAGGGGCATGCTGGAAAATGCCAATAACCTCGCACGCGGCTATTATGACCAGAACCGCCGCGACGTGGGTGAAGAAACCATCACCATGGCAAGCGACCTCAGAAGTTTTCTCACCGAAAGAGGAATCGACCATCCGGAGTTTGCAGAAAACTATTCATTCCAGGTGCTTACAAGGAAATTGAACGAATCCGCCATCATCCAGATTGGCGAAGATGGCGTCCCGCGCACGGCCGCTGCGGTGAATCCGGCAAATATCGGCGAAGGTCCGAAAATCACCAAAGACGTGCTGGATCAGCTTATGAACGGGCAGGGCTATGTGGTGATTGCAAAGCCCAACAAAATCGAATCTGTGACTGCTCTCGATCTGGAATCGCGGGTGTTCCTCTATGCAGCGCGTGATTCGGATATGCTGGCGCTCAGCCAGTGGGAGCGGGCACAGTCGGTTCTGGCGGATTATGACATGTTGTTCAGCCGCTCCCGCAGTCTGCAATTACAATTCAACGTCGCCTTGTTTTTTGTCTCTCTTTTCATGGTGGGGATCGCGCTGTGGGTTGCACTGGCGGTAGCCGACCGGTTGGTAAGGCCGGTTAACGAACTGGTAGATGCGGCAAAGCGGATTACGGAAGGGGATCTGGCAACGCGTGTGCCGACATCGCTGGATAAGGACGAGATCGGCACTTTGGGACGGGCCTTTAACCGCATGACCGAGCGCTTGGAGACGCAGACCTCTGCCTTGCTGACCGCGAACGAGCAATTGGGCAACCGGCGCGCATTTATTGAAACGGTGCTGGAATCCGTGACTGCGGGTATTCTGAGTCTGGATCAGGACGGGAATGTCAGCCTGATCAACTCGCACGCCCAGGCATTGATTGCCAAGGAAAGCGAGTTTCTGCTCGACAAGAAACTGTCGGACATCGCCCCCGAATTTGCCAAGCTGATCGACGAAGGCACTGAAAATGCCATCATCCAGTTTTCCTCCGACAACGAAATCCGCACGCTTGAAGTGCAAATCGTCAAAGGAAAACAAGGGCATGTCATCACCTTTGAAGACATTACGCAACAACTTCTGGACCAGCGCCGCGCCGCCTGGTCCGATGTGGCGCGCCGGATTGCCCATGAGATCAAGAACCCGCTCACACCCATCCAACTCGCGGCCGAGCGTTTACAGCGCCGCTTTGGCAAAAATATCGAGGAAGGCGCACCGATATTCGCCCAGCTAACCGGCACGATCATTCGGCAGGTCGGGGATTTGCGTAATATTGTTGACGAATTTTCATCCTTTGCGCGGATGCCGAAGCCGGTATTCCGCGAGGAGAACATGGTCGATATCGCCAAACAGGCGGTCTTTCTTCAGGAAGTGGCTCATCCGGATATAGGCTTTCGCTTTGATGCGGAAAGTCCGACGATTTCTCTTGTCTGTGACCGCCGCCAATTGGGTCAGGCGCTGACCAACGTCGTCAAAAATGCGGTCGAAGCCATCGAGCAGAAGGCTGCGGCGAATGACGACTTCTCGATGAAAGACGGCAAGATTAGCCTGCGCGTGTACAGGGTCGAGGATGAAGTGGAAATCCGTCTGGAAGACAACGGCATCGGCCTGCCTGCAGAGCGCGAGCGGATAGTCGAACCTTATATGACAACCCGTGACAAGGGCACTGGCCTTGGCCTTGCGATTGTTAAGAAAATTATCGAAGAACATTTTGGTGATATTGCATTTAGCGACGCTGATCCGGCGGACAATGGCAGCGGAACTTGCGTCACGATCCGCCTGAACCCGGCAAAGCTGAACCGCCTGGGCGAAAGCTTCCCCTACCAACATGCAGAAAATGGCACGAACGAAACAATTATTGGCGGCTTCCGCAATGCGGATGACAAAGACCGCCCGCAAACAGAGAAATTACCCCCGAACTAGAGGTTGAAAAATGGCATTAGATATCCTGATTGTTGATGATGAGCCGGATATTCGGGAACTGATCTCCGGTGTCCTGGAAGATGATGGCTATGAAACCAGAATGGCTGGCGATAGCGATGCTGCTCTGGCCGCGGTTAAGGAGCGCAAGCCTTCTCTCGTTCTGCTGGATGTCTGGCTGCGTGGTTCGCGCCTTGATGGTCTGGAACTGCTGACCGAGATCAAGAATATCGATCCCCGGTTGCCGGTCATTGTTATCTCGGGCCACGGCAATATTGATACAGCCGTCGCCGCTATTTCCCAGGGCGCGGTCGATTTTATCGAGAAGCCGTTTGAAGCCGAACATCTGATGCATCTCGTCGCGCGGGCGACAGAGACGGAAAGTTTGCGCCGCGAAAACGAGATTTTGAAAGCGCGCGTCGGTTTCGCGGATGAGCTGACCGGGAATAGCGCGTCTATCAACGCTGTCCGTGCGACCCTGAAACGCATTGCCGGCACTGGTAGCCGTTTGCTCATTTCCGGCCCCGCAGGGGTCGGCAAAGAGGTCGCCGCGCGAATGATGCATAACTGGAGCACGCGGGCCAAAGCGCCATTCGTGACAATCAGTGCAGCGCGGCTCTCACCCGAAAGTGTCGAGGAAGAGCTTTTCGGAACCGAACGAAATGGCGTTGTCGAAAAAATCGGCCTTATGGAAGAAGCGCATGGCGGCACGCTTTTCATTGATGAAGTGGCTGACATGCCGCTCGATACCCAGGGAAAGATCTTACGCGTTCTGACCGAGCAGAGTTTTGTTCGTCTGGGCGGCAGCCAGCGGGTCAAGGTAGATGTCCGCGTCGTTTCCGCGACCTCGCGTGATCTGGAAGAAGAGATTCAGGAAAGGCGCTTTCGCGAAGATCTTTTCTATCGGCTCAACGTCGTGCCGGTGGAATTGCCGCCGCTGAACCAGCGCCGCGATGATATTCCTATTCTGGTCGAACATTATTCAGCCCGTTTCGCCGCGGATCAGCGTTTACAGGCCCCGGAAATCTCCACTGAAGCTATCGCAGCACTGCAAGCCTATGACTGGCCCGGCAACGTTCGCCAATTACGGAATGTCATCGAACGGACGATCATATTGGCGCCAAAAGACAATTTCGTCAAAATCGAGATGACGATGCTCCCACCCGAAATATTGGGCAATGATGATGATCTCGACCAAGGAGTCACTTCCTTGATGGGTTCGCCTTTACGCGAAGCTCGCGAAAGTTTTGAACGGGAATATTTACGGGTTCAGATACGCAGATTTTCGGGCAATATTTCCAAAACCGCCAATTTCATTGGCATGGAACGGTCTGCCTTGCACCGGAAACTAAAAATCCTGGGTCTTGCGGTCAAAAAGAAGCAGGATGTCGAATAGGGTAGTTCAGCGGCCCCATATTTAACACTATTCCTGTTTGCTGTTGTAGCTTCGGCGTCAAGGCCATATATGTTAAAAGGGTGGCTCTCCCCAACTAATAACGGCCACCTACTTGAACCCAGGCTGCGGACCTAGTGCCGCCAAAAACCGGAAGTCAAATATGACCGATAAATCAAATAACTTACAAGACCTCTTCCTGAACTCTCTCCGCAAATCCAAAACCCCCGTGACCGTGTTTCTGGTCAAAGGCGTCAAGTTGCAGGGCATCGTGACGTGGTTCGATAATTTCTCGATATTGTTACGTCGAGATGGCCAGTCACAGCTTGTTTACAAGCATGGTATTTCTACCATCATGCCGTCGCAAAGCCTTGATCTGGAACCATTTAATGCGCTTATGGACCGCACCAAACTTAAAAAAGGTGTGCTTCAGGAAGTGTTCCTGATGGCCGTGCGCGATAGCAATGATCCTGTGACCATGTTTCTGGTCAATGGTGTGATGCTTCAGGGCGAAGTTGCGGCTTATGACCTGTTCTGCATCCTGCTGGAACGGGAAGGGCTGACGCAGCTTGTTTACAAGCATGCCATTTCGACAATTCAGCCGAGCGAGGCGATCAACCTTGCCGACTATACCGATAGTGACGAAGAATCGCATTGATCCCATTTGAGAAAAAAGAACTCGACGGCACCGACGACAAAGCCCTCATTGTTCACCCCGACTTAGGGGCTCTCAATCAAAGTGCCTTGGAATACCGTCTTGAAGAGGCGGTAGGCCTTGCTTTGGCAATTGGATTGGAAACGACGTCTTCGCGCTATTTTACAGTGCGCTCACCAAAGGCTGGGACTTTGTTCGGTTCCGGTCAGGTGCAACAGATCAAAACGATATTGGCGCAGGAAGGTGCCACTATCCTGATCGTTGATGGCACGCTGAGCGCTATACAACAGCGCAATCTTGAGGAAGAGCTGGACGTTAAAGTCATCGACCGGACCGGGCTCATCCTCGAGATTTTTGGCGCACGCGCTGCGACTGCCGAAGGGCGGTTGCAGGTCGAACTGGCGCATCTTGATTATCAGGCGGGGCGTCTGGTTCGTAGCTGGACCCACCTGGAGCGGCAGCGCGGCGGCTTTGGCTTTTTGGGCGGTCCGGGTGAAACGCAGATTGAGTCCGACCGCCGGATGATCCGCGATCGCATGGCAAAATTGCGTAAGGATCTGTCGCACCTTCGCAAAACACGGACGTTACACCGCTCCCGGAGACAAAAGGCACCGTGGCCGGTCATCGCGCTTGTCGGTTATACCAATGCCGGGAAATCTACACTTTTCAATCGCTTGACCGGTGCGGATGTCTTTGCCGAAGACCTGCTATTCGCCACTCTTGACCCCACGATGCGTCAATCCCCTCTGCCGGGATATGATAAAGCGATTATTTCCGATACGGTTGGATTTGTGTCCGACCTGCCGACCCAGCTGGTTGCCGCGTTCCGCGCTACGCTAGAAGAAGTCACCGCAGCCGATATCATCATCCACGTCCGCGACATTTCGCACCCGTCCAGCGAAGGGCAGGCGCATGATGTTGAACAGATATTGCGGGAACTGGGCGTAGAAATGGAAGGCGAGGAGGGGGCTCCGATTATCGAGGCCTGGAACAAGGTCGATCTGATCGATCCCGACGATCCGGACGGCGTTCAGTTACCGCAGCATATTCCCGACAATGTTTGCCTGATATCAGCCGCAACCGGGCAGGGCGTCGATCAGCTTATCGAGATGATCACGGAGACACTGTCGCGTAATCATAAAACCGAAACCATTAGCTTGCCGTTATCGGATGGCAAGAGGGTCGCTTGGCTGCATGAAAATGGCCGGGTTATTGAATCAGGGCAATCTGACGGAAATCTGATATTGACCGTGCAAATGTCTAATCGCAACTGGGGCCGGTTCCACGCGCAGTAGCTTTGGTTCAGCGTGCCACCTTGGCTTTTTGCCATAGTTCTTCCAGTTCATCGAGCGTCATTTCTTGCATATCGCTTGTAGCAGTGCGCTCTACCTTGTTGAATCTGTTTGTGAATTTTCTCGTTGCATCGGCCAAGGCCTGCTCGGCATCAACGCCGTAGTGACGGGAAAGGTTAACTGCTGAAAAGAGCAGATCGCCTATCTCTTCGTGTATATGTTCACGGGTTTCCGCCTGTTCGACTTCCTCCAGTTCCTCTAGCAGTTTCGCTTTGACCGGCGCTTTGTCCGGCCAGTCAAAACCAACGCGGGCTGCGCGTTTCTGGATTTTCTGTGCCCGCAAAAGCGCGGGCAGGGCCAAGGCCACTCCGTCCAGTGCGCTGGATTTGCCTGTCTCGGCCCGTTCTTTCGCCTTGATCTGCTCCCAACCGGGAGAATGTTTTTCTTCGCCAAAAATGTGCGGATGGCGGCGGATCATTTTGTCGCAGATGCCGTCCACCACATCGCTGAACGAGAAATATCCGTGATCATCCGCAATCTGGCTGTGGAACACGACTTGAAGCAACAGGTCGCCCAGTTCATCTTTCAGCGCATCTATATCCTGACGCTGGATCGCATCGGCAACTTCATAGGCTTCTTCGATGGTATAAGGCGCAATGGTTTCGAATGTCTGATCCTTGTCCCATTCGCATCCTGTCTCACGATCACGCAATTGGCGCATTATGGCGAGAAGGGGCTCAATCTGTGATTTATTCACCGACTCGTTCACTG